>CAJDUG010000035.1_pt1 | contig 23019 bp, 17 predicted proteins | sample 7390021 | NCBI WGS metagenome assembly CAJDUG01 (sample SAMEA7055676, study PRJEB34461) | soil metagenome | biome: terrestrial ecosystem; feature: Peninsula; material: soil | place: Antarctica | collected 2016
CCGCCAAGCGCCGCGGCCGCGCCGAAACCCGCGACTCCTTCGCCGACTCCGCCCGCAGCAGCGCGGCCCGCTACGGCGGCACCGACCAGCGCGGCGCGGCCTGCGAGTCCACCACCGCCTGCTGCGCCGAGCGCCGCGCCTCGTAAGCGAACGAACTAACCGGTACAATCGCCGTTCACACTTCGCGCGAGGAGGCCTGCCGTCGTGCCCAAGATCAAGAGTCATAGCGGCGCCAAGAAGCGCTTCGTTGCGAGCGGGCGCGGCAAGCTGATGCGCATGAAGGCCTACAAGGGCCACCTCAACGCGCACAAGTCGCCACGCCGGAAGCGGGCGCACGCCGGCAAGGCGGTCGTGGCCCGGGGAGACCTGAGGCTGATCCGCAAGATGCTGCCGCACCTGGTAGGGAAATAGGAGAGGCATGACACGGATAAAGCGCGGGGTCGCCGCCCACAAGAAGCACAAGAAGCTCCTGAACGCCGCGGAAGGGCGTCGCGGGGCGAAGCATAAGCTCGTCCGGCCCGCCCGCGAGGCTGCGCTACACGCGCTCAATTACGCCTACCGCGACCGCCGCAAGAAGAAGGGCCAGTTCCGCGCGCTGTGGATCGCGCGCATCAACGCGGCCTCGCGCGAGTCGGGTGTCTCGTACAGCCGGCTCATGTCCGCGATGCGGACCGCTGGTGTCCAGCTCGACCGCAAGGTCCTCGCCGACATGGCCGTGCGAGACCCCAAGGTGTTCCGCCACTACCTCGACCTCGTCACCGACAAGAAAGAATCCGGCACAACCAGCTCGTCATAAGGCCGCGACGGAGACCAGTACCGCGTAAACGTCGGACAGGGAATGCGGGTACGGGGCCACATCGCGCAAGCGATGAGGGTGAACGGATTGTGAGCCCGCAGCGAAACGGAACGTGGGAATTCGCTCCCGAGCCGATGCGCAGAAAAGCGCATCCGGGCGGAGCCCGATAGCGCTCCCCACGAGTGTCCATCGGCATCGTGCCGGTGGGAGATCGGGTGGTACCGCGGAGGCCCGCCTTCGTCCCGAGTGCGAAAGCACTGGAGCGAGCGGGCTTTTTTGATGGGAGAGTCATGGCAGGCGCTGCGGACCTGAAGGCACTCGCGGACCGCGCGGTGGCGGAAATCGCCGCCTGCCCGGACGACGCCGCGCTCGAGGCGGCGCGGGTCCGCTACCTCGGACGCAAGGATGGCGCGGTCACTCAGGCGACAAAGCAGATCGCGGCGCTCCCCGCGAACGAGAAGCCGGCATACGGCGCCGCAGTGAACGAGGCCAGAGCGCGGATCGAGAACGCCCTCGAGGTTCGCGGCGCGACGCTACGCGGTGCCCGGGTCGATCACAGTCTGGGCGAGCGCGAGGACCTCACGCTTCCAGGCCGCCCGGTGCGCATCGGCCGGCTGCATCCCATCACGGCGACGATCCGCGACGTGTCACGCGTCTTCGCCACGATGGGGTTCGAGACCGTCGAGGGTCCGGAGATCGAAACGGACTACTACAACTTCGAAGCGCTCAACATCCCACCCGGTCACCCCGCGCGGGAGAAGTGGGACACGCTGTGGGTCTCGAACCCGCTGGGTGATGACCCGAAGAAGCCGCTCCTCGGACGCACGCATACGTCTCCGATGCAGGTGCGGATCATGGAACAGCGGAGGCCTCCGATCCGTGTTGTCGTTCCGGGCCGCTGCTACCGGTATGAGGCGACCGACGCGATCCACGAGAGCATCCTCTTCCAGTACGAGGGACTCGCGATCGACGAGAAGCTAACGATGGCGGACCTCAAGGGCGTCCTCTATTCATTCGCCCGGCAGATCTTCGGGAGCAAGAGCAACGTGCGCTTCCGACCGGACTACTTCCCGTTCACGGAGCCGTCGGCCGAGATCGCGTTCTCGTGCGTCATCTGCGAGGGCAAGGATCCGCAGTGCCACACCTGCGGCGGCGACGGTTGGATCGAGGCCGCAGGCTGCGGCATGGTCCACCCCGACGTGCTGCGGCGCGTGGGCTACGACCCGGACCGCTACCAGGGCTTTGCGTTCGGCGGCGGCATCGAGCGCCTCGCGATGGTGATGTCGGGCGTGCCCGACATACGGCTCTTCGCGCAGAACGACCTCGGTTTCCTGGAGAACTTCTAGATGCTCATCCGAGTTCCGCTGTCGTGGCTGCGCGCGTACGTCGACGTGACCATCTCGGCCGACGATCTCGCGCATCGCCTGCACATGTCCGGCACCGAAGTGAAGGGCGTCGAGCGCCCGAAGTGGGACAAGATCTGGGTCGGGCGGGTCGCCGAGCTCTCAAAGCATCCCAATGCCGACAAGCTGAGCCTGGCGACCGTGGACTACGGCGAGGGTCGACGGAAGATCGTGGTCACCGGCGCGACCAACCTGAAGCCCGGCTCGACCGTGGCCTATGGGGAGGTCGGCGCGGAGTACGTCGACGGACACACCGGGGAACGCATGGTCATGAAGCCGAAGGACATGCGCGGCATCAAGAGCGAGGGGATGGTCCTGTCGCAAAAGGAGCTCGGCCTCGGTGAGGAGCACGAGGGGATCCTCCTGCTCGACGACACGCTGCCCGTTGGTGCGCCACTGTCAGAGACGCTCGGCGAAACGGTGCTGCTCCTCGAGCTGCAGCCCAACCGTCCCGACTGCCTTGGGATCGTGGGCATCGCGCGTGAGGTCGCGGCCCTCCTCCACACACGGCTGCTTGAACCGGCCGGCGATCCGCTGGGCAAGACCGCGCCGAAGGGACTCGACGTCCGCATCGAAGACGAGGGGAACTGCCCCAGGTTCGCTGCGGCACGTCTGGAGAACATCCGCATCGGCCCGTCTCCCGATTGGATGCAGCAGCGTCTCGTCGCGGCCGGGATGCGGCCGATCTCTAACGTCGTCGACATCACGAACTACGTGATGCTGGAGCTCGGCCAGCCGCTGCACGCCTACGACCTTCGTCAGGTCAAAGGTGGGACGCTCCTCGCGCGGCAGGCGCGACCAGGGGAGCGCCTGAAGACGCTCGATGGCGTTGACCGCACGCTCCGGGACGGCACGCTGGTCATCGCGGACGAGGAGCGCGTTCTCGGGCTCGCGGGGATCATGGGCGGCGAGGACTCCGAGATCCGTCCGGACACGACGACCGTCGCTCTGGAGTGCGCGTCGTTCTCACCCAAGAGCGTCGGTGCGACCGCGACGAAGCTCGGGCTGCGCGGCTCATCCGGTAGCGCCGCGGCGCGGCGCTTCTCGTGGCATCTCAGTCCGGACCTCGTGCCGATCGCACTGGCCCGGGCGATCCAGCTGCTGCGCGAGCACGCCGGCGCTCGCCACGCGGGAACGGTGGACCGTTATCCGCGGCCCCGCGCGCTGACGGGGGTGCGGATCCCGTTCGCGAAGTTCGCGCGTCACCTCGGAATGGCAGTGACGCGCGACGAAGCCGTCGCGGCGCTGAGCGGACTCGGCTTCGCCGTGTCGGAGGACGGCGCGTCACTCGTCGCGCGCCCGCCGGTCGCTCGCACGGACATCACGATCCCCGAGGATCTGATCGAGGAGGTCGCGCGCATCATCGGCTACGACCGGCTTCCGATCCGCGTGCCCGACGGACCGCTGCCGCTCGTCGAAGCGCATCCGCGCGAAGAGTTCCGGGAACGACTCCGCGACGCCCTCGTCGGCATGGGTCTTCAGGAGACCGTCTCGTACTCGCTCATCGATCCGGCCTGGCTCGAACGGCTCACCGCGGATCGGACCCGCATCGCGCCGTGCCCGCTCACGATCCAGAACCCCACGACGCCCGCCCAGTCCGCGGCTCGGCCCACGCTGCGAGCGAGTCTCCTCGACACCGCGCGGCGCAATCTGCGACACCGCGACGGCATGGCCATCTTCGAGATCTCTCCGGTGTATCTGCCGCGCGAGCACGATCTCCCCGAGGAGCGCTGGATCGCCGCGGTGCTGCTCGCGGGAGCCGCGCACGGAGAGAGCTGGCTTGGACCCGCTCGCCGCTACGACCTCTGGGATCTCAAGGCGATCGTCGACGGCGCGTTCGCGAAGCTTCACGTTGGCGACCTCGGCAGCGCGCACGTCGGCGCACCGGGTCTTCATCCCGGGCGGTCGGAGCGCCGCGGGCCGGATGAGCGCACGGCTCTAGCCTGGGGGCAGCTCGACCCACGCGTCGCCGGTCTGTGGGAGCTGCCAGTAGAAACGTTCGTGGGCGAGCTCGATGTGTCCGCCCTGCTCGAGCACGTGTCGCCGCCGCAGGTGACACCACCGCCCCGCTATCCGGCCGCGATCCGGGATCTGGGTGTCGTCCTCGACGACGCGACACCGTACGCGGCCGTGCTGGAGGCGATCCGGGCGGCGGGTAAGGCGCTGGTCGAGTCGGTCTCGCTGGTGGACCTTTACCGCGGCCCGCAGGCCGGGGAGGGCAAGAAATCGTTCACCGTACGGCTGGTCCTCCGCTCCGCCGATGGCACCCTGACCGACGCCGATGTCGAGCGTGCGATGAAGCGGATCGAGGGCCGCCTCCTCCACCAGCTCGAGGCGACCATCCGAACCTAAGTTCATAGACCAGGGCCCACAGACCGAACCGTCTTGCTCTCCGAGAGGTACGAAGGTAGCCTGCGAACATCGCGGGCTGTTCCGCGATGCGGGATTGCATTAGAAGGCGTGGGAGGTACCAACACGGAATGACCATTCAATGGCGACGCGCGGCGGGCATCGGGCTCGTCGCAGCACTAACACTTGCGGCGTGCACGCCGAGCCCGGCAGCGCCGGCACCATCGGGAACGACCGCCGCGTCGGCCACAACGGCGCCGGTAGCGCGCGGCAGGGGTGATGACCTCAAGATCCTCTACTGGCAGGCACCAACGATCCTGAACCCGCATCTCTCGACGGGCACCAAGGACTTCGACGCGGCGCGTCTCGTCCTCGAGCCGCTCGCCTCGTGGGGTCCGGATGGCAAGCCGCTCGCGAACGGCCTCGCATCTGAGATCCCGACCGTTTCGAACGGCGGGGTGAAGGCCGACCTCACCGAGGTCACGTGGAAGCTCCGAACCGGCGTGAAGTGGTCGGACGGTACTCCGTTCACCGCGGAAGACGTCGCGTTCACGTTCGCGTTGACCAAGGACAAGGCGGCGGCGACGTCGACGAACGGCGCGACCACCGGCGTGAAGTCGGTCGTCGCGAAGGACGCCAACACCGTCGTGATCACGTACGACGCCCCGACCCCGAACTCGTACCAGTGGGGTATGGCGGGTCAGTCGCTGATCCTCCACAACGTGAAGCCGATCGGCACCGGACCGTACAAGGTCGTCGACTTCAAGTCCGGCGACGTTGTCACCTACGCGATGAACGAGAACTACCGCGACCCGAACAAGCCGTACTTCAAGACGGTCACGTTCAAGGGTGGCGGCGACGCTCCATCCTCGGCTCGCGCGGTCTTCCAGACCGGCGATGTCGACTACGCCTGGAACCTCCAGGTGGAGGCCAGCGTTCTGAAGCCGATGGCCGACACGAGCACCAAGGGTCAGATGCTGCTGGCCTTCGGATCCAGCTCAGAGCGTCTGGTCATCAACTTCTCCAACCCGAGCCCGTCGCTCGGCGACCAGCGTTCCGAGCCGACGACCAAGCACCCGTACTTCAATGGCGCTGACGGCAAGATCGTCCGCCAGGCTCTTGCGATGGCGACCGACCGCAAGACGGTCGCGACCCAGATCTACGGTGACGCCGGCAAGCCCGGATGCAACATCGTCACCGGCGTGGCCGAGTACGAGTCGAAGAACACGACCGAGTTCTGCAATAAGTTCGACACCGCCGGCGCGGCCAAGCTGCTGGACGACGCAGGTTGGAAGCTCGGCACGGACAACATTCGCGCCAAGGGTGGCGTGAAGCTCGAGATGACCTACCAGACGACGGTCAACGCCGTGCGTCAGAAGACGCAGGACATCAACAAGAAGAACTGGGAAGCCGCAGGCTTCAAGGTGAACCTGAAGTCCGTCCCCGCGGATGTGTTCTTCACGAACACCTCTCCTGACGGCGCGAACCACTTCTTCGCCGATGTCGAGATGTTCACCAACAACAGCGAATCAACGGACATGACGAACTACCTCACCGACTACACGACGGCACAGATCGCGCAGAAGTCGAACAACTGGAACGCCGGCAACTACGGCCGGTACAGCAACCCGGAGTTCGACACGCTCATCGAGCAGCTCCGCAAGGAAGCGGACCCGGCCAAGCGCGCCGCCTTGTTCATCAAGGCGAACGACATCCTCATCCTGGACGTCGTGATCATCCCGATCGTGTCCCGTACGCAGGTCACCTCGGGCATCTCCAAGACTCTCAAGAACGTCGTACCGACGGGCTGGGACTCCGAGATGGCCTCGATCGCGGACTGGGCGAAATAACCGACAGGACCTAGGAAACCGGGGTAGGGTAGCGCGGTGGATGATCTCCACCGCGCTACCCGAGCCTCGTCATCGAAGAGGGTGAGGGGCAAATAGTGAGCAGATACATCCTGCGCCGGCTCCTCATCGCCATCCCAACGCTCATCGTCATCAGCTTTGTCGTCTTCGCGATCCTCGCGCTGGCTCCGACGGATCCCATGGCGCAGTTCGGAGCGGATCCGCGCGTGCCGCCGGAGGTCCGCGAGCGGATCCGCGAGTCGCTCGGCCTCAACGACCCGTGGCCGATCCGCTACGTCAAGTGGGTCACGTCCGTCGCGCAATTGGACTTCGGGTACTCGTTCATGAGCCGCGGGCCGGTCATGGATCTCATCGGGCAGCGTCTTCCGAACACGCTCGCCGTGGTCGGCGTCGCGTATGTCATCGGTGTGCTGTTCGCGGTCCCGATCGGCATGGTCTCCGCGATCAGGCGGTACTCGATCTTCGACCACATGTCGACGACGTTCGCGTTCATCGGCTTCTCGGTCCCGACGTTCTTCACCGGTCTGCTGCTGATCATCATCTTCAGCGTGAAGCTCCACTGGCTGCCGTTCATCTACGACTCCACGCTCAAGATCACGAACCTCGCGACCCTCGGCGACCAGATCAAGCAGTCGATCATGCCCATCACCGTGCTGGCGCTTTTCAATACGGCAACGATCGCGCGCTACACCCGCTCGGAGATGCTTGAACACTTACCGCTCGACTACGTTCGCACGGCGCGGGCCAAGGGGCTGAAGGAGCGCTTCGTCGTACTCCGCCATGTCCTGCGCAACAGCCTGATCCCGGTCGTCACGCTCATCGCTCTCGGCATACCGGCGGTGTTCGCGGGCGCGATCGTCACCGAGCAGATCTTCCGCGTGCCCGGGATCGGCGAGCTGCTCGTGCGGTCCATCGGGCAAGGAGACACTCCGGTGGTCGCCGGGATCTTGCTGATCTTCGCCGTGCTCGTCGTCTTGTTCAACCTGATCGCCGACGTCCTCTACGGCGTCCTCGACCCGCGGATCAGGTACTCCTAGTGGCCGCGACCGACATCGAGCTCACGCGACTCCCGGGGGCTGTCGAGCTTCGCCGGCCTGCGCGCTCGCTCTGGAAGGACGCCTGGTACCAGTTCAGCCGCCACAAGCTCGCGATGGCCGGTCTCGTCACGTTCCTGTTCCTCGTCGTCTTCACACTGGTGGGTCCCATCGTCTACAGCACGCCGGTGGACGAGATCGACTTCACGGTGTCCCTACAGGGTTCCAGCGCGACGCACCCGTTCGGGACGGACGACCTCGGCCGCGACATCCTGGCCCGCGCCATGATCGGGGGGCGGATCTCCATCGCGGTCGGGATCGTGTCGGTGCTGATCGCGATCACGCTCGGGCTATTCATCGGCGCTATCGCCGGATACTTCGCCAAGCTCGACAGCCCGCTGATGCGACTCACCGACCTCTTCCTGTCCCTGCCGATCCTGCCGCTGCTGCTCGTCATCGTGTATCTATTCCGCGACACGCTGCGGACCGCATTCGGTCCGGAGCTCGGCATCTTCCTCATGATCGTCGGCGTGATCGGCATCCTGAACTGGATGCCCGTCGCCAGGCTCGTGCGCGCCTCTTTCCTGTCCTTGAAGCAGAAGGAATTCGTAGAGGCGGCGCGCGCGGTGGGGGATCCGGACAGCCGCATCATCATGAAGCACATCATCCCGAACGTTCTGAGCCCCGTCCTGGTCGCCGCCACGATCGGGGTCGGCGGCGCGATACTGACCGAGTCGACGCTCTCGTTCCTCGGCCTCGGATTCCCATCGGATGTGACCACCTGGGGCCGGCTCCTGTTCGACGCGAAGGATTACCTCGACATCGCCCCGCACTGGGCGTTCTTCCCGGGCATGCTGATCTTCCTCACCGTGCTCTCGATCAACTACGTCGGTGATGGTCTCCGGGACGCACTCGATCCGCGCAAGAGCTAGCACGGCGGCGCTCCGATACGGCCCGCGTCTTCCACGATCCTTCTACGCGCGACCGACGCTCACCGTCGCGCAGGACCTCCTGGGTAAAGTGCTCCTCTACGATGGTCCGCAGGGTCGGCGCGCCGCGCGGCTCGTCGAGGTCGAGGCCTATCACGGCACACGGGATCCGGCCTCGCACGCATTCCGCGGCCCCACGCCACGCACCGAGGTGATGTTCGGGAGGCCGGGTCATGCCTACGTCTATCTGTCGCACGGGGTCTGGTTCTGCATGAACGTCGTCGCGCATCCGGCCGGGGTGCCGGGTGCGGTGCTGCTGCGCGGCGCGGAGCCGCTCGAGGGTTTCGCTGACGGGGCGCGCCTCACGGGCCCGGGTCTGCTTGGGCGCGCTTTCGCGCTTTCCACGGCGCACTGCGGCGCCGATCTCGTCCGCTCGGAGCTTCAGCTGCGCCACGCGCCGCCGGTGCCACCACGACTGGTCGTGCGCGGGCCGCGCATCGGACTGAGCGAAGGCCCGACCTCAGCGCGACCGTGGCGGCTCTGGGTCCGCGACTCGCCAGGTGTTTCGCGATGACGAGCGCTGCCGACCGCGCGCTCGTCACGCTCGAGTTCCCACGGGTCCGCGAGCTGCTAGCGGAGCGGACCTCGTTCGCGCCGGGACGCGAGCTCGCAGAGGCGCTGACGCCGCTGACCGATGTGCGGGAGGCCGAGCGCCTGCAGGACGAGACCGCGGCCGCGCGCGATCTACTCCGAGCGCAGCGGTCGGCGGGCCTGGGCGGCGCGCGCGACGTGCGCGACGCGCTGCGGCGGGCGCGTCTGGGTGGATCGCTGGATCCGCAGCAGCTCACCCCGATCGCGGACACGATCCGTGCAGCCGAGAAGCTCTTCGTCGACGTCCATCCGTATCCGCCGCTCGCCGCGAAGGCACGCTTCGCGCGGCCGCCACGCGATCTTGCGGACGCGATCGAGCACGCCATTGCGGGCACCGGCGAGGTGCTGGACCGGGCCAGCCCGCGCCTCGGTTCGCTACGCGCCGCGCTTCGGGCGGCGCAGGCTCGCCTGCAGCAGCGCCTTGACGGCCTGCTGCGGTCTCCGGAGCTCGCGAAGGCGCTGCAGGAGCAGCTCGTCACGCAACGCGGCGGGCGCTATGTGGTCCCCGTGAAGTCCGAGATGCGCACTGCGGTCAAGGGGATCGTCCACGACCAGTCCGCGAGTGGCGCGACGGTGTTCATCGAGCCGCTCGAGATCCTCGAGGCGAACAACGCGCTCCGCGAGGCTGAGCTCGCCGAGAGCGCGGAGGTCCGGCGCATCCTGGACGAGCTCTCGCGCCGCGTTGAGAGGGCAGGGGACGATCTCGACTCGACGATCACCGCTCTCGCCGCGCTCGACCTGCTGTTGGCCAAAGCGGCGCTCGCGGACTATCTCGAGTGCGAGCGGCCCGCTCTCGACGCGCATGGGGTCCTGGACCTCGTGGGCGCGCGCCATCCGCTGCTCGTCGAGCGCGGGACCGGCGTCGTCCCCATCGACGTGCGCCTCGGGTCGGACTTCCGCGCACTCGTCATCACTGGCCCGAACACAGGCGGCAAGACCGTGACCCTCCGGACGATGGGCCTACTCGTGCTCATGGGCGCATCTGGGCTGCAGATACCCGCTTCGCGTGGTAGCCGTGTGCCGGTCGTTCGCCGAGTCTTCGCCGACATCGGGGACGAGCAGTCGATCGCGCAGTCGCTCTCGACGTTCTCGTCGCACCTTCGCAATGTCGTCGCGACCCTCGCGGAGGCGGAGCGCAACGACCTCGCGCTCCTCGACGAGCTCGGAGCGGGGACCGATCCCGACGAAGGTGCCGCGCTCGCGATGGCCGTACTCGAGACCCTTCTCGAGCGCGGCGTCCTCGTCGCCGCGACCACGCACTACCCCGAGCTCAAGGCGTTCGCGCTCAACACACCTGGTGTGGCGAATGCGAGCGTCGAGTTCGACGCCGAGTCATTGCGCCCGACCTATCGCGTTCACGTGGGCCTGCCCGGCGCGTCGAACGCGTTCGCGATCGCATCGCGCCTCGGTCTCGACGGCGCTGTCCTCGCTCGCGCGGAAGCGCACCTCTCCGACCTCCATCGCTCGCTGGAGCGCACGCTGCGCGAGGCCGAGCGTCATCGCACCGAGCTCTCGACTTCACTCGAAGAGGCCCGCGTCGCGGAGGAGGACGCGAAGCGTCTCACCGAGGACGCGCGCCGCGACTCCGCGCGCATCCGCGACGAAGCAGAGCGTGCCGCGCGTCGCGCCCGCACCGAGGCCGACGAGCTGCTGTTGCAGGCCCGGCGTGCCCTCCGGCAGGCCGAGAGCGCACGCGAGGGGGCTTCGAAACGCAATCTCGTCGACGAGGCGCGCGCCGCGCTGGCCGAGGCCGAGACGACGCGCCGGTCCTCCGCGCCGCAGGCGGCACCCCGCGCGACGGTGCCGATCGCGATCGGCTCCCCGGTGCACGTCGAAGGCGTGAGCGAGGCCGGCACGCTCCTTGGCATCGACGATCGCGGCATGGCGGACGTCGCCGCCGGACCGTTACGTCTGCGCGTGCCCGCGACGAGCCTGCGACCCGCACAGGCGGCACCGGAGCCGCCACGCAGCATCCGGCCGACCGTCGAGGGTTCAGCGTCCTCGGTGTCGCTCCAGCTCGACCTGCGCGGCGCGCGCGCGGAGGAGGCCCTGGAAGTGCTCGAGCGCTATCTCAATGACGCGGCGGTAGCGGGCGTCGACCGGCTGCGCATCGTGCACGGCAAGGGAACTGGTGCGCTGCGGACCGCGGTGCGCGAGGTGTTGTCGCGGCATCCGCTGGTGCGTGGCCACGAGCCCGCCGGCGCCACGGAAGGCGGCGACGGCGCGACGATCGTCCGGCTTTAGTTCTTTTCTTTGTCGGCTTCGTCGCGGTCGTTCTGGTCTTCGCTGTCACGCGAGCGCCCGGACGACGGTTCGCGCGGGGCAAGGGTCTGGGTGAGGACCTTGCGGATGCTGTCGCCGCGAGAAGCGGAGCTCGTCGACACCGACGTCGTGTTCGCGCGCTCGGTGGCGATCTGGGTCGGGGCGACGGTCTGCCAGCTCGTCGGGCTCGTGAACGAAGGCCACACCGCCGATGCGGACAGCGCCAGGGTCGTCCGCAGCGCGCCCAGGCCATTGGCGGTTGCCGTCTCGAAATCGATGCCGCGCACCGACGCGGTCGAGGCGGGTGTGATCGGTTCAAAACGTGAGTCCGCGGTCGTGAGGTGCATGACCACACGCAGGCCTCGCCAGAGTACGTGCGCGAACGTGGAGCTGCCTCGTGCGGTCGAGTCCTCGATCGTGATGTCGCTCGCAGGATCGAGCTCGACGGTCGAGCCTTCGAACAGTGTGATCAGAGCCCGAGCATCCGCACCGGTACGCAACGCCGTGCCGACGTACAGAACGGTGCCGTCCACCGCCGTGATGAAGTCACCGTGGGCCAGGCGCATGAGCACCTCGCCCGACAGCACTGTGAGGATCGCGACCGGCTGGGGGGCCGGCCTCGCCGGGAACTGTGCGGCGGCGGGCGCTGAAGCGATGCCAAAAAGCATCGATGCGCACAAGGCCACACAAGATGTGATGACAGCGGCATGAACAGTCCGCCTCAACAGCTCATCTCCCCTGCACTGCGGTGCGTCCCACGCGTCTGCGCTGTGCAACCGGTTTAACGAACGGAACGTACGCCCGTCTAGCGCGCGACCGGGCCCTCGCGTGTCAAAGGCGCGTCAACGGGGTATCGGCGAGCGAGTTCGCTAACTAAATCGACTAGTCGTCGTACCTAGAACGGACGAAGTCGTACCGCATAGCGCGCACTTCACGAGCGGCGCAACTCGCATCGTGATAACTCCGGATCGTAAGACGGACCCGCGATCGATCTACCGATCGAGACGCCGCATCGCCACATTCGTCGTCGAGAGCGCGCGTGCGAGCCGGTCATCGTCTTCGTTGCGCAGACCCGCGTCGGCCAGTTCGCGTCGCAAGGCCGCGTGATAGCCGGATCCGTCGGGAGCAGACCACCGCACCGCGGATCCGTCTTCCGCGCGAGCCTCACCAACCGCGATCCCGCGATACAGGTGCACGAGCGCGCGGAAGTCCTCGGTGCTTTCGTCCACCTCATACGTCGCGATGTGCGCGAGCTGCGTCAGCTCACACCCCGTTTCCTCACGTGTCTCACGCCGCACGGCATCCTCGGGAGATTCGCCATCCTCGACCCCGCCACCCGGAAGCAGCCACGCGCCGGCGAACGGACCGCCGCGCTGGCGGACCAGGAGCACACGTCCGTTCGCGTCGACGCACGCGACGATCGCGCCGACGCGTCGTGTCACGGAGTGCGGGTGGGACTCGGTGCGACGGTCCGGCCGGACGGGAAGGGCGGCAACGTCAGCGACGGGACCACGAACGGGGTCCCGCTCGGTCTCACTGTCGGCCCCGGGGTGAACCCAGTTGACGGCGATGGCGAAGACGAAGGTGACGGCGATGGCGATGGCGACGGTGAGAAGGTGGGGCACGCTTCGGAGCCGATCAGGTTCCAACTGTAGCGGCCATAGTTGTGCGCGCCCGCGTTCGCCGCCTTGATCCACTGTTCCGTGTACTTCTGCCATACGTTCCCCGGCGCTCGTTCCTGCGGTTTGAGCGCGACTCGGCGCGTGCCGTCGGCGACGGGGCACCCCTCGACCCACCAGTTGTCGGCCTGGGTCGGAACGGTGCCACGCACGAAGAACTCGGTCATCGAGAACGGTGAGAGGTTCGACGGAAGGAGACCCGAGCCGTAGCCACCGAACGCGCCGGGTGCGACGACGACGCTGGCTTGGACGATGTTCGCCGGCCGCTCCCAATCGCTGATCGGAACCCCGTCGAGCACCTCTTTCATGTAATCGCGCCACAGCTGGCCTGGCCCCATCGCGCTGTTGAAGTTGCGCGCGCTCATGGGCTCGTTGTTGCTGTTTCCCATCCAGATACCCGTGACCAGCGTCGGGACGTAGCCGACGCTGTACACGTCCTTCAGCAGGTCCGTCGTGCCGGTCTTGAGAGCGGCCGGACGTCCGATGTTGGTCCACTGGCCGAAGATGAAGTTGCGCGACGGCTGCGTCGTGTCCTTGAGGATGTCGTTCATGATCCACGCGACGCCCGGGTCGAGCACACGCTTCTGCTCGTAGTCCTTGTGCTCCCAGACGACCTTGCCGCTCGCGTCTTCCACTTTGAGGATGTAGGTCGGCGCGACGCGGACACCCATGTTCGCGAGAACGCCGTAGGCGCTGGCCATGTCGACGACCTTGACTTCCTTCGAGCCGAGGGTGAACGCAAGCCCCAGCTGCGACGGATCCATATTCGCGGTGATGCCCAAGTCCCGTGCGGTCTGGATCGTGTCCGCGATACCGCTGTATTGGTCGAGGAACTTCACCGCCGGCACGTTGCGCGATTCGCGGATCGCCTGGCGCATCGTGACCGGGCCGTGATATTGGAGGTCCGCGTTCTCGGGGCAGTAGCCGCATGCCGCGGGGCTCATTCGTGCTGGGTCGGCCCGGCCGGTGAAGTCCGTACGAGCGTCGATCACCACGGTCGCGGCGGTCGCGCCCTTCTTGAGGGCGGTGACGTAGTTGAACATCTTGAACGCGGAGCCCGGCTGGCGCTCGCCGATGCCCGCGACGTCGTACTGGCCCTGGACACGCGGGTCGTCGCGGTTGTAGTAATCGACCGAGCCGACGTACGAAACGACCTCACCGTTGCGCGGGTCGATCGACACAAGTGCCGCGTTCCAGACGTTGCTGTCGTGCAGCGCTTCCACCCATTCGCGCACCTGCCGCTCGGCGATCTCCTGGCGCCTCAGGTCGAGCGTCGTGGTGACCCGGTACCCGCCACGGGTGACCGCGGACTCGTCGCCGCCCAAGATCCCCGTCAGCTGGTTGCGGACCTGGAACACGAAATGTGGGGCCTTGATCGTCGTCACCTGTTTGCCCGCCACCTTGATGGGCTCCGCGTCGGCCGCGACGGCCTGCGATTCGGTGATCGCGCCGAAGTCGACCATCTGGCCGAGCACGTACGCCCGCCGCTCCTTGGCCCGCTCGAGGTTGTCCGGCTTCGATGGATCCAGAACGGAGGGCGACTGCGGAAGACCCGCGAGCAGCGCCGCCTCGGCCAACGTCAGCGTGTTCAGGTCGGCTTTGCCGAAGTACGTCTGCGCGGCGGCCTTGATGCCGTACGCCTGGTTGCCGTAGTAGATCTGGTTGAAGTAGAGCTCGAGGATCTGCTCCTTCGAGTACGTTCGCGTGACTTGAATGGCGAGTATCGCTTCCTTGATCTTGCGCGTGATGCTGACCTCGCCGCCGACGATCCGCTGCTTCACGAGCTGCTGGGTGATCGTCGACGCGCCGCTGACCACCTCCTGGTTGAAGAGGTCGTCGCGTACCGCGCGAATGATGCTGAAGACATCGACGCCCGGGTTGGTCCAGAAGGATTTGTCCTCCGCGGAGATCGTCGCGTCGATCACGACCTGGGGGACCTCGGCGAGCGGGACCACCTCACGGCGCTCGACCTCGAACTGGTAGAGGAGCGTCGTGCCTTCCCGGTCGAAGACGTTGGTCGTCTGGGCGAGGGGGTCCCGGGCGAGGTCTTCGGGTGCGGGCAGGTCGGCGGCAAAGAACGCGAACGCCGCCACCGCGCCAAAACCGGCGAGCGCGATACCTGCGATGACGAACGCCAGCACGATCGAGGGCACCACCGCGAGCCTGCCGCGAATGCCGCCCCCACTTCGGCGCCGCAACTGGCGATACGGTCCGCGCCCAAGGGCGTGGTCGCGTGTCGTCTTACTGCGTGCGATGAATCCATCGTAAAGCCTCGGCTCCGCCCGATATCCTGTCCGTAGTGCCCACGCGCCCCAGTGACGCCGAGCTCGACGAGTTCCTGACCCGTGGGATGGCCGAGGTGATAGTCCGCGAGGACCTCGCTGCCAGCCTGCGCGCCGGGGACCGTCAGCTGCGCATCAAACAGGGCTTTGACCCGACGCATCCCAATCTCCACCTCGGCCATGCCGTGCCCCTTCGCAAGCTGCGCAAGCTCGCGGAATGGGGGCACGAGATCGTGCTCATCGTCGGGGACTGGACGACGCAGATCGGCGACCCCACCGACAAGGATGAGACGCGGCCGACGATGTCGCACGACAAGGTCATGAAGAACGCCGAGACCTATCTCGAGCAGTTCCATCTCATCGTCCCGCGCGAGGGCACTCGGGTCGTGCTCCAGTCCGAGTGGTTCGGGACTTTCGGGCTGAAGGACGTCATCGACCTCGCGTCGCGGTTCACGACGCAGCAGATGCTCCAGCGCGAGGAATTCCGCAAGCGTCTCGAGAAGAAGACGCCGATCCCGATCAAGGACCTGCTCTACCCTCTTCTTCAGGCATACGACTCCGTCGCTATCGAGTCGGACGTCGAGGTCGGTGGGACGGACCAGCTCTTCAACATCCTCGCCGGTAGAGAGCTTCAGGAGCAGCTCGGACAGCGGGCGCAGAACCTTCTCATCAACCACCTACTGGAAGGTCTCGACGGCGAGAAGATGAGCAAGTCGAAACCAAAGACCGGCATCTGGCTGACCGACCCCCCGAACGAGGTCTACGGGAAGGTCATGTCGATCGAGGACAAGCTCATGCCTCACTACTTCGAGTGGGCGACGGAGATGCCGCGCAAAGAGGTCAACAAGATCCTCGGCGCGATCGGCAACAAGGATCTGCATCCGAAGGAAGCGAAAGAGAAGCTCGCCTGGCAGATCACGAGCGAGCTGCACTCGCCGGCTGCCGCCGACGACGCGAAGGTCGCCTTCGGCAAGCAGTTCAAAGAAGGCGGGCAGCCGGAAGACATCGAGGAGCGCGAGGTCGAGAAGAACGGCCAACGCGAGTTCAACATCGTCGACCTGCTCCGGGACTCGAAGATCGCGCCCAGCCGGAGCGAGGCGCTTCGACTCGTCAAACAGGGCGGCGTCAGCGTTGATGGGTCGAAGGCGGATCTGGAGACCATGGTGCCCACCTCCACCGAGCCCGTGATCAAGGTGGGCAAGCGCCAATACACGCGAATCCGCTGGCGCTAAGAACGTGACCGTCGCGCGTCCCATCGTCGCCGTGATCCCGTTCGGCGCGCGCGGCGCCACGCCGCGCGCGGGCGCGTGGGCCCGCCAGCTCGCGGCACGGCTGGTCGAGCGTTTTGCACGCGACGAGGCCGTCGACGTCCGGCCGGTGTTCCTGGTCGCGATGCCCGAAGCCACGAGCGACGCTGGATATCTCGTCTTCGGGTCCTCGCCCGGCGCGGACCTCGCCGCCGAATACGGCCGGTCACTCGGCGCGACGTACGCCCTGACAGGCACCTACCGTGAGGACGGCGGCTCGCGCCGCCTCGAGGCGACGCTCGTCGACGTTGGATCGGGAACGGTCCGCGCGACGCGGTCGATCGCGATCGATCCCGGGACGCTTGCGACGGCCGAGCCCGCGCTCGCACGCTGGCTGGCGCGCACTGCGGGAGCGGGGAGCGTGGCCGGCTCGGACGCGCCGGCAGCGGCGAACGAGGCGGCATACGCCGCGCTTCTCGAAGGCATGGACGAGGAGGTGACCGCGACGCTACTGCGTCAGAGCGATCCCGCCGGCGCGGACGAGGCCATCGGACGCGCGCTGGGCCGCTATCTCGAGGCGATCGGCGCGGACGTCGAGTGCGCGGCCGCCGAAGAGCGGCTCCTCGTCCTCGCGGCCGAGTCACTCGAGCGGGACGACGGCGACCGACAGGTCCGCGCGCTCGAGGACTTCACTGTGATCAAGCCACGCGCGTGGCGCGCGCATTACATCCTCGGCAAGCTTCGCGTGGAGGGCGGCCACATAAACGAGGCGATCGTCGCCTTCGAGCACGCCCATGCGGTCCATCCGCTTCCCGACGCCGAGATCGTGCGGCTCGCAGAGCTCTACGCGAACGCGGGCGCCAGCGCGCCGGCATTCGCGCACCTGCGCCGTATCACGCCGACCAGCGACGCCTACGCCGCGGCCCAGGAGCTCGCCGCGATCATCGCGCTCCAGCGCGGTGATCTTGAGGCGGGGCGCGCGGCATTCGAACGCGCCGTTGCGGCTGGAGCCACGGGTTGGGAGCTGCACGCGTCCTACGCGGCTGCGCTGCACGTACGCGGTGACGGCGCGGCGGCGATCCCGCGCTACGAGGCAGCCGTCGTCGCGCGGGGTCCCGCGATCGTGCGGCTCAACCTCGCGCGCGCTGTATACGAGACGGGCGACACGGAACGCGCGGGGCGCGAGCTCGACACACTCCTGAAGATCGAGAAGGCCGGCGAGATAGCGGGACAGGCGCGCCGCCTTCGCTTCGGGATCCGGCACGCCGGGCTCGAGCGAGATCTCGAGACAGCGGGCAAGGGCGCCGTAGAGGGCGACGCCACGAGATTCGCCGCGGCGAAGGCGGCGTTCGAAGCCGCGCTCGCCGTGGAGCCCGATCTCTGGGAGGCGCACTTCGGTCTCGGTCTGCTCGCGCGCCACCTTGGGGACGCCCCGGCCGCGCTCGCGTCCTTCGCTCGGGTCCTGGAGCTGTGGCCCGAGCATCCCGATGCCCTGCACGAGCTCGGCGTCGCGCTTCTCATGGCGGACGACGTCGAACAGGCGGTGGGGGCACTGGAGCGCGCCGCGGCGCTCCGACCCGCCGAGGCGGCTTACCTCGCGGACGCCGGCTTCGCTCAGATGCGAGCGGGCGATCTCGCAGCGGCGCGCGAGCGGCTCGAGCACGCGCGTACGCTCGACGTCGATGACCCCATCACGCGCGCGTATCTCGAGGAGCTGACGCGCGTCGAGGGGGAGCGGCCCGCGAGTGCGCCGTCGTGACGCAGCCGCAGGCGCGAGCCCGCGCGTGACGAAACGCGTGGTCATCGTCGGGGGTGGCTTCGGCGGGCTGCATCTCGTCCGCCACCTCGAAAAGCGACTCAAGCGCGGTGAGGCGCAGGTCACTCTGATCGACCGCTCCAACTACTCGCTCTTCACGCCGCTGCTCTATCAGGTCGCGACCGGCGAGCTCCCGCCGCACGCGGTCGCGTACCCGCTGCGCGTGCCGCTCGCCAAAGCCGGATTCCGTTTCCTCCGTACGGAGGTGCAGGCGATCGACGTCCAGAAGCGAGCGGTGAAGACCGAGGACGGCGAGGTCCCGTACGACCACGTCGTCATCGCGCCGGGCAGCGTGACCAACGACTTCGGCATCCCCGGCGTCAAAGAGCACGCACTTGTCGTCAAATGGCTCGAGGACGGCCGAGCCGTGCGGCACCGCATCCTCTCCACGTTCGAGGACGCGGCGCTGCTCGAGGACGCAGAGCGGCGGCGCGAGCTTCTGTCGTTCGCGATCGTCGGCGCCGGACCCGTTGGCGTGGAGCTCGCGGCCTCGATGCGCGATCTGATGGACCACACGCTGCGACCGATCTATCCCAACATCGACGTGCGTAAGGAGCCGTCGATCACGCTGATCGACGGCGCCGACCGCGTGGTGCCCGCGATGGATCCACGCCTCTCCGCGATCGCGCAGCGGCGCCTGGACCAGCTCGGCGTGCGCACCATGCTGAAGACGCTGGTGTCCGAGGTGGGGGAGGGCACGCTGCGAACGAAGGACGGGCGCAACCTGACCGCCCACACGGTCATCTGGGCCGGCGGTGTCAAGACCAACCCGATCGTGGCCGCAGTCGGGCTCACGCATGCAAAGGACGGCCGGCTGGTCGTCGACACGTCGTTCCGTGTCGGCGGCCGCGACGATGTGCTCGCGCTCGGTGACGCCGCGCATTTCGAGCAGGACGGGAAGCCACTGCCGATGCTCGCCCAGGTCGCGGTCCTTCAGGCGCCCTCGGCGGCCGCGAACATCGTGCGGCTCGTGCGCGGCGAGCCGACCCAGCCGTATGTCTACAAGCGCAAAGGCGACCTCGTCGCTCTCGGGCGGACCAGTGCGGCTGCGGAGTTCGCCCGTCCCGTCAACATCGTGTTATCCGGTCTGCCGGCATGGACGGTGTGGCGGACGAATTACCTCTTACAGCTCGTCGGTGGCCGCAACCGGGGAACCCTGCTCGTCGAGTGGCTGCTGTCCTACTTCTCGCGCCGGATCGTGGCGGACATCACGTAGCAGGGTGATCACGCGTCCCGCGGGAGATCGCTAGCGCGCGGCCGCGCCCTCCTCGGCCTTCTCTCCGTGCGCGGCGATCACCTTCTCCGCGATGTGCGACGGACACTGCTCGTAGCCGAGAAGCGTCGCCGTGAACGTTCCGCGGCCACCGGTCATCGATCGCAGATCCGTCGAGTACCGGAAGATCTCGGCCTGCGGTACGTGCGCCCTGATGCTCTGATGCCCGGCACCCGCGCCGTCCATGCCGAGGACGCGGCCACGGCGGCTGTTGAGATCGGCGAGCACGTCGCCCATCTGTTCCTCGGGGACGACGACCTCGACGTCCATGATCGGCTCGAGGAGATAGGGCTGCGCATCCTTCACGCAGGCCTGTAGCGCGAGCGAGCCCGCGATCTTGAACGACATCTCGCTCGAATCGACCTGGTGGAACGATCCATCGAAGAGCGTCGCCTTGAAATCGGAGAGGGGATAGCCCGCGATCACGCCCTTCACCGCTTGTTCGCGGATGCCCTTCTCCACCGCCGGCCAGAAGTTGCGTGGGACCGAGCCGCCGACGATGCGCGTCTCGAAGACCACTCCGGATCCGGGCTGCAACGGCTCGACCTCGAGCCACGCGTCGCCGAACTGTCCGTGACCGCCCGTCTGACGTTTGTACCGGCCCTGGGCCTGCGCCTTCGCACGGATCGACTCCCGGTACGGCACGCGCGGCGTGCGCATCTCGACCTGGACGCCGAATTTCTCCTTGAGCCGGTGCACCGCGACATCGATGCCCGACTCGCCGACCGCGGAAAGGATCGTCTCGTGCGTCGCGTCGTCGCGCCGCACGTGGAGCGATGGATCCTCGTCGATCAGCTTGTGCAGCGCCGTCGACATCTTGTCGAGGTCGGCCTTGCTCGCGGGATCGATGGCCACGGAGAAAGACGGCGGCGGGAAGGCGATCGGGTCGTAGAGGATCGGCGCGTCCTTGTCGGTGAGCGTCGCGTTGGTGGACGTCGCGGTGAGCTTCGGGATCGCGCAGATGTCGCCCGCGCCCACCTCCGCGGCGATCTCTTGCTCCTTGCCGCGCAGGAAGAAGATCTGCCCCACACGCTCGGTCTCGCCCTTCGTCGCGTCGTACACCTGCGAGTTGTGATGCAGCGTGCCCGAGTAGACCCGGACGTAGCTGAGCTTCCCGACGAACGGGTCCGCGAGCGTCTTGAACACGAATGCGGAGAACTTCTCGGAGGGATCGGTCTTGCGCGCTGTCTCATCGCCGGCCGGCGACTTCCCGATGATCGAAGTGTCTTCGGCCGGAGAGGGGAGCATTTCGCGGATCGTGTTCAGCAGCGCCGTGTACCCCACGTTCTTCGAAGCCGACGTCGCCACGACCGGGATGACCTTGCCCTCGCGGACCGCCGCATGCAGCGCATCCCGCAGCTCGTCGTACGACATCTCCTTGCCGTCGAGGTAGCGGGTCAGGAGATCCTCATTCGTTTCGACGATCGCCTCGACGAGCTGTTGGCGGAACTGGCCGATGCTTTCGGCCTGATCCTTGTCGATCTCCGCGATGGGCTCCTTCGGCCCCCTCAACACCTGCCCGTGGAGGAGATCGATCGTCGCGGAGATGCCCTGGTGTTCGCCGACCGGCACGTGCAGCGGAACGACCCGGATGCCATATGCGTCGCGCAGCTGCCCCAGCACCCGTTCGAAGTCGGCGTTCTCGCGGTCGAGCCGGCTGACGACCACGACGCGCGGCGTCTTGTGGTCATCGAGCTCCGACCAGACCAGCTGCGTCCCCACCTGCACTCCCGCGGAGGCGTCGACGACCACGATGGCGGAGTCGGCGACACGCAGCGCGGCGTGCTGGTCACCCGCGAAATCAAGGAAGCCGGGCGTATCAAGGAGATTGACCTTGGTGCCGTCATGGTTGAAGGAGGCGAGGGCGACGTTGATGGTGATCCGGCGCTTTTGCTCTTCAGGGTCGGTGTCGAGGATGCTGGTCGAGTCATCGACCTTGCCGAGGCGGTTCGTGGCGCCGACGGCATGGAGCAGGCTCTCGACGAGAGTCGTTTTCCCAGATCCGCCGTGCCCCACGACCGCCACGTTGCGGATCTTTTCGGGTTGTATGAGGACCAATGGCGCTCTCCCCAGTGCGTGTGCGTTGATAGTATTCGGCGCGATGTCCGGACATTCAAAGTGGAGCCAGATCAAGCGCCAAAAGGGCGCAGCGGACGTCAAGAAGGGCGTCGTTTTCACCAAGATGACGCGCGAGATCATGCTCGCGGCGCGTGAGGGCGGCGGGGATCCGGAGGCGAACTTCCGGTTGCGGCTGGCAGTCGACCGCGCCCGTGCGGTGAACATGCCGCACGCGAACATCCAGCGAGCCATCGACCGTGCGACGGGCGCGGACGGCGGTGCCGCCCTCGAGAGCATCGTGTACGAGGGCTACGCGCCCGGCGGCGTTTCCGTGATGGTCGAAGCGGCCACGGACAACCGCAACCGCACGGCCGCCGAGGTACGGGCGGCGTTCACGAAGAACGGCGGCAAGCTCGGCGAATCTGGCTCGGTGCAGTGGCTCTTCGAGCAGAAGGGCATCCTCGAGATCGACGCCGGCAAACGCTCGCCCGACGACGTCTCCCTCGTCGCGATCGACTCGGGGGCGGAGGATGTCGAAACGGACGGCAGCCTGGTCGCGGTGTACACGACCCCGAGCGCATTTGAGAAGGTGAAGTCCGCTCTCGAGAAAGCCGGCATCCCGGTCGCGTCGGCCGAGATCTCGATGCGCCCCACGACGACCGTGCGCGTCGACGGCGACCAGGCCCGAAAGGTGCTCAGCCTCGTGGAGGCTCTCGAGGAGCTCGACGACGTTCAGAAGGTCCACGCGAACTTCGACGTACCCGACGAGGTCCTCCAGCACGCCTAGCCCGACCACCGTCCTGGGTATCGACCCAGGCACGACGGGAATGGGATACGCCCTCCTCGCGCTCGACACCGATCCTCCGCGACTGATCGCGCACGGCCTCGTGCCGACGCCGCGACTCGGAAGTAGCGCGGAAAAGCTCCTCGCGATCGCCGAAGCACTCGACGATCTGATCGCAACGTATATGCCCGGCTTCCTCGCTCTCGAGCGTCTCTACTTCAACAAGAACGTGAAGACGGCGATGGCCGTGGCTGAAGCGCGAGGCGTCGCTCTCGTTTGCGGCGCACGTGCGGGACTCGCGATCGCGGAGTACACACCCCAGGAAGTCAAGCAGTCCGTGACGGGAACAGGTGGGGCCGACAAACGAGCGGTGCAACGGATGATCGTGCACATCTTGGAGCTGCCCGAACCTATAACCCAGGACAACGTAGCCGACGCGATCGCGATCGCACTCACACATGCGCAGCGCGTCAAGTTCGTAGCCGCAGTCGCGAGCGCGGGCGGACTCGACACGGAGAGCAGCGACAGAGCCGCCTTCGGGCCGACCCCGGGCACCGTGATGACCAGCTCGAAGAGTGCAAGCTCTTC
>CAJDUG010000051.1_pt1 | contig 22987 bp, 14 predicted proteins | sample 7390021 | NCBI WGS metagenome assembly CAJDUG01 (sample SAMEA7055676, study PRJEB34461) | soil metagenome | biome: terrestrial ecosystem; feature: Peninsula; material: soil | place: Antarctica | collected 2016
CGCGCGCACCAGCTCGAGCACGATCTCCATGCGCTCTTCGAGCGCGACGGACCGCGTTCCGGGCTTCGGCCACTTCGCGATCACCAGCGATGGCGAGCGGTCCGTGTTCGGAAGCCGCTGCCACAGCTGCAGCGCGATGGTGTCGCTGATGAATGGAGCGATCGGGTGCGCGAGCCGCACGATGCGGTCGAGCACGTACGCGAGCGTGCGAACGGTGCCGGGCGCTCGCTTCTCGTCACGGAGTCCGGCCTTCGCGAGCTCGACGTAGACGTCGGCGAACTCGCTCCACACGAATTGCTGCAGTGCAGAGGCGTATTCGCCGAACAGGTAGTGCTCGAGAAGGCGTGTTAGCTCGGCGGCCGTCGCCTCGGTCCGCGAGAGGATCCACCGCTCCGCATGTCCGAGCGACGGGTCGGTGGAGCCGGCTCCCGCGGCGGGCGCGGGTGTGCGATCCGAGCGCCACTCGCGCAGGCTCTCCGCGTTGGCGTCGACGTGATGCAGCACGAAGCGGCTGATATTCCAGAGCTTGTTCGCGAACTCCTTGGCGTTCTGGAGCTTTGCCTCGGAGAGGGTCTGGTCCGCGCCCGCGGCGACCCCGTTGACGAGGGCGAAGCGGAGCGCGTCGGCGCCGTACTGCTCGATGAAGCCGATCGGGCTGATCACATTGCCCGTCGACTTGCTCATCTTCTCGCCGTCGACGAGGACGAGCCCGTGGAGGTACACCGTGTGGAACGGGATGTCCCCCAGGTTCTCGATACCCATCATGATCATCCGGGCCACCCAGAAGAAGAGGATGTCGTAGCCCGTTTCGAGCACGCTGCCGGGGTAGAAGCGCGCGAGATCCGGCGTCTTGTCGGGCCAACCGAGCGTCGAGTGCGGCCACAGCGCGCTCGAGAACCAGGTGTCGAGCACGTCGGGGTCCTGATGGATGTCATCGCCGCGGCAGCGGGTGCAGCGCGTCGGGTCGGGCGCGTCCTCGCCGGGCACGATGATCTCGTCACAGTCGCGGCAGTACCACGCCGGGATGGAGTGCCCCCACCAGATCTGACGCGACACCGGCCAGTCTCGGATGTTCTCCATCCAGTTGAAATAGACCTTCTCCTGGTAGCGCGGATGGATCGTGATGCGGCCGTCGCGCACCGCCTGGATCGCGGGCGCGGCGAGCGGCGGCATCTTCACCCACCACTGCTTCATCACCAGAGGCTCGTCCACGGTCTTGCAGCGGTCGTGCACGCCGACCGCGTGCGTGAGCGGCTGTTCCTTCACAAGCAGACCGCGATCCTTGAGCATCTCGACCGCCATGCGGCGACCGGTGTCGCGGTCCGGTCCAGCGAGCGGGCCCGCGGCGGGCATCATCGCGCCGCGCGTGTCGATGACGGTGATCACCGGCAGGCCATGGCGCTGCCCGATCTCGAAGTCGGTCGCGTCGTGCCCGGGCGTGATCTTGAGTGCCCCCGTGCCGAACTTCGGATCGACGGCTTCGTCGGCGATGATCTTCACCCGGCGCTCGATGATCGGCACGAGCACCTCACGGCCGACGAACGGCTTCCACCGCTCGTGCTCCGGATGAACCGCCACCGCGACGTCCGCGACGATCGTCTCGGGTCGCGTGGTCGCGATGATCAGCTCGGGATCGCCCGGCTTGGCGTCCGCCCACGGATACCGCACGTAGTAGAGCGGGTCGGTGCGCTCGATGTGCTCCGACTCCAGGTCGGAATAGGTCGTCTGGCAGCGCAGGCACCAGTGCACGATGCGATCGGCGCGGTACAGGTGACCGCGTTTGTGCAGCCGGATGAAATGCGTGCGCACCGCGAGCTGCTTGGACGGCTCCATCGTGAAGTTCCGCCGTGACCAGTCCAGCGAGCATCCGAGGAGACGCAGCTGCTTCTCGATGCGCGGCCGGTAGTGGTCCATCCACTTCCACATCTCGGCCAGGAACTTTTCGCGGCCTAGGTCGGCGCGGCCGATCTCGTTCTTCGCGAGCTCGTCCTCCACCACCTTCTGCGCGATGATCCCGGCGTGGTCGGTGCCGGGCATGTAGAGGGTGGGCTCGCCGAGCATGCGGTGCCAGCGCGCCATGAGGTCCTCGTAGCCACCGAAGCCGAGCGCGTGCCCGAGGTGAAGATCCCCCGTGACGTTCGGCAGCGGCAGCATCATCACGAACGGCTTGTTCGGATTGCTCTCGTCGGGCGTGAAGAAGCCCGAGCGCTCCCACCAGTCATAGAGGTCCTGCTCGACGGCGGACGGTCGGTAGTTCTTCTCGCCGAAGGACACGACGGACTGCGGTGGATCCAGTTTGTCTTTCGTCATCGCCATCGTGACCTCCTTCGTATTTGCGCGCGAGCAAACAAAAAGCGCTGCTCGTTCCGGGACGAACAGCGCCGTGGTACCACCCGATTTACCGCCGCGCGTCAGCGCAGCGGTCTCATTAGGCCGATAACGGGTGCCTCCGATCCGGCTCGCGGGCGACTTCCCGTCCCTGTCCACCGCGGCGCGCTTCCAGCCAGTGACGCGCCTTCTCTATCGGCACTTGGGTCGGTCTTCCTCCCGGTCGCTGCCGGTATTGGACAAGGATACCGCCGGCGTGGGGCTTTAGGCGGTCGAGAGCCTCGAAGCGCGCGTCAGCTGCTTGTGCCGGTACATCGCGCGGTCGGCGGCATCCACGAGCGCGTCGACGGTGATCGGACGCTCGGTTGCGTCGGCGACACCCCAGGCGATCGTCGGAAGGCGCTTGCCGTCGGCCAAGGCGCCGTCGGCGATGTTGCTCGCGACGCGGCGCATGACGCGCTCGGCCGCGAGCAGCGGCGCGCCTGGGAACAGGATCGCGAACTCGTCGCCCCCGATGCGCGCGACGGTGTCGCCGTCGCGGACGCCTGCGGAAAGCAGCTCGCCGATCCGGATGAGCGCCTCGTCACCCGCACCGTGACCGTACTGGTCGTTCAGCTGCTTCAGACCGTTCACGTCGATGACCGCGACCGTGACCGGCGCGAGTGGATCTCCTTCGAGCTCGGTGCGCAGCCGCGCGAAGAACGTGCGGCGGTTCGGCAGACCTGTGAGAGGGTCCGTCGCGGCGGCGGTCTTCGCGGCCTGGTGGAGCTTCGCGACGCGCAGCGCGGCCGCGACCTGGTGTGACACGGCGGTGAGCAGCTCCTCGTCCTCGCGGCCGAACGCCTCGGTCCGCGGGCTCTCGATGCCGAGCACGCCGACCCGCTCCTCACCGAGCTGAAGCGGCACGCAGAGAACGGACTGGATGTTGGGCGGACCGTAGAAGCGCGGATCGGTCTGGGCACTGGTGACGTTCTGCAGCTGGCCGTGCTCGATGACCCACCAGCTGACCCCGACGCCACGCGCGAGGAGCTGACCGACGTATGGCTCCGATGGACCGACCGCGGCACGCACGACGAGGCTCTGATGCGTGTCGTCGAGCGTCAACAGGAAACCGTTCTCGTAGCCCATCGACTCGCACACGATCCGCAGCAGGCGCTGGGCGAGCGTGTCGATGTCGAGCACAGCGCTGATCTCCGAGGCGAGCCGCTGAAGAATGGCGAGCTGCCGTCCGTGCGCGTGCGCAGACGCGGCGAACTGCTCGAGCACCCCGCCCGGGCCAGGGACGTTCTCCATGTCCGCCTCCCCCGTCGCGCCGACACGGCGGATGTAGGCCGCCCCCTGCAGGCGGTCGCGATCGATGACGCGGAGGAACGCGTCGACGACGTCCGGATGGAACTGCGTGCCGCGGCAGCGGACGAGCTCGGCGCAGGCGAATTCGACGCTCTGCGCCTGCTTGTACGCGCGTCGGCTCACGATGACCTCGAACGCGTCGGCGGCCGCGACGACGTAGGCCTCGAGCGGGACGGAGTCGCCGGCAAGCTTGTCGGGATAGCCGGCGCCGTCGAACCGCTCGTGGTGCGCCTTGACGATCGGAACGAGATCGCGCAGTGGCTCGACCGCCGCGAGGATCGACCCGCCGACGGCGGGATGCGTTCGCATGAGGACCCATTCGTCGGCCGTGAGCGGACCCGGCTTGTTCAGGATCGCGTCGGGCACGCCGATCTTGCCGATGTCGTGCAGCAGCGCACCGAGCTGCACGCGACGCAGCTGATCGGCGGTCATGCGCATCTCGTCCGCGATCGTCCGCGCGAGGGCCGCGACCCGGGCGGAGTGAGTACGCGTATACGGGTCACGCGCGTCCACCGCGGCCGCGAGCGCCTTCACGGACGCGAGGTAAAGCTCGCGCATCTGCGCCAGGTGCTCGGCGTTCTCGAACGCCGTGGCCACGAGGTTCGCGAGTGACTGCAGCACCGCGATGTCCTCGTCGTCGAACGCGCCGGGCCGGTACGCCTGGCTCGAGAGCACGCCGACGAGGCGACCGCGGCTCTTGAGCGGGACGTGGACCGCGGATCCCGAAGGACGCTCGGTCTCGCCGAAGGGCATGCCGCGGCGCTGCACCGCATCGTCGGAGCGCTTCACAAGGTATATCTCGCCGGTGAGGACGACCTGGCTGGTCGGGCCGGTGCCGAGCGGGTAACGCTCGCCGACCCAGCTGTCTGCCCCCTCGGCCTGCAGGACGAAGTCGAACTCCTTCTTTCCGGCGTCGTAGCGGGCCACATAAAAGGAGTCGCGCGCCACGAGCGCGCCGGCGGCTTCGTACGCGAGGCGCGCGATGCCGAAGGGCTCGTGCACGCCCGCGAGCTGCCAGGCGAGGTCGTTGAGGGCCGACAGCCTCCGGATGCGCTGCTCGCGCTCCGCCCGGACGCGTGCCGACCGCATCGCCGCGGAGGCAAGCTGAGCGAAGGCGAAGAGGCCCTGCCGGTCGATCGCGTCGAAGGTGCGGTCGGGGTCGGTCGTGGCGATGCCCACGGTTCCCACGACCTCGCCACCGAGCATCACCGGTGCGGCCATCGCAGCATGGATGCCGGCCTCGCGTAGGAACTCGGCGCGCCCGCTCACCTCGCCGTACGTGTCGATCGAATAGTCGCGCAGGCTCACCACCTCGCGGCGCTTGATGACCCGGCGCACGAGCGGCCCGACCTCCTGCGGCGCCGTCAGCGGCGCCGCGAGCCCCACGCCGGCAAGGTCGACCGCGGTCTCGCCTCGCAGCTCGGTGACGACGACGAACTCCGTGTCGTATGCCCCGTGCATCTCCTGCGCGATGCGGCGGATGACATCCGACGTGGCTCCGGTCTCCGCCGCAAGTTCGCGCGACACGCTCTCGACGCGGCGCGCCTGCTCGAGGATGCGGGCGTTGCGCAGGGCAATGGCGGCATGCGCAGCCAGACCCTCGAGCGCGTGCACGTCGTTCTCGTCGAAGGGCCGGACCTGCAGACGGCCGACGGTAAGCGTGGCGGCGATCTCGCCCTGCACGACGATCGGCACGCCGATGATCGAGCGCACGCCGATGTCCTTGATCTCCGGGACCGCCGTCGGGTCCGCGGCGTAGTCGACCCAGGCGACCGCTTGGCGCGAGCGCATGACCGCGCCGACGATGCCCCGGCGCGCCGAGGCGCGCACACCAACGGCGCGCTCGCCGGTGCCGGCGCCGGCCACGATGGCGAACTCGTCGCCGCGGCGGCGATTGATCGTGGCGTGATGCGCGTCGACGAGGAGCAACGCGTTGCGCGCGATCGACCGGAACAGCGCCTCGGATGCCGTCTCCTGCCCGATCTCCGTGGCCACGCGCTGAAGGCTGCGCGCGAGGCGAAGCGCGCGGGCGCCGGAGCGTTGCTCCCCGCGGTAGTGAGCGACCGTCGCGCTGAGGATGATGAGCACGAGGATCACGACCATCGCCTCGCCGAACACCTGGGCGACCGGTGTCGGGATCCCGAGGCCGACGCGGACGATCTCCTGACCGATGCGACCGACGAGGTACGCCGCAGCCGTCGCGGTCACGCCGTGCTTCCCTAAGCGGTACATCGCGAGGGCGCCGATCGCAACGACCACGACGAACGCGACGCTCCGCTCGTTCGGTGCGCTTGCGACCATCCACAGCGATGCCGCGCAGAGATCCCCGATGACGACGAAGCCCGGCGTCTCGGAGAGGGGCACCGCAACACCACCGCGCCGGATGTCGTCGCGCCAGACGAGAGCCGAAGTCGCGATCAGGAACGCGAGCGCGACGTATGCGAGCGCCAACATCGCCTGCCCCCCGATGAGGATCCACACCAGGGCGCCGACGACGGCGAGCAGTCGGGCGACGAGAAGGACATCGCGCGGAAGGAAGCGGCGCATCCACGACCACTCTTAAGGAGCCGAGCGTGCGAGGGGTATCGAGACGGTGGCGGGGCGGGCTCTCAGCGCGTTATGGGTGGTGGTACTTCCGGCGCAAGCTCCTCGTCGGCGACGAACACGAAGAGCGTCGCTAGTACGAAGTAGTTCTGGAGGGAGCGCCACGCGAAGTACAGGGGTAAGAACGGCCACACCAGCGGCGCGCTGACAAGCGAACGCCGCCAACGCACGAAGGCGGCGAGGAGCGCCGCGAACACGATGAGCGCGAGCGCGCCGTACTCGACGCGGGAGAAGAGCGGGCCTATACCGGCGAGCCCGAAGCGAACGAGACCGACGCCGTCCGGCTCGAGCGCACTGAGGATCGGCGCGGTCACGCCGTCGATGAAACGCTCAGGTGCGAGGGCGAAGAACGGAACGTTCACAACAGTCGCGACGGCGGCGGAGATCAGCGCACGCCGCACCGCCTCGCGCCGACCCGAACGCTGCCACACGAGCGCGACGTAGAAGGGCGCGACGAACCACGCCGTCTGCCGCGCGGCGAACGCGAGCCCGAGCAGGACCGGCGAGAGCCAGGCGCGGCGGAGCGCGAGCCACGCCCCGATGACGAGCAGCGCCCAGGTCGGGTCGATCCCCGCAAGGATCGGCTGACGCAACACGATCGCGTTGCCCACGATCGTCGCCAGGGCCATCGGTCGCCACGCCATGCGAAGACGCGAGACGACCACGACCGCGAGGACCAGCATCAAGCCCAGGTAGACCCAGCGGATGTCTCCCAATCCGAGCGCGACGAAGGGCGCGACCACTAGGAACGAGAGAGCCGGGTAGTTGTAGCTGTGCAGGACGGCGCGGCCCTCGAGATGCGTGGCGAGCTCCGGATCCATGTATGGGAACCTGGCGAGTGCCTCGGGCAGATCGAAGACCGCATACGCGTTCTGCCCCGAAAGGAAGATCTCGGCCATGCGATGCACCGCGGCGACGGCATCGGCGTGGTAGGGAACGGCGATGATGCATGCGAGTCCCACCATCGTGAAGGTCATGAGCACGAGACTCGTCGCGATGACATCGCGCGTCGATGGCCGCACGCGCGAATGTGCGAGCAGTGGGAGCGCGAACGCGACGACGATCGCGAGCAGATCATCCGGCGCGAGGCCCGAGGAGCCGACGGCAAGATGGCGATCGAATAGGGCGGCCATCGTCGCGATGGCCACGATCCCGAAGCCGGCGCGTCGCAGACGGTCCGACGGATGGACGCCGGACGGGTCGACGAGCACAGCAACGGTGTAGGCGAGGGCGAACATCGCGGCGACGAGCACGGGCACGGGCAGCACGGTCTCGCCACGCGTCGCGAAGAGACCCAGCGCAGGCGTGAAGAGCGCGAACGCCGCGACGGTGAAGGGGCGCAGATGCGGCGCGGTGCGCCAGGTCGCGATCGCGGCGGCGCCGAAGAACGCGACCATTCCGAGCGGTGTCTCCGCGAGCGCGACCGCGGCGGCGACGTAGGTGCCGGCAGCGAGCGCGAGCCCTATCCACGCCGCTGCGCGTGGTGGCCGCTGAAAGCTCGCGAGAACCAGCACGATGACGAAACAGCCGAACGCGGCGGCGAGCGGCACATCCGCGCCGGTCTCGGCGAGCGCGCGGCGACCCAGACCCGCGGTGGCGATCCCCGTGGCGGTGAGTGCGAGGCCGACGCGCATCGCAACGCCCAGGCGCGGTTCGGAGCGGCGCTCGACCGTCGGCACGCGCATTCGGTGCGGAGGCTATATCTCGCGCCCATAGACTCGCAGGGCGTGAAGCCCGAGACCCCCCGTCGCCCGCGTCTGGCGTGGGCTGCCGGCGTCGTTGTGATGGTGCTCGCCGGGCTTGCCGGCCTCGGGATCTTCCTCGCGAAGCAGCCCTTCGGATTCGACCTATGGGCATACGTGCTCGCCGCCCGACACCTTCTCGCCGGCGAGCCGATGTATTCGGCCGCGCCCCAGATGCCGGCCGGACCGTTCGGCGAATACCACTACGCCCCGATCGTCGCGGTCCCGTTCGCGCTTCTCGCGCCGCTCCCGTTCTGGCTGGCCATCACGCTGTGGATCGGCATCAACACCGGCATCGCGGCGGCGATCGGCGTGCATCTGATCCGTCCGCTGCCGCCGGGTGCCAGGCCGTGGGCGGCCGCCGCCTTTCTCCTGTTCTTGCCGACGATCCTCGAGATCTCGCTGGGCAACATCAACCTGATCACGGTCGCGCTCTGTCTCGTCGCTTGGTCGATGCGCGGACGATCGGCGGCGGCAGGGGCGCTCCTTGCGGTCGCGATCGGCGCGAAGCTGCTCCCCGCCTCCCTGATGCTTTTCTATCCCGCCGCGGGGCGCGCGCGCGTCGTCGCCTGGACGCTCGTCGTCCTCGTCGCTGGACTGTTGCTGACCACTGTCGTGTTCTGGCGCGAGATGCCGGGCTACATCGCGCTATTCGTCGCACTTGTGGACAGCGACCAGACCGCGGAGCTCATCGCGGACACGAGGCCGCGGGAGGTCGCCGCGTTCCTCGGCTCGCCCATCGGCGCCTGGCTTCTGCCGACGGCGACTCTCGCGACCGCCGCGGTCGGCGGCCTCGCGGCTCGCCGGCGCCCGCACGACGAGACGCACTTTCACCACCTGGCGCTGGCCTTCGCCCCATACCTCAGCTTGTTCGGTCTGCTGTGGTTTCCCTACCTCGTGTTCGCGCTGCCGCTCCTTGCGAGCTCGCTCCATCGAGCGTTGCTGTTCCCGCATCGACTGCTGCGTGTTGTGCTCGTCGCGGCCCTCGCGTTCAGCTGGCTGCTGATGCAGATCGTCGGTGAGGCGGGAGATGCGATGCCGCTGGCCGCACATCTCCTGGGTCTTCTCATCCTGCTGGCCGTCGCGATCGCGGTGCTCGCGAACCCTGCCCGGATCGACATCACCGAGGGCGTCGGAACGCGCGCGACCGCATGACGGACCGAGTGGTCGCGGCGCTACTCGCGGCGCTTGTACTCGTGGCCCGCGTCCCTTTCGCCTCGCAGACCCTGTGGGCGTGGGACTCGGTCCTTTACGCGCGCGCGCTCGAGACAGGCTTCCACGTTGGTACGGACCTTTCCGACCAGCGCCCGCATCCGCCGGGGTACATCTTCTACGTCGCCGCCGCGGCGGCGCTTCGCCTGTTCACGCAGGACAGCAATGCGGCGCTGGTGATGATCAGCATCCTCGCGTCCGCAGGGACTGCGGCTGCCGTCTACCTGTTGTGCCGCAGGTACGCGGACCGCGCGCTCGCGGTCGTCGTCGCGCTTGGTGCCTCAACGGCCCCGCTTGTATGGACCTACGGCGAAGTCGCGATGCCCTACGCGATGCTTGGGTTCCTCAGCGTCGTCCTCGCCGTGTCGCTGCGCGACGCGCGCTCGCGACCGTGGCCGGCGGCGCTCATCGTCTCAGCCGGTCTTGGGCTCGCCGCCGGATTCCGTCAGGACGTGCTCCTGCTGCTCGGCCCGCTCTGGCTATGGATGGTCCTCGCACGACCCTGGCGCGAGCGCGGCCTCTGCGTCGCCGCCGCGGGGGTCGCCTGTCTTCTGTGGTTCGTGCCGAGCGCGGTTCTGTCAGGCGGACCGGCCGAATATCTCGCGACTCTCGGCGGGCAAGCAACGCGCGTGAGCGAGCTGTCCCCAGCCGCGGGCGGTGATGCGCTGCTGCGTAACACGCTGCTGACCATCTACGCGCTGTGGTGGGGACTTCTCGGCTTCACCCTGCTGCTCGTCGTCGCGATCGCCGCCGCGCTCACCGCGCGGCGGCGCCTGACCGATGAATCGATGTTCTTCGCGCTATGGCTCATCCCCGCGGCGCTCGTCTATGTGACGGTCCACATCGGCGATCCGGGATACCTGATGTCGATGCTGCCGGGACTCTACGTAGCGTGCGCGGCACTTCTCGCACCACTCTCGCGCGCGGCGCCGCGCGCGGTCGTGACGTTAGCTGCTCTGCTCGTCGCGATCAACCTCGGCGTATTCGTTGTCGGAGACGCGCCGTTCTCCGCCGGAGCGATCGCACGGCATGACCGCTCGCTTGAGACGCGCGTTGCCTTCGTGCGCGGTCGATTCCCGCCCGCTTCGACCGTGATCCTCGCGCAGTCGGAGTACCTGACCGCGCGCTATTACCTACCGGAGTACCGCGTGCTCTTCTACGGCGCGGAGCCGGAGGTGCTGTCCCGCGCCGCGCGGGAGGTCCGCATCGCAGCAACGACGGTCGTGATCTTCGGCACCCTCGCGCCGTCGTCCGGCTCCGACTTCCCGATACGGCTGAACACGGGTGATGCGGTCCGGTGGGGCGACATCGACTCGAGTTCAGGGCTGGTCGCGTACGAGCTCGAGCCGCGCTGACGCCCGCGCGATCAACGAACGGCGGGCAGCTCGAACACGAACAGGTGGTTCAGACCGAGCTCGAAGCGCTCGTGCGTGACGAGCTTCATGCCCGATGCCGCGAAGTAGCCGGGTGTTTCCTCCGGCCGATACCCGTGATGCGCTTCTATGTCCATCCCGTGCACCAGCTTCAGTCGCCGCAGCGTGTCGATGATGCGGTCGACCAGCGGCGCCGGGACGGTCATGACCACGCGACCGCCGGGGCGCAGCAGGTCACGGCATGCGGCGACGAACGCGGCGCGCGCCTCGTCGGGCACATGCTCGAAGACAGCGAGGAGCGCGATGACGTCATAGGGTCCGCGGTCGCTCAGGTCGTTTGGGAAGCTGCCGCGCACGAGGCCGGAGCCCGCGGGCGCATCCGGATCGATGCCAACCGCATCGCGCACGCGACCGCCCGCGGCGCGTATGAGCGACCCGTCCGCGCATCCGACATCGAGTAGTCGCCCGCCCTCTGGTATGTGTGGCAGCGCCTTGCGGATGCGGATCCGCTGGATGAGCCGGTCGAGTGGTGTCACGCTGCCTGCCGCGCCGGGACGGCGGCCGTGGCGCGAGAGCCCTCCCGCCACAGCAGCGCGAGGATGACGACGAAGAATCCGATCGGGACGACAACGCTGAACGTCTCGTCATGGCGTAGGACGGCGATCCCGTAGAGCACCGGCGACACGAAGAGCAGCGTGCCGGCGGCGGCGAGCGCGAAGCGCTTGCCCGCCTGATCCGAGCGGCGCGCAAGGATCCCGGTCGTGATCACCGCTGGGACAAAGAGGAGCACCTGGTCATAGGACCAGCTGTAGATCGCCCCGGCGTTCGAGAGCGCCAACCATGCCGCGAGCGACGCATCGCTCCCCGGCCGGAAGCGGACGGCCACGACGACCGCGGCCGCCGCAATGAGCGCATAAGCGATGAGGCGCCCGTTGGGCCCGATGAGCTGATTCAGCGCCGAGGCCAGAACGGCGGAGCGGACCGTGCGGCGTGGCGGGATGTCCGTCAGCCAGTTCGAGAACCAGGTATCCGGTGCCGCGAGCCACGTGATCGCCACGACCGCGCCCGCGAGCAGGAGCGCGAAGCCGACGTATCGGCGGAAGATAGGCTCGCGCAAAGCGCCGTACGCCAGACCGATCGCGGTGATCAGCATGACCTGCGGCTTCGCGAGGAAGATGAGCGAAGGGAACGCCGCGAGCAGCGGCCGTGCGGCACGCAGCGCGAGGACCGTCGCCGCCACGCCGGACATGAGCAGCAGGCTCCACTGGCCAAGGACGATGGCGTGGAACGAAGGCTGGCCGATGAACAGCGCGGCGCCGAAGGCGCCGTGGATGACCGGTCGCGCGGGCACGAACGCGCGCAGCAGACCGCGGAGCGCGAGCGCCGCGCAGGTCATACCGAGGATCATCCAGACCCAGCCCGCGACCTCGATCGGGACCATTGCGAGCGGTGCGACGGCGTAGCTCACCCACGGCCAGTAGTCGTTGACCAGCGCATCAGGTGTCTTGGTGCCGACACTGATCGCGAAGTCGTAGTACTTCGTCGGATCCCACGGGTCCACGCCCAGCACGAGAGCCCGGCCGCCTGCCCAGACACCGGAGAAGTCGTTGAAGTGGACCATCTCGAGCCGGCGCGCAAGCGGTCCACCAAACGCGATGAACACGACGCCGAGCGCGATCGCGCCCCAATACGCGAGATCGGCGCGGCGCTCACTTGTCATGCGGCGCAAGGGTACCGGCTCTATCGTCGCGTTCGTGGCGCACGCGTCGCAATCAGGGGGGTTCAGGGGATTCTCCCCCCTGCGATGAGCCGGTGGGTGCCATGGTGGCTCGCGGGCGCCGCGCTGGCCGCGGTCCTCTTGGGTCTCGCCATTCGGACAACACCCGTGGCGCTCCTCGGCATCATCGTGCTTGCCCTGTTCGCCACGCGATCGCCGGAGCGCGCCGCGTTCGGCGGCGGCGCGATCATGCACCGGCGGCGTGTTTCTGTACTTCGTAAGGGACTCGTTCGATCGATGCGCGAAGTTCGACAGCGTCGCCCGGCCTATCGGCGGCTGCACGAGTTACGGCGTGGAGGAACGGGTTCTCGCGATGGCGCCCGCGGCTGACTCGCGCCTAGGCTGGCTTCTTCTCCGCGGCCGCAGCCGGTTTGAGGATGTCCGTCCGCTGCGGCGCCCAGACGTCGATCACCTGCGTGGGCTCCTCGAAGACGCGCGCGCCGTGTGCCGCGCCAGGCGGGATGCGATACGTGTCGCCCGGCGTCAGGATGCGCTGCTCGCCGGAGATGATCATCGCGAGGCTGCCCTTCACGACCACGCCGAACTGTTCCATCTCGTGTTTGTGCGTTTCGACGATCGTCTTCGGCGCGAGGTCATAGATCACCATCGTGGCGTGATCGGCCTGCACGACACGGCCCTTCAGCCCAGGCGCCGGCTCGATGAGCGGAAGGTCTCGAGGGCTGGCGTAGAACAGCTTGGGCATACGGAGCGCGGCTAAGCCGTCGCTTCGTCGCCTTCGAGCACGAGCTGCTCGTTCTTCGACAGGAGGAGCGGCCGTGCCGTGCCCGCGATCGCCTCGGGCGTCACGACGACGCGGCGCACGTCCGTGCGCGAGGGGATCTCGTACATGACATCAAGCAGGACCTCTTCGATGATCGTTCGGAGTCCGCGCGCACCGGTCTTTCGCTTCGCGGCACCCACGGCGGCCGCCTGCAGGGCCTCGTGCGTGAACTGCAGCTCGACCTTGTCGAGCGCGAGGAACTTCTGGTACTGCTTGATGATCGCATTCTTCGGCTCGGTGAGGATGCGCATGAGATCCATCTCGTCGAGCGCCATGAGCGGCACGATGACCGGAAGACGCCCGACGAACTCGGGGATCAGGCCGTACTTCAGGAGGTCGTCGGGCATGACCTGCTGGAGGATCGCGCTGGTCTCCTTGGTGTTGTCGCGCAGCGACGCGCCGAAGCCCATGGTCTTCTTGCCCACGCGCGACTCGACGATCTTCTCGAGTCCCTCGAAGGCGCCGCCCACGATGAACAGGATGTTCGTCGTGTCGATCTGGATGAAGTCCTGGTGCGGATGCTTGCGGCCGCCCTGCGGCGGGACGTTGGCGACGGTCCCCTCGAGGATCTTGAGGAGCGCCTGCTGGACGCCCTCACCCGACACGTCGCGCGTGATCGACGGGTTGTCCGCCTTTCGCGCGATCTTGTCGACCTCGTCGATGTAGATGATCCCGGTCTCGGCCTTCTTGATGTCGAAATCGGCGGCCTGGATCAGCTTGAGGAGGATGTTCTCGACGTCCTCGCCGACGTAGCCCGCCTCGCCGATGAGGAGCACGTTCGACTTGCCAAGCTCGACGTCGTCGACGCGATGGCCGGCGGAGACGCGCTTGTAGTGGTTGTACACGGCGACCGACAGCACCTTCTTCGCGCGGTCCTGGCCGATCACGTACTGGTCGAGGATCTCGTTGATGCGCCGCGGGCTCGGGATCTTCTGACCAAGAGTCCGCGCCTTCGGCGCCTCCATGAACTCCTCGTCGACGATCTCGCGGCAGAGGGTGATGCACTCATCGCAGATGTAAACGCCCTGGCCCGCGATGAGCTTGCGCACCTGGTCCTGGCTCTTTCCGCAGAACGAGCACCGGTACGGCTTGCCGCCTTTGGCGGTGGTCGTCATCCCTAGCGAGCCGCCACCGGTACGCGTTCCTTGGCTTCCTTCGGCTCCTTATCCTCCGTCGCCTTGGCGATGGAGATGAGCGAATCCTTGCCGACGAAGATCTCGTCGATGATCCCGTAGGCCTTCGCCTCTTCGGCGCTCATGAAGCGGTCGCGTTCAGAGTCGCGGCGGACCTTCTCGACATCCTGCCCGGTGTGGTGCGCCAGGATCCGAGTGAGCTTATCGACAAGAGTCTCGAGCTCCTTCACCTGGATCAGAACGTCGGGCGTGTTGCCGCGGAATCCGCCGGAACCCTGGTGGATCATGATGCGCGAGTTCGGCAGGGCGTAGCGCTTGCCCTTGGCGCCCGCCGAGACGAGCACCGCCGCCATCGACGCCGCCTGCCCGACGCAGATGGTGCTCACCGGCGCCTTGAGGTACTGCATCGTGTCGTAGATCGCGAGTCCCGCGGTCACGACGCCTCCGGGCGAGTTGACGTAGAGGTAGATGTCGCGTTCCGGGTCCTCGGACTCGAGGAACAGCAGCTGAGCGATTATCAGGTTGGCCATCGTGTCCTCGACAGCGTCCCCGATGAAGATGATCCGTTCCTTCAGCAGGCGCGAGAAGATGTCGTAGGCGCGCTCGCCTCGCCCGGATTGCTCGATGACCATCGGCACGAAGTTCATTGCCGTCACGTCATCCCTCCTCGCGCAGTCTTGTTCCCAGTGTACCCATCACACGCGGTGTCAAGGGGGTCCCGACCGTGTCGGCCCGCTAAAGTCCTCCAAGGATGAGGCGGATGCGTAGCTTCCCAAGGTCGCTGCTCTTCTACATCGCGGCTTCAACGATCTACGCCGCGGTCATCTTCCTTGCGGTCCATGCGGTCTACGGGATCGAGCTGGGCAAGGCAGGGCTGAGCCTCCCGGACCCCGGAGCCATCATCGGTTCGATCGAGATCACCTCCTTCATCGTGTGGCTGGGCATCAGCGTCATCGCCGGGACGATCCTCTACCGCCTTGCGACAGCCCTCGAGGGTGCGCATGCCGAGAGCGCGATACGTGACGCCGAGATCGGCTCCATCTTCGCTCTGAGCCAGACGCTCTCCGGCTCGCTCGACCTCGGGGAGATCAGCCGCGAATACCTACGGAGCGCACGGCGCGGCCTCGACCCCAGCGTCACCCTGGGCCTCTTGATCCAGGACGACGTCGCGGAGGCGTTCCGTCTCGTCGCTGAGGAAGGTCCGCGGACCGGCGCATTCCTCGACAAGGTCTACTCGGTGTCAGCGCTTCCGGCCGCGATGCGCTCGCGCGTTTTCGATCATCGGCAACCGCTCGTGCTTCCGGACACCACGAGCGGCGGCGATCAATGGCGCCTGCTCGCGCGCGACCTGCCGGATGCGCAATGGATCCATTCCTTCGCGGCGCTCCCACTGGTCTCGCAGGAGCGTCTGGTCGGTGCCGTCGTCGCCGGCGGGGAGAAGGCCGGCTCGATCACCGCTGACCGCTTGCAGCTCGTCCTCGTGCTCGGCCAGTTCGTCGCCGGTGGCATCCGCACTTCGCTGTCCTTGACCGAGGCGCAATCGCGCGCCGATCACGAGGAGCTGGTAAGCCGCATCGCCCGTCGAGCACGGGCATCGCTTGATCCGAATGAGGTGCTTCGCGGAACCGTCGAGGAGCTCGGACGCGCCATGAACGTGGACCGCGTCCTCGCGACTACGGGCTCCAGCCCTGATGCTCTCGTTGTGGCGTATGAGTGGGACGCGAAGGGCATCGCCCCGATCGGTGAGGGCAAGAGGGCTCTACCGGTCGCCCGGCTCGCCGCCGAGACCGGGCGCACCCTCGTCGTGCGCGACGTTCACGCGGACGCCCGCGTCGCGGAGGGCAGCGTGGACGCCCGCGTGCGCTCGGTCATCGCAACGCCGATCCTCGTTGCCGGCAAGCTCGCCGGCACGCTGTCGCTCAACCAGGCGGACGCGCCGCGCGACTGGACCACCGACGAAGTGCGCCTTGTCGAAGCGGTGGCGCGCGAGCTGCGAGTCGCGATGGAGACGGCGCGCCTCTTCCAGGCACGCGAGGGCGAGAACGCGCGGCTCCTTGCGCTGCAGCGCGCGTCGGCCACGCTCTCGGCGCGCACCGATCCGCACGAGGTCTTCGACATCATCCTGCGCAGCGCGGTGCAGTTGTTCGGTCAGGGCAGCGCCTCGCTCTACACCTGGGACGAGGAGGCTGAAGTGCTCCGGCTTGCGGAGAACTTCGATGCCGAGGGTCGCATGCCGGATGACGCGGTCCTACGACCGGGCGAGGGCGTCGTCGGTCGAGTGTTCGCCAGCCGCGAGCCGCTCATCATCGAGGACTACCAGACGTGGGAGGGAAGGACCGCGGTCGGCCAGCAGACCGGCCTTCGAGCGTGCATCGCGGTTCCGCTGATGCGCAGCGGTCGCGCGCTCGGAGCGCTGGGCATCCGGTCCTACGACCCCGCCGTGACATACAGCGCGGACGACGCACAGATGCTGGGCCTCTTCGCGGATCAGGCAGCGGCCGCGCTGACCACGGTGGAGGCATTTGGCCGCCAGCGTCAGGCCGTCGAGCAGCTGGAGCGCCTCAATCGCGCGAAGAGCGAGTTCGTCTCCATCGTCAGCCACGAATTCCGCACCCCGCTGACCGGCATCCAGGGCTTCAGCGAGATGATGCGCGACGAGCAGCTGTCAATGGAGGAGATGCGCGAGTACGCGGGGGACATCAACAAAGACGTGCAGCGCCTGAACCGCATGATCAACGAGATGCTCGACCTTGACCGCATGGAGTCCGGTCGCATGACGATCCACCGGGAGCGCATGGACCTGAACGCCGTCGTCGACGAGGCCGTCGACCGGGTGCGCCCGAACGCCCCCAATCACACATTGACGCTCGACCTGCAGCGCGACCTGCCCCAGATCCAGGCCGACCGGGACCGCATGACGCAGGTCGCGTCGAACCTCCTGAACAACGCTGTGAAGTACTCCCCCACGGGCGGCCGGATCACGGTGACGACGCGCGCCAAGGGCGACCAGCTTCTCCTCGACGTCCGAGATGAAGGTCTGGGGATCCCGACGGATGCCCTCGAGACGATCTTCGAACGGTATTCGCGCGTCGATTCGCAGGCGACGAAGGACATCCCGGGCACCGGGCTCGGCCTCCCCATCGTCCGTCAGATCGTCCAGCTCCACGGCGGCAGGGTCTGGGCGGAGAGCGAGCTGGGCCGCGGCTCGGTGTTCCACGTCGCCCTCCCGCTTGCGGGCTCGGCCAGCCAGGTGGAGGCTTGACCGCTCAGATGCCGGACGACGCCTTGTGAGCACCGAGAAGGCCAGCCCCGACCGGATCCTCATCGTCGATGACGAGGAGCAGATCCGGAAGCTTCTCGAGTCGTCCCTGCAGCGCCGTGGCTACGAGGTCGTCGTTGCCGCGGACGGCATCGAGGCGCTCCGCCAGATCCGCGCGAAGATGCCCGCGCTCATCGTCACGGACGTGAACATGCCGAACATGAACGGCTTCGAGCTCACGCGGCGCCTTCGCGCCGATCACCGCACCGCGCGGCTCCCCATCGTGATGCTGTCAGCGCGCAAACAGGCGGACGACATCCTCACCGGCTACGCCGAGGGCGCGGACGAGTACATCGCGAAGCCGGTCGAGATGGCGGTGCTCTCCGCCAAGATCGACGTGCTCATCAAGCGCATGAAGGCCACGGCCGGCGAGGTCATCAAGCGCGGCCGCGTGATCGTGTTCCTGCGTGGCAAAGGTGGAGCGGGCGCGACGACGCTCGCCGTCAACTCGGCCGTCGCGCTCGCGGAGACCAAGATGTACAAGACCGCGGTCGTCGACCTGAACCTCGAGTTCGGCAACGTCGCGTCGCACCTCAACCTGAAGCCGCAGCACACGCTGGCCGATCTCGCCGGGACGCAACCCGACCAGCTCGACGACACGACGTTCGCGACCTTCATCGCACAGGACCGGAGCGGCGTGCAGGTCTGCGTCGGATCCGACGTGCCCGAGCACGCCGAGCTGGTGACGGTGAGCGCGGTCCAGCAAAGTATCGAGCGCATGCGGCGCGGCAGCGATTACCTGATGGTCGACACGCCGCCATCGTTCACGCAACAAATGCTCGCCGCGATCGACACCGCGGACGGCGCGTGCATCGTGGCCGAGCCGCACCTCGCGTCGATGAAGGCCGGCCGCGACTGCCTCGCGGTGCTCGACAAGCTGTCCTTCCCCAAAGAACGGACGCTTCTCGTGATCAACCGGACGACCCAGACGGGCCTCGAGACCGACGAAGTGGCCCGGTTCTTCAACAAGCGCCCCGACATCGTCGTGCCCTACACGCCTGCGTTCGACGACGCCGCGGACCGCGGCCGCCCGATCGTCGTGCTTCATCCGGACAACGCGGCGTCGAAGCAGCTGCGCGACCTTGCCGCGCGGCTCACCGTGCTTGCGCCGACGGTGCGCTGACATTCGCATCCGGTTCTGGGGTACTCGCGGTTCGATCTCGGCGGCCGGCTCGGAGACGCTCCGCTACGGCGGCAACACGCCCTGCGTGGAGGTCACAACAGACGACGGCACGCTGCTCGTCTTCGACTGCGGCACCGGCGCGCGGAAGCTCGGCCTAGAGCTCGCGGCCAAGGGACCGGTGCGACTCCACCTGCTGCTGTCACACACACATGCCGACCACATCCAGGGGCTCCCATTCTTCCTGCCGGCGTTCACTCCCGGCAGCCACATCACCGTCTACGGACCATCGGGCATGGACCGCCGGCTCCCGGCCGCGGTCGGCGGGACCATGGACTACGCCTACTTCCCGGTGTCTCTCGAGTCGCTTCCCGCCAAGGTGGACTTCGTCGAGGTCGGTGAGACCGAATTCTCGATCGGCGGCATCAAGCTCCGCACGCAGTTCCTCAATCACACCTCGCCGTGTATCGGCTATCGAATGACCGTTGGCTCGGCGACCCTCGTCTACGCCACGGACCATGAGGCGCACGCCAGCCCTCACTGGCGCGCCGACCGGAGCGATGACACGTTCGATCCCGCGCTCTTCGCGCACACGGGCGACACGCGTCACGCATCCTTCCTATCCGCCGCCGACGTGGTCATCCACGACGCGCAGTACGGGACCGCGGACTACCCTACGAAAGCCGGCTGGGGCCACAGCACCGTCGAATACGCGGTCGACATCGCCCTCGCGGCGCGCGCGAAGACGCTCGTGCTGTTCCACCACGACCCGGACCGCGATGACGACGGCGTGGACTCCCTGGTCGCGGTGGCGGAGAGCCGCGTTGCGGCCGCGGAGCGAACCTTGCGCATCGTCCCCGCGGCCGAGGGCCAGGACCTCGTCCTCGCGGAGGGGGCGTACGCGCGCACGACCGACGTAGAGCCGGCGCCGGAGCGGATGCCGGACCGCGCGCGCATCCTCGTCGCGGATGATGACGTCGCGCTCGTGCGCATCCTCGAGGCGGTGCTGCGTGGCGACGGGTACGACGTCGACGTGGCGTTCGATGGCGAAGAGATGCTGAGCAAGGCGGCGGCATCGGCGTACGACCTCGTGCTCGTCGACATCGTGATGCCGAACCTGGATGGTCTCGCGGCCTGCAAGCGACTGCGATCTCTCGACGGCTACCGCGAAACGCCGTTCGTCGTCCTTACGGCCCGGACACGACAGGATGACATGGCCGCCGCCTTTGACGCCGGCATCACCGACTACATCCGCAAGCCGTTCGCGCTGCCGCAGGTGCGCGCGCGAGTACGCTCCTGGCTTGCGCGCGGCGCAGCCCGCCGGGTGTGAGCCTGGACGCCTTCTCGACCGTATACCCGTAGAACAGCGCGAAAAGGGGGAAGAATTGTGGGCGAGCTGAACGAGACCCAGCGCTACTTCATCGATGAGCACATCGAGGAGTACATGGACGGCCTCATCTCGCGGCGCGAGCTGCTCCGACGGGTCACCCTCATCTCGGGAAGCGCCGTGCTCGCGGGAAGCATTGTTGCGGCATGCGGAGCTCCCGCGCCGACTGCAGCGTCGCCGACCGCGACCATCGCGGCTACGGCGGCGGCGACGGCGGCGCCGACCGCCTTCGTCCCGCAGGCTTATGGGACCCCGCCACCCACCGCCGCGGCGGCCGGCGTGACAGTCCAGGAGAACGATTCGCGCATCACCGTGTCGAAGCCCGAGATCAAGGGTTCCGACGGCGCCCTTTTGATTGCGTACATGGCCAAGCCCAACACGAACGCCCGCGTGCCCGGCGTCATCGTCATCCACGAGAACCGCGGGCAGACGGAGCACATCCGCGATGTCGTGCGCCGGGTCGCCACAGCGGGCTTCGTCGCGGTGAATATCGACCTGGCGTCACGTGACGGCGGCGCCGCGAAGCTCACCGATCAGGCGGCGTACAACGCCGCGCTCGGCAGTCGCAACCTTGCCGCGAAGCTCGCCGACCACAACGCGACGATCGCGTTCCTCAAAGCCCAGTCGAGCGGCCCGATCGGCGTGACCGGCTTCTGTTTCGGCGGCGGTGAGACGTGGAACATCATCACCGCCCTCACGCCGGACGTGAAGGCGGCGGTGCCGTACTACGGCCCGCAGCCGGCGAACTACGCCGAGCTCGCCAAGACGAAGGCGGCTGTGTCCGGCGTGTACGCCGAGCTCGACACCCGCATCACGAGCAGCACGATGCAGATGGAGCAGGAGCTCAAGAAGTCGGGTTCGCCGTACGCGATCACCGTGTATCCGGGTGTCGCGCACGCGTTCCACAACGACACCAATACGAACGCCTACAACGCGGCGGCCGCGCAAAAGGCCTGGGTCGCCACGGTGGAGTGGTTCCGCAAGTACCTCGTCTAGCGCAGCGCTCCGGACGGCCGCTTCGGGGATAGTCCTAGGAGCGGCCGCTCCGCCCAGCGCGCGAGCTCAACGTTGCGGCGCTGCTCCTCGCTCGCGGCTGGCGACGCCGGCCCGCTGTTCACGGCGCGCGTTGCGTTCGGGCCGGCTGGGCGCAGATGCTCGCTCGGGGCAGCGCCGCACCATTGTCGCTCGCGCGCATTAGCGAGAGGCAGGGCCGCTCGGACTACTTCTTCTCCAGCATCGCCCGAAGCGCTTCGCGGCCCTGCGGAGTTGCGTTTGATTTCTCGGGGACGATGATTTTTGGCTCTTCGGGCTTGGGTGCCGCGCCATGAAGGTTCGTGGCCTCGCCACCCGCTTTCTTTATCGCTTCCGCTTCCGCGTCGGGTGATTCCAATCCGATCATCTTGTCGACGGTCTTGCGGTTGCGGATTGAGCGCGCGAATGACGCGAGCACCAAGGGATCCCGCAGCGCGCGCGGATCCTGCTGCGCGAGCGGCGTCATCGCGACCTGCGCCGCGAGCTCGTTGGACGAGACCGTGATGCCTTCCTTCTTGGCGATGGCGTCGAGCACGAGGATCGACTTCGCGCGCCGCTCCGCGACCGGCTTCCACTCGGCGCGGATCTCGTCTTCGGTCTTGCGTGCCTGGAGCATGAACTGCTCGAAGGTGATGCCCTGCTCGCGCACGCGTGCCTTGAGATCGGCGACCATGTGATCCAGCTCGTCCTGGACCAGGACCTCCGGGACCTCGACCTTCGCGGTCTCGACCGCGTGATCGAGCATCTTGTCCGCGGCTGAATCCCGGGCCTCGTGGAAGGCCGAGTGCACCAGCTCGTTCTTCACCTCGCGGCGAAGCTGCGCGATGTCGGCGACCCCGACGGTCTTGGCGAAATCGTCATCCAGCGCCGGCAGCACCTTCTCGGCGACCTGGCTCGCGCGGATCGCGAAGGTGCCCTTCTTCCCACGCAGCTCCTCGGCTGCCGTCTCGGAAGAGAACTCGAGCTCGACGGTCTTGCTGTCGCCGGCCTTCATCCCGACGAACGCGTCGCCCAGCCCCGCGATCGACGTCGCGCGGCTTGCCTCGACATGCGCATTGCGCGCGAAGGGCGGCAGGGTCTTCCCATCGACCGTGACGTCGATGTCGACGGTGACTATGTCTCCTGCGTTCGCGGCCCGGTCGACCGGCTGGAGCTGGGCATGCGACTCGCGCATCGCCTCGATCGTCTTGCCGATCTCTTCGTCGCCCGGCGGGGTGGGCTCGACTTTGGCGCCGTGCGCCGCGTAGTCCCCGAGCGCCACATCGGGGCGCACGGTGACCGTCGCGGTCCACTTCATGGGCTTCCCAGGCTCGAGCTGCGTCAGATCGACGTGCGGATCGTCGAGCGGTGAGAGTTCCTCGAGCTCGACGATTTCGCGGTACGTCTGCTCCACCAGATCCTCCGCGGCTTCCGCCCAGAGATGCTCCGCGCCGTACGCGCGCTCGTACATCGCGCGCGGTGCCTTGCCCGGTCGGAACCCGGGGATCTTCGCCTTCTGGTTGTGGCGCTCAAAAACGCGGTCGGCCTGACGCACGAGACGCTCCGCGTCGACCTCGACCTCGAGCGAGACTTTCGATCCCGCGTCGCGGCGAACGCTGTGGCGAAAGGAGCGTTCGGTGGGCGCGGAGGTGGTGGGAGCATCAGACATGGGACGGTCATAGTGTATTGCGGATGCACTTCTACGAGGTCCACGAGGGCGACGAGGATGTCGGCGCCGCCGTCCTCCTGTCCCACGAAGATCGGATGGACCCCTTCGAGTTCTTCGAGCTGGTGAAGCGGGCGCGCGCCCTCGTGCTTGACCACTACGAGGAGGACTCGCTGGCGGAGGC
>CAJDUG010000041.1_pt1 | contig 20483 bp, 21 predicted proteins | sample 7390021 | NCBI WGS metagenome assembly CAJDUG01 (sample SAMEA7055676, study PRJEB34461) | soil metagenome | biome: terrestrial ecosystem; feature: Peninsula; material: soil | place: Antarctica | collected 2016
GCGCGGGGCAGCGTCGAGGATCTTCGCGGTCACTTTGGTCTCGCTGCGAACGATGAGCGCGTCGACATCCGCCAGGCGCGCCGCGAGATCGGCTTCGGCGAGGCCCGTGGTGATTCGAACGTCGCAGCGCTCGCGGAGCAGGACCAAGCCGTCCTCCGCCAGAGGGTCGGCCACATGTACGACGGGTCGGGTTTGGCCTATCGGCGCGTGCCGACCGTGTCCGCGCGCGCTCCGGCGCGTGCGCCCGGTCGCGTTGGCTGCGGCGCGCTCTCCGCGTAGGCGCGGAGCGCCGCGGCGATCGCCTGACCCGGCTCGACCGGCTGATTGAAGTCGCGCAGTGCGAGCTCCAGGGCGCTGAAGAAGTTCAGGATGTCCTGGATCGTCACGAACCCGAGGTGACCCACGCGGACGAGCTGTCCCTCGAGCTTGCCCTGGCCGCCGGCGACGATCGTGTCGTAGTCGTCACGCAGCACGCGGATGAGGTTGCGGGCGTCCACGCGCGTCGGCGGACGGAACGCGGTGACCGCGGGCGACGCGTGCGCTTCGTCGGCGAACAGCGTGAGGTTGAGCGCCTGCACGCCGCGACGCGTCGCGCGAGCGAGATTCTGGTGACGGCGGAGGATCGCCTCGAGCCCTTCCTCGGCCATGAGCCGGAGCGCCTCCTGCAGCGCGATGTACACGCTCACCGCCGGCGTCGCGGGCGTTGAGCCCTTCTCGAGCGCGGCCTTGGCGGCCCCGAGGTCGAAGTACGACTTCGGAAGATCGGACTTCTCGTAGAACTTCCACGCGCGCTCGCTCATCGTGACAATGGCCACGCCGGGTGGCGCGCCCCACGCCTTCTGCGAAGCGGTCATGCACACGTCGATGCCCCACTCGTCGATCTCGAGCTCGGCCGCACCGGCGCCGGAAACGCTGTCGACGATGAACAGCTTGCCCGACTCGCGAACGACCTCGCTGATCTCTTTGATCGGGTTGAGGACACCGGTCGACGTCTCGTTGTGCTGGATCAGTACGGCCTTCGCCGCGTCCTTGCCCTTATCTTTCGCGAGCTCGTCACGGACGAGGTCGGGGTCGACAGCGCGGCCGAGCGTCACGTCGATGCGACGCGCTTCCACGCCGTAGGCCTTGCAGATCGCGTAGAAGCGCTCGCCGAACGCACCGTTGATGAACACGAGAGCCCTGTCGCCCCGCGACAGGGTGTTCGCGACGGCGGCCTCCATCGCGCCGGAACCGGACGAGGTGAGGGTGAGCACGTCACCCTGCGTGCGCAGGAAGTCCTGAAGCGCGCGCGTCAGCGCTGCCAGCAGCGCTGCGAACTCGGGACCGCGGTGATTGATCATCGGTCGGGCCGACGCGGCAAGCACAGCCTGTGGCACCACGGTCGGGCCCGGGATACGGAGGTTCTGGGGGCGATACATGTTCTCTCCCTCTAGGTTGACGGGCGGAGGTGGGACGTGTCCGAATGATGCCAGCCCACCACGCCTGTAACAAGGAGACATACGAGCATTACTGAACCGAAATTCGCTCCATCGATCCTGAACGCCGACTTCGGTCGCCTTGCGGAGGCCGTGGGCGTGCTCGAGAGAGGCGGAGCCGACTGGGTCCATGTCGATGTGATGGATGGCCACTTCGTGCCCAATCTCACTTTCGGAGCCAAGCTGGTGGCCGACCTGCACCGTGCGACACGCCTCCCACTCGACGTCCACCTGATGATCGAGCGCCCCGACGACTGGGTGGACCGCTACGTCGATGCCGGCGCGGCCTACGTCGTCGTTCATGTTGAAGCCGCGCGCGCCGTGTCCCCGACGCTCGCCCGGATCCGCGCCCGCGGCGCGAAGGCGGGGATCACGCTCAATCCCGACACGCCGGTCGATGCGATCCTGCCGTACCTGGACGAGGTCGACCTCGCGCTCGTGATGAGCGTCAATCCGGGATTCGGCGGGCAGAAGTTCATCGAGAGTGCGATCGGCAAGCTCCAGCGACTCCGGACGGAGATCGACGCACGAAAGCTTCAGGTGGAGCTCGAGGTCGACGGCGGCGTGAAGCTCGACAACGTCCGTCGTGTGATCGAGGCGGGCGCGAGCGTCGTCGTTGCCGGCTCGGCCGTGTTCGAATCCGCGGAAGGCGTCGAGGCGGCAATGAAGAAGTTCCGAGCACAGCTGCGCTAACGGACGTGCGCAGATCGCTCGCCGTCGCGTTGCTTGTGCTCGCGGCTTTCGCGCTCTGGACGCTCGTGATCGGACCGCGGCTCGACCCACCGGAGCGGCAAGTGTCGCGCTATCTCGCCGCAACGAGTGCCGGCAACGAGAAGGAAGCCCTCGCCGCCTGGCCAGCGTTCGTCGGCGGCATCCATCCACGCCCGGCGCTGCTCGATCGTCGCACCGACCTTACCCGTGAGCTTACGGCTCTCCGCGTAGGGGGCCGCTACGAGGTGAAGTCCATCGAGTGGTGGCGTACCTGCTGCGAGCCGGGACTTATCACGGACCCGGGTAACGCCGGTCTCGCACGCATTCATGTGAAGGTGGGGCGACGCGGCGGGGGAGAGCGTCAGAGAGTGGCGGCTGTACGAGGTCCACCGCGAAGACGAGAGCTGTGTCTTTCCCAGCACCGCTTATGGCTGCGTGAACTAAGCCGAACGGCTCAATCCCGGGCGATCTCCAGCGCCCGACGCGCACGCAACTCGACCTCGCCCCAGCGCCTGCGGAAGGCGCTGTACGCGATCCCGTCGAGGGCGATCCGCAGCGTGTAGCACCGCAGACGCTCCGCGAACCGGGGCACCCCGAGTCCGATGTTGTCGTAGTGCGCGAGCGCCTCGGCCGCGAAATCGATGTTGCGCCACTGTGGGAACCACGGCGTGTAGAAGACCAGATTCGCTATGTCGTAGAGGAAGTCGCCGTACTTCGAGCTGCCCCAGTCAAGGACAGCGGTGATGCGGTCACCCTCGACGAGCACGTTGCGGTTGATGAGGTCGTCGTGGAACAGGTGCCGCACCTCCGGACAGGGTTCGGCAAGCTGCACCAGCCGTTCATAGCCTTCTTCAAATGAACGAGCCTCGGTAGGCCTGTCTCGGAGAAGGTCCCGCCACCCCGGCGCACCCCGCGTCGCTGGCTCCTCGACGAAGCGGAGCAGCCACTCGCGCCAGCTCGGGTGACTGGTGCGGCCGTCCGCGCGCCAACCGCCAAAGCCAGACGCCGACGACAGATCGACCGCGCGCATCGCGTCGAGCGCGGCGAATAGCGATGGCAGAACGCGACGCATCTGCGCTTCTTCGAGACCGTCAATGTGCTCACCTTTCACTCGCCGCGCGATCGCGTAGAAGCCATCGAGTGCCGGACCCCACTCGATGATCGATGGGACCGGGAGCGCACTTGACGAGTAGCGTGCCGCGTAGTGGTCCTTCTCGAAGTCCTCGTCGTACGCGCTGAAACGCGCGACGAGATCCGCGTCCGCGGTGCGTACCGAATACGGAATGGACCACTCGCCCGGGCGGATCGCCGTGATCTGCGCGTTCGGTCCGAACCGCTCGCGCAGGAAGCGGATCGCGGGTGCCTCCGGGTCAGTCCTCGTCGCCAAGGCCCAGCTCCCGTAGCCGCTCGTCGCTGATGCCGAAGTGGTGCGCGATCTCGTGCACGACCGTGTCGCGGACGATCTCCGCCTGCCGCCGCGGCGATGAGGTCATCCGCTCGATCGGGCCGCGGAAGATGCTGATGCGATCCGGCAGATACGGCTCCATCGCGCCGCGGTCCGTCAGCGGAACACCTTCATAGAGACCAAGAAGCTCGCCGCCATCGCGCATCTGCTCAGGGGTCGGCTCGTCGTCGACGACGACCTCGATGTTGCGCATCTGTTCGCGGAATTCCGCTGGGAGCCCGTCCATCGCCCGTGCGACCAGTCGCGCGAACCGACCGCTGGGAGCCCGTCCATCGCCCGTGCGACCAGTCGCGCGAACCGAGCCTGCCGGAGGCGTGACACTTCGCGACTCTAGTCGCCGCGCTAAGCCGCCTCCTGCGCCTCGCTGAGGGCGGCCCGTAGGCGGCGCAGCGCTCGCGCGCGGACGCGGCAAACGCCCGACTCGGATAGCCCGACCTGCATGCCGATCTCGCGCAGCGTCAGTCCGCGACCGTACGACAGCACGATCACACGACGCTCCGCCTTCGTAAGAGAACGAAGGGCTCGCGCCACGCCGTGCCACCGAGGGTCGCGGCGGATGTCTGGGGCGACGGCGTCGGGTTCCGCGATGGCGCCGTCCCCAAGTTCCGCAAGCCGGTCGAGTGAGATCTCGACGTAGGGAGGCGGGAGATCTTCGGTGACGAGGCGCGCCTCGCGGTACGCCCGGCGGGCGGAGCGGGTGAGCGGATCGCGCTCGCGAAGGGCGTCGAGCACCTGACCCCGCACCCGGCGGGCCGCATATGCGCCGAACGACGCGCCGACCTCGCCGCGGTAGCGCTGCGCGGCCTGGACAAGCCCAAGTACTCCCGCTGCGATGAGGTCCTCGCGGTCCGCACCGCGACACCGCGGATCGAGTGTGCGAGAGGCGACGGCTCGCGCGAAGGCAAGGTGCGACACGATGCGGTCGTCGACCATCGCGCCCTCTGGCACGCGGGCCTTCACGCTGCGTCACCAATTCCGGCACCGGGGGTGTGGGTAAGTACTCGGGCGATGAGGTCCCTTGCGATCCTCGCTACGCTGCGCGGGCGACTGCGGAAGCGGAGGGACTTGCTGTGGGACGACGTTACGAGGGCGTGGTTCAAGGCGGCTACGGGGTCGGCGTGCAAGTCATGTCGGATCCTGTGCTCATCGCGAGGATGGCTCATCACTTCTCGACGTTCCGGCCGGTGCCCGGAACGCTGAACGTGCTGTTGCCAGATCCGTTTGACCAGAGTCTCTTCACGGGCCGCTTGACTTCCGCTGAGCTCGGCGGGCACGTCGAAGACCATCCGTACGCGCCAGTGTTCATCGAGGGAACGATTCCGGGCCTCGTTATCCAGACACTCAACCCGAGGGGCGACCAGCCGTCCGAGCTGGTCGAGCTCATCGCCGATCGCCACCTGCGCACGACTCTTGGCCTCACGGACGGAGCGCGCGTCACCTTCGAGCTGAAGTAGCGACCTCACTCGCAGCGCTCTCTTGCTGAGAGGCTGTTTCTTGCACTTCGCCTGCACCAGGCCGACGACGCCCCAGGCGATCAGGTCCTCGCGATCTGCGCCGCGGCATCGCGGATCGAGCGATCGCGCCGCGACTGCTCGCGCGAAGGCAAGGTGCGCGATGATGCGCTCGCCGCTCGCCGGTCCATCCATTTCCCGTCACGCTCCCCGGCGCGGAACGTAGTCATGTTCGGAGAGGGTGTCAATAGCGAGTTGACGCAGATACCCACAGAAGCGGTCGTCCTTTTCGACCGGTACGCCTATCCGGAGTGGCTGCGTACGCACAGCCTGCTCGTCGGACGGATCGCCGAGACCATCGCCGCGGCGCACTCCGCCGTCAGCGGGGAGGCGCGGGACATCGCACTCGCCGGTTACCTGCACGACATCGGGAAAAGCCCCCTCGTCGCCGGCGATGCGCGCGAGCACAACGAACTGTCAGCGCTGATCCTCGCCGCCGAGGGCCTCGCCGGCTCGGTGGAGCCGGCACGCCGTCACGCGATCTACACCGTCCTCGATCCGGCGACCGCGCCCGCGACGCTCGCTGACAAGATCGTCTACGTCGCGGACCACCGCGGCGGGATGCGTGTCGAGTCCGTCGAGACGCGTGCGCGCGATACCGCCCGGCGGCATCCCCGTTACGCCGCCGACATCGAGCGGGCGATACCGATCGCGAAAGCGCTGGAGCGCGAGGTCTTCGCGGGCCTACCGTTTGCACCGGAAGAGCTGGAGGCACATCTCATCAGATGAGCGACTTCTTCCGGCTGCAGAAACACATCGACGAGCTGTCCGCGATCGGCTCGCAGGACGGTGCGGTCACGCGCCTCGGCCTGTCCGTCGAGGAGCAGGCTGCGCGAGATCTCGTTGGTTCGTGGTGCGCGGCGCGGGGCGCTCAGCTGCGTCGCGATGCGGCCGGAAATCTGTTCGCACGCTTCCCCGGTGAGCGCGATAAGGATCCGATCGTGCTCGTCGGCTCGCACGTCGACTCGGTGCCCGAGGGCGGTCGATTCGACGGCGCGCTCGGCGTGATCTGCGGGGTCGAGGCGATCGAGTCGCTGCTCGACGTCGGCACGCGTTTCCAGAGGCCAGTCGAGGTCGTCGCGTGGGCCGACGAGGAGGGGGCGCGCTTCGGCATCGGCCTCTTCGGGTCCGCATCGGCGTTCGGCCGGCTTCCGGCACGTGCAGCGGAACGGACCGACAAGAGCGGCGTCTCCATCGCGGATGCGTTGCGCGCGCTCGGCGAGGAGGGCGATCCCGCGCTCGCGGCGCGCGACCCGCGCGAGATCGCGGCGTATCTCGAGCTGCATATCGAACAGGGCCCGCGCCTCGCGGAGGCGAATCGCGCGCTGGGCGTCGTGAGCGACATCGTCGGCATCGTGCATGGGCGAGTCACGGTGAAGGGACGTGCCGACCACGCCGGCGCGACGGTCATGACCGCGCGCGCCGATGCGCTGCTCGGCGCCGCGGAGATGGCGCTCGCGCTCGAGACCGCCGCACGGTCGCGTGAGAACACGGTCGGAACGGTGGGGGAGATCGGCGTACGTCCGGGCGCGAAGAATGTCGTGCCGGGAGAATGCACTTTCTCGATCGACGTGCGAGCTCCCGACCAATCGCGCATCGACGCTGTCATGGCGGATCTGAACGATGCGGTGAAGCGCGTCTCGGAAGTGCGAGGACTTGAAACCTCGATCGATCTGTTCAACGCGGTGCCGCCGACGCCACTCGACCCCACCATGCGTGACCTCTTCGCGAGGGCGGCGGCGAGCGTCGGCGTCGAGGCGCCGGAGCTCTCCAGCGGCGCGGGTCACGATGCGCAGAACCCGGCGCTCGCGGGCGTTCCGACCGGCATGTTGTTCATCCGCTCCACGGGCGGCAGCCACACTCCGCGTGAGTCGGCCGCGACCGTCGATGCCGCCCTCGCATCCGATGCGCTTGCCTTCGCGCTGCGGCGCCTCGCGGGCTGATCTGTCCGGCGTACACTCGCGTCGCCAGTTGACGTGAACTGGCAGGGCATCAGCGGGGGAGGCGTTCGTGGCGACGACCGTCGGCCAATATCGCATCGGGGAGCTTGCCGCGAAGGTCGGGCTGACCGAGCGGACGATCCGCTACTACGAGGAGCTCGGCCTTCTCGAATCGGTGAAGCGCCTCGACGGCGGGGTGCGCGTCTACACCGACGACGACGTCCGACGTCTGCGGTACATCGGCAAGCTCAAGATGCTCGGACTCACGCTGCAGGAGATGCTCGAGCTCGAGCGCATGTACCGTCACCATCGATCGAACCGCAGCGTCTTGCCGCGTCTGATCGAGCTGCTCGACGCACATCTTGCGACACTGAACGACCGCATGACGGAACTGGGCGCGCTCCGCGATGAGATCCGCGCATATCGGGAGCACGTGACACAGCGACTGCTGGAGAACGAGAAGTGACAGAGGTCGTCATCGTTGGCGCTGCGCGCACGCCGATCGGCGCGTTCCTCGGCGGCCTCGCTCCGCTCGCCGCTCCGAAGCTCGGAGCGATCGCGATCCGCGCGGCTCTCGAGCGCTCCGGCGTTCCGCTCGACCAGGTCGACGAGGTCTTCATGGGGAACGTCGTGCAGGCCGGCGTCGGGCAGGCCCCGGCGCGGCAGGCGGCGCTCGGCGCGGGCCTCCCGCAGAGCGTTCCGTGCACGACCGTGAACAAGGTCTGCGGCTCGGGCCTGAAGAGCGTGATGCTGGCGTCATCGCAGATCCTTGCCGGCGAAGCGCGCTGCGTGGTGGCGGGCGGTATGGAGTCGATGTCCAACGCGCCCTACCTCGCGCGCGGCCTTCGCACCGGTCTGCCGCTCGGCGAGCACCGCATCGAGGACGCGAATCTGGTGGACGGACTCGTCGACGCGTACGGCGGCGGCCACATGGGTCTGGGCGGCGAGAAGGCCGCGGAGTGCTGCGCGCTCACGCGCGAGGACCAGGACCGCTTCGCGGTGCGCAGCTACGAGAAGGCGCTCGCGGCGCAGCGCAGTGGCGCGTTCGACGACGAGATCGTGACCGTCGACGTTCCCGGACGGAAAGGCGCGGTCACGACGGTCGCGAAGGACGAGACGCCGCGAGAGACGAGCCTCGAGGCGATGGCGAAGCTCGTGCCCGCCTTCAAGCCCGGCGGCACGATCACCGCGGGGAACGCGTCCAAGCTGAACGACGGCGCGGCCGCCCTGGTCGTCGCGTCGACGGACCGCGCCCGGGAGCTACGCGCCGCGCCGCTCGCGCGCGTGGTCGCGCAGGGCCAGTACGCTCGCGAACCCGAGCTCTTCCTGCTCGCACCGAGCGGCGCGATCGCGCGGGTCCTCGAGCGCGCGGGCTGGGCGATGGACTCGGTGGATCTCTTCGAGGTGAACGAGGCGTTCAGCGGCATCGAAGGCGTGCGCCGCGAGCTCGGGATCCCCGAAGACAAGTTCAACGTGAACGGCGGTGCCGTCGCGCTCGGGCACCCCATCGGCGCGTCGGGCGCGCGTCTTCTGGTCACGCTGCTGTACGCGCTGCGCGCGCGGGGCAAGCGGCGCGGGATCGCGTCGCTGTGTCTGGGCGGTGGCGAGGCGGTCGCGCTCGCCGTGGAGGCGCTGTGAGCGAGAAGGCTCCCGAGCTCGGCCCGGTGATGGCGTTCACCGCGAAGCGCGCGGAGGTCGTTCGCTTCTACACCGAGATCGCCGGTCTCAAGGGCGACGCTCAGGGCGAGGCGACCTGGCTCGCGGCCGACAACGCGCAGCTGGTCGTGCACGATCCCGATGATCGGCAGACCGAGCCCGAGGTGCGTGGCCAGCGCGGCTTCGTGGTGTGGTTCGGGATCGAAGATGTCGCCACCGCATTTGGGCGCGCGAAGGCCGCGGGCTGCGCGGTCGGCGAGTTCCACGGCGATTACTTTTTCGCCCGCGACCCCGACGGCCGGTACGTCGGCTTTCACGCGAATGAGGAGCATGGACATGGGCACGACCACGACCACTGAGATCGCAGCCGGTTTCGACCTCGCGCTCACCGAGGAGCAGGAGCTCGCGCAGCGCACCGCCCGCGACTTCGCGCGCGAGAAGGTGCTGCCCCTCGCGCATGACATCGACGAGAAGGGCAAGATCCCGCCCGAGCTGATCGCGGAGATGGCGTCGCTCGGGTTCCTTGGGATCTATGTTCCAGAGTCGTACGGCGGCGCGGGCCTCGACGCGCTGAGCTACGCGCTCGTCTGCGAGGAGATCAATCGCGCCTGCGCGTCCACCGGCGTCGTCATGTCAACGCACGTGTCGCTGGTGGTCGATCCGCTGCTCCAGTGGGGCAATGACGCGCAGAAGGACCGCTTCCTCCGTCCGCTCGCCACCGGCAAGAAGCTCGGCTGCTTCGCGTTGTCCGAGCCAGCCTCGGGCAGCGACGCGGCCGCGATGCGGACATCAGCGCGGCGCGACGGCGACGCGTGGGTGCTGAACGGGACGAAGAACTTCATCACCAACGGGGCGAGTGCGGATCTCGCGCTCGTGTTCGCGCAGACCGATGCGAAGGCGGGCAAACGCGGCATCGCCGCCTTCGTCGTGGAGAAGGGCACCCCCGGCTTCGGCGTGGGCAAGCTCGAGCACAAGCTCGGCATCCGCGGATCGGACACCGCGCAGCTCTTGTTCCAGGACTGCCGCGTGCCCGTGACGAACCTTCTCGGCGAGGCGGGTGCTGGTTTCAAGATCGCGCTCGCCACGCTCGACGGCGGTCGCATCAGCATCGCGGCGCAGGCCGTCGGCATCGCTCGCGCGTGCCTCGAGGACTCGCTCGCATACGCGAAGGAGCGCGAGGCGTTCGGCAAGAAGATCGTCGAGTTCCAGGCCATCCAGTGGAAGCTCGCAGACATGGCGACCGAGACCGATGCCGCGCGTCTCCTGGTCTGGCGCGCCGCGACCCTGAAGGACCGCGGCGAAGACCACATCCTCGCGGCGGCGCAGGCGAAGCTGTTCGCGAGCGACGTCGCCGTACGCGCGGCGCGCGAGTGCGTGCAGATCTTTGGCGGCTACGGCTACCTCACCGACTTCCCGGCCGAGCGCCATTACCGCGACGCGAAGATCACCGAGATCTACGAAGGAACGAGCGAGATCATGAATCTCGTGATCGCCGAAGAGATCCTGAAGCAGTGATCGCGCCGACGCAGGGCCTCGCTCTCCTATTACTCGCGCTGATCGTGCTCGGGTTCGGAGGATTCTTCTGGCGCGCGTCGCTGCTGTACCGGCTGCTGCGTCTCGGGCGCAACGAGGACCGCAGTGACCAGCCGGCGCGGCGGCTGCGCGACGAGATCGTCATTTACCTCGGACAGAGCAAGCTTCTGAAACGGCCGTACTACGTGCGAGGCATCGGACACGCGCTGATCTTCTGGGGCTTCCTGGTCATCACCTACGGGAGTGCCGATCTTCTCATCGCGGGGCTTTTCGGCCGGCATCTGCCGTTCACCGAGACGGGTCTCTACGCGTGGACGCTCGACATCTTCGCCGTCGCCGTGCTCGCGTCGGTCGTCGTCGCGGTCGTGCGGCGCGCGTTCATGAAACCGCCGCGGATGCACATCGCACCCGAGGGATACGTGATCCTCGGGCTCATCTCTTTCCTCATGCTCTCGCTGCTCGCCTTCGAGAGCGCGGGCATCGCCGCGGGGCAGCTGGAGACGGGGGTGACGCCGCCGCCGCTCGCGGGCCTCGTCAACGTCCTCTCGCGCGAGAATGCCTCGGCCGTGTTCGCGGGTGCGTGGTGGGCGCACGTCGTAGCGATCCTCGCCTTCGCCGTCTATCTCCCGCGCACCAAGCACCTGCACATCGTCACGACGCTGCCGAACGTGTACTTCCGCTCCTCGCGCCCACGTGGGGCACTCCAGATGATCGACGACATCGAGAACAAGGAGACCTTCGGCGCCGCGAACATCCGCGACTTCTCGTGGAAACAGCTGCTCGATGGCTACACCTGCACCGAGTGCGGGCGCTGCTCCGACAATTGCCCGGCCCTCGCGACCGGCAAGACGCTCGATCCGCAGAAGATCGTGCTCGACATCCGCGACCAGCTGCTCCGCGAGGGTCCGAGGCTGCTCGCCGATGCGAAAGCCGAGAGCACGCCGCCGGCGCACTGGGGCCCGACGAAGCCGGACGAGCTCTGGGCGTGCACGACCTGCGCGGCGTGCGTCGAAGCGTGCCCGGTGACGATCGAGCACATCGACAAGATCGTCGACATGCGCCGCTCGCTCACGCTCATGGAGGGCGCCGCGCCGGCCGAGGCACAGCGCGCGATGACGAACATCGAGCGTGCCGGGAATCCCTGGGGCGAGGCGCGCGAGTCGCGCGCCGAGTGGGCGCAGGGCCTGGAGATTCCCACGTTCGCCGAGAAGCCCGACGCGGAGTACCTGTACTTCGTCGGCTGCGCGGCGTCGTACGACCGCCGCAATCAGCGTGTCGCGCGCGCGCTGGCGGCGATCCTGAAGTCCGCGGGCGTCTCGTTCGCGATCCTCGGTGCGGCGGAGACGTGCAATGGCGATCCGGCGCGCCGGATGGGCAACGAATACCTCTATCAGCTGCAGGCACAGCAGAACATCGAGACGCTCAACGCGGCCAAGGTGAAGAAGGTCATCACGTCGTGCCCGCACTGCTTCAACACCATCGCTAATGAGTACCCGCAGCTCGGTGGCAACTACGAGGTCGTGCACGCTTTGCCGCTCGTGAAGAAGCTGCTTGACGAGAAGAAGATCACGCTCAGCGACGGAGCCGCGGCGGAAGTCGTCGCGTACCACGACCCCTGTTACCTCGGCCGCCACAACGGCATCTACGACGCGCCTCGCGAAGTCCTCGACGCGGTGCCCGGTGTGACGCGCGTCGAGATCGCTCCGCACCACCGCGAGCGTGGGTTCTGCTGCGGCGCGGGCGGCGGTCGCATGTGGATGGAAGAGAAGATGGGACAGCGCGTTAACCATCGCCGCGTTGACCAGCTGCTCGCGACGAAGTCGGGCGCGACCAAGGTGGCGAGCGGTTGCCCCTACTGCCTGATCATGCTCGAGGAGGGCGTCGGGGCCAAAGGCGTGCAAGAGTCCATCAAGCCGGTCGATGTGCTCGAGCTCGTCGCCGGGCGTTTGGAGACGAACTGATGGATCTGACCGACGGCGGCACGATCGCCTGGATCGTGGGCGCGCTCTCCGCGATCGTCGTGGCGGTGTTCGCGATCTGGGTCGGCCTCCGCTACGCGAACGACGAGGAGGTCGTCTGACATGAAGTTCCTGGTCTGCCTGAAGCAGGTGCCGGACTCGACCGTCCGTGTGAAGGTCGCGCCGGACGGGAAGTCGGTCGTGACCGATGGCATCACCTGGTCGATCTCGCCGTACGACGAATACGCGATCGAGCTCGCGCTCGAGCACAAGGACGGCGACCCGTCAACGACGGTGAGCGTCGTCACGGTCGGCCCGGCGCGCTCGCGCGACGCGCTGCGTCAAGCGCTCGCGATGGGCTGCGACGACGCGACGCTGGTGATCGCTGACGAAAAGGCCAGCGGGCTCGACGTCGCGAAGGCGCTCGCCGCCGTCGTGAGCGAAGCCAAGCCCGATGTCGTGCTGTGCGGGAAGCAGGCCTCGGATGACGACCAGGGTCTGGTCGGGCCCGCGCTCGCCGAGGTCCTCGGTTGGCCACACGTCGGCATGCTCACGAAGATCGCGGCCGCCGGAGACGGTGTCGAGCTCTGGCGCGAGATCGAGGGCGGCCACGAGGTGTGGAGCGCATCGCTTCCGGTCGTCGGTCTCGTGCATAAGAGCGCGAAGGAGCCTCGGTACCCGAGCCTGCCCGGGATCATGAAAGCGAAGAAAAAGGAGATCCCCGAGAAGGATCTCGCCGCGCTCGGCGTCACGGCCGGTGCGCCGCGGGCCGAGATCGTCGCGATGGAGCCGCCACCGCAGCGCGGGGGCGGGAAGATCCTGAAGGGCGACGGTGACGTGAAAGCACTCGCGGTCGAGCTTGCGCGCCTCCTGCACGAGGAGGCGAAGGTCATATGAAGATCCTGATCGTCGCCGAACGCCGCGATGGCGAGCTCCGCCGCATCACGGCCGAGATCGCGGCGAAGGCGACCGCTTTCGGCGATGTCGAGGTCGTCGAGGTGACCGGCACCGACCGCTATCACCCGGTCGCGCACGCGAACGCGGTCGCAGAGAAAGCGAAGGCGAGCGGCGCCGATGTCGTGCTCACCGGAGCGACGCTGAGCGGACGCGACCTCGCGGCGCGCGTCGCCGCGAAGCTGGGCTGGGCCTACGCCGCGGACTGCACCGACGCGTCGTCGAAAGACGGCGCACTCGAGGTGCAGCGGACGATGTACGCGGGCAAGGTGCGCGCGACGCTGCGTGTGTCGCTCCCGGCGGTGCTCTCCATCCGTCCCGGCGCGTGGACGCTCGCGGCGGGCGCGTCCCAGGTGAAACCAGCGACTGTCGCGGCCGATGTGAGCGCCGGTGGGACGCTGAAGTTCGTGCGTTTCGAGCCGACCGCGACAACGAGCAAGCGCGTCTCGCTCAGCGAGGCGCGCGTCATCGTGTCCGGTGGTCGCGGCCTCAAGGGTCCGGAGAACTGGAAGCTGCTCGAGGAGCTGGCCGACGCGCTCGGCGCGGCGACGGGGGCATCGCGCGCGGTGACCGACGCCGGGTGGCGTCCTAACGAGGAGCAGGTCGGGCAGACGGGCAAGACCGTCACGCCCGACCTGTACATCGCGCTCGGCATCTCCGGCGCGATCCAGCACCTGGCGGGAATGACCTCGAGCAAGGTGATCGTCGCGGTGAACAAGGATCCGGACGCGGACATATTCAAGATCGCTGACTACGGCGTGGTGGGCGATCTCTTCGAGTTCCTGCCCGCCTTCACCGAGGCCGTGAAGAACACGAAGGCCGGCGCCTGATGCGACCCGAGGCGGGACAGACCGAGCGCCAGCTGGCCGAGGCCGTGCGCGCCTGGGCAGCGAGCCTGGCGCCGCGCATCCCTGACGCGGAGCGCGAGGGCGGGCTCCCCGCCGACGTCATCCACGATCTCGGTGAGCTCGGCGTCCTCGGTATGGGCGTACCGGAGGAGGACGGCGGCCTTGGTGCATCCAGCGTCGTGTTCGCGCTCGTGCTCGAAGAGCTCGCCGCGGCGTGGCCCTCGTTGGCGGTCGGTGTCTCCGTCAACAGCGGCATCGTCGCCGGTTCGATCGTTCGCTACGGCGCGCGCGAGCAGCGAGCGCGCTGGCTGCCGCGTCTCATGGACGGATCCGGACTCGGCGCGTTCGCGCTCACCGAGGCCGGCAGCGGAAGCGATGCCGCGTCGCTGCGCGCGTCCGCGCGGCGAGATGGCGACGGCTGGGTCCTGAATGGACGCAAGCACTTCATCACGAACGCGCGCTACGCGCCGCTCGTGATCGCGTTCGCGCGCGTGGGCGCGGCGGAGGACGGCAGACCCCACGCGGGGATCACCGCCTTCATCGTGCCCATCGACGCACCGGGCGTCAGCCTCGGTCCGTCCGATCAGAAGATGGGGCTGCATGCATCCGACACGAGTGCGCTCCTGCTCGAGGATGCGCGCGTCGGCGCCGACGCGGTGCTCGGCGAGGTCGGCAGAGGCTTCGGCATCGCGCTCGCGGGGCTCGACGGCGGCCGTATCGGGATCGCCGCGCAGTCGATCGGGATCGCGCGCGCCGTGACCGAGCGGGCGATCGCGTACGGCCGCGAGCGACGACAGTTCGGGAAGCCCATCGTCGAGTTCGAGGCGATCCGCTTCTCGCTCGCGCGCGCTCGCACCGATCTCGACGCCGCGCGTCTCCTCAACCTCCGCGCCGCGTGGCTGCGGGATAGCGGTAGCGCGTTCACGCGCGAGGCGTCGATGGCCAAGCTGTTCGCGAGCGAAGCGGCGCAGCGCGTGACGTATCAGGCGCTTCAGGTCTTCGGCGGCTACGGGTACATGCGCGAATACGAGGTCGAGCGTTACGCGCGCGATGCGCGCGCGACCACGATCTATGAAGGGACGAGCGAGGTGCAGCGCATGGTGATCGCGCGCTCGCTCATCGCGGCATGAGCAGAACCGTGCGGCCGGCTCCGGCTCAGGGGAAGGGGCCCCTGTCAGCGAGCCGCAGCGAGCGTGCGGCGCCGGCCGGGCCCCCTTCAACGGCAAGGACTGCGAAGCAGGCCTGGCTGGACGAGTCCTACGGGCCGGCGGTGAAGAAGCGCGCCGAGCGCAAGGAGAATTTCACGACGCTCTCCGAGGTCCCGATCGATCCGCTCTACACCGCGGACGACCTCGAGGGCTTCGATCCCGCGAAGCAGCTCGCCGCGCCGGGCGAGTTCCCGTACACGCGGGGCATCCACCCGACGATGTATCGCTCGCGCCTCTGGACGATGCGCCAGTTCGCCGGCTTCGGCTCGGCCGAGGATACCAACGAGCGTTTTCACTACCTGCTCGCGCACGGCGTGACCGGACTCTCGACCGCGTTCGATATGCCGACCCTCATGGGACGCGACTCCGACGATCCGCTCTCGCGCGGCGAGGTCGGTCGCGAGGGCGTTGCCGTCGACACGATCCGCGACATGGAGATCCTCTTCGACAAGATCCCTGTGGACGAGGTCACGACGTCGATGACGATCAACGGTCCGGCGTCGATCGTGTGGGCGATGTACCTCGCGGCGGCCGAGAAGCGCGGTTACCCGCTCACGTCGCTCGGCGGGACCATTCAGAACGACTGTCTGAAGGAGTACATCGCTCAGCGCGAGTGGATCGTGCCCGAACGGCCGGCGATGGATCTGGTCATCGACACCTTCCGCTTCGGCTCGCGCGAGGTGCCCAAGTGGAACACGATCTCCGTGTCGGGCTATCACATCCGTGAGGCGGGCTCGACGGCGATACAGGAGCTCGCGTTCACGCTCATTGACGGGCTCGAGTACGTGAAGTGGGGCGTTGCCGCCGGCCTCGATCCGAACGACTTCGTGCCGCGCATGTCCTTCTTCTTCGACGTCCATAACGACTTCTTCGAGGAGATCGCCAAGTTCAGGGCGGCCCGGCGGATCTGGGCACGCGAGGTGGAGCGTCGGTACCACCCGACCAACGCTCGAGCGCTGCAGCTGCGGACGCACGCGCAGACCGCGGGCGTCTCGCTCACGGCACAGCAGCCGTACAACAACGTGGTGCGCGTGGCACTGCAGGCGCTCGCCGCGGTGCTCGGCGGCACGCAGTCGCTGCACACCAACTCGCTCGACGAGACCTATGCGCTCCCGACGAAGGAGGCCGTGACGCTCGCGCTGCGCACGCAGCAGGTCATCGCGCACGAGTCTGGGGTCGCGGACACCGCGGACCCCCTCGCGGGCTCCTATTACCTCGAACACCTCACCAACGTCATGGAGAAGGGGTTCGACAAGTACCTCGCGGAGATCGAGAAGATGGGCGGCATGGTGGAGGCGGTCGAGCGCGGCTACCCGCAGCGCGAGATCACCGAGGCGTCGTTCCGCTTCCAGGAAGAGGTCGAGAAGGGCGAGCGGACGGTCGTGGGTATCAACAAGTACGCGACCGAGGCCGAGCCGGCCATCCCGCTGTTGCAGCTCGATCCGGATGTGGAGCGCAAGCAGGTCGAGCGCCTCGCGGACGTACGCGCGAAGCGCGACGGCGGCCGGTGGCGCGAGGCGATCGACCGTCTGCGCGCCGCGGCCAAGGCGCGTGGCGAGCTTATGCCGGAGTTCATGGAGTGCGCGCGCGCGAACGCGAGCGTGGGCGAGCAGGTACAGGTGCTCAAGGAGGTCTTCGGTGTCTACCACGACCCGGGATACTTCTAAGAGCGAGCTCCTCGCGAAGATCGAACACGGCTACGTCGCGTCGCGCGCCGTGCTCGACGCGCTGCCCGCGGAGCGTTGGGACGAGACCCTCCCGGCCGGTTGGACGCTCAAGGAGCTGGTCGGTCATCTCGCGTACTGGGAAGACACGGTGCCTCCGTTCGTCGAGTCGATACGGACCGGCGCCGCGCCCGAATCCGCCGGGACCGTCGACGAGCAGAACGCGAAGGCCGCGGCGGCTGTCAAGGACCTGTCGCGTGATGAGGTCCTCAATCGCTGGCAGGACGCGCACGCGCGCGTTACCGAAATGATCCGCTCGCTGAACGACGACGAGCTCGCGAATGAAAGGGTCATCGAGAAGCTCGCGGGCGACACGTTCGATCACTACCCCGATCACTTCGCGGATCTCGGGGCCGCGATCAGGACCGGCACGGAGCTGGCGAAGGCCGCGGAGCGCGCATGGATCCCGTTCCGCCTCGCCATACTTTCGCTCGGTCTCGATGGTCTCGAGGCCACGACGCCGAGCGGCTGGACGTTCAAGGATCTCGTCGCGCACGTGACCGCTTGGTCGGACCTCACGATCAAGCGGCTTGCCCGGTACCGCGAGACCGGTGAGCGCGTCGGTTCCGGCGGCGAGGCAGACGACATCAACGCGGAGGTCGTCGCGCGCACGAAGGGCCGCGACGCGCGCGAAATCCTGAAGGAGCTCGACACCTCGATCGGGAAGCTCTTCGAGGACATCGCGAAGCTGGACGAAAAGCAGCTGCACCAGAACGACGATTGGGCGATCGCGATCGTCGCGGGCAACACCTACGGCCATTTCGCCGAGCACCACGTGGAGCTCTTCGATGCCGTGCCGAAGCGTCCTTCGCAGATCAACGAGAAGGTGCGCGACGGGTGGCGCATGTTCCGCCGGCCGCTCGCGCGTGTCGGTCTGCTGCCGCTCTCGCAGACGACGCCGGCGGGCTGGACCTACAAGGCCCTGCTCTCGCATCTGGCGTACTGGATGGAGGTGCTGCCGGTCGAGCTGCCCGCGCGCCTCGAAGGACGACGCAACAGCCATGACTTCGAAGCCGAGAACGCACGCGAGGCCGCGGCCTCAGACGGTCGCTCCGCTCACGACACCATCACGCGGCTCGACGCCGCGTACAAGAAGGTGTTCGGCGTCACGACCGCGCTACCTGAGGACAAGGACCTGCACATCATGGCCGTGCGGCTGATCGCCGCCGAGACGTACGGGCATTTCCTCATGCACCTATACGAGATCGAAGCCGCGGTGCCGCGCACCACCGTAGACGTGCTGACGCGGTACGACGAGACGTGGCGACCGTTCCGTGAGGCCGTGCGCGAGCGAGGCCGCGCCGGTCTGATGGAGAACTCACCGAGCAACTGGTCGTATCGCGACATGTGCGCGCACGTTGCCAACTGGCTGCAGCAGGCCGCGACGGAGCTCGCGTCGGGCGAGTTCCGCACCTGGAACGCGGAGACGATCCAGGCGGAGAACGACCGCGCGGTGGAGGCGCATCGTCTCGTCGGCGCCGAAGCGATGCTCGACGAGCTCGACACGTCGCACCGCCGCCTGCGCGAGGCCATCGCGGCCATCCCCGACGAGCGGATGCGGGATCCGAAAGTCTCCGGCGTGATCGGGTTCTACTCGTACCTGCACTGGGAAGAGCATCTGAGCCAGGACCTCGGAGTCACGGTCTGAAGCGCCCGATCCGCGTCGTCGTCGCGAAGGCCGGGCTCGACGGTCATGACCGCGGGGCCAAAGTCGTGGCACGGGCCCTGCGCGACGCGGGTATGGAGGTGATCTACACCGGCGTGCACCAGACGCCCGAGCAGGTCGTCGAGACCGCGCTGCAGGAGGATGCCGACGTTATCGGCCTCTCGCTTCTGTCCGGCGCGCACAACTACCTCTTCCCGCGCATCGCGGAGCTGATGCGCGAGAAGGGCATGGACGACGTGCTGCTCTTCGGCGGCGGGATCATCCCCGAGGCGGATGTACCGGGTCTCCAGAAGCACGGCGTCGGACGGATCTTTCCACCCGGCGCGTCGCTGGACGAGATCGCGAAGTACGTGCGCGAAGCGGTGCCTGCCAAAAAAGTGGCTAAGTGACCTGAGCGCAGCAGGGCTGCGCGAATACGAGACATCGCAAAGGAGTACAAGGATGGCTGGTCTATTCGGAAGCAAGAAGGACACGCGACCCATCGACGTCGGTCTGGCATCGCTGGTGGGCAGCGACGAGCCCACCGCGATCGAGTTCTGGAAGAAGCGCCTCGAGATGACCGCCGCGGTGCCGAGCGAGATCGCGCGCGTCGGCGCGCTCACGCCGCAGATGCGCGAGCTCTCCCGCATCGGCAACCTCGAGGAGCGTAAGCGCCTGACCCGCGCCAGGCTCATCGCGTTCACGAATCTTCCGCCGGAGCAACGGCAGCTCCTCGCCGCCGCACGCCGCAAGGCGTTCGAAGTCGACAGCGGCGTGATGGAAGCGGACCAGAAGCTGGTCGACGAGCTGTTGCCGACCCTCGATGCGTCGGTGCGCGCGGCATACCCACAGAGATAGTGCGGTTCGGCTACCGCGACGATCAGCTCGCGGTCCAGGGCGCGGTGCGCGACTTCGCGCGCGGCCGGATCGTGCCGAATGCCGAGAAGTGGAGCGAGGCCGGCGCGTTCCCACTCGAGCTGCTTCCTGAGCTCGCGCAGCTCGGTCTCACCGGCTTGGCCGTTCCTGCCGAGCTCGGTGGCGCCGGGCTCGACGTGCTCACGATCGCGCTCGTCATGGAGGAGATGGGCGCGGCAGACGGGTCTATCGCGCTGACGCTCGCCGCGCACAACAGCCTCTGCATCGGGCATCTCCTGGTCGGGGCCAGCGACGAGCAGAAAGAACGGTGGCTTCCGCCTCTCGCGCGCGGCGAGTATCTGGGAGCGTGGGCGCTCACCGAGCCGTCCTCGGGATCCGATGCGATCGCCGTGCAGAGCCGCGCGGTCCGCGACGGCGACGGCTACGTCCTGAACGGAACGAAGCAGTTCATCACCAACGGATCGCTCGCGGGATTCGCCGTGGTGACCGCCGGCGCCGGCGAGCGAAAGCTGTCCGCGTTCGGCGTCATGCGCGGGACTTCGGGATTCCGCCCCGGAAAGACCGAGAGGAAGATGGGGCTGCACGCCTCCGATACGTCGCAGCTCGTGCTCGAGGACTGTCGCGTCCCGGAAAGCGACCGTATCGGCGCGGAAGGTGCGGCCTTCGATGACGTGAAGAAGGTGCTGGACCGCGGCCGCATCGGTATCGGTGCCCTCGCGCTCGGGCTCGGGCGTGCCGCGGTCGAGACCGCGATCGCGTACGCGAAGGAACGCCGGCAGTTCGGCCGGCCGATCACGGAGTTCGAGATGATCCAGTGGAAGATCGTCCGGGCGCGGACCCAGCTCGACGCCGGACGCCTGCTGGTGCACCGCGCCGCCGTGCTCGCCGACTGCGGCAAACCGTTCGGCGTGGCCGCGTCGAAGGCGAAGCTGTACGCGACCGAAGCCGCGAGCCGTGCCGCGAACGACTCGCTCCAGAT
>CAJDUG010000033.1_pt1 | contig 20197 bp, 22 predicted proteins | sample 7390021 | NCBI WGS metagenome assembly CAJDUG01 (sample SAMEA7055676, study PRJEB34461) | soil metagenome | biome: terrestrial ecosystem; feature: Peninsula; material: soil | place: Antarctica | collected 2016
GGATCCTTCGCGCCGCCGGCTGTCTGGTCCTGCTCGCGCTGGCCGCGTGCGGTGGCGCGAGCGCGACACCGACGCTGCGTCCGAACGAGGTGCAGGTCATCGAGCCGGCGGGCAGGGAGGCCGACTGGACCTATGCCCCGAAGGAGCTGCGCGTGGCCGCGGGCACGACGGTCACGTTCACCAATCGAGGCAAGGAGTTCCACACGATCACCTCGGATGACCCGGGGCGACCGTTCGATATCGGGATCGATTCGAACAAGAGCGCGACCCGTACATTCGATAAGGTGGGTGTGTTCGCATATCACTGTGGCGTGCATCCGCAGATGACGGGAGTCGTGCGTGTTTGTGAAGGTGCCTGTCCCTAGCCGCGTCGCCGCGCTGGCGCTGCTGCTCCTCCTGCAGACCGCGTGTGGTGGCGCTGCGTCGCCGTCACCCTCGCCTGCGGTCGTAACGAACGCGCCCACGGCCAGTCCGACCGCGACAGCCGTGACCACATCCGCTCCTCAGGCGAACGCGATCACCTGGACGGTGGACGCCAGCTCGAAGGCAACGATCAAGGTTCGCGAGCAGCTCGTACGGCTCCCTTCGCCGATCGATGCGCTCATCACCATCACTGGCGCCCAGGGAAGCTTCACGCTTAACTCCGACGGCACGTTCGCGGTCACCACGGACGACCGTCAGCGCACGGACAGCATCAGGCGCGACCCGCTCGAGGTCACGCGATTCCGCACCTCAGAGCTCGTGCCGAAGACGACGACCGGTCTGACACTGCCACTGCCGAGCTCGGGAGAGTTCACGTTCAAGCTCACCGGCGACCTCACGCTGCACGGCGTGACGAAGTCCGTCACCTTCGATGTGCGCGCGACGCGTGGGGACGGCAAGCTCATCGCGACGGCCACCGCGAATCCCAGCTGGAAGTTCGGCGACTTCGGCATGCAGCCACCGACCTCGTTCTCGGTGCTCTCGATCGTCGACGAGATTCGGATGGAGTTCGCGCTGGTCGCGAACGAGATCAGGGCGTGACGGGCATCGCGAGGTCGGGCTTCGGCGCGAACACGTAGCGGATCGAAAGGGCCGCGATCGCGGCGCCCAGCAGCGGGCCGATCCAGTACACGTACCAGTTGTCGAAGAACAGTGCCGGGACCGCCGTCGCGATGTGCCGTGCGGGATTCATCGCGGCACCCGTGAGCGGCCCGCCCATCAGGATGTCGGTCGCGACGGTGAGCCCGATGCCGAAGCCCGCGATGCGAGGTGCGAGTGGCGACACGGCGGTGCCGTAAATGGCCCACACCAGGAAGATCGTCAGCAGCGCCTCCACGCCGATGCCCACCGGTACGCTCACTCCGTTCGCGAGCCCCGGCGTGCCAAGGTGCGTCTTGTCGATGGCCGCGAGCGCGAAGTCGAAGACGCCGCGAAGCGCGAAGCCGGCCAGAAGACCGCCGGCGAGCTGCGCGACGACGTAGGTCGGCACGCGGGACCACGGATGCCGGCCCACGATCGCGAGCGCGAACGTCACGGCCGGGTTGAAGTGCGCTCCCGAGAGCGCGCCGAATGCCGACACCGCCACAGCGAGCGCGATGCCGTGCGCGATCGCGATCGTGAGCAGACCACCACCGCTGCCGTTGGCGTCGGCGATGATCGCGCCCGCTCCGATGAAGATGAACCAGAACGTGCCCGCGGCTTCCGCCAGCAGGGCACGGGTGTGCCCGCTCATCACGCGTCCCTCCCTAGTCCTCGGGTATTGTCCACGCGTGGCTGATTTCCGTCCCGTCGAGGCGATGAAGGCCCGCATCCTGAGCATCCGCGCCGCCCCGGTGGACACGACTGCCCTGAACGCGAACGCGGAATGGATCGAGGTGCAGGCGAATCTCGACAGTGATCTCGCGAACTGGCGCCTGCAGCACCTTCGGGCGTTATGGCGCGAAGAGGTCTCACGGCCCGTCGAATGGGAGTGGGTCTACACCTGGGGCTCGCCGTGCTTCGTACGCCAGGGGGAGATCTACCGGATCCACTCCGGCTCGCGCGTGCGCGCGGCCATGCACCCCATCGCTGACGACCTCGTCGGCGGTCGCAAGCACGTCTACATCGCCGGGCCGGTCGCCGCCGGGCGCCTTCTCTGGAGTCGCGGCGACTACGCGCGTCTCGTCGATGCCTTCGGTACGGTCATCGACGAGATCGTGGTTTGGCCACCCGAGAGCGCGCCGCAGAAGACCGAGCAGCCCGCTTCCTCGCCGACGTCGCGCTAGCGCTCGCGGCCTTCGCCGGCGCTTTCCCTACCTTCGACGTCGTTCGCGCCGGGCGGTATTGCTTCGTCTCGTCGGCGATCTTGCGGATCACCTTCTCGAGCACCGTCACGCCGATGCCGGGACCGGTCGGCACGCGCATCGTGCCATCCGGCTGCACCGTGAATGGCTCGCCGATGATCTCCATCTCGAAGTAGCGCTCGGACGCCGCCACGTCGCCGGGCAGCTTGAAGTTCGGCAGCGAAGCCAGGTGAACGTTGTGCGCGCGACCGATACCCATCTCGAGCATGCCCCCGCACCACACGGGAATGCCGCCGTCGCGGCAGACGTCGTGGATGCGCCGCGCCGACGTCAGGCCGCCCACTCGCCCGGCTTTGATGTTGATGACCCTGGTCGCGCCGAGCTGGATCGCCTTGCGCGCGTCGTCGCCGGTGTGTATCGACTCGTCGAGGCAGATCGGTGTCTCGATCTCGCGCTGCAGCGTCGCGTGGTCGACGATGTCGTCGTGCGCGAGCGGCTGCTCGATCATCGTCGGCTTGTACTGGTCGAACCGCTTGAAGAGCGGCGCGTCCGCGAGCGTGTACGCGGAGTTCGCGTCGAGCATGAACGGTAGGTCCGGGAACGCATCTCGTATCGCCTCCGCGACGGAGCTGTCCCAGCCGGGCTTGATCTTCACCTTGACGCGCTGGTAACCGGCCGACAGCTCGCGGCGGATCGTCTCGAGGAGGTCTTCGATCGACGGCTGGATGCCGATGGCGACGCCGCAGAGGATGCGGTCCCGCGTACCGCCGAGGACCTTCGACAGCGAGCGGCCGTCGCGCTTGGCGAAGAGATCCCAGATCGCCATCTCCATGGTCGCCTTCGCCATGCGGTGCTCGCGGATCCACCCGAGGATGCGTTCGGTGTCCTCGGGCTGATGGAGCTCGGCCGCGAGCAGTGGGGGGATGATGATCTCGTCGAGCGCGTACCACACGGTCTTCGGCGTCTCGCCGGAGTACCACGGCATCTCGGGTGCGACGCTCTCCCCCCAGCCGACGGCCCCTTCCGACTCAACGCGTGCGATGACGCGCGTCTGATGCGTCTCGCGCGAGCCACTGGTCTCGTATGCGCGCTTCAGCGGAAGGCGCAGCACGAACAGCTCGACTCTTTCTATGCGCATGAGTAGATCTCCCTATTCATCGGTGTCGACGACCTCGCCGCCGCGGCGCGGCTGCGGCACCAGCAGATATGCGCCACGACCATTGGCGGCGCGCAGGAACTCGACCGCCGCATAGCCGCGCGCGAAGGCGGGCTCTATCGCTTCACGCACCGCGATGCGCCACGCGAGCGCCGTCTTCGCGTCACGCGCCTTCACGTCCTGGAAATTTGCGGGGATCTCCAGGAGCAGATGCGTCTCGTCGCTCGCGGGCGTGACCTTCCCGGGACGCTCGCCCTCGGCGCGAAGCGTGTATGCGATGCCTTCGCGCTCGGCCTCTTCGAGGGACGGCGGCTGGTCGTCGCCCTTGAGACGTTTGTACGTACGGTCGTGGCCGATCGGCCACTCGACGTAGATCCGGTCGGAGGGCAGGCCCGCGTTCAGCTTGTCGGGCATCGGACCGTAGAAGTCGCGGTGGTACTCGCGCGTGAAGGCGCCGAGCTTGGCGAAGTTGAACGCCGCGTTGCGCGCTTCCAGCGGATCCATCGTCCAGCCGATCACCTCGATGCCCTGGTCGAGGCAGTGATCGCGCTGAGCTTCCTTGAGCGCTTTCGCCAGCCCGCTACCGCGGTGCGCTTCGCGCACGGCGAGCATGTGCGAGTGATGACGGAAGTGGTAGTCGTAGATGCCCACGAAACCGAAGACGAAGCCCGCCGGGCGCTCGTCACCGTCGGCGTACCCGAGGGCGACAAAGCCGCCGTTGTGCACGACCGCCAGGAGCAGCTGAGGCGGGACGGTGACGTCGCCGCTCCACACTTCCTCCTGGATCGGCACCGTGGCCGAACAGGCGCTGATATCGCGCGCGGTCTCGATCCGGAACGACACAGGTGCGAAGTATCTCGCGGACCATTACCATCCCGCCGTCATGCCCGTCAGCATCGAATTCCTCAAGAAAGTCTCCTGGTTCGAGGACCTCGACCAGAAGTCGCTCGACGCGATCGCGAATGCGGCCGTGGAGCAGCGCTACCAGCCCGGGCAGGAGATCGTCCGGCAGGGCGACACCGGCGTCGGCGCGTTCATCATCCGCTCGGGCAAGGTGGACATCATCCAGGACAAGAACGGCAAGGAAGTGAAGCTCGCGACGCTCGGTCCGGGTGACGTGTTCGGCGAGATGGCGCTCCTTGACGAGTTCCCGCGCTCAGCGAGCGCACGCGCTGTCGAGCCGACCACCGCGCTCGGGATCCAGCGCTGGCACTTCCGCGGCATCCTCGAGAGCCATCCGCAGATCGCGCTTGCGCTCCTGCCCATCCTGACCCGCCGTATCCGCAACGCTGAAGCCCAGCACGCCGAGGTAACCGCCAGGCACTAGGCGCGCGTTTCTTATCGTGAGGCGGCGAAGTTCAAGGTGTACGTGCCGGTCGCATCGGCGCCTCTCGCTGCCCGCACGCGGATCAAGTAGGCGCCCGGATCTCGAACGACGTGCTCCACGCGCGCGACGCGGTCGGCGCCGGTGTTGATCTCCTCCACGACCGCCGTGCCCGTGTCGTTGAAGACCGTGAGCCCGGCGCCAGGAAGCGTTTCGGCGCGGAGCGTCAGCACGATGGTCGTGTTGTCGGGGATCATGACGCGGAAAAAGTCGACGTCATCAGTCGGCGCGATCGCTCCTTCATGTGCACCCGCGACGATCGCGGCCGCGGTGGCGGGCGTGTTGCCCTGATCCGCTGCTCCAGCGGGTGCCGTCGGTTGCGCTGACGGTGCCACGGTGGGCGCGACCGTCGGAGGGGCGGTTGGTGCGACCGTTGGTGCGATGGTGGGAGCGACGGTCGGCGCGACCGTGGGCGCGGTCGTGGGGGCGATGGTCGGCTGCGCGGTGCGCTGCGGTGCGTTCGTGCGATCGAGCACGGCGTTGCGTTCGCCGCCACCGCGTAGCGCCAGGATCGCGAGAACCAGCACCAGGATCCCGGGAACGATCGCGCGGCGCCATGGGAATGAGCCGCCCGTCTTCGGAGCGATCGCGATGACCGCCGCTGCCGCGCCGCCACCCGCAAGCGCGGGCGTGACCACGGCCGCCTGCGTCGCCGGTGGCGGGGGCGGTGCGACGCGCGCCACCGGAGCGATGAAGTCGGACGGTGAGACGAACGGCGAGGCAGGCGCGACTGGCACTTCGGCGAGAGGCGCCGCCACGATGATCGGAGGCTGTGACGGACGGATGGCCGGCGCCGCGAACGCTGCCATCCCGCCTGGGGTCGGTGGCACCGAGTACTGCGACCCGGCGAGCCCGCGAACGAAGTCGCCCGATCGCGCGAAACGGTCTTCGGGCTTTTTCGCCAGCGCGCGGATGAGCGCCGCCTCGGCACCTGGCGGCAGCACCACACCGAGCTGGCTCGGGAGTGGCACGGGCTTGTTCACGTGCGCCATGAGCGCGGAGAGCGGATTGTCCGATGGGAAGGGGTGTCGGCCGACGAGGATCTGGTACGCGATGATCCCGAGCGCGTACTGGTCCGCCGCGGGCCCCGCGCTCTCGGCGCCACCCGCGAGCTCCGGCGCCATGTAGTCGGCGGTGCCCATGAGCGATCCGGCCTGCGTCATGCCCGATCCGGGCCCGACGATCTTCGCGAGACCGAAATCGGTGAGGACCGGGGTCCCTTCGCGCGTCATCAGCACGTTCTGCGGCTTGATGTCGCGGTGCACGATGCCGCGAGCGTGCGCGTAGTCGAGCGCGGCCGCGATCGGTCCGAGGATACCCATCGCATAGTCGAGCGGAAGTGGTGTGCCGAGCTGGTCCGCCAGCGTGCCGCCGTCGATGTAGTCGGACACGAGGTACGCGATGTCGTCCTGCTGCGTGAAGTCGAAAGCGGTCACGATGTTCGGGTGGCGCAGCTTCCCGACCGCTCTGGCCTCCTGAGCGAAGCGCTCGGAGAACGAAGGATCTCCAGCCGTCTGGGGCGGCAACACCTTGATCGCCACGTAGCGGCCGAGGCTGGGCTGATACGCCTTGTACACAGCGCCCATGCCGCCCGCGCCGATCTTCTCGACGATCTGGTAGCTCCCGAGCGTGTTCCCGGGCTGCAAGCTCACTGGTCGATCCCCTCTACCCGGTAGGCGTCAACCGGGGTCTTCCGTCCGCGCAACTCCAACGCGCCAAGGGGCGTGGTCCGTACGCCTTCGCCAGCGGCTTGCAACGCAGCCGCCGAGCAGACCACCTCGCCGGCCTGGGCCTGGCCCTGGAGCCGCGCCGCGACGTTGACCGTGTCGCCGATCGCCGTGAAGTTCTGGTACTGCTCGCTCCCGAGGTTGCCGACCATCGCCTCGCCGGTGTGCACGCCGATGCCGTAGCCAAGCTCGACGCCGACCTCGCGCGCGGCGTCGCACATCGCCAGGGCGCCGCGGAGCGCGAGGCGAACGTGATCCGCCTGCGGTGCGGGTGCGTTCCAGAGAGCGAGGATCGCGTCGCCCGCGAAACGGTCGATCGTCCCGCCGGTCGCGCGGATCGCCTTGGCGGCGGCGCCGTGGTAGCGCATGAGCAGCGACACGACTTGGTCAGGGGGGAGCTGCTCCGCGATCGAGGTGTACCCGCGAACATCCGCGTGTAGCACGCTGACGGTCTGCGTCTGGCCTCCAACGTCGATGAAGGACGGCCGCGCATCGACCATTTCGGCGACGTTGTCCCCCAGGTAGCGGCGGAGGGCGTCGCGAAGCCGCACCTGGTTGTCGGCGGCCGCCTCGAGCTTCGGCGAGGAGGTGTCCTCGTCGGCGACGAACACGATGCCGCTGACGTTGCCGCGCTCATCCTTCAGCGGACCCGCCGTAGCTCGGAGCTTCGCGCGGCGACCGCTCGGGAGCGTCGCCTCGATGGCACGCGCCTCACCGTCGGCGCCGCCCTTGAGCATCAGTCGGAAGACGCGCTGCGAGAGCGACTCGCCGAAGACCTCGGTGTAGCTCTTTCCGACCGCATCGACCTCGGTCGTCGACAGGAGCCGCTCCGCGTTCCGGTTGAGGGAGCGGATCCGGCCCTCGGCGTCGAGGAGGACGACTGAGGATGGATGGAACTGGAGCAGGGCGAGGCTAAGCCCCTGCTCGTTCCGATCCGCTTCCACGATGGTCAGTCTCCCTATCCATGAGCACGCCTACAAGCCCCACGGATGGGGGATGACGCTAGGCTTCGGGGCGTGCCGCGGCTGGTCGAATGCGTGCCCAATGTCAGCGAGGGCCGCCGCCGCGACGTGATCGACAGACTCGCAAGGGCCATCGGCGAGGTCCCGGGCGTGCGGCTTCTCGACCAGACCAGCGACGTCGATCACAACCGTTCGGTCTTCACGTTCGCCGGCGACGCCGACGCCGTTACAGCCGCCGCGCACGCGCTGATCACGGCCGCGTACCTCGAGATCGACATGCGCTCGCACAAGGGCGAGCACCCGCGCCTCGGCGCGGTGGACGTCGTACCGTTCGTGCCGCTTGCCGGTGTAACGATGGAGGAGTGCGTCTCCGTCGCGCATGCCTTCGGACGCGAGGTCGCCGAGCGGCACAAGGTGCCGGTGTACTTCTACGCGCGCGCCGCGATGCGTGCGGAGCGTGTCCGTCTTCCCGATATCCGCAAGCCTCAGTACGAAGGACTCGCCGACCTACTCGCGACGACGCATGCTCCCGATGCCGGACCCGCGGTGCTGAACACGAAGGCGGGCGCGATCGTCGTCGGCGCGCGGCCGCCCCTCATCGCGTTCAACATCGAGCTCGATACGGCGGATGTGAAGGTCGCGAAGCGCATCGCGAAGGAGATACGCGAATCGTCGGGCGGCCTGCCCGCGGTCCAGGCCCTCGGATTCGAGCTCACCGATCCGCCGCGCGCGCAGGTCTCGATGAATCTCCTCGATACGTCGCAGACATCGCTCGCCACTGCCTGGCGCGAGGTCGAGCGCCGCGCAAACGACGCCGGAGTAAAGGTGCTGCGAGGCGAGCTCATCGGACTCATTCCGCTTGACGCCACGCTGCAGGTGACCGCGGACGCGCTCAAGCTCGAGAAGCTCGAGCGCAGCCGTGTGATCGAGAGTCACTTCCTGGAGTGACCGAGGCCGATCTCGTCATTCGCCGCGCCCGCTTGCTCACGCTTGCGCCGCTGAAGGAGGAGCGACCACGGGTCGGACCGTCGGCTGGAGATGTCGGCGCCGTCGAGGGCGGATGGCTCGCGTCGCGCGATGGTGTCGTCGTTGCCACCGGCCGTGGTGACTCGTGGCAGGAATTGGATCGAACACCTGGCGCAGTCGAGATCGACGCCGAGGGCCGCGTGGTGATGCCCGGCTTCGTCGACGCGCACACCCACCTCTGCTACGCGGGCCAGCGGTGGGATGAGTTCGTGACACGAAAGAGCGGCGCGGACTACCTCGCCGTTCTCGAGCGCGGCGGCGGCATCCATGCGACGGTGCGCGCGACGCGCGGCGCGAGCGACGCCGACCTGCTCGCGCTGCTGAGCCGGCGAATCGCGCGCGCGATAACGCTCGGCACCACCACGATCGAGGTCAAGAGCGGCTACGGACTCGAGCCGACAGAGGAGCTCCGTCAGCTGCGCGTGATCGCGGCGGCAGCGAAGTCGTCTCCGATCGACATCGCGGTCACCTATCTCGCGCTGCACGCGCTCCCCGCCGCCCACGCCGACGACCGCCGAGGCTTCGTCCGCGACGCGGCGGAGGCCGTGCGCACGGTGGCGGACGAGGGCTTGGCAGAAGCCGTCGATGCGTTCGTCGAGAACGGCGTGTTCGACACCGACGACGTGCGCCCGCTCGCGAAGGCCGCTCGCGACGCCGGTCTCGCGCTCACGCTGCACGCGGACCAGCTGAACGATGTTGGCGCCACCGCGTTCGCGGCGCGCGCGCACGCGCGCTCCGCAGATCACGTGGCCAACGCGTCCTCGGAGGGCCTGCGGGCGTTGGCCCGCGCCGCGATCCCCGCCGTCCTGCTCCCAGGCAGCGCGTTCTTCGTCGGCTACGCGCCCCCCGATGCGCGACGCTTTCTCGGCGCCGAGGTCCCGATCGCGCTGGCGACGGACCACAACCCAGGGACCTCGCCGCTCGAGGGGATGGCCACGGCGATCGCGCTCGGTGTCGTGCTGTGCGGTCTCACGCCGCACGAGGCGATCGTGGCGGCGACGATCAACGGTGCCCATGCGCTCGGCCGCGGCGGACGCACCGGCGCGCTGGTCAAAGGGCGGCGCACCGATGCTCTCGTGCTCGACACCGACGACGAGCGCGAGCTCGCGTACCGACTTGGCGCGCCGATCGTCCGCGAGGTGTACGCGGCCGGGCACCGTGTGGCGTGACTAGAGCGGCGTGTCCACCAGGATCAGATCCGACTCCCGCTCGCCGCCAAGCGCGAGCTCACCGGCGCCGACATACGCGGCGTCGCCGCGCGTCAGGTGCTCCCCGTTCACGCGCAGCGCACCATCGATGAGGTAGAGGTAGCCGCCGCGTCCGTCGCCGATCTCGTGTCGCACCTCGCAGCCGGCCGACAGCCTGGACACGTACATCGATACGTCACGCGCGACGGTGAGTCCTTCGCCTTCCTCGCCTTCGGGTTTGAGGAAGCGGAGCAGCCGGTCGGTGCGATCGGCGACCGAGTACTGCTTCTGCGCGATGGACGGCTCGAGGCCGCGCTGCGCCGGGATGATCCACATCTGAATGAACTCCATCGGCTCGGTCTTGGAGTGATTGCGCTCGGAGTGCTCCGCGCCCGAACCGAGCCGCATGCGCTGCACGCCGCCCGGCCCGAGCACGCCGTCGTTCCCGAGGCTGTCGGCGTGTTCGAATTCGCCTGACACGACGTACGTGATCCCCTCGATGTCGCGGTGCGGATGCATCGGCCACGCGGCACCCGGCACGAGCGTGTCGTGGTTGAAGACGCGCAGCGTGCCGATGCCCATGTTGTTCGGATCGTTGTAGCGATCGAACGAGAAATGCCAACGCGCTTTGGACCAGCCGCCGTCGATCGAATAGACCGAGCGATCGGGACGGATCCGCAGGTTGGCCGGCTCCACAGCCTCATTCTGACGGCCGCAGGTTACGATTCGCGCTGGCGTGCACTACCGCATACAGGAGGCGCGACCGGCGTGAGCGATCGTGTGGCGATCTATCCGGGCTCGTTCGATCCGCCCACCAACGGGCACATCGACATCCTCGAACGGTCCGCGCGCCTCTTCGACCGCGTCGTCATCGGCGTTGGCCGCAACCTCTCGAAGAAGACGCTGTTCGATGCCGATCAGCGCATCGCGCTCATGCGCGACGCGTGCACAGCTTGTCGCAACGTCGAAGTACGCGCATTTGACGGTCTGCAGGTGACGTTCGCGAAGGAGGTCGGCGCCAGCTTCATCATCCGCGGGATCCGCGCGCTCTCGGACTTCGAGTTCGAGTTCGAGATGGGGAACATGAACCGCAAGCTCGCGCCAGAGATCGAGATGGTCTATCTCATGACCGCTCCGGAGTGGCTGTTCCTCTCCGCATCCCGCGTGAAAGAGCTCGTCGCGTTCGGGGCGTCCGTCGAGGGCCTCGTTCCAAAGAATGTCGCGAAGGCCCTTCAGGCACACATGGGTCAGGGCGGCCTTCGCACCGGCGCCACCGAATCCAGGGACTAGCGTGAGCGCGTTACTCGCGGTCGACGTCGGCAACACGAACATCGTCGTTGGCGCGTACGACAAAGCCCGGCTCATCCGCACCTGGCGGCTCGTCACCGTGCACGACCGCACCGAGGACGAGCTTGCGGTGATGCTCGATGGCCTGCTCGCGCAAGAAGACCTCGCGCTCGATGAGATCGACGCACTTGTGCTCGGTAGCGTCGTGCCACCGCTCACGCAGGCATTCACGCGCCTCGCGGAGCGGTATGTGGACAGCCCCGCCTTCGTCGTCGGTCCCGGCATCAAGACCGGCGTGCGTCTTCGTGTTGACAATCCGTCGGAAGTCGGCGCTGATCGCATCGCGAACACACTCGCGGCACACCGGCGGTACGGCGGGCCTGCCGTCGTCGTGGACTTCGGCACGACGACGAACTTCGACGTCGTGAGCGCCGAAGGCGATTTCCTGGGCGGCTCGTTCGCGCCCGGTCTCGAAGTCTCGGCCGAGTCCCTCTTCGGTCGCGCTTCGCGCCTGTTCCGTGTCCCGCTCACCGCGCCAGCCACCGCGATCGGGAAGAACACGACGGATTGCCTGCGCTCGGGCCTGGTGTTCGGCTACGTCGGTCTGGTGGAGGGTCTGCTGGCACGCATACTCGCCGAGCTCCCCGCGAAGCCGACGGTGATCGCGACGGGAGGACTCGCGGCGACGATCGCGCCACTCACGAAGGGTATCGAGAAGGTCGACGAAGACCTCACCCTCGAAGGGCTGCGCCTCCTGTATGAGCTCAACTCCTGATGGAGGCGCTGCGCGGTCGCTTCATCGTGCTCGGGGTCACCGGCTCGATCGCCGCGTACAAGACGGTGGAGCTCGCGCGACGCCTGACGCAGGCGGGCGCGACCGTGCAGGTCGTCATGTCGCGATCCGCGACGGAGTTCGTGCGGCCGCTCACCTTCCAGGCGCTCACGTACCGACCGGTCGAGGTGGAGATGTTCCAGATCCAGGATGAGCGCGCCGCCGGCCACGTTGCGATGGGACGGCAGGCCGACGTCGTCGTGATCGCGCCGGCCACCGCGCACGTCCTGGCGCGACTCGCGAACGGGTTCTCGGACGACCTCATCGCGACGACCGTGCTCGCGACCGACGCGCCGATCGTTCTCGCGCCGGCGATGGAGACGCACATGTGGCAGAACGCCGCGACACAGGCGAACGTCGCGGTGCTCCGGTCGCGCGGCGCGCACATCGTCGAGCCGGAGTCGGGGCCACTCGCGTCCGGCGATGTCGGCCCGGGTCGTCTCGCGTCGCTCGAGCGCATCGAGGCAGCGATCGCGGAAGCGCTGAGTGTCACGCACACGCTCGCCGGCCGCCGCGTCGTCGTCACCGCGGGTCCGACGCTCGAGCCGATCGATCCGGTGCGCTTCGTCTCGAACCGGTCGAGCGGCAAGATGGGCTACGCGATCGCGGCCGCTGCTGCCGCCGCGGGCGCCGAGGTGTTCCTCGTCTCGGGGCCGACGGCGCTACAAGCGCCGGCCGGGACGCAGCTCGTGCCCATTGAGTCCGCCGAGCAGATGCGCGACGCCGTGCTCGGGCTGCTCCCGAACGCGGACGCCGTGATCATGGCGGCCGCGGTCGCGGACTACCGGCCGATCGAAACGAAGGAACGGAAGATCAAGAAGCGCGATGCGGGCAAGCAGCTGGACCTGCGGATGACCGAGAACCCCGACATCCTGAAGGCCATCGTGTCCGCGCGTCGGTCCGGCGCGATCGTCATCGGCTTCAAAGCGGAGACGGGCGACGCGACGGCCGAGGCCGGGCGCATGCTGCGGGAGAAGAAGCTCGACCTCGTGGTAGCGAACGACGTGAGCGATCCAGGCTCTGCCTTCGGATCCGACACGGACCGCGTGACCTTCGTGAGCGCCGACGGCGTCGAGGCGCTGCCGCTCCTCGCGAAGACCGAGGTCGCGCGCCGACTCGTCGCGAAGCTCGCGGAGCGCCTAGTGCGGTGAGCGCACCCAGTCCACCTCGGTGTAGAGGCGCCGCCAACCGAGATCCTCGAGGTTGTGTGCCGAGACGGGGTTCTGCGTCTGGCCGAAGAAGATGCGTAGACCGCGTTCCCAGCCCGCGCGCATGCGGTGGACGATCATCGCGCTCTGGATCCCGCGTCCGCGGAACTTCTTCACCACACTGCCGTTCCCGAGGCCAGCGACCGGGCGCACGTCGAACAGCATCCCCGTCGCCGCTGCGACGCCGTCGACGCGTCCGAGATACGCGTTCATCGACCGGCCGTGCGCGCGTCGCCGCACCAGTGTTTCGACGATGCCGCGGAACCACGGACCGCGTTCGCTGAAGCTCGCGTAGGCGACCTTCGCGTACTCCCCAGCGTCGTCAGCGGACACCCGCTCGACCGTCAGGCCGTCGACGGGTCGTGCGCGCGGCAAGGCACGCCGGTCGTAGCAATAGATGTGCTCCTCGGTGCCTTCCTCTGGCACGTAGCCGCGCCGCTGGAGCAACCGCAGCGCGGCGCGGGGCGTCGGCCCCTGCGCTACCGCGATACGCGGCGGTCGGCCGGCGATGGCGAATCGGCGCTCGAGCCGGTCGAGCACGGCGGGCGTCGCGTCGGACATCGTGCCGAATCCGAGAGCGCGATTGAGAAAACCGTTGTCCGTGGACGCCATCGTCCAGCTGATGAGCCCGCCAGCGTGGCTGACGCGGACGCCGCTCTCCTTCGCGACGCGAGGATCCGCGACGAGGTAGCTCGTGATCTCCACGCCTTCGGTGCGCTGCATGAGCGCCGCGAGATCGGCCAGACGCATCGGCGCGGACTTTAGCGGTGCACGCTGCGTAACGCTGCGGGCGTGTCGTATTTGGCGCTCGCAGCGTTCGCGCGAGGATGGCGCGCGCGCATCGGCAGGCCGATGCTGTCCCGACACTAGGGAAGGGAGGCACCACCGAAATGACCGCTGAACGAAAGACACTCGAGCGCAGGGTCGAAGAGGCACGCGCGCGCCGATCAGTCCGGATCCACGCCTTTCTGAATCGCTGGGCCCAGCGCCATTGGCCGGACCGCGTCGAGTTCCGCCACCGACGGGAGAGCTAGCGCGTCGCCAGGACCTCCTCGGCTTCGCGAACGAGGTCGCGGACGATGTCACCCGCGGGTCTGATGTCATGCACCAGCTCGCATGACTCGCCGGCCCAGAGCGGCGCGTACTCGGACGCACCCTGGAACTCGCTCGACACCATGAACGGCGCGTAGCGCTTGATCTCGACATTTCCCCACGGTCGGTGGTCGATGCCGATCGACGTCCCTTCGCCCGGGCGCGATCCGGAGGGCGGGCGTCCGGCGGCTTCCCATTCGTCGACGACGCGCGTCCTGAGCGTGCGATGCGGGGCATCGCGCCAACCGGCGTCGTAGAGGTCCGTGTAGTAGACAGCGTCCTCGGCACGCGCCTCCACCACTCGTCTCTTGTACTCGTCGAGGATCCGCGCCTCGGTGCTCGCGACGAACCGAGTGCCGAGCGATGCGCCTTGCGCGCCGAGGGTCAGCGCGGCGGCGAGGCCGCGGCCGTCGGCGATACCACCCGACGCGAGCACCGGGAGCGGTCGCACCGCGTCGACGACCGCCGGCAGGAGCGTGGCAAGAGCGACGCGGCTGCGCACGTGTCCACCGGATTCCACGCCCTGCGCGATGATCGCGTCCACGCCCGCGCGCGCGGCGGCGCGCGCCTCGTCGACCGATCCGACCTGCACCAGCACGCGCGTGCCGACGCGGTGCGCCTCGTCGACGAACTCCGATGGATCGCCCCAGAAGAGAACGAGGACGGCGACGCGCTGCTCGATCATCGCTCGCACAGTCGTCCTGATCCTGCCGGCGGCCGTGGGGTCCTCGAGGCCAGCGATGATCATGTTCACTCCGAACGGGCGGTCCGTGAGCTCGCGGGTCGCCGCGACCAGGCGCGCTATGTGCTCCGGAGGTGCTCCAGAGAAGCCCAGGACGCCACACCCGCCGGCGTTCGACACCGCCGCGGCGAGGGCCGGTCCCGCGCCAAGGCCGAACCCCACGTTGAGGATGGGGTGCTCGATGCCGATGAGCTCGCAGAACGGCGTATGGAGCGGTGAATTCGCGCCCACGGCGGTCCAAGATAGCGGTGGTGGGGGAAACCGTCTGACCATCGAATGGGTCACGTTCGATTGCTACGGCACGCTCATCGACTGGGAGCGGGGGATCACCGACGCGCTTTTGCCGCTTCTCTCCAAACGGATCGAGCGCGATGAGCTCGCGCGTCGCTACATCCGTGTGGAAGCGCAGGTGGAAGCCGAGGCCTACCGTCCTTATCGCGACGTGCTGGACGAGGCAGGCGCGCGCGTGCTCGCGTCGCTCGGAGTTGACGCACCATCGCCGCTGCCCGAGTCGCTTCCCGCCTGGCGCCCCTTCGCCGAGGTGCCTGCCTCGCTCGCCGAGCTAAGGCGCCGTGGGCGGAGGATCGCGATCCTCTCCAACGTCGACCGGGATCTGATCGCGTCGTCGATCCCGCAGCTCGGGCTCGTGCCCGACCTCGTGGTGACGGCGCAGGACTGCGGCAGCTACAAGCCGGCGTCTCGACACTGGCGGATGTTCAGCGAGAGGAGCGGCGCGGGTCCCGCCGTCGCCGTTCACGTCGGCGCGAGCCAGTACCACGACATGCGGCCGGCGGCGTCGCTCGGCTACCGAACGGTGTTCATCGATCGCCACGGGGAGAGGCTGGAGACCTCGCCGACGCGTGTCATCGCCGATCTCTCGTCGCTTCCCGACGTCATCGACGCGCTGGAATGAAACCTGCGAGGTAGTCGTCGCGCGCTACGATTGCCGTAACGCCGGGACCGGCTTAGCCGGCCTGGACGGAGGTTCAAATGGACATCGCCAAGAAGGTCACCGTCCCAGACGTCGTCGCCATGAAGCGCGACGGCAAGCGCATCACGATGATGACCGCCTATGACGCCGCGTTCGCGCGCCTGGTGGAGGCGGCGGGCATCGACGTCATCCTCGTCGGCGATTCGCTCGGCATGGTCGTGCTCGGCTACCCGAACACCGTGCCGGTCACGATGGACGACATGGTCCGGCACGCCGCCGCCGTGTCACGCGGCGCGTCGCGTCCGCTGCTGATCGGCGACATGCCGTTCGGCTCGTACCAGACGGGGCCGACCGACGCGCTCCGCAACGCCGCGCGCTTCCTCAAGGAAGCGGGCATGGATGCGGTGAAGCTCGAGGGCGGACACGAGACGGTCCCGATCGTGAAGGCGCTCGTCGAGAACGGCATCGCGGTCATGGCGCACGTGGGTCTCACGCCGCAGCGCGTCGCGCAGTTCGGCGGCTTCAAGACGCAAGCCAAGACCGCTCGCGCCGCACGCGCGCTCATCGACGACGCGGTCGCTCTTGAGGACGCGGGCGCATTCTCGATCGTCCTCGAGTCGATCCCGGCGCCCGTCGGCGCGATGGTGACCGAGCGGCTTTCGATCCCGACCATCGGCATCGGTGCCGGCATTGACTGCGACGGTCAGGTCCTCGTGCTGCACGACGTGCTCGGCCTGTACGGTGACTTCAAGCCGAAGTTCGCCAAGCGCTACGCCGACATCGGCACCGCGGTGGTCGACGCGCTGCGCGCGTTCGATGCCGAGGTGCGCGAGGGAAGCTTCCCCGACGCGGAGCACAGCTTCACGATGAAGGAGAGCGAGCTCGCCGCGCTCCGGCAGAACGCCGCGCGGCCCAAGGCGGTCTGATCCTTCGGCCCGGCGCCAGCCGTATGCGGGTCGCGATCATCGGGATGGGCGCGATCGGCCACGTCGTCGAGCGCGCCCTCGTAGGCCGCGCTGAAATCGTTCCGATCGACCGCACCCGATCGCCGCTGCGCAACGGCGAGCCGCGCGTCGATGCCGCCGTCGTGTGTGTGAAGACACACGGCACCGCGTGGGCGGCAGACGTCGCGGAGCGCGTCCTGAAAGGCGACGGCTACGCGGTCACGATTCAGAACGGGCTGGGCAACTACGAGACGCTTCGCAAGGCGGTGGGGAACGGCCGCGCGGCCGTCGGCGTGATTTACGTCGGCGCCCGCCTTGATGAGAAAGGCGACCTTCACGCCACCGGACCAGGTCGCGTGGAGCTCGGGCCGCCAGGCGACACGCTGCCCCTCCACGACCTCGAAGACCTTGCGAACCTCCTTGAGGCCGGAGGGATGGCCGTAAGCGTGGTGGTGGATCCCTGGCCGTCGGTGTGGCGCAAGCTCGTGACGAATGCCGCGGTGAATCCCACCACGGCGCTGTTCAGCTACACGAACGCGGAGCTCCTCGCGGACGTCGCGGCGTCGCGTGTCGCCGATGGACTCGCGGCGGAGGTCGCGCGAGTCGCGACCAGCACCGGTGTCGTCATGAACGACGACGAGGCACGGCGCTGGTGGCGCGAGATGGCGGCGCTCACCGGCGCGAATCGCTCCTCGATGCTCCAGGACGTGCAGGCCGGTCGCGCGACCGAGGTGGACGCGATCTGCGGGGCGGTCCATCGCGAGGGCGAGCGCCGCGGTGTGGCCGCGCCGCTGAATCAGGCGATGACGGTGCTCGTCCGAGCGCTCGAGCCGGCCGCCAACTAGACGGTCGAGTCCGCTTAGAGCCGGCGGCCGACCACCAGCACGACCACCGACAGCAGCGCGAACGCGACACCGATCCACGCGAAGGCCGTCGCGAGCCCGACCCCTTGCGCGAGCACACCGAAGAGCGGCGCGCCCAGCCCGCCGATCTCGGCGTTCGCCAGATAGAAGGCCCCGAGCACCGTCGCTCGGCGCCCGGGCGGAGCGCTGTCCATGACGAGCGTCTCCGTCACGGTCGATCGCATCGCCCACAGCAGGCCGAACACGACGAGCACGGGGACCAGCGCCTCGTTGGGCACGATGGTGATCGCGAAGATCGTCGGACCGAGCAGCGTCAGCGCGCCAAGGATCACGGTCCTTCGGCCAAGATGATCCGAGAGCCAGCCGCCGGCAGGGGAGCCCACGATCCCCACGAGCTGAGGGACGCCGAACAGTAGGGCGGCGACAGCGGGCGAGATGCCACGCGCGTCCACGAAGTACAAGGCCAGGAATGCGAGGACCGCGGCCAGCCCGAACTGGAATACGACCGACAGCGAAACGATCGGACCAACATCGCGGAAGACGTTCGCGATCTCGCGGAACGCGGCGAAGCGATCGCCGGGCGCGGTCCGCTCTTGCACGCGCGGAGCGACGAACCAAAGAAGCGCGCCGAAGACGATCGGCGCGACCGCGAACGCGAGATACGGCGTGCGCCAGGTCCCGCTCGCGAAGACCAGGTAGCCCGCGAGCGCGGGCGCGGCGAAGAAGGAGAAATGACCGCCGGTGATGTGCATTCCCATGACCGCGCCACGGACTCGCGGTGAGAACGTCCGCGCGATGAGCGCGGCTGCCGGTGCGTGGTACGAGCCGGAGACGATCCCCATGAGCACGAGGAAAGCGAGCAGCTGCCAGTACTCGCCGGCGGTGGCGAGCGCAACGCTGACGACGCCCATGAGGAGAAGGCCGAGCACGATCACGGTGCGCGACCCGATCCGGTCGGCGAGCACGCCCCATGGCGCGTTCGCGAGACCTGCCGAAAGCGCGAACGCCGACACCGCGATGCCGCTCTGCGCGTAGCTGAGCGCGAATGCATCGCGGATCGATGGGAGCAGCGGGTTGAGCAGCGAGTTCGTGACGTGGTGCGAGAAGTGCGCCGCCGTGAGCGTGCCAAGGAAAGTCCGGCCGCGACCCTGACGGAGCGAGAGCTCTTCTACGGCTGGCCCGTCGGGGGCGGCCGTCGTTTCTTCGGCGAGCATGCTCAGACGACTTCCTCGATCTTCATCCCGAGCAGCACATTGTCGATGAGACGCGCCCTGCCCACACGCGCCGCGAGCGTGATGACGGCCGCGTCGGCGGGTACGTCGAGCTCCTGGAGCGTGAGTGGATCCGCCACGGACACGTATTCGAGCGCGACGTTGCCGTTGCTTGCGAGCTCACGTACGCGCTCGCGCAGCATGCGCGGGTCGCGCTCGCCGCGCTCCCATAGCGCGCGCGCCGCGAACAGGCCGCGGGAGAGGGCGACCGCGTCACCTCGCTCTGCCGGTGTTAGGTACGCGTTGCGCGACGACATCGCGAGGCCGTCGGGCTCGCGGACGGTGGCACAACCGACGATGTCCGCGCCGAGACGAAGGTCGCGCGCCGTCGTCTGCAGCACGCGCAGCTGCTGGAAGTCCTTCTGCCCAAAGAACGCGATGTCGGGCCGAACGATCGCGAGCAGCTTCGCGACCACCGTCGCTACGCCGACGAAATGACCGGGTCGCGCGGCACCCTCGAGCGGTGCGGCGATCGGTCCCGGTGTAACCAGCGTGGCGTCCCCCGGCGGGTAGACCTCCGCCACCGGCGGCACGAACGCGACCGCGCAGCCGTGCTTCTCGAGCAGCGCGACGTCGTCCGCCTCGCGCCGCGGATACGCGGAGAAGTCCTCGTTAGGACCGAACTGCGTCGGGTTGACGAAGATCGACGCGATCGCCGCCTCGGTCTCACGGACGGCGCGCTCCACGAGGGACATGTGCCCCGCGTGTAGTGCACCCATCGTTGGCACGAAGCCGACCCGGCCCGCGACGGCGCGCCACGCGCGGACCTCGGCGACGGTGCGCAGGACCTTCAACTTCGACGCGCGGAGATGTATTCGGGGATCGTCGCCATCGGTGGGCGCTCGGTCGCGATGATGTCGTGCATCTCGAGGTGAAGTCGTCCATCTGCGTGCGGGGTGATCAGCTTGATCGTGGCGTTCGCGTCCTCCCAGAGCCGCTGACCGTGCGCTTCGCCGACGCGTTTCAGCGCGACCTGGAGGATCTCGAAGCTCATCTTCGAGAGCGCGAGCAGCTCCTGCCGGTCTCGACGCCATACCCGGTGAAGAACGGAAGCTGCTCGAGCGTCGCGCGCCGTCCGCCCTGCTCGCCTGACAGCGGCTGCACCATGCCCGACAGCTCAGGGAAAAAGAGGTTGAGGATCGGCCGCGCCGAGAGCTCGGTCACACGTCCGCCCCCGGTCGCCTGAAGCTCGCTGCCGATATGAAGCGGCCGCTGGTAGAAAGCCTTCACGAACTGCAGGTCGGGCCGCATGAGCAGCGGTCCAAGGACGCCGTACACGAACTTGGGATGCGTATTCGAGACGTCGGTGTCGATCCACACG
>CAJDUG010000058.1_pt1 | contig 20002 bp, 25 predicted proteins | sample 7390021 | NCBI WGS metagenome assembly CAJDUG01 (sample SAMEA7055676, study PRJEB34461) | soil metagenome | biome: terrestrial ecosystem; feature: Peninsula; material: soil | place: Antarctica | collected 2016
CATTCTTTTCGGAGCTGTATCCGAGACTGCGCAAGACGATCGTCACGCAAGGCGCGACCCCGTCGGGCGCGCCCTTCGCCCGGTACTACAACAGCGATCCCACCGCCTTTGACACCGAGGCCGGTATCCCATTCACGGGGACCGTGACGGTGGCGAGCGGCATGCGCGTCACGACTCTTCCCGGCGGCCGCGCCGCGAAGACCGTCCACATCGGTGACTACGAGACGCTTTCGAAGGAGTACCGCCGCATCGAGGCGTATCTCGATGAGCACGGCCTGCGTGCCGGCGAGGGTCCGTGGGAGTCGTACGTCGATGACGCGGCGACGACCCCGCACGACAAGCTGCGCACCGAGGTGTACTGGCCGCTGAAGCGCTAGAGCTCGATCGCCACCGGTAGCGCGTTCCGCGCCCATGAGCTGAGCCGCTTACCTGTCTTCCAGCCCATGTATTTCTCATCAAGTAGTCGGCGCGCGCGAGCATCCTCGTCGGGCGCGGTGACCTCGCGAGCTCGCGCCGTCACCGTGCGCGAGCCGATGCGTACCTTCACGGCGGGCGTCTTGCGCAGGTTGCGCACCCAGTCCGCGGAGTCGCCGCCGCCGGAGAGCAGATACAGCGTTCCGTTCTCGAGCGCGAACCAGATCTCGATGGTGTGGTGCTTCCCGGTCCGTCGACCGGTCGTCGTCAGGTACGCGAAGTTCTCGTCCGCTAGGCGCTCGAACGGTGCCATGCGCCTAGTGGCGCGCGGGGATCTGCGCCTCGAGGAAGGCGAGCATTCGTTCCTGGTATTCGGCGGGATGGTGGTTGAACGCCCTGGCATGCGGGCATGGCTGCACGAGCCATAGGTCACTCGCGCTGTTCGTACTCGCGGCGCGCAGCTCGTTCACGTGATGGACTCCGATGAGCTCGTCGGCGGTGCAGTGGATGAACAGGATCGCGCGTTCGGGGTGGGCGCGCACCGCGTCGATGGGCCGGACCGCATCGCCATCCAGACCGAAAGCGATGCGCGTCCAGAGTAAGAACCCGGGCGTGAACCACGACGGCACGCCTGCGGTGCGTTCCAGGTTCTCCTCGACGAGGGCGCGCGCGCTCGCGTAGGCCGAATCCGCGACGACGGCGCCCACCCCGGGGTGAACGAGAAGCTCCTGCAGCGCGACGCCCGCCCCCATGGAGATGCCGATCAGGGCGATGCGCTCCTCCGCGAAGCCGCGGGCCAGGAGGAACTCGATCGCCGCGGCCAGGTCGCGGCGCTCCAAGTACCCGAGGGAGAACCGATCGCCCTCGCTGTTGCCGTGGCCACGCATGTCGAACAGGACCACGCTGTAACCCTCGGCCATCAAGAAGTCCGTCATGCGCTCGGACTTTTCTCCACCCTCGAGGCGGTTGCTGTCCTTTCCGTGGACGATCACCGCGGCACGGTCGCCGGGTGTAGGGAAGTACCAGCCCCGGAGAGTGAGGCCGTCGCTCGTTCGCAGCGTGATGTCCTCATAGCTGGCCGCCGCGACGACCGGGGCGCGATCGACCGGGTGGCGGACGGCGTGGGTGAACCGCTCAGCGACGGCGAAGGACACGGCGAGGTATCCGAGCAGGGCGACCGCCGGGAGGGCCACGAGGGCGCGAGCGACCGTGCGGCCGAGCGAGCTGGCACGCGTCGCGGGGACCGCGATCGAGGGGTTCACGACCGGAAGGCTATCGCCCTGCATGACTGGGTAACGTGTCCTGCCTTACGGAATGAGGGCGGAACAGATCAGCCACATCCACTACTTCGCCGCCTCGGAGTCGAACACCTCCTTGGCGATGCCGAGGGCGTCGTGAGTCAACGGCACACCCTGGTAAGGCGCCAGCTGCACGATCGCTTCGACGATCTCCTCGCGCGTCCAGCCGACGCGCAGCGCTCCCTTGATATACCCACGCAGCTGGGCGCCGCGGCCCAGGGCGGATAAAGCGGCCATCGTCACGAGGACCCGGTTCTTGAGGTCGAGGGTTCCGCGCGCATACAGATCGCCGAACACGCTCTCGTAGATCCACTGCGAGAAGTACGGCGCCAGCTCGGTCGTGGCTGGCGTGCCCGGCGGACTGCCGACACCGTGGATGCGCTCGCGCGCGGCTTTCCCGCGCGCGAGACGCTCGTTCGCTTCGGTCACTTGATCAGCCCAAGCTCGGTGATGATCTTGGTGAAACGCTCCTCCTCGCTCCGCAGGAACGTGCGGAAGTCGGCGGGACCTGCGTAGAGGTCGACCGCCTTCGTGTTCTTGTTGAAGGTCTTCCAGGACTCTGCCGCCATGGCCTTCTGGAAGGCGTCGGCTAGGACCGCGATCCGGTTCGCTGGTGTGCCCTTCGGCGCGAGCACGCTGCGCCACTGCGCGTACACGACGTCGTATCCGCTCTCCTTGAGCGTCATCACGTCGGGGAAGATCGTGCTGCGCTTCTCGCTCGCCACGGCGAACGGCGTCATCTTCTTGGCCTCGATGTTCTGGAAGAACTCCGAGACATTTCCGACGAGGATCTCGGCGTTCCCTCCCAGGAAGGCGAGCTGCGCCGGCCCACCGCCCTCGAATGGGATGTACTCGAGATCGATCCCCGCCGCTTTCTCGAAAGCGAGGACGGTGAAGCTGTCGACTCCACCGATCGCGGATCCGGCGACGCGGACCTTCTTCGGATTGGCCTTTGCGAACGTCACCAGGTCGGCGACGCTCTTGAACTGAGAGTTCGGCTGCACCATGAGCCACTCTTCCTCCGCGTGGATGCGGGCGACTGGCTCGAAGGCGTCCCACTTGAGCGTGGGCTGCTTCGTGATGATCGGCGTGATGATCGAGGAGCCGGCGTGAGCGAAGAGAAGCGTGTATCCGTCTGCGGGACGTCCTGCGACGTACGCGCTCGCCGTCGCCCCTCCCGCGCCGGCGCGATTCTCGATGACCACCGGTTGCGACAGTGTTGTCTTCGCGGCTTCGGCGAGGGCGCGTGCCATTACATCTGCGCCGCCGCCAGCCCCAAAGCCGACGACGAACGTGATCGGGCGCGTGGGATAGTCGTCACGCGGCGTGGCCGTGGCCGTGGCCACGGCTGCGGTGCCGGGTGCTGACGGAGACGCCGCAGGCGTGTTGCCTCCGCAGGCGCCGGCGACGAGCGCGAGGGCGAGCAAGGCTGTGGTGATTCGTACGATCGATCGCGGCATGTGGCATTTCCTCCCGAGCGTGATTGTGCGCTCCCTGCCTATTCGTTTGCGTCCAGCGAGACAGCGCGCGGCGGTCGTCGTCGCCGCAGCAGCTCCAGCGCCACCGGATACAGGAGTACGGCGACGGTGAGCACGACGAGCACGGCCGACGCGGGCCGGGTCAGGAAGATGTCCCAGCTGCCGTGCGAGATGAGAAGCGACCGACGCAGCTCGTTCTCCATCAGGGCGCCGAGGACCATTCCGAGCACTGTTGCGGCGGGCGAAAAACCCAGGACGCGCATCCCGTATCCGATGACGCCGAACAGGAGCGCGAGCGCTGGGCCGAGCAGAGTGAGCTCACCGGCATAGGTGCCGACGACGACGAGGGCCAGGATCGTCGCGATGAGCACCGGCGGCGAGATGCCGACGACCTTCATGCAGAGCCCGAGGATGACGACTCCGACCGGGATCATGAGGAGGTTCACGAGGATGAGGCCCGCGAAGAGTGTGAACACGAGCTCGCTATGTCGCGTGAGCAGGAACGGACCCGGCTGGATCCCATGGAGGATCAGCGCGGCGAGCATGATCGCGGCGGAGTTCGAGCCGGGGATGCCGAGCGCCAGAGTGGGCACCAGATCGCCGCCCTGCACCGCGTTGTTCGCCGTCTCGGGCGCCGCGACGCCCTCCAGCGAACCCTTCCCGAAGAGCTCGGGGTGCTTCGACCAACGGCGCGCCTCGTTGTAGGCGACGAAGCTAGACGCGGTCGCGCCGGCGCCGGGCATCACACCGACGATCAGCCCCACGATCGTCCCGACGAGCGTTGCGCGTCCCACTCCGCGGAGCTCGCTGAGCGTCGGAAACGCGGTGCGAGCCTCCTTTACGGCCACGATCGCCGGGGCAGTCGGATGTGCAAGACGGTGCAGCATCTCCGTCACGGCGAAGAGCCCGATCATCACCGGGATGATGTCGAGTCCCGCGATGAGCTCGGCCTGGCCGAACGTGAAGCGTGTCGCCCCCGTGAGTGAGTCGAGGCCGACGGTCGTGAGCAGGATCCCGAAGAGTCCCGAGGCGATCCCTTTGAGGAGGCTCGGACCGGACAGTCCCGCGATGAGCGTGAGACCGAAGAGCGCGAGCGCAAAGATCTCGGGCGGGCCGAAGGCCAGCACGACCTCGCCCAGCGGCAGCACGAGCGCGATCAGGAAGATGATGCTGATGAGACCGCCGATCGTGCCGCAGACAAGTGAGATCCCGAGCGCCTTCGCGGCCTTGCCCTGACGCGTGAGCTCGTAGCCGTCGAGCAGCGCTGGGGCGGAAGCGGGAGTCCCCGGCATGCGCAAAAGGATCGCGGGGATCGAACCGCCGTAGTTCGCGCCGGCCCACACGCCCGCGAGCATCACCAGGGCGGTGGCCGGATCGAGCGCGAACGTGAATGGCAGCGCGAGGGCCATCGCGACGGCGCCGCTGATCCCCGGGATGGCCCCGCCGATGATGCCCCACGCGACACCGCCGACCATCGCGATGATCGTGTGAACTTGGAGCGCGCTCACGAATCCCTGTGCGAGCTGGTCGATGAAGGTCAACGGAGGAACGCCGTTTCGAGGATGCCGCCCGGAAGCGGCACGTTCAGACCGAGACGGAAACCAGCGTAGAGCGCGAGGGCGATGATGACGGGCGCGGCCAGCAGCGCGCGTCGCGGAACGGCACCGTGGATCAGCAGCAGTGCGGCGACGTACAGCGGCGTGGCGAGGAGGTAGCCGAGCGGCTCGAATGCCATCACATACACCGCGGTCGCGCCGATCACGAGGACCAGGCGTAAGGGCGAGAACGGCCCGACGTCGTCGCTTTCGCTCGGTCCTTCCGCCAGCAGGACGGGCCGTGGCGCGGGCCGGACAAGTCTCCCGACGAGGAGGAGCAGACCGCAGAGCGCCATCCCGCCGCCGAGCGCGACGGGTATGGCACGAGGTCCAAGGGGATCCGTCTGGACGCCGGTCCCGATCGTGTTAAGCGCGAGCGCAGTGATGACAGCGCCGAGCGCGACGAGACCAATTGCGACGCCGACTTCACGCAAGCCGGGTCATCCTAGCCGCGCAGGTGTCGGTCGAGGAACGCGCGCGTCCGGTCCCACGCGAGCGTGCTCGCGGCTTTGTCGTACTCGGGTCGGGACGGCTCGTCGAACCAGTGCTTCGTGGCCGGGTAGATGTGAAATTGCGCGTTGCCCCCGCTCTCGACGACCTTCTTCTCGGCGTCTCTCACGTCGGCCAGCGCTTCGAACTCGTCGTTCTCGGCGAAGTGTCCGAGGATCGGCGGCAGGCTCTTGCCGGGCTCGACCTCGCCGTACCCGTAGTAGCTCACGAGACCGCGGATCCGGTCCGGGTGCGCCTGCGCGAGCTGCCAGCTGAACCACACACCCATGCTCCAAGCGAGCACCGCGATACGGTCCGCCTGTGGGCTGAGCTTTTCGAACGCGTTCTCTATCTCCGTCATCGCGCTCTCCCAGCTCTTGCTCACCTCGCCGCTCAGGGACTTGGCCTCCTCGATGGTCGTCGCGACACGGCCGTGGAACAGGTCCGGCGTCGCGACCTGGTAGCCCTCGCCGCGCAGCCGCTCGGCGTACGCGCGCACGTCGTCGTTGAGTCCCCACCACGGATGTAGGACCAGCACTCCGGCACTCATGGGGCGAGATTCTCGCGACACCATTTACCGACCTCCTGCGCCATCTTGTCCCGCGGCTCCGCGGGCGCGAAGTCGTGGTCGCCGCCTTCGACGATCACGGTGCGATGGGAAACGCGCGCCTGCGACAGCACCGCAGCGTACCGCTCCGCATTTGTGAGCGGCACCTGGGTGTCGCGGCTGCCCCAGATGAGAAGGACGCGGGCTCGCGTGCGCGTGACCTCCGCTATCGGCTTGAACTTCTCGTCGTCCCCGAGGCGCGCGGGTGCAGCGGCAAGCACCGCGGCGCGGATGCGCGAGTCGCGCCCGGCGACGAGCGCGGCGACCGCGCCGCCGAAGGAGAAGCCGACGACGCCGACGGACTCAGGGATGTCCGGATGCGCCCGGAGGAGGCGGATCGCCCCACTCGCGTCGGCGAGGCCGCTCGCGAGCGTCATGCGCGGTGGCTGATGGTCTCGGTACGCGAAGCGGAGAGCGGCCACGCCGGCGACGGCGAGCGCTTCGCACGCGGCGATGATGTGCGGCTGATCGGGATGTCCACCGAAACCGTGAAGTACGGCGGCTCCGCCGACGGCCCGCGTCTCGGGGAGATGAAGCGTGCCCTCGAGCTCGCCACCGGGCACGACGAAGGAGACACGCTGCACGGTCATTCCGTCGCGGCGGGCTTAACGGGCACCTCCGGCATCGCGAGCAGCTGGAAGACCGCCGGCCGCTCCTCGATCGGCGTGCGCGAGCTGATGAGCTCGAGCACTTTTTTGCGGCCCTTCATCTTGCCGATGAGGATCGCGCCGACGAGCTTGTCCCCGAGGAAGAAGAGGCGTTTGTAGTTGCGGGCGTCGTAGTCCACCTCGTACAAGGACTCGGCGTCGGGCTCTTCTTCTGTCGTCACGCCCATCACCGAGATATTCGAGTTGAACATCCCCGAGGCGTACGTCGGCACCTCGACATACGGCTGCTTCGCGCCGAGCATGTTCTTCGCGACGTGCCGGCCGTGGTTCAGCGAGTTGTCCCAGGTGCCCATGCGGTGATGTCGCTGCGATACGACGTCATAGAACTCCGCCACATCGCCCGCGGCCCACACGTCCGGGACATTCGTCTCGAGGAACTCGTTCGTAAGGACACCGATCTCTGTCTCGAGCGCCGTGCCTTTGAAGAGGTCGATGTTCATCGTGAGCCCGAGTCCCACGCCGACGAGGTCTGCTGTCGCGGTGAAGCCCTTCGAGCCGTGGACCTTGAGCCGGCCATTCACTCGCTCGAGCTTCTCGATCGATTCCTCGTAGTGCAGGTGCACGCCGGCGTCCTCGGCGAGGAGCGAGACGACCTTTCCGCCCGGCTCGTCGAGCGACCGCCGCAGGAACCACGGGCCGCGCTGGAGCCAGTGGGTCTCGAGCTTCCGGAACGCGAACGCTTCCGTGAGCTCGTAGCCGATGAAGGAGCCGCCGAGGACGACCGCGACCTTCGATTCGGGCATGCGCGCGACCATCGCCTTCGTTTCGTCGAAGTACTGGAAGTTGAAGAGGTACGGCGCGTCCTCCGAGCCGGGGACCCGCAGGGGGTTGGGGCGACCACCGGTCGCGATCAGCAGCTTGTCGTACTTCAGCGCGGATCCCGGCTCGATCGCGACCGTCTTCTCCTCGAAGTTCACCTGCGTGACCCTCGTCTCGAGGCGGAGATCGATGCGGTTCTTGACGTGCCATTCCATGTCGCGGACGGTCACGCGCTGCTCGAGGAGCACGCCCTTCAGGTAGCGGGGGAGCGACACGCGGTTGTAGAGCGTGTACTTCTCGTCGTCGATCATGATGATCTCGGCCGCCGCGTCGTCCTTCCGCAGCTGCTCCGCCGCGTATGTCCCGGCCGCGCCGTTGCCGATGATCACATAGCGTGTGGGGCTCGAAGCCAATCGACGTACTCCTCGTGTTGGGTACGCCTAGTCTCGCGGAACGCGCCGCCGGCCGCCGGGGTGGGTCAGTCGGCCGGCTCACCGGCGACCGCGATCGCTGGCACTGACTGGGCGCCGCGCTCGACCGGACGGAACCATAGCCAGAAGAGGACCGCCGATGCCGCGTACGTCTACGCCATCACGAGGAATGGCGTCACGTAATCGCCACCCGCCATGAGGCGAGCACCGAGGAACGCGCCGAGGACGCTCAACATCTGCTGCGCGCTCGACCGAAGAATCGCTTGGGATGGCCGCGCGCCTTGTCGTCCGTCCCCGCCCGAGTCCCTCGCCCACTTCGCCGTGATCGCCGCCTATTCTTGAGGCGCTGGCGTAGTCCAACGGCAGAGACAGCTTCCTTAAGAGAAGCGCAGTGCGGGTTCGAATCCCGCCGCCAGCACTGCCAGCGCGGCCGCCCTTGAAACGCCGTTGAGTTTCCGCTAAATGGTCTCTAGTGGCTCGTCCTCAAACGCGCCGACGATCGGCAATCGGGCAAATTGGCTGGAGTCGCGGACTTACGGCGTCCACGGACGAACGTGTCGCGCGGATGTCGGAGTCAAAGCGAGGCAGACCGAGTTGGGCGAAAGGGCTCTCAGCCGCCGTAGATCCACGCATCGCCAAGAACGCAAACACCCGGCGTGGTAGTAGACGAGGTCCATATCGAATATCTCCGCCATTCGACCTCAGTACGAATCTGCCTGCGGAGAAGCGCGCAGCTTATCTGCATCTACTCGGGCTCTATCTCGGCGATGGTTCGATCGTCAGCAAGACAGCCCGGCTTGAAATCGCTCTCGACAGTCGTTATCCGCGGGTGATCGCGGGATGTGCCGAATCGATGCGCGCACTTCATCCACGGCGGCGGGCCAACATCCGCATGAAGACAGAGAGCTGCGCGATCGTGAATTCCTATGGCCGGCACTGGCTCGTGCTATTCCCCCAGCACGGCCCGGGCCGCAAGCACCTCCGCCATATTGCGCTCTTGGGATGGCAGCGTGACTTGATCAGTGCCGAGCCGCTGGCGATGATGCGTGGCCTGCTCGATTCGGAGGGCTGTCGTTTTGACCGATGGGTGGGCGGGCGGAACTATCCGGCCTACACCTTCACGAATCGCTCAGAAGACATCATTGGCATCTTTTGTTGGGTGGCCGATCTCCTAGGGATTCACTACACACGAGCGAGTCAAAAGAACGTTTCCATAGCGAGGCGACGGGATGTTGCGTTCCTGGACGCAACAATCCCCATGAAGGCGACGCTCCTGTCTGTCGCCGAGTAACCACAGTGGCGGGGCCGACTGGCGCGAGGCCTCTCCGAGCCGATCTTTCGAATCCTGCGGACACAGGACCCGCCACGGCGGCTCTTGCGACGCTTCCCCCGACAACGTAGCCTCGCGGCCAATGGCCGACGCTCGAATCGAGATGCTGAAGTCCGTACCGCTCTTCGCGGAATGCGATGACAAGCAGCTCGCCTTCATCGCGACGCAGGTTGACGAGATGGACTTCGCCGCGAGCAAAGATCTCTGCCGCGAGGGCGCGGCCGGCGGAGAATTCTTCATCATCGTGTCCGGCACCGCCGAAGTGCGACGGCAGGGCCGCCATCTCCGCGAGCTAGGCCCTGGCGATTTCTTCGGAGAGATCGCGCTGCTGGACGGCGGTCCGCGGACCGCTACGGTCACCGCGCTCTCGCCGATGAGATGCCTGGTGCTATCGCGCGGTCAGTTCCATAACGTGATCCGGCAGAACGCCCTCATTGCGGTTTCCGTGCTGCAAACACTCGGTGAACGGCTGCGCGCGCTTCTCGCCGGTCAACCCACCTAGGGAACCAGCACCGCCCGTCCACCGTTATGAACTGAGTGAGAGGTCTCGTGCGTGTCCTGATGCTTCCGCTGCTGCTGATCGGCATGAGCTGGACGGCGTCGCCGGCCCTCGCGTCGTGCGTCCGGATGACCGTCGCGGAGGCTGGCGCGCTCGCTGAGGTCATCGTGTACGGCACCGTCACGGAGACGCGACAGACGTTCGCGCCGGCCGGTGGCGTGATCCGCTTCCAACCGGTGCGCTTCCTGAAGGGCGCGCTCCCTGGAGAGGTCGAGGTCTACCTCGGTCCGAGCAGAGGCGGCGCGATCACAAGCGTCGACTACCAGGCCGTTGTCCGCGGCGAGGCGCACACCCTTTACCTGCGCTCAGTCGGGAGCGGCGCTTGGCAGACCGATGCGTGTAGTGGGAGTCATGTGGGCGCGCCGACGTCGGAGGAGACAGCTGCGTTCGGCGGGGGCACGTCCGCGCCGCCAGCGGCACCGAGGGACAACACGTTGCTCGTTCTCGGCGCGATCGGGGTCGCCGCGGTCGCGCTAGCCGCAACAGCGCTCTTGGTGCGCCGCCGTCACGCTGGTCCGTCGACGTTGACCACGACCTCGCCCTGACCCGCGCGCACCAGCACGACCTCGGTCGTCGCATCGCTCGGGTTGCCCTCCCGATGGATCTCACCCGCGGGGATCAGCAGGAAGTCGCCGGGACCGCCGTCGAGCACGATGCCGCCGCCGGGTCCACATTCGATGCGCACGTGGCCGCTCAGAACGTAGATCACCGACTCGTAGTCGCCGTGGTGATGCCATCCGGAGAACGCCTTCGGCGCGTTGTGCGCGACACCGGCCCAGGTCTTATCGCTGTGGAATGCCTCCTCGCGCACCATGCCGCTCGTCTGACCCGTTCGTACGCTGCGCTCGGCGACCTTCACGACCTTCGGCTTCACTCTTCGTCCTCCTCCAGTTCCCAGCGCTCGTGCTGAACGTGCAGCTGCGCGCCCTTCTTCGCGATCCAGTTGTCGATGAGTGCGCGGGTCGTCCTGTCCGCGGGCAGGGTGGTGGTCACGCTGTGACGGTTCGCGCACTCGAGCGTGACGGTCTTGGCCGTCTCGGCAACGGGAGACATTGGCAGATCGCACTCTTCGCACTCGAGGGTCGCGTCCGGCCGCAGCGTCATTTGGGCCCCGCAAGGCCGCGCCGAACGCTCCTACGTGATGCCTCCGAACCGCTCATCCCGTACAATGTTCGCTACCGCCGTGGTTATGTGCCACGGCGCCTTTTCGCCCCGGACCAAAGGTCCGCGGCAAGCCCAGGGAAAGGACGTTTTACCGAATGCGGCCCTACGAGCTCATGTATCTCCTTCCCCCGACCGCCGACGAAGAGCGGCTGACTGCTGTGAGCGAGCGGCTCCAGCAGACGATCACGACGCTCGGGGGCAAGATCGACAAGGTCACCCCACCGGCACGCCGCCGGCTCGCATACGAGCTCGCGCGCCACCGTGACGGTCATTACGGGGTGCTCGAGTTCTCGCTGCCGCCGGACCAGGCGCGCGAGTTCGAGCGCACGATCCGTCTCACGGAGGACATCCTGCGCCACATCGTTGTGAGAAGGGACGAATAGGAATGGCGTCATTCAGCAAGATCATCATCGTCGGCAACGTCGGCCGTGACCCCGAGCTCAAGATGACCCCTAACGGCAAGGCGGTCTGCGAGTTCAGCGTCGCGGTGAACCGCGTGAGCGGTCGCGGCGACGAACGTGTCGAGGCGACCGACTGGTATCGCGTGAGCTGCTGGTCGCTCCTCGCGGAGCGCGCGCAGCAGATGATCACCAAGGGCCGCCTCGTGCTCGTCGAGGGTCGCTTCACGCCCCGCTCGTACACCGACCGTGAGGGCAAGGAGCGCTACAGCCTCGACATCAGCGCGAACGACTTTCAGATGCTCGACCCGCGGCCGGGTGGTCGCGAGGGTGGGGGCATGACCGCTCCCGTGGGCGGCGAGCGTGGCGCGGACGGCGAAAAGTCGGGCGGCTTCGACCCCGACGAGATCCCGTTCTAAGGAGCGGATGCAGATGACGAACGAGAGCTCACCAACACCGCAGCCGCGTCCCGAAGGCGTCGCCGCAGAGGGCGGCGCGCCACGACCGCCGGCTCCGATGGCCCCACGCGGGCCACGTCCGTCCTACGGCGGCGGGCGGCCTTCCTACGGTGGCGGTGGTGGCGACCGCGGCGGCTCGGGTGGAGCAGGTGGCCCCAGGCGGCCGCGCCGCAAGGTCTGCTCGTTCTGCGTCGACAAGGTGCTGAAGATCGACTACAAGGACGTCGGCCGCATCCGCCGCTACATCAGCGAGCGCGGCAAGATCGATCCGCGCCGCAAGAGCGGTTCATGCGCGAAGCATCAGCGGATGTTGACCACCGCGCTCAAGCGCGCGCGCTTCATGGCGCTTCTGCCGTACACCGCGGATCACGTGCGCGGTCTCATGTCGCCGCAGGCGCGTGCCATGGCGGGTGGCCCGCCGCCGCCCAAGCCCCGCGCCCGTTCGTTCCGGCGCCGGGTGCGCCCGCGCCGCACGGCGGTGCTCCCGCGCCGCAGAGCGGTGCGCCCGCATCGGCCCCGCATTCACCCTCTCCGCAGCCCGCGCCGGCAGCCGCTCCGCAGCCGGCGACTCCGCAGCCCGCGGCTGCGCCGCGTCGTCCCGAGGGCGAAGCGCCGAGCTCGTAGCCCTCGCGCTTAGCTTCGCGTCCTAGGGAGTTGGACCGCTCGGCGTGAAGAGCGCCGGGATGAACGGCGCGTTGCCGACGATGATGCAGAGGACGAGAAGCACGATGCCGATCGTCACCCTGCGCTCCGGTCGCGCGAGTGCGAGTGCCACCGCGCCGCCGCTCAGGATCCCGAGACCGGCTCCGAACAGCAGCGCCAGCAACCCGGCGATGACGATGCCGAACGCCGCCGTAAGCGGAGTTATCGCGATCCGACCGGATCGAATGAGCCAGAGAGAGGCCGCGGCGAACAGCGCGGCGGGTATCACGAAGAGCGTTCCGGTCAGGAGGAACCCCGGCGCCGCGCTCAGCAGCGTGGCGTCCGTCGACTGCGGATACAGCACGACCTCGAGCACGCTGAGCATGCCGACGCCGAAGTGGAGTCCGAGCGTGTAGAGCGCGGCCTCGAGACGACGATCGCCCTCGCGTTGGAGCACCCATGTCCAACCCGGATACAGCGCGAAGGGGCTGAGGATCGCGAGCACGATGATCGCGCCGTTCCCGGAGAGCGCGTAGCTGCCTAACGCGATCCTCGAATGCTCCGCGGTGACTGTGACAAGGGCGACGATGACACCGGCGAGGTAGCCGGCAAACAGGGCGATGGCGAGCACGCCGCCGATCCTATCGGCCTGGCGCTGCGATCAGTCGCAGTCGAAGTACCAGTCGGCGGCGGCGACCTGATACTCGACGGCGGGCATCTGCCACACGTTCTCGGCGCCGAACGAGTCCGGGTAGAACTCAGCGTCGATGGCGCGGAGGCGGGCGCTCTGCTGCGACCCCGGGTCGATGACCGTGAGCGACGGGAGACTCAGGTCGCTGATCCTCGCGGCAGCCACGGAGGCCAGGTTGAGGGCGAGCACAGAGCCGAGGATCAGACCGATGACGATCCGCTTCACGGGACACCTCCTTCTGTGAGAAGGGAAGCTAGGTCCCTTGGTCAGGCGTCGCGACGGAGCGGGTCACACATTGGGCGTCATCCTGATGGAGTAGTGAAAGCGTCGTGGGCGGCAAAAAGGGCGGCCCAGCGAAGGCCGCTAGGGAAAGCTGGGAAGTAGCGGACCGTCCACCGTCGCGGCTGCCAGCGGCAGCTCGACGGCTGCGACCAGCATGAGGAAGATCACGAGCACGACGATCAGAGTCCGTGCACCCGGTTCGCGCCAGGCGTGACCGGCGGCGGTGCCGGCAACTGCGCCCATCGCCGCCGGCGGGAAGAGCAGCCCGAGCGGAAGACCGATGAGGTATCCGAATGCGAGCGTCGGCAGTCCCACGGGAAGCTTCCCGGAACCGAACAGCCAGTAGAGGATCGCGGCGATCGCCACGATGGGCACGATCCAGAGAATGCCGTCGACGGCCACGATCGACACGCTCGGATCGAACACGATGCGGTCCGGCGCGGACGCCCGCACGATCGAGTCGATCGGGAAGGCGGTCGCGGTCGCGAGCACGAGGCCGAGGGTGAAGAGAGCGAGGCGCGGACCACTCCGGCCCGACCACCGATCGGACACCCACGTCCATCCCCAGAGGATGGCCAAAGGTACCAGGACGGATGCCGTTGCCAGCGCCAGGGTCTCGTTGCCGGAGACCGTGAACCGTTCGGTCTGGATGTGGAAATGGCCTGCGAGGACGTAGAGCCCCGCGATGACGAGGCCGGCGATGAGGCCTGCGATCAAGCTCACGCCGGAGTTAACGCCAGGCGGCCGACGTTGCGCGAAGCATTCGCGGCCTTGCTACCGGTCTGTACCGGGCCGATCTATCGCCCCACCGGCGGCGCGGTGATCTGTGGGATCGCGCCACCGTGATTCGAGAAGCGCATGTCGAGTGACATCTCTACCGAGGCTTTGCCGACGTTCGACGCCGACGCAGGAAGCAGGGCGGCAAGACCGTCGATGTCCATCGAAAGCGTCACCAGTTGGCGGACGATCTGTGAATCATCGATGCGGATCCAGAGCTCGCCCGTTCCCTGCGGATTGGTCACCGCCTGTGTCGTCGCGCCCGCCGACTTGCGCAGCTCCTCGATCATCTTCGTCGTGTCGGCCCGATAATGACCTTTTAACGCGATGGACCCGGTCCCGTCGAGATGGACGGTCTTGGCGCTGGTGAGGTTCGCGACGCCCTTCGCCGTGAGCTCCGATGCGCTGGGCTCGCGTCCGCACCCGAGAAGCAGCGCGGCGACCGCGAGGCAGGCTGCGATGCGCAGGAGCGGCACACAGCGGAGGATATCGGCGCGTCGCTGCGTGCAAGTGTCCCTCGTGTCTCAGCCGAAGACGCCCGGCCCGTTGCTTCGAGGCAGTCCCTACGCGGCTACTTCTTCAGCTCGCTGGACAGCTCCTTGAAGATCTTGAGGTCGACCGCCTTGAGCAGGTCATCGGTGCTCGCCTTGAGCACGCCGACGTCCGTCAGCATCGGCGCATAGAAGCGGACGGCCTTCTCGACATCGTAGGTGCGCCAGTCGAGCGGCACCATGTTCGCCGCCTCGCGCACATTGGCGAGCGCGGCCGCACCTCCGAATAGCCCCTTGTCCGTCGCGATCTTCGCCGCGTCGGCGCGGTCGGTCGGGAGCGTGTCCGCCGTTCGGTAGATCGCACGCATCGCCCGTTTTGCGGCGATCGGGTTCGCGCGATACCACGGCTCGCTCGCGATGATGAAGCAGCAGTTGTTGCTCTTCCATGGCTCGTCCATGACTTGCGAGTAAATGAGCTTGCCCTTGTTCGCGGGGTTCGCCTTGAGCGCAGGGGCTCCGGTCGTGGCCACGAACACCGCGTCGCTCTTGCCGTCGAGGTAGAGCTTGAGATGGTCGGCGTCGGCCTGCACGACGAAGTTCACGTCCTTCGGGTCGACCCCGGCCTGCTTAAGCACTATCGCTAGGTAGGTGTATGGCAGGTTCGTAAGAGCCTTGGAGGTCACGGTGATGCTGCGCCCCTTGAGGTCCTTCACGGATGCAATGCCGGGCTGGGCCCAGATCTCAACGCACCCGGGGTGGAGCCCACCGAGCGAGACGACCTTCGGGCCGCTCTCGACCGAGCTGAAGAACGCCTGCGGGAATGCGTTGCCAATGTGGGCGTTCCCTGCGGTGATTGCCGCAAGTGTGCCCATGTCGCTGAACTGCACGTCGGTGAAGCCTTCCTCTCGGAGGTAGCGCTCGGCCCCGAAGATCGCGCTGTCGCATGCCCCAGCCGTAAGCCGGATCGAGGTCGTCTCGGGCGGCGGTAGCGTGGGAGCCGTCGTGGCAGCGGCCGTTGGAGCCGTTGTCGCAGCGGGCGCGCTCGCGGGCGCGCACGCGACAAGGAATGGTCCTGCGGTGAGTGCGGCGGCTGCGCCAGCCCCGCGGCGGAGTACCTGACGTCGTGTGAGCATTGGTTCCTCCCTGTCCTTGCGGCGCCGGTGCCTACGCCGACGACGCGGCGGTCTGGAGACTACGCCACGCCAGCAAAAGAAACGAGGGCCGGATGCTTCCGGCCCTCGTGTCGTCAGCCGCCCATGCGAACGATTACGCGGTCTTCGCTTCCTCGTGTAACGGCTTCGTCTTCTTGTCGATCTTGAGGATCGCTACGTCCTTCGCGGGCACTGTGAACGGGATCACACCCGGGATCAGCCACTCGGTCCACATCTTGTCGACCTCGGCCTGGAAGTGCTCCACGTCCTCGTCGATGAAGTGCGCGAAGCGGCCCTGGCGCTTCAGGTACTCGTACACCGGCTTGCGCTTCTTGCGACCTTCGGCGATCTGCCGCGTCGGGCCGGTGAGGTTGCACACACCGTCCATGACCTCGTAGAGCGGCCAGATCCCGGTCTCGACCGCGAGGTGGCCGAGCTCCTGGCTGTACTGCGGGTGGTAGTCCCAGCCCTTTGGGCACGGGTCGAGGGTGTGCACGAACGTCGGCCCGCCGAGCTCGAGCGCCTTGCGGATCTTGTTCATGAGGTCCACCGCGTACGCGGCGCAGCCCGCCGCGATGTAGCGGGACTCGGGATGTCCGGCCGCGAGCATGCCGGGCACGTTCTTCTTCCAGCGGGTGTGCATCAGCCGCTTCGTGTCGCCCGACGGAGAGAACGTCGTCACCGCTCCGTACGGCGTCTGGCTCGAGAGCTGGATGTCGGTGTTCGCGTACGACTCGTTGTCGTACAGGAGAATCAGGCAGTTGTAGTCCTTGTGCGTGAGCGTCGCGGAGATCGCGCCGATGCCCATGTCGGCGCCACCGCCGTCACCGCAGAACGCGATCACGTTGATCTTCTCGTTCTTCAGCTTGCCCTTGCGCATGAGCACCTTGAGCCCGGCCGCGGTACCGAGCGCCGCGGAGCCGGACGCGCCGAGCTGGGTGTGCATCCACGGGACGACCCAGGGTGTCGTGTAGTACGTCGTGTTCGCGACGTACATGCAGCCGGTCGAGCCAAGGATGATCGTGCGCGGGCCCGATGCCTTGACCATGTGTCGCATCACGAGCGCGGACTCGCACCCCTGACAGGTGCGGTGTCCCGAGACGAAGAGCTCCTCGTACGGGACGTCCTTGACCCCCTTGATCTGGGGCAGGTTCTGGGCGGGCATGATCTCTGTCGTCATCTTCTTACTCCCGTACGCCGATCCAATGGCAGACGTCGCCCTGGGCGAGTCCGCCTTGGCCGGCGGCAATGGTCTTCTCGAAGATCTCGGTGGCCATCGGCTGCTCGATCTCGCGGCCTCCGAGGCCGGCGATGAAACCGACGATCACCGGACGCTTGTCCAGTGAATACAAAGCGGAGCGAATCTCGTTGTAGAGCACGCCGCCGTAGTACGGCGAACCGAAGCTGTAGTCGCGGTCGATGACGCCGACGGCCTTGAAGCGACGCAGGCACTTCACGACCTCCTCCGTCGGGAAGGGCCGGAACCACTTGAGACGGACCAGGCCGATCTTGAGTCCGCGCTCCTTGCGCAGGCGACGGATCGCGACCTTCATCGGGAGTGACAGCGTGCCCTGACCGATGACCACGAACTCGGCATCCTCGGTCATGTACTCGTCGAGGAACGGGTTGTCGCCGCCCCGGCCGAAGATCTTCTTGAAGTCCGCGTGCGCTTCCTTGATCACGCCGAGCGCGTTCCGCATCGCGGCATCGTTCTGACGGCGGATCTCCATCAGCCAGTCCTGGTCGACCTGCGGCGCGATGGTGATGGGGTTGTCGGGGTGCAGGAGGCGGTCACCGAGGTCGAACTTGGGCAGGAACTTGTCGACCGCGGCCTGGGTCGGGATCTTCACGATGTGCTGCGAGTGGGTGAGGAAGGCGCCGTCCAGGCCGATCGCGATCGGGAGCGACACGCGCTTGTCCTCGCAGACGCGCCAGGCCATGAGCGCGAGGTCCAGCGCTTCCTGTGCCGTTTCCGCCCAGGGGAGGAGCCAGCCAAGGTCGCGCACCGCGAGCGAGTCGTTGTGCTCGGTGCCGAACGCGCCCGGGTCGTCCAGAGCGCGGTTGCCGCAGATCGCGACGACCGGGAGGCGGAGGCCGGCGGTCACCGCGATCGCCTCGAAGGCGTAGAACCAACCGACGCCCGACGAGCCGACGAACACGCGCGCGCCGACCGCGCAGGCGTGCTTCACGATCTCAAATTGGCTGTGCTCGCCATCGGCGACGATGTACTCGACGTCCATCTTGCCGTTGGCGATGAGCTTCGCCGCGGCCTGCATCACACCGTCATACGGCCGGATCGGGTAGGCCGCCATCACGTCGACGTCCGCGAGACGGATGGCTTCGGCGATGGCCTCGCAGCCCGTCGCGAGCTGCTCGGTCTCGATCTCATTGGTCTCTTTGGTCCTCGTCTCGATTGCCATTACTCGTCACCTCCCGCCGATGTCGTTGGGTTCGCCGCGGGGTTCGCGTTCGCCGCTGGATTCGCCGCGTTGGACGCCGGCGCCGCGTTGGCGGCCGGGTTCGCGTTCGGCGGGACGCTGCCCGCCGAGCCCTTCTTGGGGTCGGCAGAGACGCCGCTCATCTCCTCGAACCACGCGTTGTACTTGGGCCGGTCCTGCTTCCACAGCTCCCACTTGTCCTTGTTGTCGGTGAACTTCATCTCGTCGACCATGACGATGCAGTCCTTCACCGGGCAGACCTGCGCGCAGATGCCGCAGCCGATGCACGCTTCGTAGACCACCTCGTAGTGGCCCTCGGGTGTGACTTCGAAGCACTCGTCCGGACAGTCGAGCCAGCACATCGTGCACTTGATGCACGTGTCGAAGTTCACGACCGGGCGCATCGTCCGCGCGCCGTACTTCTTGTAGTACGGGTTGCGTTCGCCGGGCTTGCGGGCCTCGACGATGATCCCCGGCCGCATCGTGGTCCAGCCCGGCTTGGTGAACTGGAGGACCTCGTGCCCGCTGGTGCCCTCGCCGGCTTTGACCGGCCGCATCGTTGTGGAGTCGTACCCATACTGCACCGACGCGACCGCTGACTGGTCGCCCTTCGCGAGCTCGAGCGACGCGGCCTTCGCATCTTCGAGCGCCATCCACTGGGGGAGGATCTTCGCGAGCGCGCCGAGCACCCGGAAGTCGGTGTGATCGTCCTTGTAGACCCAGAGGCCGGCGAACGACGCGCCGCCGGGCACGATGCCGAGCGTGTAGGGCCGTTCGGCCTTATCGGTCTGCGCGAGCACCTCGTCAGCCTTCTTGTCGCTCGTGACCAGGAGCCAGCCGTTGGCGCGCACCGGCTTCCAGATCGGCTGACGTCCGTACCAGGCCCACGACTCGACGCCCTTCACGAGCGTGTCGTCGACCGCGATGCTCACGTCGACCACGCTCGGCTCGTACTTGGCCATCGAAGCCTCGAGCTCGAGCTCGTCCGCCGCAACGACGGCGAACTGCTTCGCCGGGACGCCGTTGCGCTCGGGTGAGTCACCGTATCGGGCGAACGCGGTGCCGGTGTGTCCCTGCTTGCGTGCCGCGAGCACGACCGATCGGCAGATGCGCTGCGCCAGCGTCTTCTGGAAGATGCCGCGGTACACGACCTCGATGGAAACGCTGCGGTCCTCAGCCATTGCGACCTCCAAGCAGCTTCAGGATGCCTTCGCCGACCGCGTGGATGTGGTCTGCCGATGCGCGTCGCGCCGCCTCGGCGTCGCGGCGTGAGAGCGCCTCGAGGATCCGTCGATGCGCGTCGAGTGACGTGTGTGCGCGCTGGTTCGTCTGGAGCCACTGTTCGCGTGATGCGCGGAGAACGTCCCAGATCACGGCGAGCATCGTCGTGAGGAGCTCGTTCTGCGCGGCGTCGCCGATCACCTCATGGAAGCGGATATCCTCTTCGACGTAGGCCTCGCCCGCCGCGACCTTCCGCTCCTGCGCCGCGAGGATCTCGCGAAGCTCCGCGATCTGTGCGTCGCCGATCCGCGTGGCCGCGAGCGCCGCGAGCGCCGGCTCGATGAGGCCGCGGAACTCGATGACGTCGGGAACGCTGTGGCCGCGCGCGATGAGGCTGTGGAGCGGCCGCACCAGATCGTCGGGAGCGACCTGTCGGACGAAGGTGCCGCCGCCCGCGCGCGTCTCGACGACCCCCAGGAGCTCGAGCGTGCGGAGCGCTTCGCGCACCGACGCCCGCGAGACCTGGAACTGCTCGGCGAGCGCGCGCTCTGGCGGGAGCTGGTCGCCGGGACGGAGCTCGCCCTTTTCAAGGAGCGACTCGATCTGCTCGACGATGCTCTGGTAGAGCCTGCTGCGCCGGATGGGCTCGATAACGGCCAGT
>CAJDUG010000032.1_pt1 | contig 19662 bp, 22 predicted proteins | sample 7390021 | NCBI WGS metagenome assembly CAJDUG01 (sample SAMEA7055676, study PRJEB34461) | soil metagenome | biome: terrestrial ecosystem; feature: Peninsula; material: soil | place: Antarctica | collected 2016
CGGATCGCGAAGCACGCCCAGCAGTAGGCCGAGCCCGACCGCCAGGGCGATGCGGATGCCGTAGTACTCCTCGACACGTAGCTTGAGGTTCGCGCGAGCGAGGTCGCGCTGCACGCGGATCCGGAAGCGCCTGTCCTGAACGTCGCTCGACAGCGTCGCGAACGGGTCGACGACGTTACGTTGACGTCCCTGTCGGCCACCGCCCGTTGTTTTGACCTCGGCCTTGCCGCCGGCGTAGCGCGCCATGCGCTCTTCGACCGAGCCGACGCCGCCGCCGGAGAGCATCGTCGAGATGCCCCAGAAGAAGAACAGGACCCCGGCGAACATGCCGGCGGGAAGCGCGTACTCCACCTACCGAAGTCCGACGTTCATGTCGCCGAAGACTCCCTGCGGGAGCTTGATGCCGGCCGCCTCGAACTTCTCGCTGAACTTCGGGCGGATGCCGGTCGGGCGCAGTCGACCTTGGACCTTGCCCTCGACGTAGCCGGTCTGCTCGAAGACGAAGACGTCCTGAAGGACGATCTGCTCGCCCTCCATGCCCTGGACCTCGGTGATGTTGGTCACCTTGCGCGACCCGTCCTTAAGACGCGAGATCTGCACGATCACGTCGAGCGCGCTCGCGATCTGCTCCTTGATGGCGCGCGCCGGCAGGTCGACGCCGGCCATGAGGCACATCGTCTCGAGCCGGGCGAGCATGTCGCGGGGTGAGTTGGCGTGGCCGGTGGACAGCGACCCGTCGTGACCGGTGTTCATGGCTTGAAGCATCGAGAGTGCTTCGCCGCCACGGATCTCACCGACGACGATGCGCTCCGGGCGCATACGGAGGGAGTTCTTCACGAGATCCATGATCGAGACCTGGCCCTTGCCTTCGATGTTCGCGGCGCGCGACTCGAGGCGCACCACGTGGTCCTGCACGAGGCGAAGTTCCGCGGCGTCCTCGATGGTGATGATCCGCTCGTCCTCGGGGATGAAGCCGGACATGATGTTGAGAAGCGTCGTCTTACCGGAGCCGGTGCCGCCCGAGATGAACATGTTCAGTCGCGCTTCCACACACGCGCGCATGAACTCCATCATCTCCGCGGTCGCCGTGCCGAACTTGATGTAGTCCTCGACGGTGATCCGGTACTTGGGGAACTTTCGGATCGTGACCACGGGACCGTTGAGGGCCAGCGGCGGGATGATGATGTTCACACGTGAGCCGTCCGGAAGACGAGCGTCCTCGTAGGGCTTCGACTCGTCGACGCGGCGGCCGATCGGCGCGATGATGCGCTCGACGATCCGCATGACGTGCTCGTCGCTCTGGAAGGTCACGTCGGAGAGCTGCAGTTTTCCCTTGCGCTCGACGTAGCAGCGGAATGGGCCGTTGACCATGACCTCAGTGATCGTGTCGTCCTTGAGGAGCGGCTCGATCGGACCGAACCCGAGGATCTCGTCGAGGATCGACTCGAGCATCTTCTGACGCTCGACGCGCGTGACGACCACGCCTTCCTCGTCGATGAACTTGTTGAACATCTCCTCGATGCTCGAGCGGACCGCTTTCGCGTCCGCGAGATCGAGGCGCGGGTCGAGGTTGTTGATGATCCGCGTCTGGAGCTTGATGCGGACGTCGCGGTTGGCGTCGCGCGCGGGCGAGCTGCTCTGGGTGAGGGGGCCCTCAGACGGTGGCTTGGGCGGTCCGCCGCCAGGAGGCGGGGGCGTGCCCGGTGCCTGAGGAGCCGCGGGCTGCTGCCCGGCGGGACGCTGACCTTCGATGCGGCGCAGCAATGACATCTACTAAGAAACCCTCATCTCCGGCTCCCGTTATGGCGGGCGCCTGCTCCCTCGGCGATTGAGTCTACGTCCACCAACCTGGATTCTGGCCGTCCTTTTGGGGGATCAGAGCGGTGACGAATGACTGCCTAACGGGCTCCGAAGAGCTTCAGTCCGCCACGCGCCTGCGCTTGCTTGCCCGCCGGCACCGCAGCGGTGTCGGCTTGAGCGACCTTCTGCGCGAGCAAGAAGATGTCTTTGGCGACCTGGCTGTCACGGTGGCTGATGACGAAGGGGACGCCGCGGTTGACGGCCAGGACGAGGGTCCGGCCATCCGAGACGATCGTGTGCGGGATCTTGCGGCCGAGGCTCGCCTCGACGTCCGAGGCTTTGATGCCGCCGGAGCTGTCGTTACGGTTGGCGACCAGCTGCACTTTCGCCTCGTCGTAACCCAGCTTCTCGACGACCTCCATGAATACGCGGACGTTCTTGAGGCTCGTGATCTCGAGGGTCATGAGCGTCAGGATCACGTCGGCTACGTCGAGCATCGTGATCACCTGCTCCTGGAACGACGGCCAGGTGTCCACGACGATGTAGGCATAGCGCTCGCGCAGCAGCTCGAGAACGTGCTTCAAGTGCGCGCCGGTGATGAGCTCGGTGGACTCCGGCGTCGGTGGCGCGAGCATCACTTTGATGCCGGTCGAATGCTGGACGAGGATCGACTCGACGACGTCCGAGTCGGCCGTCTCGAAAGAGCCGATGAGGTCGGCGATCGTCTTGGCCTTCGGGCTCATGTTGAGGATCACGGCGATGTCGCCGAACGGGAGACTCCCGTCCACCAGGACCACGGGCTTGTTCGTGATCTGGTGGAGCGCAACGGCGAGGTTCGTGGCGATGGTCGTGCGGCCGACACCGCCCTTTGGCGAGAAGAACGTGATGATCTTGCCCATGTCGCGGCCTGACGCCGCCACGGCCGCGGACGCTCCGGGCGCGGCCACGGGCGGGACCGGCGCGTACCGCGCTCTGCGGACCTTCTCGAGCTCGTGGACGTGCCGGATCGAGTTGATCAGCTCGTCGGCGGAGAATGGCTTCACCAGGAACTCTCGCGCACCGGCGAGCATCGAGCGGCGCAGATAGTCCTGCTCGCCCTGGACGCTCATCATGATGATCGGCGACTCGGGAACGGTGTTCGAGATGATCTCGGTGGCCGTGATCCCGTCCATGTCCGGCATGTTGATGTCCATGAGGATCACGTGAGGCCGGTGCTGCTTGGCCATGTTGACGGCTTCCTGCCCGCCGCCGGCGGTGCCGGCAACCTCCATGTCGGGCTCGAACCCGATCAGCTTCGCGAGGTTCTCACGCGTGTCGGCGATGTCGTCGACGATGAGAATGCGGATCTTTTCGCCGTCAGCCAAGCGTCATCGCTCCCCTTTGCGGTGTCTGCGCGAGTCTAAACGGTCACTTGGATGTAGCCCGTCGCCTCGAGGGCAAGCGCGAGCAGTCCGCCTATACCTAGCGCAACGCCATACGGGATGGACGACTTGAGGATCGTCGCAAGCGTGTTCGGCGCCGCACCTGCGGCCGGGCGGGCAAGCCTTCGAGACACGATGAAGCCGACGGCAAGGACGCCGCCGATAAGAGCGCCGTACACGGCCGCGTAAAGAAGGAAGTTGATGCCGCGCAGCGCGCCGATCGCCATGAGGAGCTTGGCGTCTCCGGCTTTCAAGCCGCCCGCGGCATAGAACGGATACGAGATCGCGAAGGCGAGGATGAGCGCCGCGACGTGATCGACGAGCCCACCGGTGAAGAGCCCGCCCGGCAAGGCTTCAAAGGCACCGAGGACGATGCCCGCGAGCATCGCCGGGTAGGTGAACGCATTGGGGATGCGTAGGAACCGCCAGTCCGTGTACATGACCGTGACGAGAAGCGCGGCGAGCACGACGTTCTCGATGACCCGCACGACCTCGAGGCTCAAGATCTAGGCGCTCCTCTTTAAAGATGATGAGCGGCGCCGGTTACGGCGCCGCTCATCGCATCGACAGTATCTTCGCGAGCTAGGTGAGGTTGTTGCCGATGTTGCTGAAGATGTTCTGGATCTGGCCCCGCAGGAAGACCATCGCGACGATGACGGCAATGGCGATGACTGCGATGATGAGTGCGTACTCAACCAAGCCCTGTCCGTCCTCTTCACGGATAAATGCGAGCATTTACGTTCCCCCTTTCTCGATCCCGAAGGGCGGGTGCCCCTAGGTAGCCGTGAGTGTGCCTGTCAAGGCGGTCCGGCAACCAGTAGGAAGGTCGTACTAGGAGCGTTTTGCCAATGAATCTAGACTTCGCGCCGAGGAAGGGAGTCCGAATACATGGCAGTTGAGGCTACGGCGGTCTCCGCGACCAGCAACAGAGCAGGCTTCTGGGTAAGGACGTTTGCCTACATTATCGACGCGATCGGCATCGGCATCGTGTCCGGGACCATCGCCGCGATCGTCGGTGGCGGTCCCACCAGCACGACATCGAACGGCCTGAACATCCTCTTTGGTCTAGCGTACTTCGGATACTTCTGGTCGGCTCAGGGCGGCGGTCAGACGCTCGGCATGCGCGTGCTGAACCTGAAGGTCGTGCGCACCGACGGGTCAGCGCTCACGATCACGCAGGCAGTCATCCGCTACTTCGGCCTCTTCGTGTCGTTCCTGTGCCTTTTCATCGGCGTCATCTGGGTCGCATTCGACGCTGAAAAGCAAGGATGGCACGACAAGATCGCGGGCACATACGTCATCCGGACCTAAGCTCCCTTAGAGCCGCTCGCACGCGGCCGTGACGCGGACGTGTACGCGCTCGACGCGCGTACCGTCCTACGTCGTTATCGCCGGCGCGATGTTCCGGCCGGAGAGATCGCCGTCATGCGGTACGTCCGCGAGCGCGGCTATCCCGCGCCGGAGGTCATCAGCGTCGACGGCGCCGATCTCGTCCTCGAGCGCGCGACCGGGTCCACGATGCGCGTCGACCTCGCCCGCAGGCCTTGGACGCTGGTCCACCACGCGCGTCTGCTCGCCGATCTGCAGCGACGGTTGCACCGCATCGCCGCGCCGGAGTGGCTGACCGCGCTCGGACCGGGCGGCGCGGTGATCCATCTCGACCTTCACCCGGAGAACGTGCTGCTCCACGGAAAGGGCGCGCTCGTCATCGACTGGGCGAACGCCCGCGCCGGCCACTGGGCCGACGACGTCGCGCAGACTGTCGTCATCCTCGCGGCCGCGGATCTACCGCGCGCGACCATGGTCGCCATACGCGCATTCCTGTGGGTGTACCTCGCGGGCTTCGATCGCGCGGTCGTGCGCGCGCACCTGCCGGCGGCCATCGCACGTCGCATGGGTGACCCGAATATGACGACGCGCGAGCGCGACCTCATTCCGCTGGTCCGCATCTAGGAATCGCAGGGGGAGAACCCCCTGCAACCCCCCTGGAATACGGAGCCGATCAGCTCTCCTGCCAGTTGAGGAGGTTCAGCTCCGCGTCGTACTCAAACTTGCCATGGAACATGGACCCGTTTTCGAGGAGGCGCGGAAAGAAGATCGCGTCCGCCGGCGGGATCGGCAGCTTCTCCACTTCGTCCACGGCAACCCAGCGGAACTCCCCGATGCCAGTCGCGGGTGTGAACGTCCCCTCGAAGTCCCACGCGACGAAGATGAACGTGAGCCACTGGTAGTCGGCCCGAGGCGATGTCTCGGTCATGACCGCGCGAAGCACCGGTTGCTGGATCCTGAGCCCCGTCTCCTCATACATCTCGCGGACCGCGCACTCGGTCGGAGACTCGCCGTGATCGAACTTGCCGCCAGGCGCGACCCAGAGCCCGCGGTTCGGCTCGGTGGTCCGCCGCAGCATCAGCACCTGCTCGTCGCGCAGCGCGTACACGAGCGTCGCCAGCTTCAGCGGGGGCTTCGCGACCATGCTGCGAGGGCGGCTCGGGATCCAGCGCGGAACGTGTTCCATGTACGTCTCGTACGCGGGGCCGAAGCGCCGGAGCAGCGTGGGCTCCTCATAGAGGATCACGAGGAAGTTCAGGAGGATCGCCACGACGATGCCCCAGACGAGCAGCGCCACCGATCCGTAGAACATCGCCTCGCCGAGCAGGATCGTCAGGACCGCGACGTACATCGGATTGCGCATCCAGCCGTATAGGCGACCGGTGACGAGACGGTGCGGTGGATCGTAGGGAGCTGGCGTCCCTTCGCCTTCGACGATGAATCCGGCGAAGCACCATGCGAGGATCGCGATGCCGAGCACCAGCGGCACGAGGCCGACCAGGCGGAGCACTCCGCCTTCGCCGTCGATGCCTGTCGCGCTGAGGATGAGCGCCGGCACCAGCACGATCACGGCTGCCGGCACCAGCGCGCCAAAGACGAGCGTTCTCAGGAATCGGCCACCCACTCACGCGGAGAGTAGCGATAGCAGCGGCGGACCAAGAAACACGACGAGCAGCGCGGGGAGGATCGTGAGCGACAGCGGGAACAGCATCAGCACCGGCAGACGCCTCGCCGCAGCCTCGGCTCGACGGCGCTCAGCGGTGCGGAGCGCGTCGGCCTGTATGACCAGCAGTTCGGCGAGCGGCGCACCGAAGCGCGTAGCCGCGACCACCAAGGCGGCGACGCGCGCATCATCGCCGCCGCTTCCGAACCCGCGCAACGCGTCGGGCAGCGAACGCCCGAGCGCGAGATCGGCCAGGAGCCTGCGCGCGTCGGGCAGGCGACCGAAACGCGGCGCGCGCTCGACAAGAGCGGCGAGCGAACGCTCGAACGTGAGCCCTGCCTCCAGGCCAACAACGACAGCGTCGAGGAAGGTCGCAAGGTCGGGCGGCGGCGCGGTCGCGCGAACGATGCGCCAGAGCCAAAGCGCACCAACGATCTCTAGCGTCACAGCGGTGCCGAGGAGCCCGATCCCCTCGCCGAGGAAGATCGCCGCGTAGTCCGGGGTCGCGAGCGCGAAGAACAGGCCACCGACCGGCGCCAGCGCGACGAGCACGATCGCTGACACGCGGCCTTGCGCAGTGAGCGCCGCGCGCTCGTCCTCGAGCGCGAGCCTGCCGCGCATGAGCGCCGCGACGCGAGCGAGACTGCGGCCCACGCGCCCGCCGCTGCGCGCGAAGGCAGTGAGCACCACCGTCAGTGGCGCGACGTCCTCGTCGGGCACCACGCCCGCGTAAGCACCGAGCGCATCGCCGACGGGTGCGCCGAGCATGAGCGCCGAAGCGGCGCGACGGGTCGGGGCCGCGAGGCCGGGCGGCAGTGTTGGCGCGACCTCGGCGAGCGCGACCGGAAGCGAGAGTCCGCTTGCGAGCGCGGCGGCCACTGCGTCAACGAGCGCGGGAAGCGCGGAGCGTGTCTCGCGGGTGTTCCCGCGCCGCACGCTCTTCGCGACACGTCGGGCCGCGTCGACAAGCAGGCGGTGGTCCAGCAGTGCCGCGGCGAGCGCCGTCGCGGCCCCCAGAGCAAGGAGCATCGTCACACCGCCACGCTCCGCATCGCGTAGCCGTCGCCGTCATTTGCGATCAGCTCCGCGATCTCGACGATGCGACGCCGACCATCCTCGCCCCGTTCCTGATGCACGACCAGATCGATGCCACGCCTGATCTGCTCGCGGATCGCGGTGAGCGGCAGGTCCACACCGCCCATCAGCGCCATCGTTTCGACGCGGAGAAGCGCGTGGTACGCGCCGTTCGCATGCGCGGTCGTGAGCGACCCACGATGGCCGGTGTTCATCGCCTGGAGCATGTCGAGGGCCTCGCCGCCGCGGACCTCGCCGACGACGATGCGATCCGGGCGCATCCGAAGCGCGGCCCGCAGGAGCGCGCGCACGTCGACTGCACCCGTCCCCTCGACACTGGGCGTTCTCGTCTCGAGCGCAACGACATTCGGCTGCGGCAACCGAAGCTCGGCCGCGTCCTCGATCGTGATCACTCGCTCGCGCTCGCCGATCGCGTACCCGAGCGCGTTGAGCGTCGTCGTCTTCCCACTGGACGTGCCACCCGAGACCAGGATCGTTCGCCGCTGCCGCACCGCCGAGACCAGAAGGTCCATCGTCTCGCGCGTGCACGTGCCCAGGCGGACGAGGTCGTCCGGCGTCAGCGGACGGCTCGCGAAGCGGCGGATCGTGAGCACGGGGCCGTGGAGTGAGATCGGCGGGATCACCGCATGCACGCGCGAGCCGTCGGGCAGTCTCGCGTCGACGAGGGGCGTCGCCAGATCGATCCGTCGGCCAAGAGGCGCGACCAGCCGCTCGATCAGGACCAGGATCTCGTCGGGATCCGCGAAGCGGATGCCGGTCTCTTCGAGGCGGCCATCGCGTTCCACCCACACGCCACGCGTCCCGTTCACCATCACCTCGCTCACGCGCTCGTCGCGCAGGAGCGGAGCGAGCGCGGCAAGCCCGAAGAGCCGGTCTTCGAACCAGCGCTCGAGGTCGCGCAGCTCGCCGGACGGTACGACCACACGCTCCGATGAGAGCGCCGCCCGCAGCGCCGCCGGAAGCTGATCGCGTCGAGGCCGCCCGTCCTCCGCTTCGCGCAAGAGTGCGACGATCGCGCGCTCGAGTCGAGCGCGAACGCCGTCCGATGTCACGAGGCGTCGAGCGCGAGGAGCTCAGCGAGCTCGTCATAGGCGCGGCCGAGCGCGCCACCCACCGCGCAGCGGCCGGAGAGCGCCGAGCCGACCGCCGCTTCATCGCGTGGCAGCGCGCGGAAAGCGACGTGCTCCCCCATCCGCGCGGTACGTGACTGCGACGCGAGAAGCCACGCGCTGCTGGGGACCTCACTCGCGTCGAGCGTCGCAAGGGAAAGCGGGTCGTCGTATGAGAGCACGAGCACGCGGTCGGCGAGGCCAGCGAGCGCGCGGCCGCGATCATCCGCAAGCACCGGCGCGTCGACGAGCACGAGCTGCGCTAGAGACGAGGCCGCGCGCACCGTCGATTCCGCAAGTGCGCGTGTGGGGACGACCGGCGCGCCGCCGATGACGCGCAGCCCCGCACTCTCCGTGGCCACCACCGCGAGGTGCTCTCCGGTGAGCTCATCGGTGAGCCCTTCGAGCTCGGTCCAGGCGCGCGGCGCGCACTGCAACCACCACCCCAGCGCGCCCGTCCCTGTGGCATCGACGGCGGCGACGGTGACTCGGTCGGCGAGACGTCGCGCGAGATTCGCGACGAGGAGGCTCCGTCCGACGCCACCACGCGCGGCGGTGACCACGACGACGCGCGTCGAACGTCGCGGCGTCCGCGGTAGTGCGGCGACAACGAGCGGTCCGAGAGCCGCGGGCTCGCACGTCGCCGCGATCGATGACGCGTCGAATCCAAGGGCCGTTGCGAGCGCGCGCTCTGATTCGCCGCCGACCGCGATGCGCGGGATGCCGGACTCGATTCCCGCCGCAGCGACGCAGGCGACGGCATCGCGCAGATCGACCAGCACGAGGTCGGGCCGGCCCGCGTCACACGGATCGAGACCGAGTGTGGCCGCCGCCGCCCGCAGATCGTCGCCGCCACATATCGCGGCGCGAGGGCTCACGTGGTCGGCGTCAGCGTGTGGAGCGGAGGAGGGGCACGAGCATGAGCCCGCCGCCGCGTGCGATCGCGATCGCGCTGGCCCCTTCTTCGTCGAGCTGGAGCACCAGACCACGCTCGTCAACAGTCATGACGCGGGCGGCATACGCGACAGGCACCGCATACGCGCGCTCACCCTGGCGCACGGCGAGAACGTCGATCAGGTCGCCGGCGCCGACGCGCGGCACGGGCGCGGCGAGCCAAGCCGCGGGGAGGGTCATTGCCCAGGTGGAAGGCGCCAGCGACTCCGCCAGTGACGCCGGCGGCGATGGCGCGTCGGCCCCGCTCATCTCCACCACAAGTGCGCCCAGGGCCAGAAGCGCCGACGCCGCACCGAGCGCGATCCGGCGGATGGGGGACCGGCGGCGCGACGCGGTCAACGTCGGGAGCATGCGTCCACGGGAAGCGACGCGCGGTGCAGGCGGCCGGCATGACTCAGCTCGATCTCGATCGCGGTGCCAACACAGCGTGCCTCGACCGCGCCGTCGAACGCGCCGCCGTTGCGGGCCGCGGCCTCGGAGGCGGCGGCGCGCGCGGCCTCGAGCGTCGCTGGGTGGGCAAGCACGCCTGCGACGTCCACCGCCGGACGCGGAACGTCGAACGCGTGAACGCGCAGCGCGTCCAGCCGCGCGATGTAGGCGTCCGCGACGACCGCGGCTGCGGCTTCGACCGCGGCTTCGCCAGCGCTTCGCGTCTGCGCACCCGCGAGCACGCGATCTTGCACCACGCGCAGGCCAACGATCGCGAGTGCGCCGATCCCGATGAGGAGCGCCGCGATCAGCAGCGCCTGACCTCGTTCACCCTTCACGGCGTCCACTCGATACGGCGCGTCGCGCTCGCCGTCACGACGAAGCGCGGAAGTCCAAGAAACCCGAGCGGGACCGGCAGCGCGTAGCTCGCGCGTACCGTGAGCAGCGACCCGCGCGGGTCGCCGTTGCGCGGGGGCTCCGCCTCCAATGGAGCGATCGCGCTCGTCACGCGGTCAGGTGCAAGCGGAGCGACCGTCGCGGCCAGCGTTCCGCGGATTTGCTCGTCGTCGTTCGTGAGCGCGCCGGCACGCGCCGCCTCAGCAGTGGCGTGCTGCAGCGCGAGCCGCGCGACGCCTAGCTCCGCGACCAGCACCACCGCGAGAGCGACCACGAGAAGGGTAGGAAGGACCAGCGCGAACTCCACGATCGCTTGTCCACGGTCGCTGGTCATTCGCTGAGTGGCGGCCACGGCAAGGTGCGTCGCATCGTGCGGCGGACGAGACCACCGATGCCCCCGATGAGCACGACGCTGCAAACTCCGCCGAGCACGATCTGTGCGTAACCGTCGATCTTCTGCGCGACCGTCTCGGCCGCCGCGCGGAGCAGACGGCCGCGTTGATCCGGCGGCACAGCCCTCGCCTTGATCGTCGCCAGGGTGAGGTCGAAGGCCTGCTCGCTATTCAGGATGCCGCCATGACCTTCGAGCTCACCGAGTGACGTCGGCAGCAGGACGCGTGACGCGACGCCAGGATCTCGCGCATCGGAGGAGCTGACGAGGGCGTCGGTCGCGAGCCGGAGGTCGAGACGAACGACGCCCGGCTGCGGGCCAGCGGGGTCCGCTCGCGCGAGGTCCCGCACCGCGGCGCTATCGGGGTCGCGGAAGTGCGCCGTGGTGAACGCGCGCGTGTCGTGGCGCGCGGGTCCGCTTATAGCCAGTGTCGTCTGCAGCGCCTGCGCGGCATGCGCGCCGTCGTGCGGCGCCGCCCACGCGACGTAGGTCGTGACGCCGTCGCTGGCCGAGAGTCCGAGCGCGAACGCGCGGTCTGCAACGACGCCGCCCATCGAGTGCGTGACGATATGCACGCCGTCGTAGCTCGTGGACACTGCTCGGATGCTGTCGCGCAGCCGCTGCGCGTTCGCATCGACCTCGCCGAACGTGTCGTACGCGCCGAGGTCCTGACCAAAGCGAACGACGTGGAAGCTGCTCTCTCTTGCGATGCGCTCGCGGAACTTGTCGAAGGTCTGGTCGTCCGACCTGGACGCGAGCCCGCCCACGAGGACGATGAGCTCCTTCTTCGGCGGATCCGCGGAGATCCTGAACGTCAGCGGCGCCGGGTCCACGGCGCGCAGCACGGTCAGCGGCGGACGGAGGGGAGGACCCGCGTCCACCGGGCGGAGTGGCGGGTCCTCGTCCGCCGATGCAACGAGCGCCAGGGCCGGAAGGAGGGCCCATCCCAAGAAGGTCGCGCCGATCAGCGCTCGCGTACGCATCGCGGCGCATCTCAGCAGCGGCTGCGGCGTTGGCGAAGAGGAGCACCGACCGGTACGGCGGTACTAACCAGTCCGCGCTCGTACATTGAGGTCTCGTGAAAGTTCCGCCGGTCTTCGCTCTCGCGCTATTACTTCTGAGCGCCTGCGCGCCGGCCGGCACCAGGGCGCTGCCGGTCTCGTGCGACGCCGCGAGTGGTGGTACCGCCGGCGTCGAGACACAGCTGCGCTTCGTCGAGGCGACCGACACGCAGATCGTCCTCACGTTCGGCGCGAGCGCCGCGTCGAATGACTTTGGAGTACCCACGTTCGCGCTCGAGCTGCTCGAAGGCGCGAACGCTCCGCGCTCCTACCGATTGCGCGTGAACGGCACCTCGTCCCTGAACCCCGACGGAACGTCGAGCTACACCGGTCAGAGGACGATCGAGCCCGGCGGACGCACGGTCCGCAACATCTCCTTCGTGAACGAGACCGCTCGCCAGATGCTCTTCAACGTAGCGCTCGAGCGACAGACGTGCCCGCACGTCGCGTCGAAGACGTACGTATACGGCAAGAGCCCGCGGGCGCAGATCGTCCTCACGTTCGGCGGCGCGAGCTCCCTGACCCTTGAGACGATCTCGGATGCGGTCGGTGGCGCGCCGATCGGCACCGCCGTGCAGGCGAGCGGCGTCGGCTACGCACCTTCAGCGAAGATCCGCATCACGATCGGTGGACGCGCGGTCTGGGACACCACCGCGAACGCTGACGGCACCGTCGACTCGGGCTTCTGGATCCCCGAACGCGAGCCCGGTCCTTACACGGTGACGGCGACCGACGGACACGGGCACGTGGGAACGACGACGCTACGGATCATGGCTGCGCGACCTTAGACAGCGGTCAGGCCCGGGCCTTCGCGACCTCCGCTGCCTGCTCGCTCGCGGCTTTCTCCTCGCGGTCGTCGAGCGGCACGAGCTTCTGCGGTCCATGACGCCGCTCGAGCGCCCATGCGAGCAGCCGATCAGCCAGCCAGGGATTCTTCGGAAGACATGACCCATGGCTGTACGTACCGACGATATGGCCCTGGACCGCGCCCTCGGTCTTGTCCTCGCCGTTGTTCCCGTTCCCGACCACGACGGTCCCAAGCGGCTTCGCCTTCGATCCGAGGTAGGTGCGGCCGCTGTGGTTCTCGAAACCGACGAGCCTGCCGTCCGGCGTTTCCGCCACGAGGTTGCCGACAAATCGCACCGTTCCGGCGCGCGTGCGAACGTCGAGGACGCCGAGCCCCGGGATCGCCGGCGCGTTCTCCGGGATGTACTCATGTCCGAGCAGTTGATAGCCGCCGCAGATCGTCAGCGCAGCCGCACCGTTCGCGAGCGACCGTTTCAGCGCTTCGCCGTTCGGTCCCGCGAGATCCGCGCCCACGATGTCCTGACCCTGATCCTGCCCGCCGCCGAAGAACCAGAAGTCCGGCCAGTCGGCGTCGAAGTCCTGCCCCGCCGTGAATGTGCGCACCTCGACGGCGATGTCGCGCCAGCGCGCGCGCTGCGTCAGCGCGAGGACGTTCCCGCGGTCGCCGTAGATGCTCATGAGGTCCGGGTAGAGGTGCGCGATCCGTAGATCCACCGCTCAATCCTCCCAGAAGTTCGCGACGTGGCCACGTCGCGCTAGCTCGCCGCGCAGCGCGAGCATCGCCGTATAGGTCGCGAGAACGACGACCTGCCCGCCCAGCGGCGCCGCGCCCGTCGCGCGGTCGATGGCGCTTCCCCACTGGTCGACGACCTCGATCCGCTCGCGCGCGACCCCCGCGTACTTGAGGCGGTTCGCGAGATCGCGTGAACGGATGCCGGTCACGACGGCGTGCTCGATGGCCGGCGCGAGCGCCTCGAAGTCCGCGTCCCAGATCCAGGAGACGTCGCGGCTGTCGGCATCGCGGTCGTTCAAGGCCGCGAGAAGACGCGGGCGCCGACCCGTCTCCAGCAACGCGCCGATGGCCGCGTTGAAGCCGGCGGGGTTCTTCACCAGGATCAGGCGCAGCTCGCGCCCGTCGACCGACACCTCCTCGAGCCTTCCGAACGCGGGCCGGAAGTTGGCGATCGCGAGCGCCGCCGTCGGGAGCGCGATGTCGAGCGCGCGCGCGACCGCGAGCGCGGCGAGCGCGTTGTAGGCGTTGTACAGGCCGGCGATCGGGACGCGGACGGACTCGAGCGCGCTCGCGACCGTGGTGCGTATCTCGATCTCGCTCGACACCGGCGTCAGCGCGATACGTGTCGCAGAGAGATCGCGCTCTGGGCGCGCGAGTCCGCACGAAGGACACGACCAGTCGCCCTCATGGGCTAGAACGACGCGCTCGTACTCCAGCGCCTCACGACACCGTGGGCAGCGCGTCGCGTCGCTGATCGCTTGCGGAACCCGGCCACCGACCGCCGGATCGTCGACACCGAAGTAGACCATGGGCCCACGGTGCCGCTGACCGAGCCATGCGACGATCGGGTCGTCGGCGTTGAGCACGAGGGTGACTCGCGGATCGAGCTTCTCGATCGCGTCGCCGATGCGGCGCGCGAGCTGATCGAGCTCGAAGTAGCGATCCATCTGATCGCGGAAGAGATTCGTGACCAGCACGACGCGTGGACTGATGGCTCCCAGCACGCGCGGCAGTGACGCCTCATCGACCTCGAACATCCCAACGTCGCCTCGCGGTACGGCTTTCCAGTTGCTGGCGGCGAGCAGCGCTCCGGCGATCCCGCGCTCGAGGTTCGAACCCGAGCGGTTGTGGATCGGTGCCCACCCCGATGCCCGCACGATGTCGGAGAGCATCCGCGCGGTCGTCGTCTTGCCGTTCGTGCCCGAGACGAGCACCACTCCGTGAGCGAGCTCACTGGCGGCGGCGCCGATGTAGTCCGGATCGATCGTCAGCGCGATGAGTCCGGGTAGCGCGGTGCCGCCGCGACCGCTGAGTTGAAGTGCAAAGCGCGCAAGCCTTCCGGCTGCGTTCGCGATCAGAGCGAGGGGGTCCGGCACCCCGCGAAGCCTACGGGCTAGCGAGGACGAGACCGGCGCCCGCAGGCGACGGGTGAAAACGAGCGACGCCCGACGAGCGAAGCGATATGGGGCCGCGGATCAGGCGGGCGCCTGGACCTCGCGGAGCAGGATCTCGAGCTCGTCAACCGCGCGACCGAGACGCATCACCAGCGACTTCGCGCCCTCGCCGTTCGCTCCCTCGCGAAGCTCCCCCATCGTTTCGAGCCGCGCGAGCTCCGCGACCGCTCGCCGCAGCCGTGCGACCGACAGCGAAGTCGGTAGGTTGCGGCGCAGAAGAACGACCCGCTCCTCGAGACGCTCAAGCCTTCGACGAAGCTCGCCCTCGAGATCCTCGGGCGGAAGATCGTCGAGGCGCTTCGCGTCGGTCTGAAGCGAGGTGAGGTCGCGCTGCACCAGCTGCGCCGCCTTCTCGAGCGAGTACCCCTTGGCCAGCGCCTGCCGGATCCGGATGACCCTCTCCATCGCGTAGACGTCGTAATCGTGCTCGCCGTCGGCCGACGGTTTCACGAGGCCCTTCTTGGTCCAGTAGATAAGTTGGCGCGGCGTTACGTTGCAGACGCGCGCCGCCTCGGCCGCGGAGAGGCGCAGACGTGATAAGACCTCACCGTCGTTGGCGATGAGGACGCGAGTCAGGACATCACGGATCTCAGGTTCTGCCACGGAACGGGATTCTTCGGCGCGCGGTGTGGCGTGTCAAGAACCGAGACAGATGGCACGCGGCGCCCCACGGGCGCTGGTGTCAGCCCTTTGCGCGAGAGGGCGCCTTGAGTTCCTGTTTGTAGGCGACCTTCACGGTCGCGTGGAAGCGGCTCAGCTTGCCGCGTTCCCACTCCGCCCAGAGGCGCGAAACCTCGACGCCGATGGGCGACTTCACATCGCTCGCCTTTACCGCCGCGGTAACAGCGTCCTCCCAGCCACGCGGCGACGAACCAGTCGCCTCGCTCAATCGGATGACGCCGCCGACGATGGTCTTAGGTCGTCGCGCGGGCACCGGGTCCTTCGGCCGCACGAGTGCGCTTCGCAGCGGTTCGCTCGGTGTGGCCGTTCGTCGCGGCTTGGGTCGGCTCGATGGGCGGAAGCGCGGCGATCTCGAGCAGCTGGTTGACCAGCGCGGAGAACCGCTCGTTCAGCATGCGGCGCGTCTCGGATCCGGGGCGTGGCGCCATGAGCGCGCCGACCACCACACCGATCACGAACGCACGAAGGGTGGCGTTGATGAGTCCGAACACGATGACCTCCTCGCTACCGGCTCTTGGGCGGGAAGCCCTCGAGTCCGTACTCCTTGATCTTCGCGTAGAGCAGTCGGCGGTAGATACCTAGCATTTCCGCTGCCTTGGACCTATTTCCGCCCGCATCCTTGAGGGCTTTCATGATCAGGTCCTTTTCGAACTGCGACACGGACTTCTTGAAGAAGGACCGCTCTGCGGAGACGTCCTCGTTTTCCCCCTCCGGCTCACCATCCACGTGCTCGCCGAACGGCAGCTCGCGGCTGGTGATGATCTGGCCGCGGGAGAGGACGACGGCGCGCTCGACGACGTTCTCGAGCTCGCGCACGTTGCCCGGCCACTCGTACTCGGTGAGGCGCTTCAGCGCTTCCTCACTGATCGCCGCCGGCTGGGCGGTCGCGCTGTAGCGGTGCTTCGCGAGGAAGTGCTCGACGAGGGAAGCGATGTCCTCTTTGCGCTCGCGCAGCGGCGGCATGTGGATGTTGATGACGTTCAGGCGGTAGTAAAGGTCGTCGCGGAACTTGTTCTGTTCGACCTGCTTCTGCAGGTCCTTGTTCGTCGCGCAGATGATGCGGATGTCGACCTTGATCGGCAACGAGGATCCGACACGCTCGATCTTGCGCTCTTGCAGAACGCGCAGAAGCTTCGTTTGCGTGGCGAGGCTCATCTCGCCGATCTCATCGAGGAAGACCGTGCCCTTGTCGGCGAGCTCGAAGCGACCCTTGCGCATGGTCATCGCACCGGTGAACGAGCCCTTTTCGTGTCCGAACAGCTCCGCCTCGAGAAGCGTCTCGGGCAGTGCCGCGCATGACACCTTCACCATCGGCCCGCTGCGTCGATTGGAGTTGTAGTGGAGCGCCTCGGCGACGAGCTCCTTGCCCGTTCCGCTCTCGCCGGTGATGAGGACCGTCGCATCCGCCTTCGCGACCTTGCCGACCGTCTTGTAGACCTCCTGCATCGGAGGCGAGTTGCCGACGATGCGCTCGGTCTGTACGAGCGAGCTGATCTCGTCGCGTAGCACCTCGACTTCCTGTGCGAGGTCCTGGTAATCGAAGGCACGCTTCACGGTGTGGGAGATCTTGTCGAGCTCGAATGGCTTGGTGATGTAGTCGAAGGCCCCGAGCTCCATCGCTTTGATGGCGGCATTCGACGACCCGAAGGCGGTCATGATCAGAACGGCGGTCTTGGGTGACGCGCTCCGGACCTTCGGCAGCGCTTCGATCCCATCGAGCTCGGGCATCCGCACGTCCATGATCACGAGGTCGGGAGAGCTCGCACTGACCTGCGTGACCACTTCGGTGCCTGTCGCGGCCTCCGTGATCGAGTAGCCCTCGTCAGTAAGTAACTGCTTTAAAAGCGAACGGATTGAGGCATCGTCGTCAGCAACCAAAATGGACTTCTGGGCCATGTCTGTACGGTTCCTTCTCAGCGGGAGCCAATTTACGCCTCTAGGACCATGCTCCCCGGTGTATAGAGACAGTTTGTGTCCCGCCAAGCGTACATGTCAAATTGCCCGCCGCTTGGTGGCCGTCCGGGAACCGCCCGCCTAAGGCACGTCGCGGATCGCGGGCACGAAGGCCGCGACCATGGCTGTCGCGACGGTCACCAGGCCTGCGAACGCGATCAGGACGTGCACGCCGATGGCGTCGCCAAGGAGACCGCTGATGAGAACGAGCGGTAGCCAACTGAGGTTCGTGAGAGCGATCCGGGCGCCAAATACGCGCGCGCGGAGCGCCGCCGGCGTCGCCTCCTGGAGGATCGTGACGGTCGGCACGAAGAAGAGTACGTTCGCGGCACCCAGCAGACCGAAGAGCACGAGTGCGATCGTGAAGTCGGGAGAGATCGCGATCAGTGCGGCGAGTGCGCCCCAGAGCGCGAAGCCCGCGATGAGCAGATGCCCCTTCCGAAAGCGCGCGATGTACTGAGGAAAGAATGCGCTGCCGAGGACAGCGCCAAACGCGATAGCCGCCTCCGCGCCACCGAACATGACCGCGCCGGCTGTCGCGTCTCCACCAGCGAAACGGCGGATGATCAGTACCGGCGTTAGCCCATTCACGATCGGCAGTGCCAGTTGTGCCGCAAGAGAGAACACGGTGTTCGCCCAAACAGCCGCCGTTCGGCGGATGAAGCGAAGTCCGTCGATCCCGTCATCCCACACCTGCCTCAACGTGACCGGCCGACTGGGTTCCGTGACGACCACGCGAGATAGAAGCAGCGCTGCGAGCGCAAAGGTCATGGCGTCCGCGTAGAACGCCCCCTCGCCGAAAGTGGCGACAAGAACACCGGCCGCTAATGCGCCACCTATCTCGACTGCGCGGTCCGACCCGTAGACGAGCGAGTTGCCGGCGGCGAGGCGGTCGGGCGTGAGGAGCGCGGGCACGAGAGAAACGCGCGCGGGGTTGAAGATCGCGCCGCAGATGCCAGCAAGAAACACCAGTAGGAATACGACGGCGAGTGGCACGCCCGCCCCGAGCAGCGGCGGTATCGCGCCGATCAACCCGACGCGGAGGATGTCGCACCACAGCATCGCTCGCCGGGCGCCCACCGCATCGGCGATGGCGCCACCGAAGAGCGAGAACAGCGCATTCGGGATCGTGAGGATCACCACGGCAAGCGCAGTCAGCAGAGCAGAACCAGTCGAGCGATAAGTGACGAACGTGAGCGCTATGAGCGTGATGGGGTCACCGAAACGGCTGATGACCTGCGCCAGCCAGAACAGGGCGAAGTTGGTCGAACGTAGCTCGTGCCGGGAAGCGACCTCGTCTGGCGAAGCTTGAAGCCAAAGGAAGGGGATAAGGAAACCACCAAAGGCGATCAGGACGTCGCCAACGCTGTACATGCCGCTGACGATCCCAACCGGGATGATGTCAGCGAGGAACGGGAAGATCGTGCTGGGCCCGAGAGGGATATGAAGACCGTTCTCCGGTGGCAGCGCGTTGATCGCGGTCGCCACCGGAACGTCGTACGGCATGCCGCTGTTGAGCAGCACGACCACAACGTTTGAGAAGGTACCGACCGAAATCAGGGCCGCGCCCGGGAGGCGCCAGTTCCGCGCTGCCACCACGGCGATGCAGAGGAGTCCGAAGAAGTAGACCGCGAGCGGAGAGGTCGGGACCACATACCCGAGCAGACGCAGCGCGGCGCCGAGAACGAGAAGAGGCCAAAGATGGAGAGTGAAAGTGCTGAGACGGCGCCAGTCGCCGCCGAAAGCGATGCCGGCCGCGATCCCTGCTATTACACCGCTAACTAGCACGGTCGTCGCGCACGAGCGGCTCGCGCGCGAGCCGCTGTCGTAGTTGCGCCAGCGTCTCGTATGTAATTGGCGGTAGGTCGTTGGCTTCGAATGCGTCCTGGCCGCGGCGCTCGATGCAGGTCTGCAGCGCGCGAACGATGCGGGGATCGAACTGTGTTCCCTTGTATCGGTTCAGCTGCTCGATCGCCCGGTCGTGGCCCGGTGCCTTGCGGTAGATGCGATCCGACGTCATGGCCTCGTACGTGTCGGCCACGATGAGAATGCGAGAGCCGATCGGGATCTGCTCACCCTTAAGCCCTTGCGGGTAACCGGAACCGTCGAAGTTCTCGTGATGGGCCAACACGATCGGAACGAGCGGCCTAAGGGCTGCGGAAGGTTCGAGGATGGAAGCGCCGTAGATCGGATGCCGCCGCATGAGCTCTTGCTCGTCATGGTCAAGACGCGCGGGCTTCATGAGGATGCGGTCCTCAATCCCGATCTTGCCGATGTCGTGCAGCAGACCGGCAAGCTCGATCTGTTCGATCTCACGCTCTGCGATACCAAGCTCACGGGCGATCGCCCCCGCAATGCGCGAGACACGGTCGGCATGGCCGCGAGT
>CAJDUG010000048.1_pt1 | contig 19576 bp, 18 predicted proteins | sample 7390021 | NCBI WGS metagenome assembly CAJDUG01 (sample SAMEA7055676, study PRJEB34461) | soil metagenome | biome: terrestrial ecosystem; feature: Peninsula; material: soil | place: Antarctica | collected 2016
GCGCTTCGGGCCTTCGTATAGCCACGCGCAAGCGAATCCTCAAAGAGATCCCACCCCTGCGTTTCGGCGAGGGACGCGAGTGCACGCTTCCCGCATGCATCGCAGTCGCGACCGGACAGGAGTACGACTGGGTGATGGGCGCGTCGGGCGCCGCATTCACGACCGCCATCGACGTCGACGCGTGGGATCCGATCGCCGCTGCCCCGCTCGACGACGCGACGCTCGTGCGCGCCGCGCGCGGGACCGGCACGCGCGCGGATCCGGTCTCGCCGCCGTTCGACGACGAGATGAAAGCGCTCGTCGTCGACCGCATGCTCGAAGCGCTCGACGCCAAGCTGCCGCCGCTTGCTCGCGGCCTTGTGGGTCCCTCGGAGTACGGTCTCGTCGTCGGCTGCGACGAGGAGAAGCCGACGTTCTACGCACGCACGTACTTCGACAAGACCGAGCAGCCCACAAAGCTCGACTGGTCTGCCTTCGACAAGGACGGCCACATCGTCTTTCTCGACCGCACTGATGCGCCGGACCGAGCCGTCATCGCGCGGGACGCCGTCGACGAAGCCGCCGCTTCCGCCGACGCGAGCGACAGCGCGATCCAGACCTGGATCGCCGCCCTGCGCGACGAGGACCGCTGGACCGACAGGCGCCATGCCGGGGCGGCCGCGTTCGGAGATCATGCGATGCGGACGCTGCTCGCGGACAAGCGACGTGCCGCCGCGAGCTTCCTACGGACGACGCGCGCGTTGTTCCCCGGCTCGCCCGGCGCCGACCTGCTACGCGCTGCCGAGTCGTATGGCTACGTCGCGGATGCGGCGAAGAAGGTCGGGATCGGGCCGTTCGACGCGTCGGTCGCGATGCGCTTCCTCGATTCAGGTCACCGGAAGTCGTGGGCGAAGCAGCTCGAAGCCGCGCTCGGCCACGAGCGTGACGCGCACGACGCGATGCGCGCGGCGCGGGCAGGTATGAGGTGAACGACCTCCAGGCGGCGGCGCTTCTCGGCCTCGTGCAGGGGCTCACCGAATTCCTGCCGGTGAGCTCCACCGCACATCTGCTGCTGCTCGGCGAGGCCCTGGGTCTCGATCCGGAGAGGTTCGGTCTGTCCTTCACCGTCGCGCTCCACATCGGGACCGCGCTCGCGGTACTGCTGTACTTCGCACGGACATGGATCGGCCTCATCAAGGACGTCTTCGCGCTGCGGCTTCGCCTGCCGCTCCTGATCGCCGTGGGCACCGTCCCCGCCGTCCTCGCGGGCCTCGCCCTCCAGTCTTCGATCGAAGGCGGTCTTCGCAGTCCCGCCTACGTCGCGACCTTTCTGATCATCGGGTCGCTCATCTTCGTCGCGGCGGAGCGCTTCACCATCGCGCGCCGGCCGCTCACGTCGATCGGCTTCGTCGACGCGCTGGTCATGGGCGTTGCGCAAGCGATAGCGCTCCTGCCGGGCATCAGCCGCTCCGGCATCACGATCTCCGGCGGTCTGATCCAGGGCGTGCGTCGATCTGATGCCACGCATTTCAGCTTCCTGCTCGCGACACCCGTGATCTTCGGCGCGGTCGCCAAGACATTTCTCGACGCGAGCAAGGCGGCTGAGCTGTTCGCGACGCCGGACGTGCTCGCCGTCGGGTTCGGCGCGTCGTTCATCTCGGGCATCGCCGCAGTCGCCTTCCTGGTGCGGTTCCTCCGCGCGCATTCGCTGATCTGGTTCGTTCCCTACCGCCTCGTCGTCGCCGCGTTCGCGATCGCGTTGGCTCTGTCGGGGAGATAGGCGCCCGGTTTACCCTCTCGCGGTGAGCACACGTTTGTCCACGCTGAACCTCGCGCGGATCGTCACCGCCGTGTACGCGGTGTCGCTGGTGCTCGCCATCCTGTGGTTTCGGCCTGGATGCGTGCATCTCGTCGTGTGGGCCTCCTTCGAGAAGGAGGCTCTGCTCAGTGATATCGCGGCGCGTTACGAGCAGACCCGGCCGAGCGAAGACCTGCGCTGTGTCGAGATCGACGTCGTTCGGGTGGCCTCAGGTGAGGCCGAAGAGGCCCTGAGGCACAGCACGTTCGGGAGCGCCGGCCCTCCGGACGTCTGGTCGCCCGCGGCAAACACCTGGGTCCGGCTGCTCGAGCGGCACCAGGTCATGGCCGGTGCTGCGCCGATGGTGCCGGTGACGGGAGGAGTCAGCATCCTCCAGTCGCCTCTGGTCATAGCTATGCCGGAGCCGATGGCCCTCGCGCTGGGATGGCCGAATTCGGAGATCTCGTGGACAGAGATCTTCGCGCTCGCGCAGGACCCACGGGGCTGGGCCAGCCGGGGCCATCCCGAGTGGGGCCGCTTCAAGCTCGGCAAGACGAGCCCACTGATCTCGACATCGGGACTTCACGCGCTGATCGCTACCCAGAAGATGGCGGGAGGCGGATCGATCGACGACGTGAAGGTCCGCGCGTTCATGAAGGGCGTCGAGTCGTCCGTCGTCCGCTACCGCAGCACGGTGTCAGCGTTCCTGAAGAATCTCGCCGATGCCGACGACCGCAATGAGGCGCTCCAGTACGTTTCCGCCGTTGCGATGGAGGAGAAGCAGGTCTGGGACTACAACCAGGGCAATCCGGAGTTCCGTTCGAGCGGGACGCGCCTCGCCCCGAAGATCAAGCTCGTGGCCGTGCACCCACGCGAGGGCACGCTCGTCGCGGATCATCCGTATGTCGTTCTCGACGGCCCGTGGGTGGATGACCCGAAGCGCCGCGCGGCGGCGCGATTTCTGGCCTATCTCAAGAGCGACGCTGTCCAGCAGGAATTCCAGCGAAACGCTTTTCGCGGCGCCAACGGCGAGATCGGCGCGCTGATCGCCGGGAGCCCGGAGCTGGACCCTTTTAAGCCGATCCTCCAGTTCTCAATGCCCGAGCCCGCGGCGCTCGAGCAGATCCAGTCATCGTGGAAGGACTACCGCAAGCGCGCTCGCGTCCTGCTCGTGATGGACGTCTCGAGCTCGATGGGCGACCGTTTGGGCTCGGCGTCCGCCAGTAAGCTGGATCTCGCCAAGGCAGCGACGCAGTCGGCCCTCGATAAATTCGCCGGCGACGACGATGTGGCGTTGTGGACGATCGCCGGTACCGAGCGCCGTGAGCTGGTCGGCATGGGGCCTCTGCGCGATCAGAAGGCCCTGATGCGGACGGAGATCGACCGGCTTACGCCCCAGGGAACCGGCAAGGCGCTGTACGGCACCATCTCGAGCGCCGTCGCATCGGTGCGCCAGCGCTTCGATCGGGAGCGGATCAACGCGGTGATCGTGGTCACCGACGGGCGCAACGACGATCTGTCGAACAGCGACTTGAGTGGACTCATCGGCAGGCTACGAACACAACCGGAGGACCAGTGGGTGCGGGTCTTCACCGTCGCGTACGGTCCGGGTGCGGACCGCGACGCATTGGACAAGATCGCTCTCGCGGCGGACGGCGTCCGCTATGGCGCCGACCCGAGCATCATCGGCCGCGTGATCCTCGAGGTGGTGTCGAACTTCTGATGCGCCTTCTGCTGGAGCTCCGTGATCCCCTCGGCTTCGTGCTGGCCGCCGGAGTTGGCGTCACGCTGCTCGGCGCGCAAGAAGGGCCTCTTGTGGCGGTGCTGGCCGCGCTGTCCGTGCTGGTCGTCCGCCTTGGCGCGCGGCCGGTCGTCGATCGCTGGGCACCGCGGCCCCAGCCGCCGGCAACGACGGGGCTTCCCCCGCCGCCGCCGCCTGGGCAGCCCTGGTACTTCCCGCTCACCCGACGCGAAAGCGAGGTCGCGCTGCTGCTCGCCGAGGGTTTCACGCACCGAGAGATCGGCGAGCGGCTCCACTCCGAACGAACGGTCGATGGACATCTCACGGAAAGAGGCGTCGACGCCCACGTCCAGAACATCATGAATAAGCTGAATATGAATCGCGGTCCCCAGATCAGCGCGTGGGTCGCCGAACGGCGGCCGCGCGTTCACGTCATCAAACCCCCCGTCATCAAACCCTAGGAACGACGTAAGTACTGATCTAAGCACCGGCTAGGCCCTTTCACGGATGCGGGCGGAGGCTTCCGAGCGTCACCTTGCTGCGCAATGGAGGTGACGCAGATGTCGCAGCGTGGAAGGGCCAGCACCAGGATCACACTTCTCGTCGGAGCACTCCTCGTAGCCGGGTACTTAATCGGGCGTCCCCCGACGCCGCCGGGAGCGACGACCTGTAACACCAGTGCGCCACTTGTCGTCACCGCATCGAACGAGAAGTCGGGCCTGCTGGGCGAGATGGCCGCGGACTTCGCGAAGACCGGGCCGAGCGTCGATGGCCAGTGCATCGCGGTAAAGATCGTGCGCAAGGCGTCGGGCGAGGCAGAGGAAGCCCTCGCGCGAGGATGGAACGAGTCGACCGACGGTCCGCGGCCGGATGTCTGGTCGCCCGCGGCGACGAGCTGGGTGGAGATCCTTCGCGTCCACCGTGTCGGCGTCGACCGCTCTGACCTGATCCCGGCGTCGCTTCCCAGCCTGATGCAGTCACCACTCACCATCGCGATGCCGCGGCCGATGGCCGAGGCGCTGGGATGGCCGGACAAGCCGATCGGTTGGCACGACATCCTGGATCTCTCGCGCGACCCTCGCGGATGGGCACGCCACGGGCATCCGGAATGGGGTCCGTTCCGTCTCGGTAAGACGAATCCGACCGTTTCGACATCCGGCCTTCACGCACTCGTTGGGATGTATTACGCGGCGACGCAACTGACCGCGGATCTCACGCCTGCGGACGTCCGCCGCCCGGATGTCCGACGCGATGGGCTACATGTCCGCGATCGCGATCGAGGAGAAGCAGCTCTGGGACTACAACCGGCAGACGCAGCGGCAGGTACCGCTCGCGGCGGTCTACCCGTCAGAGGGCACGCTCGTGGCGGATCACCCCTACGTCGTGCTGCGCGCTCCGTGGGTCGATGAGACCAAGCGACGCGCGGCTGCGCTCTTTCTCGCGTACCTGCAAGGGCCCGAGCGGCAGCTTCGCTTCCGTAACGAGGGGTACCGAGACCACGAGGGACGCGGGGGGCTCGAGCTCTCGCAGCAGTGGGGTGTGCTGCCGGCTGGCCCAGCGACAGTGCTGCCCGCGCCGTCCGCGGATGCGCTCGCGGCGGTCGAAGGGTCATGGAGGGAGGTCCGCAAGCGGGCGAGGGTGCTGATGGTGCTGGATGTCTCCGGCTCCATGTCCGGCCAGAAGCTCGACCTCATGAAGCGCGGCGCGGCGGGGGGACTCGATCTCTTCCTGGATGACGACGAGCTCGCACTGTGGTCCTTTGGGACCGATCGCTACGACGTCGCCCCGATGGCGACCGTCGGGCCCCGCCGCGCGGAGCTGAGCAGGACCATCCACGGCCTGACGGTGGCGGGAGGCACGCGCCTCTACGACACGACGCGCGAGGCGGTCCAGCACATCGCGTCCTCCGTCGATCCGCATCGCATCAGTGCGGTGGTCGTGCTCACGGACGGTGTGAATACTCACGGCAGCACCGATCTCGAGGCACTGCTGCGTGACCTGCGCGCGGCCACCGCCGAGACGCGAGTCCGTCTCTTCACGATCGCGTACGGGAGCGACGCCGACCGGACGATCCTGCAACGGATCGCCGAGGCGACGCGAGGCGCGTCGTACGACGCATCGAATCCCGCGTCGATCGAGACCGTATTCGAGGAGGTCATCGGCAACTTCTGATGAGAACGCTTCGTCGCATCGATCGCACCGGGCTCGCCCTCGGCCTCACCGTAGGCATCGCCTACGGGCTCCTCGGCGCGGCGTGGCCGCTCGCGCTCGGCGCGGGCTTCCTTGTGTTCGCCTTGAAGCTCGCCCTCGAGAGCCCTTGGCGAGGCTACCGCCCCCAGATGCCTGCTCCGGAGGCCGGCTCGCCCGAGGCGCTGTGGCTCGAACGCGCGGGACTCGCGCTCCAGTCGATACGGGCACTGCGCCGCTCGGCGCGATCAGAGGGGATCGCGGAACGCTGCGCGGCCATCGCAATTCAGGCAGAGGCGAGCGTCGCGACGCTGCGCAGGCTCACATATCAGGCGAGCGTCGTGTCTGGACTCGCTCGTTCGCGCGAGATGCCCTGGGCGCCGGGCCTCGGACCCGATTCGATCGCCGCGCGGCGCGCGGCCACCGATCGTCTCGAGAACACCCGGCTCGAGCTTCACGCCCGGATCGAGGGCTCGGTCCTCGGCCTGGAGGGACTCGTGGCACGGCTCGCCGAGATCGTCGCGCTCAGCGAGTCCGGCGCCGACGTCGCGTCCGTGGACGAGCTCGCGTTCGAGCTCGACACCCTGCGCAGCGCGCTGGTCGAGACCGAAGAGCTCGGCCGAAGTTCGGTTCGCGCACTGATCGCGCCTATGGAAAGAGGAGGGCAATGACATGTTCCGGTTGATCTTTCGCACCTGGCATTACTCGGTCGCGTTCCTTTCGCAGCTCTTCGATGAGCGCGCCGATCCGCGCGTGCAGATCGAACAGGCCATCGAGGAGGCGAAGCGGCAGCACGGACTGCTGGCGGAGCAGGCGGCTGCGGTCATCGGAAACCAGCGTGAGTTGCAGTTGAAGATCGCGCGCGGCGACGCGGAGGTCGAGCGGCTCGACAGATCGATCGCGCAGGCGCTGCGTCTGGCGGACATTGCGCGCTCGAAAGGCGACCAGCAGGGATCCGCGCGTAACGAGCGCACGGCGCAGCTGCTCGCAACGCAGCTCGCGGCCGCACAGTCGTCGCTGGGCGATCTCGGCGAGCTGCATGAGCGCGCCGCGGCCGGCGCAGGTGCGGCACGCCGGGCCATCGAACAGAACGCGTTCACGCTCCAGCGACAGATGGCCGAGCGGTCCAAGCTGCTGACCGAGCTCGAAGCCGCTCGGATGCAGGAGCGCATGGCAGAGGCGCTGGACCGCATCGGGAGTCTGGCGCCGGCGGGTAACGTTCCGACCCTGCCGCGGATCCAGGAAAGGATCGATCGACGCATCGGGCGCGGCGCCGGCCGGCTGGAGATCGCGCGCGACGGGCTGGAGTCGCAGCTCATCGAGGTCGACCGAGCGGTCATCGATGCTCGGGGCGAGCAGCTCCTCGACGAGATCCGCCGTCGCGAAGGTCTCGCGCCGGCGAAGGAGGAATGAGATGCACGTTCGGACCGCGCTGACGAGCATCGGGTTGCGAGCCGCGGTCTCCGCGGCCGCGGGGCTGCTCGTTTCCGTTTTCGCGGCCGTGGCACTGTCGCTCGGTACCGTGGCATCTGTCGGCCCGCTCGCGGTCGGCCGCACGATCTCGGGTTCGCTGGCACCGGTCATATTGGCCATCGTTGGAGCTGGCTTCTTTGCGAGCATTGTCGTGTTCGGATGCCTCGTCGCGCATGACCTCTTGCGCAGTGCGCGTTCCTGGCTGGTCGCGCAACGTGGCCTGCTGCTCGGACCTTTCCGTGCGATCACGTGGTTGGTCGCACGCATCGCGCTGGCGATGGTCGTCGCGCTGCAATTCGTCGCGCGATCACCGGTGGTCGTCGAGTCCGTCTGGCTCGTGCTTACCGTCGGGAAAGCAGTGGTGTTGGTTCTGGCCTGCATCACCGCCGCTGGCCTGTCCGCCATCACATACCTCGGGATCATCGCGCTCGGCTTCGCCAGCATCGGCCAGAGCACAGGCATCGTCGTCGCGATGCTTGACGACCCACCGCGTCCGCTCACGATGGCACTCGGTATCGGCGCCGCCATGGTTCTGATGTACGTCGGCATCGCAGCGTTCACGCTCTGCGGCTGGCTCGCGTATCGCGTAACTCGTGCTGGCCTGCGGCGCGCCGCCGCCCTTAGGCTGCGCACCGTCGTGTCGTGAAGCGATCGGCGTGGCACTCTATGGCCGATGGACCTGGGGCTCAGCGGCAAGACCGCGCTCGTCGCGGCGGCGTCGAAGGGACTCGGCCGCGCGATCGCCGAGGAGTTCGCGCGCGAGGGCGCGAAGGTCGCGATGTGCAGCCGGGAGGAGTCGGCGATCACGTCGGCGGCCGAGGAGATCCGGCGGAAGACCGGGAACAAGGACATCCTGCCGATCGCCGCGGACCTCTCGACGAACGAGGGCTGCGAGGTTTTCGTGCAGACCGCGCTCGGCGCGTTCGGTGCGCTCGACATCCTCATCGTGAACGCCGGTGGCCCGCCTCCGGGGCGATTCGATGACCTCGACGACGCGGCCTGGAGCAAGGCGGTGGACCTCACGCTCTTCTCGGCCGTGCGTCTCACGCGCCTCGCTCTGCCGCAGATGCGAAAGCAAAAGAGTGGTTCGATCGTGTACTCGACGTCGACGTCGGTGCGGCAGCCGACCCAGTACCTCAACCTGATCCTGTCGAACGCGATTCGCGCGGCGGTGCACGGCATGCTGAAGACACTCTCGGCGGATGTGGCGAAGGACGGCATCCGCGTCAACGCGGTGCAGCCTGGGCGCATCGCGACCGATCGGCTCGTCCAGCTCGACACGGACACCGCGAAGCGCCAGAACACGACGCCCGAGGCGGTGCGCAAGAGCTACGAGGACACGGTCATCCCGATGGGCCGCTACGGGGATCCGGCCGAGTACGCCGCCGCGGTGGTGTTCATGGCCTCGCCAAAGGCTTCCTACATCACCGGGGTTTCGCTCCAGGTGGACGGCGGCATGCTCAAGAGCATGTTCTAGGGATGATCGTCGGCGATCGGCTGCGGCCCGCGGTCTTCAGACTTCCGATCGAGAAGATCCGCGCGGGATACAAGAGCGACATCTACTTCGCCCGCACCAAGCTCATCCTCGAGCGCGACAAGCGGCACGACAGCGTCACGATGCAGATCTTCCAGAAGCATCCCGACGCGGTGATCGTCGGCACGGACCAGGTCCTCGCGCTCCTTCACGTCGGCACCGGCCGCTACCGCGAGCGGGTCCGAGCGGAGCGGGTCTTCGCGCGCTACCTCGAGGCCGAGCGTCGGCTCTACGCGCGCTGGCTCGCGCTTCCGCGGCAGACGTGGAAGGACTACGAGCCGATCGCGCGCGAGGTGTTCGAGCTCTCGCACGAGCTCGCGACGCTCTGGGAGCCGGGCTGGCAGGAACTCAAGGTGCGCTCGCTCTACGACGGCGAGATCGCGCAGCCGGCCGAGCCGGTGATGCACATCGAAGGCGAGTACGCGTCATTCGCGCACCTCGAGACGCTCTACCTTGGCGCGCTGGCCGAGGGCTCCCGCGTCGCGACGAACACGCGCGAGGTCGTCACCGCCGCGAACGGCAAGCCGGTGATCATGTTCGGCGCGCGGCACGAGGGGCACGAGGCGCAGGCCGGCTCGGGCTACGGCGCGTACATCGGCGGCGCTGTCGCGGTGTCGACCGACGAGCAGGGCGAATGGTGGGGGTCGAAAGGCCTCGGCACCGTCCCGCATGCGCTCATCGCGGCCTACGGCGGCGACACCACGGTCGCGACGCTCAAGTTCGACGAGTACGTGAACCGCGCGACTGAAAGCGTGGGGCATCTGACCGCGCAGGGCACGCCCGAGGGACACGTGAACGTCACCGCGCTTGTCGACTTTCGCAACGACGTCGTGAACACGTCGCTCGGCGTAGCGCACGCGCTCGGACAGCGCCTGTGGGGCGTGCGCGTCGACACAAGCGAGTCGCTGGTGGACCTCTCGATCGTCCGGGAGCTGCAGGAGAAAGAGGGCGTCGCTGGCGGCAGCGACGTGCGCGGCGTGACGCCGCGCCTGATCGAGCTCCTACGCGCCGCTCTCGACGAGGCCGGCTATCGGCACGTGCGCATCGTCGCCTCCGGCGGCTTCGACGCGGAAAAGATCAGGCGATTCGAGGCGCTCCGTGTGCCGGTCGACGTGTACGGCGTGGGCTCCGCGCTCGTTCACGGCAGTGGCTTCGATCACACCGCGGACATCGTCCGCGTGAACGGCAAAGACCTCGCGAAGACCGGACGGCACCACATCGAGTCGGATCGGCTTCATCCGGTGGACTGGAAAGCGCTGGTGGAAGAGGCCGATTGGGTCTCACAGAGCTCCTAGTCCTGACGGCGGGCCTCGCCGTCGCCGGCTTGGCTAAGGGCACGAGCGGGATGGGCCTGCCCCTCATCGCGACACCGATCCTGGCCGGCGTCTTCGGTCCGCGTATGGCCGTCGCGATCGTGACCATCCCGATCCTGGTGTCGAACTCCCTGCTACTGATCCAGGGCTTCCGCGAGCGGGGTCTGCTCCGCGGCATCGCGCCGCTCTTCGTCGCATCGGCCATCGGCACCGCGATCGGCACGTTGCTTCTGGCGAGTCTCGATCAACGGTCGTTCGCGATCCTCATCACCCTCATCGTGGTGGTGTTCCTCGCGCGAGGCGATCGTCTTCTCGGCGATGATCCAGCGGCGCTCCGCGCGCGCATCCTGGGTCCGATCGTTTGCTTCGTTGGCGGCGTGCTGCAGGGCACCACCTCGATCGCGAGCCCTCTCGTCGGTTCGTACTTCCACGGCCAGCGACTCAGCGCCTCGGCCTTCGTCTTCACCCTCGCCGCGATCTTCGAGGTCAACGCGATCGTGCAGGTGATCGGCTACTCGGCGCAGGGCCTCTTCACGCCTGAGGTCGTCGCGCTCGGGCTGCTCGGTCTGGTGCCGACGCTGCTCGCGCTCGCGGTCGGCATCGCGCTCCGCGGGCGACTCGATCCCAAGCGGTTCCGCCAGTCGATCGTCGTGCTGATCGTGCTGTCGGTCGCGAACCTGCTCTGGCGAACGTTCGTGGCGTAGCGCCGTGGACATCGGGAGAGCTAGGGCGCGAGCGCGTCGGATGCGATCTTCAGCGCGAAGACCACGAGGATCGCACTGCTCAGCAGCGTCGTCGCCAGCTCCATCCGAGGTGTGAGTCGCGTGTGCAGCGCCGCCCCGATCGCGGCGAGCACGGTCTGCCACGACAGCGACGCGAGTGCGGCTCCGACCGCGAACACGGTGCGCGAGCCCGCATCCTGCGCGATCGCGGGCAAGCCGACGGCAAGCGTGACGAAGTACGCGACCGTGGCGGGATTCAGGAGCGTCAGCCCAAAGAACATGAGAAACGTGCGAGCGGCGGAACGGTCGTCGGTGGAGTCGAGGTCCGACCTCGCCCGACCCGACCGCACGAGCAGGCGCACCGCGAGGTAGATCAGCACGGCAGCCGCGGCCAGGCGCATCGGTGCCGCCACAGACGCGAGCCCGCTGGCGACTGCACCGCCCACGACAAGGGCCAGCATCGCGTAGACGAGGTCGACCGTGGCGGTACCCGCGCCCGCCGCCGCGGCGATCCCGAAGCCCCGACGCAGACCCGTGCGTACGATCAGGAGGGCGATCGGACCGACCGGGATGGCGATCGCGTAGCCCGCGACGGCGCCGATCAGGAAGGCGGAGAGCAAGTCGGCCGACCATAGCGAGGGGCGGCCTAGCATTCAAGCGATGGAGATCGCCCCCGACGTGCACGCCGTGCGCCTCATCGGCGTGAACGCGTTCCTCGTCCTCGGCGATGAGCTCACGCTCATCGACGCGGGCCACCGCGGCTCGGGTGTCATGCTGCGGCGCCAGCTCAGCGCGCTCGGGCACCAGGTCACCGACATCAAGCGGATCGTCTGTACGCACGGCCATCCGGACCACATCGGCGGAGTTCAGGAGATCGCTCGAGCCTCCGGCGCGAAGGTGTTCATGCACCCGGCGGACATGGAGCGCCTGCGCATCCGTTTTCGCGAGGTGATCAGCGGGCGCCCAGCGCCCGGAGCGATCATCGCCTACCTCACCCAGGCACCGACGGACGTGATCGCGGCCGAAGACGGGGACGAGCTACCCGTGCTGGGCGGGCTCCGCGTGCTGCACACCCCGGGTCACACCCCGGGGAGCATCTGTTTGTATTCGGCGACACGTCGGCTGCTCATCGTCGGTGATCTGCTGCAGCGCATGCGCGGACAGGTGACACTTCCGAACTACTTCTTCACCGACGACATGGGCCTTGCGCGCCGCTCGATCGCGCGGCTCGCGGAGCTCGACGTGGAGACCATCCTGTTCTCGCACTATCCACCGGTACGGCAAGGGGGACGCGAGGCGCTGCGGGCGCTCGCGAGCTAAAGGGGAGGGCAACGTGGAGACACTGAACGACATCATCGAGGAGTCCGCTCAGAAGTTCGGCACGAAGGACGCGCTGATCATTCGGCCCGGCTTCCGCACACGGGCATGGACGTACCGCGATCTGAATGAGGTCGTACCGCGCGTCGCGCGCTATCTGAAGGACTCCGGACTGAAGCAGGGCGACCGCGTCGTCATCTGGGGCGTGAATCGACCCGAGTACGGGATCGCGTTCCTCGCCGTCCTACGACTCGGCGCGATCCTGGTGCCGCTGGACGTGAACTCGATGCCCGACTTCGCCCAGAAGATCGCGCAGAGGACCCGTGCGAGCGCGGCGATCGTGTCCGCGCAGACCGTCGCGCGCGCGCAGGCGCTGGGCCTGCCGCTGCACGAGATGGAACGGCTGCCCGATCTCGCGCGCGAGTGCGCGCCGCTCGAGAAGGCCGCTGTGACCGGCGACGACCTCGCCGAGGTCGTGTTCACCTCGGGGACGACGGGCGATCCCAAAGGCGCGATGCTCACTCATCGCAACGTACTGTCCAACGCGATCGCGGGATCGCAGATCTTTCCGATCGGCCCGAAACAGCGTCTGCTCTCGTTCCTCCCGCTATCGCACATGTTCGAACAGCTCGGCGGCTTCTTCATCGTGCTGATCGCGGGTGCCTCGGTCATCTATCCGACCAGCCGCCAGCCCGCGGTTGTCCGCCGCACCTTCAAGGAGCGCAAGGTCACGATGGTGCTGATCACACCGGCGGCCGTGAAGTCGCTGATGCTTTCCATCGAGCGCAGCGCCGAGGCGCAGGGGAAGAAGGAGCTCTTCGCGAAGCTGCGTCGCGTCGCGCGCCGGCTGCCGCTGGCACTCCGCCGCGTGGTCTTCTTCAGCGTCCACCGTCAGTTCGGCGGCCACTTTCAGTACATCGTGTCCGGCGGCGCCGCCCTGGACCCCGCGCTGGGCGAATCCTGGCGGGAGCTCGGCATCGACGTGCTTCAGGGCTATGGGACGACCGAGGCGTCCCCCGCGCTGACCTTCAACCGCGTCGAGCTGAATCGTCTCGGATCCGTCGGCACGCCGCTGCCGGGCGTCGAGGTCAAGGTCGCCGAGGACGGCGAGGTGCTCGCGCGCGGCCCCAACATCTTCAAGGGCTATTGGGAGAACGAGGACGCCACACGCGCCGTGCTCGACAAGGACGGTTGGTACCACACGGGTGACCTCGGGGCGTACGACACGGATGGCTTCCTGTGGCTGCGCGGTCGCAAGAAGGACATGATCGTCCTCGCAGACGGCACGAAGGTCTACCCCGAAGACATCGAGAACACCTTGGCCGCGGATCCTCGGATCGAAGCTGTCGCGACGCCGCTCCGGCCCGCGATCGCGACCATCGTCGGTCTGCAGCGTCCCGGCGAGGACATCCAGGTACACGGCGTGTTCCTCCTGAGGGACCGCGAGCAGATCACAGCGATCGTTCGCGACGCGAACACCAAGCTCTCGGGCAGCCAGCAGATCCGCGGTTGGACGATCTGGCCGGAGGACGAGTTCCCGACCACGCCGACGCAGAAGGTCAAGAAGCGCCTGGTGATCGATCAGCTGCTGAACATGGGCCGCGTCGAACAGGCACGGGCAGTCGGCGGCGATCAGATGACGACGCGCGAGCTCAGCGAGGTCGAACGGCTCATCGTCCAAGTGGCGACCGTGCCGCCGGCAGCGGTGCACCCGGGCGCGACGCTCTCCGCGGATCTGGGTCTCGACTCGCTCGCGCGTGTGGATCTCCTCGGCGCGATCGAAGAGGAGCTCGGCGCGTACGTCGACGAAGCCGCGCTGGAGCCGAACGCGACCGTCGCGGAGCTCGAGCGCATGGTCGCAGCAGCGCGCGACGTCAAGCGCGACACCGGCATCTACGGCTGGCCGCTCAGTCCGCTCGTGCGCTCGTTCGGCCTGCTGTTGCAGCAGACGCTGATCTACCCGCTCGTGCACATCTTCTACAAGGTCAAGGTCACCGGGAAGGAGAAGCTCGTCGGCCTTCGCGGCCCGGTGATGTTCGCGCCGAACCACTGTCTCCACTGGGACAACGGCATCATCCTCATGGCGATCCCGCTCTCGTGGCGGTGGAAGCTCGCGGTCGCCGCCGCCGCGGACGACGTCTTCGGGAACAGGCTGAACGGATTCTTCTCGTCGATCGTCGCGAACGCGTTCCCGCTCGCGCGCGAAGGCGCGATCCGCCGTAGTCTCGAGCTCTTGGGCGCTCGACTCGACCGCCAGTTCTCGATCCTCATCTACCCCGAAGGCAAGCTGACCGTCGGCGGACCGATGCAGCCATTCAAGTCCGGGACGGGCCTCATCGCGGTCGAGGGCGCGACGCCGGTCGTGCCGATGAAGCTGAAGATCAACAAGGTCTCGGTGCTCGATCACGGCGACCGGAAGTGGGAGCCTGCCCGATCGAACGGATGGCGCGGCGACGTCGAGGTCGTGTTCGGCGAACCGATCTACTTCCCGGCCGGCACGCCCGCGAGCGAGGCGACCGCGAAGATCCAGTCGGCCGTCGGCGCGCTCTAGCGATTGGAGGAGCGGCGCGCGCCGCTGGCGCGCTGGTGGGTGACGCGCGTGCTCATCGCGGCCGCGGCGGTGGTCGCAGTGATCGTCGCGCTGCGGCTCATCTTCGAGGCGTTCTCGCAGCTCGCGCACGTGATCGTGCTCGTCGTCTTCGGCATCATCATCGCCTTCGTTCTCGAACCTCTCGTCGAACGCATCGCGCGCGCGACGGGCCGCTCCATCGCGGTGTTGCTCACCGCACTCATCGCCCTCGTCGTCGTCGTGGGGGCGATCGTCACACTCGCCGTGCCGCTCGTGCGCGAGACGGCCGATCTCGCGCGCGAGGTGCCGCGCGTGGTGGAGCTGGCGTCGAGCAACGAGCCGATCAACATCGCCGGCATCGAGATCTCAGGCGAGGTGCGCCAGCGCATCGGCACCGAGATCGGCGCGCGGGTCGGCGGCTGGTCTCAGCAGGCGGCCTCCGCCGCGCTGCGCGTCGGGGCGGGAATCTTCGACTTCCTCATCGTCTTCGTGCTCGGGATCTATTTCCTCGCGAGCGCGCCCGCCGTGAGGCGCTGGGTCCATGGCGTGGTGCCCGCTAAGCAGCAAGCGGAATTCCGGCGGATCGAGGCCGAGGCAGCGCGCCTGTTCGGCAGATACATCCGGGGGCAGCTTCTTCTCGGTCTCATCATCGGCACTATTTCGGCGATCGCGTACCTCGTGCTCGGCGTCCCGTACGCGGTGTTCCTCGGCGTCCTGGCGGGCATCCTCGAGCTCGTTCCCATCGCGGGTCCGATCGTCGCGGGCGCCGTCGCGGCGCTGGTCTCGCTCACCGAACCTTTTCCACTCGTCATCTGGGTGGTGCTGGCCGCGACCGCGATCCAGCAGCTCGAGAACCACCTCCTCGTGCCACGCATCTCCGGGAACGCGGTGGGGCTGCATCCCATCGCGGCGCTCCTCGCGGTGCTGGTCGGTGTCGAGGTGGCCGGCGTTGTCGGCGCGCTCTTCGCCGTCCCGCTTACGGGCCTCGCATGGAGCATCTACCGCGCACGTGTCGCGACAACACCCGCGACGAAGCCCGCGAAAGGCACGTCGAGCTAGCCCGAGCGGCGCACGATCTCCCGTGCCGGTGTCTCCGGTGCGTCCATGTCGGTGCGCTGCCAGGCGTAGCGGCGGTCCTTGCGATTCGACGCGGCGGCGTGCGAGCCGTCCGCCGCGAGCACCACGATGTTGAACGCGGCGTCGTCGAGCGCGTTCACATCCGCGATCGCCCGCCTCGCGACCTCCGCCGCGGGTAGTCCGTCCGCGAGACGATCGACGGCGGTCTTCGCGGTCACGTTCCGTATCGCGAGCTCGCCGAAGCCAGTGCAGCACGCGCCGCCGTACCGGCTGTCGCAGTAGTTCCCCGCGCCGACGATCGGCGAGTCGCCGAGCCGGCCCGGGTATTTGTAGGCCCAGCCGCTGGTCGACACGGCGGACGCGATGTCGCCAGCGCGATCCCGTGCGATGAAGTTCACGGTCCCCCGCTCCTCGCCGACGGTCTTCGCCACGACCGGCGCGAGCTTGGTGCGGCGCCGCACGCTCGCCGGGGTCTCGCGCGCATCCGCGAGGCGGTCGACCCACATCCGGCGCGTCGACGCCGTGAGCAGGTTCGCCTTCTCGGCGCGGATCTCAGCCGCGAATCGCGCGGCGCCGTCGCCGACGAGCATCACGTGCGGCAGGCGCTCCATGACCGCGCGCGCGACGGTGATCGGGTGAAGGTAGCCGGCAAGCGCGCCCACCGCGCCCGCACGGTGCGTGGTCCCGTCGACGAGGGACGCGTCCAGCTCGACGACGCCGAGGACGTTCGGCTTCCCGCCGCGCCCCACGCTGGTGTCCGACGGATCCGACTCGATGACGCGCGCGCACGCCTCGACCGCGTCGAGCGCACTACCGCCCTTCCGCAACACGGCGATGCCCGCGGCAAGACCGCTCGCTCCGTTCCCGCTTGCGATGATGATCGGGGCGACCTTCTTCATTTACCCGTCGTTGTTCACTCGTTCGGGGCGGTCCTGCCGCGCAAGGGGGAGCCGAACAACTCGCAAGAGTGACATCAGAATTCTGTTTTTCATCTCCGACACGGCGGCACTGTATTCGGAACTCGCGGTTTCATCTTGACGGGGGAGAGGCTCTCCCCTGCCAGCCCGATGGAACGGTGCGCGCGTGGCGTCAAAGTCACACGCATGTTGAACACATACGCAACCCCAATGGCCTGGACCGCGATGGTGATGGCAACCCGCTCGCCGTATCCCGAAGGCGACGTGACCGTGGTGCTTCGCGTCACCTACAACACGCTCGAGTCGATCATCCGGGACGAGCTCATGTACACGGAGTCCCGTGTCACCCACTAAGGGACTAGATCTTCGGGGCCGCCTGACCGCGCTTCTTGCGGTCTTCTTCCGCAAGCTGGCGCCGAAGCGTCTTCCCGATGAGGGTCTTCGGGAGCGACTCACGGAACTCGATGTCCTTGGGGACCTTGAACGGCGCGAGCTGAGTGCGGCAATGCGCGATGATCTCTTCAGCAGTCGCCTTCGCTCCGGGCTTTAGGACGACGAAGGCCTTCACCTCTTCGCCCTTGATCGGATGGGGCACGCCGATCGCCGCGCTGTCCAGGATCGCGGGATGCAGCGCCAGCGCCTCCTCGACCTCGCGCGGGTAGACGTTGAACCCGGAGACGATGACCATCTCTTTCTTGCGGTCGACGATCGCGACGTAGCCGTCGGCATCGACCGTGGCGATGTCGCCGGTGTAAAGCCACCCGTCACGGATGGTCTGCGCCGTCTCCTCAGGCTTGTTGTAGTAGCCGTCCATCAGCTGCGGCCCCCGCAGCACCAGCTCGCCTGATTCACCGGGACCGACCTCGCGGGTGCCGCTCTCGAGATCGACGATCTTCGACTCGACATCCGGGTACGGCACGCCGACGGTGCCGACTTTCTGCTTCCCCTTGCCGAAGAGCGGGTTGCTGTGCGTCACCGGCGCGGCCTCGGTGAGGCCGTAACCCTCGACGAGATTAGCGCCGGTGAGCTCGACGAACCTCCGGTGCGTTTCAACGAGGAGCGGCGCCGAGCCCGACACGCAGGCCTCGATCGAACGCAGGTCGTATTTCGCGGGGAGCGGGGAGTTGATGATCGCGTTGTAGATGCGCGGAGCGCCGCTGAAGGTGCTTGGTTTGTGCCGTTGGATGTCCTTGAGCACCGTCGCGAGGTCGAACTGCGGTTCCAGGATCATGGCCGACGCGCTCTGGATCGAGAGGCCCATCACCACGGTGAGCCCATACACGTGGAAGAACGGCATCACCGCCATACCGGTGCCGGCCGTGTCCTTGAGGTTCGTGAACCAGGCGCGGCATTGGAGGATGTTCGCCACGAGCGCGCGGTGCGAGAGCATCGCGCCCTTGCTCACGCCGGTGGTCCCGCCCGTGTACTGGAGGAGCGCGACATCGTCCTTGCGCGTTCCCCCGTCGAACGGTGTGGCCGGCGCCTCGAGCACTTCGCGGAACGCGACCGCTCCGTCATCGTCCTTGAAGTGCTGTCTATGCCCGTCTTTCTTTTCCTTCGCGAGCGTGAACATGATCCGCAGGAGCGGAGGCATCTCCTCCTTGATGTTGGTGACGATCACGTTCTTCACACTCGTGCCCGTCCGGGCGGCCTTCGCCACGGGATAGAGCCGCGAGAGCACGACGAGCGTCGCCGCGCCAGAGTCCGCGAGTTGGTGGTGCAGCTCAGGCGCGGTATACAGCGGATTGCACGGCACCACCGTGGCTCCCGCGCGAAGCGCGCCGAAGAAGGCAACGATGAACTGCGGAGCGTTCGGGAGGAGGAGCGCGACCCGGTCGCCCTTCTTGACACCGAGCTTGCGAAGGCCGTTCGCGAACCGCCAGGCGTCGTCGGAGATCGACTTATAGGTGCGCTTCTTGTTGAAGAAGATCGTCGCGATCGCGTCGGGGTAGCTCTCGGCGGCGTCGTCGAGCAGGGCATGCATCGTCGCGTCGGGATAGCTCAGAGTCGCGGGGACGCCCGGGTCGTAGTGCTTCGTCCACGGCCGACCGGCCATCGGCGCCGCATCCTTGGCCCTGACCGCGATCTTCTTCGCCATTGCCCTTCCTTATACGCCTACGCCTTCAGGAGGTCCTCCGCGATGATCATCCGCTGCACTTCGCTCGTCCCCTCGTAGATGCGCAAGATGCGAGCGTCACGATACGCCCGCTCCACCGGCGAGTCCTTCATGTAGCCCATCCCGCCGTGGATCTGCAGCACGCGATCGGCGACGCGGTTCGCAAGCTCGGACGCGTACACCTTCACCATCGCCGCCTCGCGCGAGACGCGGATCCCGCGGTCGAGCTTCGCGGCAGCGTCGTAGACCATGAGGCGCGCGGCGTGGATCTCGACCGCGCTGTCCGCGAGCATCCACTGGATAGCCTGATTCGCCGCGATCGGTTGGCCGAACTGCTTCCGCCGCTTCGCGTGCGCGATCCCGAGCTCCAGCAGGTGCTGACTCGTTCCGACCGCGCCGGCCGAGAGTGACACGCGCCCGATGTCGAGCGCACCGAGGGCCGTGCGGAATCCCACGCCGACCTCGCCGCCGAGCACGTTCTCGTCCGGCACCTCGCAGTCCTCGAAGATCAGCTCACCGGTCTTCGATCCGCGCAGCCCCATCTTCTCGTCGATCTTGCCGACCCGGAATCCCTTGAAGCCCTTCTCGACGATGAACCCGGTGATGCCGCCGCGCGCGCCCTTCGCGCGGTCGTTCGCCGCGTACACCACGACGACGTCGGCGATCGGGCCGTTGGTGACCCAGATCTTGGTTCCGTTCAGAAGCCAGCGGTCGCCATCCTTTCGCGCCGTCGACTGGATCGACGCGGCGTCCGACCCGCTCGACGGCTCCGTGATGGAGAAGGCGGCGATCTTCCGCCCGGCTGTGAGGTCCGGCAGGTAGCGGTGCTTCTG
>CAJDUG010000034.1_pt1 | contig 18922 bp, 18 predicted proteins | sample 7390021 | NCBI WGS metagenome assembly CAJDUG01 (sample SAMEA7055676, study PRJEB34461) | soil metagenome | biome: terrestrial ecosystem; feature: Peninsula; material: soil | place: Antarctica | collected 2016
GTGCGCTGGTGGTCGGCACCGGCGAGATGGGACGCCTCCTGGCCACCCGGCTGGCTGAGGGCGGTGCGTCGGTGACGGTGGCATCCCGAAGCCCCGAGCGCGGGGCCGATGTCATTTCGGAGCTGCCACATCCCGAGCGTCATCACGCAGCACTCATCGCAGATGCCCTTGCCGGTCCGCTCAAGCACGACGTGGTGGCCCTTGCGGTGCGCGGCGAGACGGTGCGCCTGGACGAGGGGCACTTCGACGACGGTGACCTGCCGCTCGTGGTCGACCTGTCGGCACCGAGCACGGTCAGTCCCGAGGCGGCGATGCGGCTGGGCGACCGGCTGCTTGACCTCGACCGCCTGGGCATCACCATCGAACCTGGCCGCCTATCGGCCGACGCCGAGCGCCGGCTGCGAGGTGAGGCACGGCTCGAGGCCCAGGCGTTTGCCGCCTGGCTCCAGCTCCGAGCCAGCGGGGATGGGATCGCCATGCTGCGGGCGCATGCCGGGCAGCGCCACCTGCGACATCTGCGGCTGCGCAGCAGCCTCGACGATGAGCAGGCCGGAGCCGTCGAGGCCATGACCAGCGCCATGTTGGGTGAGCTCCTGCACGTCCCCACCCTCCGGCTGCGCCACGACCCGGACGCAGCCGCTCGCGTGCGGGAGCTCTTCGGGATCGAGTGATGACCGCCACCATGACGATTCGACTGGGCACGCGCGGCAGCCGATTGGCCCTGGCCCAGGCGCAGGAGGCCGCCGTCGCGTTGGCGGCGATGCTCGGCGACGGCTCGGTTGAGGTCATCGAGATCCGCACAACGGGCGATCGGCTCAGCGAGCGAAGGCCCGTCGGACAACTCCTGGTCGGCGACGGGCAGTTCACCGGGGAGCTGGAACAGGCGCTGCTGGACGGGAGGATCGATGTCGCGGTCCACTCGCTGAAGGACCTCCCAACCGCGTCAGAGCCTCGCCTTCGGCTGGCTGCGATCCTGGAGCGCGGCGATCCCCGCGACTGCCTGCTGAGCCGGCACCCAGGAGGGCTCGACGACCTGCCGTTCGGGGCCTCGATCGGCACCGGCAGCGTGCGGCGTGCTGCACAGCTGGCCGCGGTCCGATTGGACCTCGTCGCACGCTCGATCCGAGGGAACGTGGATACCCGCCTGCGCCGTCTCGAGGCGGGGGAGTACGACGCGCTGGTGCTGGCGGCGGCGGGGCTCGACCGGTTGGGTGTCGCAACGCGCGAGGAGCAGCGACTGCCGCTCGAGGTCATGCTCCCGGCTCCCGGCCAGGGAGCGCTGGCGCTGCAAGTCCGCGCCGACGACGCGACGGTGGGCGATCCGCTCGCACACCTGGACCACGCGCCGACCCGCGCTGCGGTCGAGGCCGAGCGGGCGCTGTTGCGCCTGCTTGGCGGTGGTTGCCTGGCGCCGCTCGGCGCCCTGGGCGAGGTGTCAGATGGGCAACTGCGTCTTCGGGCCGCCTACGAGGGACGCCACGGGTTCGCGCGGGTGGATGTCAGCGGCCCGGCGGACCGCCGCTCTGACGTGGTGGGAGAGGCGGCAGCGCGGATCAGGGAAGCGACCGCCGGATGAGATGACCACGCTTCTCGTCACCCGTCCCGCGTCCCAGGCCGGTGAGCTTGTCGCCCTGCTCGCCGAGCGTGGTATCGACGCGATCAGCGTGCCGACCGTGGAGACCGATTCGACCGTCGCCGGTCCATTGGACGCTGCGCTCCGCTCGCTCGACGGCGCCGCATGGTTGGTCGTCACCAGCGTCAACGGCGCCGCGGCCCTCCTCGCCCGCTTGACGGCGATGGGAGGTTCCGTGCCGGCGGGCCTCCGTGTGGCGGCCGTCGGCCCGGCGACCGCGGCGGTGCTGCGAGCAGGCGGGCTGCGAGTCGACCACGTTCCATCGCAGTACCGCACGGTGGCGATCGCAGACGGACTCGGGGAGGTTGCCGGCCAGCGCGTGATCCTGACGCGCGCCGATGCGGCGACGCGAGACTTGCCGGACGCGCTGATCCGACGTGGAGCCGTGGTTGAGGAGGTGGTCGCGTACCGGACCGTGGAGGGTCCACCGGAATCTCGCGATCGGATCCGCGCTGCCCTGGCGCAGCCCCTTGACGGCGTGACATTCACCAGCGGCTCGACGGTGCGCGGGCTGCAGGCGCTCCTCACTCCGCCGGAGGCGCTCCGGGCGAGGGCGCTTCCCGCGTTCTGCATCGGCCCGGTCACCGCGCGGATTGCACGGCGAGCCGGGTTCGCGGTGCCGGTGGTTGCTGCGAGCCACACGGCGGATGCCCTGGCGGCGGCCATCACGCAAGAAGACGGCGTCGCGCTCGATCGCTGGATCCAGGTCGCTCTCGCGGACGAGGACGGCGCTCGACGCGTGACGGCGCGTGCCAGACGAGCCTGTGCTCAGGCCGAACGAGCCGCGAAGGATGGGGATCGCGACCCCGCGATCTCGCTCCTCGCGGAGAGCGCCGAGCTCCTTCGGCAGTCGTTCCTGCCGTTCGGGGAAACGCTGGCGCGGCGTCGGCGCATCGAGCTCCTGCTCCGGCGAAGCGGCGCGGGCGATCGCGACGCCGCCCAGGCTGAGCTCACGGCGATCCTTCCGTACTGGCGCAAGGCGAAGGCTGTGTGGTACCTGGGTCAGCTCGAACGTTGGGCAACCGATCACGGCCTGATCTTCCCGAGGGATGTCGCCGCGGAGGCGGCGCCGCGCGAGCCTGACGCGCATTCCCAACTGACCGCGCGAGAGCGCGAGGTCGCCGCGCTGGTCGCAAGCGGCCTATCCAACAGGCAGATCGGCGAGAAGCTCGTGATCAGCGAGCGCACGGCGGAGGGGCATGTCGAGCGCATCCTGAGCAAACTCGGTTTCCGCTCTCGCGCCCAGATCGCGTCATGGCAAACAGGAGGCGAACTGAGCACGCCGCCATCGTGAGCGCGACGCGATCTTGATGACAGGAGCCCGAGTGGTCGAGCGATACACGAAAGCCAGACCTTTCGAAGAGAGACGACGTGCGCCGTCTGTCTTCAGCGCGGCGCGTGCCGCGCGCCCAGAGAAGCGGCCGTCAGAAATGCGGCCTCCAATAACGAAAAGTCTGTAGCCCGGAGGGGATTCGAACCCCTGACCTCTTCCTTGAAAGAGAAGGGCCCCGGTCACCCGGGGCCCTTCGTTACTCGCGTTGATCGACGCCAGAACTATTGGTTGTCCTTCAGGATCTGGTTCGCGCGCGCGCCGGCGTCCTTGATCGCGGCCTCCGGAGTCGCCTTCCCGGTCGTGACCTTGACGTACATGTCCTGGATCACGTCACGGATCTCCTGCTGGCCGCGGACGTTCGGCTCGGGGACCGAGGCGGCGACAACGTCGAAGGCCTGCTTGCCCTGGGGGTCCTTGCTCGTCCAGTGCGTCTTCAGTGCCTCGTTGTCCGCCGCGCTCTTGCGCACCGGCATGTAGAAGGACTTGGTCGCCCAGTCCGCCGTCTGGTCCTTTTCGCTGAACCACTTGACGAACAGCCACGATGCGAGCTGCTTCTGTGGCGTGCTCTTCAGGACCGCGACGTTCGCGCCGAACATGACCGTCCGACCCTTTGCGGGGTCCGCCTGCGGCGGAAGGCCGACGGTCCAGTTGACCGGGGTCTTCATCGCACCGGCGATGAACGGACGGCTCGAGGTCGATGAGAATGTGTAGGCGAGCTTCGAGTTCGCGAAGTCCGCCTGCCAGTCGAAGCCGGTGGGCGTGTAGGCGTAGCCGCCCTTGTAGAGGCGGTCGATCATCTGGAGGGTCTCGAGACCTTCCTTGCCGTCCCACGCCACCGTTTTGTTGTCGGCGGACATGATGTTGCCGCCGCGCGACAGCACCATCGCGTTGAAGTAGGAAGCGTCGGTCGTGCCGACGTATCCGTACTGCGTGGTCTTGCCCGCCGCATCCTTCTTGGTCGCCTTCATGACCGCCTGCTCCCAATCGGCCCACGTCTTTGGCGTGGTCGTGACGCCGGCGGCCTTCAGGACGTCCTCATTCGTGTAGAGCACCGCGAGGGACTTGCTGAAGGGGAAGGAGAGGAGCTGGTTGCCGTATTGAGGGAACCGGTTGGTGTCGAAGTACGGCTTGTAGATGTCGTCCTTGCCGGCCTGGTCCAGACCGTTCTTCTTGCTGTTCACATAGGAGTCGAGGTCGATGACGACCGCCGCCTTGGTGTAGTCCGCCACCTGGCTCTCGTACGCGTGCACGAGCTCCGGGAGCGTCCCGGCCTGGATCGCGCCGAGGGTCTTCTGATAAAGCTGCGTGTAGTTCCCCTGGACGACCGGCGTGATGGTGATGCCCTTGCCGTTGGTCTCGTTGAACTTCTTGACCGACGCCTCGAGCGCGCCCTTCTGCGGGTCGCTCGTGAGCGCATGCCACAGTGTCAGCGTGACCGGGCCGGTGATGTCGATGTCCGCCTCTGTCGCGGGCGCAGCCGTGGCGGCCGGTCCCGCGCCGGCGCACGCGCCGAGCAGGAGAGCCAGGGTCGTGAGAATTGCTGGGATCCGCATCTTGGTCATGAGTGTCTTCCTACCTCCTCCACCATTCGAGCAACACCGAGTGTCCGCCACGTGACATACGCGTGAGCGCTATCCGCGGATGCCCGTTCGTGCGACTCCCTGCACCAAGTAGCGCTGCCCGACGAGATAAAGCAGGACGACCGGTGCAACGACGAACGACGCCGCAGCCATCAGTAGATGGTAATTGGACCCCGCTTCGGCGCTGAAGGCGTTCAGCGCGACCTGGATCGGGCGGATGTCCGGAGACGAGGTGACGATGAACGGCCACTGGAAAGCGTTCCAGGAGGCATAGAAAGACAGGATCGCCACCGTCACGAGCGCCGGGACCGAGATCGGTAGTCCGATCGACCACAGGAACCGCACGTGGCCCGCGCCGTCGATCTTGGCGGCGTCATGAAGCTCCTTCGGGATCGCGAGGAACTGCTGCCGCAGCAGGAAGACCGAGAAGGCGCTGGCGAGGAAGGGAAGGATCTGCGCCGCGTAGGTGTCGTACAGGCCGAGGCGTGGGATCGGGAAAAGGGGGTTCACGCCGGGAGGCGCCTTGCTCATCATCACGAAGTTCGGGATGAGCGTCGCTTCGCCCGGCATCATGTAGGTCGCGAGGAAGAGCGCGAACAGGACGTTCTTGCCGCGGAAGTTCATTTGCGCGAACGCGTACGCGGCGAGCACGGCGATCACGATCTCTCCGAAGACGGTCGCGCCGGCGACGAACACCGTATTCGCGAAGTAACGGGCCCAAGGCTGCTTCGACCAGACCTCGGCGTAGTTCTCCGGGTGCAGCGAGGTGGGGAACAACGTCGGCGGCGTCGCGGAAGCCTCGGCGAAATCCTTGAGGGCCGTGGTGATCATGAAATAGAAGGGGTAGGCGACAGCGATCCCAACGAGGATCAGCACGAGATGCTTGGAGAACGAGGACGTGGCCGCTGGCAGGCGTGGCCGGACCCGGAGAGTGTTCATGTGTCGCTCCCGCCCGCGCTCACGTGTAGTGCACCCGCCGCTCGAGGAAACGGAACTGGATGACCGTGAACGCCAGGATGATCAGGGTCAGGAGGACGCCCATCGCGGAGCCGAGACCGATCTGGCCTTGTTGGAAAAACGTCTTGAAGACGAGCAAGGACACCGTCCGTGTCGTGTCGAGCGGCCCACCATTCGTCAGGACGAAGATCTCGTTGAACGCGCGCAGCACGCCGATGCTTCCGATAGTGAACACGAAGAAGATCTGCGGCGACAGGAGTGGGAGCGTGATCCTGCGGAAGAGCTGCCACTGGCTGGCGCCGTCCAGCTTCGCGGCCTCGTAGTACTCGAGTGGGATGTTCCCAAGTCCTCCCAGGAAAATGAGTATCTGGAACCCGAGGAAGTGCCAGATCGAGAAGATCGCGACACCGACGAGCGCGAGGCTCGGACCTGCGGCCCAGTCGGGTATCGCGATCCCCGCGGCGTTGCCGAGCATCTGGAAGATGCCGTCCGGCTCCTGGAACCAGCGAAGGCCGCTGATGCCGAAGACACCCAGCAGCTGGTTCGCGGGACCGTACTGGGGATGGAAGATCCAGAGGAAGACGAACGCGGCAGCCACGGTCGACGTCACGTACGGCAGGTAGTAGATCGTCCTGTAGATGTCGCGTCCGGGCAGCTTCTGGAACAACACGTAAGCGACGACCAGGGCCAGGCCCATCTCGATGGGAAGGGTGATGGCCGCGTACGTGAACGTGGTCGAGAGCGACTGCCAGAAAGCCTGCGCGCGGGTGGCGTTCGCCCAGAGGATGTCGACGTAGTTGTCGAGCCCGCGGAACGCCCCCTGGATGATGTCCCAGCGGAACAGTGAGATATATACGGCGTAGAACGCCGGGAGGATCTTGAAGAGAGCGAGGAGTGCTACCGCGGGAAGGAGGAAGAGGTAGGCCTGCGCGTTCTCGCCGAATAGCCGACGGCGGCGGGACGCCGCGCGCTCGTCGACAGCGATAGCCCCTCCGGACACCTTCGGCGATGATATCGAGCGATGCCGATCTACGACTACCGCTGCGATCACTGCGGCCACGTGTTCTCGGCGGTCCAGTCGTTCAAGGACGACGCCCTGGATAAGTGCCCGAGCTGCGGCAAGCAACCGCGGCGCCTCCTGTCGATGCCGGCGATCGTCTTCAAAGGCTCGGGCTGGTACAAGACGGACAGCCGCCCCGCCGACAAGAGCTCGTCCGACGGCGCGAGCAGCTCCGAGACGAAAAGCGACACGAAGTCCGAAACGAAGGGCGACGGCAAGAGCGACACCAAGGCCGACACGAAGAGCGAGACCAAGAGCGAGACCAAGAGCGACAAGAAGGCGGACAAGTCCGAGACGAAGGCGCCGGACAAGCCGTCGCCGAAGAGCGACGCCGCATCCTGACACGGCTTCGGGCATTTTTCCGCGACGCGCGCGCCGTCGTTACGTCGTTCGCGGATGACGAGTGTCTGTTCCTCGCCGGTGCGGTCGCCTTCCAGCTCTTCTTCGCGACGATCCCGATCCTGGCGCTCGTCGCCGGCGTTCTTGGATTCGTCTTCGGGTCCGAGCGCGCGCAGCAGGAGCTCGGGCAGCTGATCCGCACGCTCTATCCCGCGGCGACGGTGGAGGAGACCGAGATCGTCAACCAGCTCGTCGAAGGCCGCGGCGTCTCCCTGGGTTTCGGTGTCGTCGGCACGATCATCGCGACGGGCGCCATCCACGGTGCGATCGACAAGGCGCTGGCCGTGATCCTCGGGGTCGGACGGAAGCGCGGGTTCGTCCGCGCGAATGCCGATGCCTTCGCTTTCGCCGGCGTCCTCGTCGTCCTGGCGCTCATCTCGCTCGCCGTCTCGTTCACCGCGGGTCCGTTCGCGCCGATCCTCGGCCTCGCGGTGGGCTACGGCGCCTTCTTCACCGTGTACCGGTTCGTCCCCCGCGCCCGCGTTCGTGGCCGCACGCTCCGCCTCGCGGCGCTGGTATCCGCCGTGCTGTGGGAACTCGCGAAGGTCGCGTTCGGGATCGTCACGCGTAGCCTCGGTGTCTTCAGTGTGTACGGACCGATCGCCTTCGGCGCGGCCATGCTCACGTGGATCTACCTGACGGCCGCGATCATCCTCGTCGGTGCGGAAGTGATAAAGGTGAAGAGGGCCGCGCATGGAACGCCTTGAATCGTTCGTGAGTCGGATGATCGAGGGCTGGAGCGGGCGCCTGTTCGGCGCGAAGCTCCAGCCGGTCCAGATCGCCAAGCGCCTCATCCGCACGATGGAAGCCCACCAGACGATCTCTCTCTCCAAGACGTTCGTGCCCAACTCCTACGTCGTGTCGCTCTCCGCGACGGACTTCGCACAGTTCGAGCAGTACCGCCGCAGCCTCGAGCGCGACCTCGCGGAGGCCGTGTTGTCCGCTTCTCGGGAGAGAAATTTCACGCTGCTCGACTTCCCCTCGGTGGAGGTCGAGCGAGACGAGGACGTCGCGCCGGGTGACATCCGTGTGTCGTGTGCGCTCGTCGATGCGACGGGAGATGAGGTCGAGGCCGATCCGAAGTCGCTCGGTGCGGTGGAGTCCGGGCACACGATGGTCCTGGACCGCGAGAAGCTCCTTCGCGACAAGCCGCGTGCTCCCAAGGCGACCGTCGAGGTCATGGGTGGCGGGCGCTCGTCGGTGCAGCTGGGGCCGGAGCCGCTCCTCATCGGCCGCGATCAACAGAACGACATCGTGCTCGATGACACTCGCGTGTCGCGCAAGCACGCCGAGATCCGACTGCGTCTTGGCCGGTACACGTTGTACGACCTGCAGAGCACCAACGGCACGTACGTGAACGGCCGGCGCGTCGCCGAGGTCGTGCTGAACGACGCCGATCGGATCTCGGTGGCCGGACTCGAGCTCATCTTCCATTCGGCCGAGTAGTAGATGGAGATCACGTTCGCGGTCCTGCTGTGGGGCGTTCGCATCGCCTTCCTCATCCTGCTCTACCTCTTCCTGGTGCGCGCCTTCGGCGTGCTCCATCGCTCGCTCGTGGCGGAACGCGCCGCCGACGGCGCGACGCGATCGCTGGGCGTGCTCGTCGTCGAGCGCAGCGCGGGTCACGCCCCGCGCGTAGGGGAGCGATTCTCGCTCCGCGCGTCCACCTCGATCGGGCGCGACGCCGGGAACGACGTCCCGCTGTCCGATGAGGCCGCGTCGGCGCGCCATGCGGTACTCGAGCTTCGTGACGGCGACTGGTGGATCGAGGACCTTGGCAGCACCAACGGCACGCTGGTCAACGGGACGCGCATCGAGCGCGCGGAGCGCCTGCGCTTCGGTGACGAGCTGGCGATCGGCCGCATCGCGATGCGGATCGAGAAGGGGGCGGGTTGATCGCACTGACGCGACGCCGGCCGGAGCTTGGCCTGCTGTTCTGGGTCGCCGCGGTCGGCATTACTGGGTCGGTCGCGGTCGCCGCGGCGGAAACGGCCGGATTCCGCCCGCAGCAGCTGGTGATACCCGTGACGTTCGTCGTCGTCGCGTTCGTCTTGCACATCTTCCTCGCCGCGCGCGGGGTGCGTGGCGATCAGCTGCTCCTGCCCCTCGCGGCCGTGCTCACAGCGCTCGGGCTCGTCCTCGTGCAGAGACTCGCATCGAACCTCCTGCTGCAGCAGCTCTCGTGGACGTTCATCGCGGCGGGCGCGTTCGCCGCGACGATCCTCATTCCCCGCGACATCACCGCGCTCTCGCGCTTCAAGTGGACGTGGGCGATCCTCGGCATCCTCCTATTGATGTCGCCGCTCCTGCCGGTCATCGGACGTGAGGTCAACGGAGCGCGGATCTGGATCGGCTTCGGCGCGGTGAACTTCGAGCCGTGGGAGGCGGTGAAGATCCTGCTCGTCATCTTCTTCGCGGCTTACCTCGAGGAGTTCCGTGAAGTGCTCGCGCAGACACAGCGGCGCTTCGGCCCCATCCCCGTGCCGCCGGTCCCGTATCTCGTCCCGATCGTGGCCATGTGGGCGATCGCGATGGTCGTGATGGTGTTCGAGAAGGATCTTGGGGCGACGCTGCTGTTCCTCGGGATCTTCCTGGCGATGCTGTACCTCGCGACCGGCGAGGCCTTCTACACGCTCATCGGCATCGCCCTGCTGGTGGTCGGCGGCTTCCTCGCCTATCAGGTGTTCGGGCATGTCGCGGCGCGGGTCGACGTCTGGCTGCATCCATTCTCCGAAGAGGTGCGCTTCGACGCCGGGTACCAGCTCGTTCAAGGGCTCTTCGCCCTCGCTAACGGCGGCCTCTTCGGTGCAGGACTCGGGAACGGCATGCCGGAGCGGATCCCGGTGGTGTGGAGCGACTTCGTGTTCGACGCGTTCGCCGAGGAGGTCGGCTTTGCCGGTGCCCTTGCGCTGCTCGCGCTGTACCTCTTGTTCGTCTACCGCGGCATGCTCATCGCGCTTCGCGCGCCGACTCCCTTCTTACAGCTCCTCGCCGCGGGCCTGTCGTTCATCGTCGCCCTTCAGACGCTGGTCATCGTCGGTGGGAACGCGCGGCTCATCCCGCTCACCGGCATCACGCTGCCCTTCGTCGCCTACGGCGGTTCGTCGCTGGTGACCAACTGGATGCTCGTCGCGCTCCTCATTCGCGTGAGCGACACGACCGCGCGCGTCCGAGGGACTCCGTGAGCCGCTCCATCGCCACCAACATCCGAGCCCTGACGCTGACCATCGCGCTGGCGTTCCTCGTGACCTCGGTTGGTGTCGGCTATTGGACGCTCGTAGCGGGCGACGAGCTCTCCAGCGATCCGTACAACCCGCGTCTGGTGGCCGCGATCCGCGACCGCCCCCGCGGGTTCATCACTGATGTGGCGGGTACGACGCTCGCGGAGAGCGCGCAGGTGGGCAACACGTACAAGCGCGTCTACCGCGACAAGGCCCTGGCGCACGTTACCGGTTACGCGTCGTTCCAGTTCGGCGCGTCCGGCATCGAGGCCGCGTATGCCGAGTCGCTCATCGGCCAGGACCCGGCCGACCCACTGTCGCAGTGGCGCGCACGCTACCTGCGCGAGCGCGCGCCGCCCGGCTCTGTCGTGCTCGGCATCGACCCCAAGGTGCAGCAGGCGGCGGTCGCGGCGCTCGGCAATCGCCGCGGCGCGATCGTCGCGCTCGATCCGCGCAACGGGATGATCCTCGCGTCGGCCAGTTGGCCCCAGTACGACGCGAGCCTGATCTCCGACCCCGCGACCGAGGAAGCCGCGTGGAAGCAGGTCAACGTGGATCCCGATAAGCCGCTGATCAACCGCGCGACGCAGGGCCTGTATCCGCCGGGGTCCACGTTCAAGATCATCACCGGCGCGGCCGCGCTCGAGAACGGTGTCGATCCGAACGCGAAGATCCGTGTCGACGATCCGTGGCAGGCTGACCGGTCGTGGGGCACGTACTTCGTGCGCTCGTCGTCACGCGCGCACGGGGACTACACGATGGCGGACGCGTTTCGGCTATCCGAGAACATCTATTTCGCGAAGGTCGGTCTGCAGCTCGGCGGTCAGAAGCTCGCGGAGTACGCGCAGCGGTTCGGGATCGGCAGCGCGACTCGGTGCGACATCCCTGCCGCGAGAGGCCAGGTCTCGCGCACCGGACAGCTCGACCGCCCGACGCTCATCGCCGATACGTCGTATGGGCAGGGCGAGATCCTCGCCTCGCCGCTTCAGATGGCCCTCGTCGCCGCCAGCATCGGTATGGGCGGCGTCATGCCGACGCCGCACTACGCGACCGAGGTGCGCGACGCGGCGGGGCACGCGATCCGCGTGATCGCGCCCGGTCCCTCCGGCCAGGTCATCGGCCTCGAGGCCGCGCGGGCGCTGACCACGATGCTCGTGGGCGCCGTCGAGGGCCCGGGCGCGTTCGCCTTTGCGGCGAAGATCCCCGGGGTGAGAGTGGCTGGAAAGACCGGAAGCGCCGAGAACCCGTCCGGCGCGCCGCACGGATGGTTCGTCGGATTCGCGCCGGCGGAGGCGCCGACCGTCGCGGTCGCGATCCTCCTGGAGAACACGGCCCGGGGCGGTGAGGACGCGGCGCCCCTGGGCGGGCGTGTCATGCAGGCCGCGCTCGGCAGATAGCTGGAACTTCGCCCGTGCCGGGCCTGTACTGACTGCAACAGTTTCGGCCCGGTATGAACCAATCGGCCCTCTGGAGCGTTCTTTCGGATAACACCTGTCCGGCAATTAGCATGTTCAGACGGGCCCGCATGGCTCGGTCTCCGCGACAAACCTGAGTGGGAGAAGGGCAATGGACAAGAGCGGGCTCGCCACGCGGATCGGCGCTGTCGTCCAAAACGTCGAACGCGTTATTTTCGGCAAGCACCACGAGGTCGAGCTCGCGATGGTCGCCCTCGTCTGCCGCGGCCACATCCTGGTGGAGGACGTCCCCGGCACCGGCAAGACGGTGCTCGCCAAGGCCCTGGCGCGGTCGCTCGGCTGCTCTTTTAAGCGCATCCAGTTCACGCCGGACCTGCTGCCCTCGGACGTGACCGGCGTCTCGATCTTCAACCAGCGCACCAGCGAGTTCCAGTTCCGGCCAGGCCCGGTCATGACCCAGATCGTCCTCGCCGACGAGATCAACCGTGCCACGCCGAAGACGCAGTCGGCCCTTCTCGAGGCGATGGAGGAGCATCAGGTGACGGTGGACGGTGTCACCTACCAGCTGCCCGATCCGTTCCTCGTCATGGCGACGCAGAACCCGATCGAGTACGAGGGAACGTTCCCGCTGCCGGAGGCGCAGCTCGACCGCTTCTTCATCCGCCTGCAGCTCGGATACCCCAAGGAGCGCGAGGAGATCGCGATCCTCGACGCGCAACGCCACATCCACCCGCTCGAGACGATCGAGCAGGTCATGGGCGCGGAGGAGCTTCTGAAGGCGATGAGTGCGGTGAAGGACATCCACATCGCGGATCAGGTGAAGACCTACGTCGTGGGCGTCGTCAACGCGACGCGCTCACACCCCGACGTGTATCTCGGCGCGTCACCGCGCGGATCGCTCGCGCTCGCGCGCGCATCCCAGGCGTATGCGCTCATTCAGGGGCGCGACTTCGTGCTGCCCGACGATGTCAAGGCGCTCGCCGGTCCGACGCTCTCGCACCGGCTGATCCTTCAGCCACAGGCTCGGCTCAAGGACCTCGCGTCAACGACCGTCATCGCGGAGGTGTTGGCGAGCGTTCCGGTCGAGCTCTCGCAGACCGCGGCGCGAGCCTAGAGTGAAGCCCTGGCACTTCGGGGTCCTGTGGGTCGCGCTCTTCATCGTCGCGGCCTCCACGGGGCTCGAGCTGCTCAGCTACCTCTCGTACCTGCTCCTCTTCGTAGCGGTGCTCGCGTGGGTGCAGGCGCGGATGACCCTCGACGGTCTTTCGATCAAGCGCGCTCTCTCGCAGTCCTACGCGCACCTCGGCGACACGATCGAGCTCGTGTACGAGCTCCGCAACGACAGCACGTTCGGCAAGCTCTGGCTCGAGATCTCCGAGGAGTCCAACTGGCCTGAGCCACTCCCCGGGCGCGTCCTCTCCATCGGTGGCAAGGGCCACACGCGAAAGTGGAAGGTCCTTGCGAAGGCGATCCGCCGCGGCCGCTACAGGCTTGGCCCCATCGTCCTCCGCAGCGGCGACCCATTCGGTCTCTTCCCGCGCGAGGCGCGCGTGCCGACCGAAGCACTCCTCCTTGTCTACCCGCGCGTCATGCAGCTGCCGCACTGGCAGCTCCCCGGCTCGGTACTCGAGGGCGGCGTGCTCACCGGACAGAGATCGCTCCAGTCCACATCGATGGTCATGGGCATCCGCGAGTACCGCCCGGGCGATGCGATGAACCGGATCCACTGGCCCTCATCGGTGCGTCATCGAGGCTTGCAGGTGAAAGAGTTCGAGCTGGACAAGACCGCCGACCTTTGGATCTACCTCGACCTCGAGCGTCACTGGCACCGCGGCGACGGCGAGGATTCGACCGAGGAGCGCGCGGTCACCGTCGCGGCGTCGATCGTGGCGAAAGCGCTACGCGAACACCGCAACGTCGGCATGATCACCAGCGGCACGCGCGCCGAGGTCCTTCAGCCCGACCGCGGCACCAAGCAGTACGGCAAGCTCATGCAATACCTCGCCGAGATCACCGCCGGCGGATCGCGGTCGATGGCAGAGACGCTGGTGGAGACGCTGCCGCGCCTCCGACGCGGGTCCGCGTGCGTCCTGATCACACCTTCGCTCGACCGCGGCTGGGTTCGTCCGGCGAGCACGCTGCGCGAAGCTGCCATCGCGACGCAGGCGGTCATCGTCGGTCCGTCCGTGGCCACTGACGAGCGCGACCGCGCGCGCCGGCATGCGCTCCTGGGCGAGCTCGCGATCGCTGGCGTGGGCGCCGCGTATCTCGCACCGGGCGCGTCGATCTCCGATCTCTTCCGTGAGGCGGCCGGCAATGCTGCGTAATCGGACGGCAGCCCCGGCGCCCGGCACCCCGAGCACGTTCTCTATGCAGCTTGCGGCCGCTGGCCGCTGGCTGCGGCGATCAGCGCGTTCGCTATTCCCGCCCATCGCCTGGCGACGCCTGCGCTTCCGTGGCGGCTGGTTCGCTCTGCCGATCTACCTGCTGATGATGAGCGTCTACCCGCTCTCATTGCAGCAGGCCGACTGGGTCGTTACGCAAGAGCACTTCACCTGGCTCGTGTTCAGCGCCATCCTGCTCGCGATCCTCGTCGGCAACAGCAAGATGGCGACACGTCGCGCGATGATGCTCGGCGGGCTCGTCGGCACCATCGCGATCGTGCTCGCGACGGCGTTCGCGTCGGACGAGATCGCGTTCCGCGACCGCGTCGTGAACCTCGCCGTGAACGTGAACAACTGGATCACCCAGGTGCTCGCCGGAGAGGCGGCCACCGATCCCAACGTGTTCGTGCTCTTCCTCGGCGCCACGGTGTGGACCTCGGCGTATGTCGGCACCTTCGCCTTGTCGCGCTCGCTGCGGCCGTGGGACGCAATCCTGTTCATGGGCTTCTGCCTCGTCGTCAACGTCTCGATGGCGCTCACGAATCTGATCGCGGATCTCGTCGTCTTCTCGCTGTCGGCGCTGGTGCTGCTCGTCCGGCTGCACATCGTCGCGCTGCAGGAGCGCTGGAACCGCAACAACATCGTGCCCTCCGGTGAAATGGACTGGCGCCTACTGCGCGGCGGCCTGACCTGGACGATGGTCCTCGTGATCATGTCGCTGGTCACGCCGCGCGTCGGCGCGGCCGAAGTGCTCAACCGCGCGTACAGCGTGTTCGAGCAGCCCTACCACTCAGTTGAGGCTGAGTGGCAGCGCTTCTTCGCGGGCGTGTCCGGTCCGAGCCGCCTGCGCGGCGTCTCATTCACGGAGGCGATCCGTCTCGGGCAGTCGCCGAACCTCGCGGACCGCGTCGTCATGACCGTCGATGCGCCACAGGGCCGCTTCTGGAAGGCGATCTCTTACGACTTCTATACCGGCAACGGATGGCGCACGACCGAGACCGACAAGGTCGAGAGGATCAACCCGCCCCTGATCGGACGGGAGAAGTTCGACGCGACATTCGAGATGCTGGTACCTCAGCAGAACCTGCTCTTCGCCGCGAGCGAGCCGGTGAGAGCATCGGTCGCGCACCAGTTCCAGACCGGCTCGGATCGCAGCTACTCGATCGCACTGCGTGCGGTGCGCGGCGGACAAGCGGCGGAGAAATACACCGTCACGTCGTATATCTCCGTCGCGGACAAGGCCGCGCTCCGTCGCGCATCGAATACCTATCCCGACTACATCAAACAGAAATACCTGCAGCTGCCGTCGACCCTGCCGCAGCGTGTGCGCGACCTCGCGCATAAGGTCGCCGGCGAACAGGACGACCCGTACGACAAGGCCGAGGTCATCGAAGGATTCCTTCGCACGACGTACCGGTACGCACCGACCGTCCGCGCACCACCGCCGGGCCGCGACCCAGTGGACTTCTTCCTCTTCGACCTGAAGGAAGACTTCTGCGAGTACTTCGCTTCCGCGATGGTCGTGATGCTGCGCGAGCTCGGCGTGCCCGCGCGCGTGGTCGAGGGCTACACCACGGGAACGCTCGACCCCACGACCGGGAAGTTCGTGGTGAAGGAGCTCGACGCCCATGCGTGGGTCGAGGTGTACTTCCCGCTCTACGGCTGGATCGAGTTCGAGCCGACGCCATCGCAGGCGCCGATCTTCCGCGTCGACAGCGAGGCGATCGGTGGCGGCTCGCCCGGCGGCGGCGAGGACAACCCGGACGGCGTGGTCATCGACCCCGACCGCGAAAACCGCGACATCCCGAACGACAACGAGATCGCCGAGGGTGAAGGCTTCGGTGATGCGGTCGCGTCGGCCGTGCAGAACTTCGATCCCCGCCCGATCGCCGCGCTCATCGGTGCGCTTCTGCTCCTCCTCCTGCTGGCGTTCGCGCGCTTCCAGCTGCGATTCCGCGGCCAGCCGACGGTCGACTCTGCCTGGGGCAAGGCGCGTCTCCTCGCGTCATACGCGGGCTACGCGGCGCATCCGTCGCAGACCACCTATGAGTACGCGACGATGCTCGGCGATGCTGTGCCCGAAGCGAAGTCGCCGATACAGGACATCGCCGCGGCACGTGTGAACGACCGCTACACAGCGGCTGGCGCGACCGACGCGGATGTTGAGCGCGCCGTCTCCGGCTGGCGGCAGCTCGCGCGCACGCTCGTCGGTCTGCTCCCGGCGCGTCTCGTCTCCGGCATCGCGCGTATCTGGCGGTAATCGCGCTCCGAACGCCGCACCTCTGCCGTCGCATCCGTCGCGTGACGGTAGCCGCGAAGACCGTACCCTGCTGATAACCGCGGCTCGCGGGGGTCAAAGTCAGTGGAGGTGAAGACATGAATCTCAACGGCGTTCTGATTGGCTCCGAGGATCCGAAGCGTCTGACCGAGTACTACACAAAAGTCTTCGGCAAGCCGGCCGTGGAGGACAGTGGGTACGCCGGTTGGAAGATCGGCGACGGCTGGATCAACGTCGGTCCGCACAGCGAGATCAAGGGCAGGAACACCCAACCAGGTCGGATCCTCCTCAACATCGAGAGCTCCGACGTGAAGGGCGACTTCGCCAAGCTGACCGCCGCCGGGGCTAAGGTCGTGCGCGAGCCCTACCGGATGGAGGGATGGCCCGCGGACACCTGGGTCGCGACGCTGGCTGATCCGGACGACAACTACTTCCAGCTCGTCAGCCCCATGTAGCTAGCGACGTGACCACGGTCGAGCACGTCAACGTCGCGCGCGTGCGAGCTTACGCAGCCGAGCGCGGCGTGGAGATCGAGATCCGGAGGTTTCCCGCCAGCACGCGTACCGCGAACGATGCGGCCCGTGAGATCGGTGTTGAGGTCGGTCGCATCGTCAAGTCACTTGTGTTCATCGCTGGTGGTCGGCCCATCGTCGTGCTGTGCTGTGGGGACCGGCGCGTGAGCGAGGAGCGGTTGCGTGAAGTCGTCGGCGCGGATGCGGTGCGCCGCACGACCGCGGATGAAGCGAAGCGCTTCACCGGTTACGCGATCGGAGGCGTGCCTCCGTTCGCGCACGAGACAGCATGCGAGACCGTGATCGACGAGGACATATCGCGCTTCGAGACCGTCTGGGCCGCGGCGGGCCTGCCCGATGCCGTTTTCGAGATCTCCGTCGCAGACCTCCGCCGCCTCGCGGATGCGAAGTCGGCGCTCATCGCCGAATGAAGGTCTTCGTGACCGGCGCCACGGGTTTCGTGACCGGCACGGTGACGATGCAGATGCTCGCTCGCGGCGACCAGGTGCGTGCACTTGTCCGCGACCCGTCGCGCGGCCGAACGCTCGAGCGCGCGGGCGCCACCGCTGTGGCCGGCGATCTCTCCGACGGGGGCGCGCTGCGACGTGGCATGGAAGGTGTCGATGCTGTCGTCCACGGTGCGGCGATCTACGAGGTGGGTATCCCACCGATCCGACGGCCCGCGATGTACGAAGTGAACGTCCTCGGCACGGAGCGCGTCCTCGAGGCGGCTCGGGGTGCCGGCGTTCGCCGCGTCGCCTATGTCTCGACCTGCGGGATCTTCGGAAATACACGCGGCGCGATCGTCGACGAGACCTACACGCGCAGCGGCTCATTCACGTCGTACTACGAGGAGACAAAAGTGCGGGCGCACGAGATCGCGCTGCGCTTCGCCGAACGTGGTCTCGGCGTGTCGATCGCGCAGCCTGGCGGCGTGTACGGGCAGGGGGACACATCGGGCATGGGCGGTCTCATGCGGAGCTTCGTGAGTGGCCGGTTGCCATTCGTGCCGTTCCCGGATACGGGACTCAACTTCGTGCACGTCGACGATGTCGCGCGCGGCATCGTGTTGGTCCTCGACCGTGGCCAGCCCGGCCGGAGCTACGTGCTCGGCGGCGAGAACGCTCGAGTCGCGGACGCGTTCGCCGCGCTCGCGCGCGTCACCGGCCGCGGCATGCCGCGGTGGCGCGTGCCCTACGGCCTCCTGCAGCTCGGCGCGCTTGTGCGGCCCGGCCTGCGAGAGGTCGTGACCTCGACAAGGGGGGTCACGTTCTGGGCGACGGACGCGCGCGCGAAGAGAGAGCTCGGCTACACGTCACGCGGGATCGAGGCGGGTCTACGCGATACGTACGGCGGGGCCAACGCCTAGCGCACTCGCGAAACGGTGCGCGTTTCGGGAAGCCGCGATGCGCGACCGTTACTCAGGAATCGCGAAGCACTGGAGGAACGATGAACGCACCCGGATCACCCAGGTCGCTGCCTGAAGATTTGCGGCTCCAGGCCCTCAGAGCGTTGCAGCAGGACGGTGCGTCTGCTCTGCTCGCCCGAGTCGCTTACTGGTTGGCGCTCCTCGCACGCAATGACTATGTCGAGGCAGGCTCTGATCCTCGCGATGCGTACGCGCGTCTGCGCACCAACAATGAGCGCATGATCGTGCTCGCCGGCCAACTGCGGAAGTTGGCCGGCGACAGTGGTTTCGGTTACCCGAACGACGCCTTCCTTGACGTCCTTGCAGAAAAGCCAGGCGGCAACTCTGACGCGGTTGAGCGGGCACTGGAGAAGTCACTAAAAGGACACTGAGTGTTGGACTAGGGCTCGTCGTCCTCGTCGTCGTCCGATTCGAACTCGTCTGAATAGAAGCCCAGCTCCTCCGACTTGAACACGGTCACGAGGAAGTCCTCCCGCTCGGGGTCGTGTGTCTGGATCAGCTCCTCGTCGAGCTGATCGATGAGCTGCTGCAGCTCGTCGTCGGTGAGATCCACCTCGAGGAGCAGGGTGCCGTGCACCTCGAAGCGCCCGTAGTGGATGTCCACGCGACCGATGCGGCGCGCGCCGCCGTAGATCGTGAAGATCTCGCTCGACTCGGTGCGCACGTTGCGCTCGAAACGCGCCGCTTCCATGGGACGACGACTGTACTAGGTCGCCACGTC
>CAJDUG010000037.1_pt1 | contig 17430 bp, 9 predicted proteins | sample 7390021 | NCBI WGS metagenome assembly CAJDUG01 (sample SAMEA7055676, study PRJEB34461) | soil metagenome | biome: terrestrial ecosystem; feature: Peninsula; material: soil | place: Antarctica | collected 2016
CGTCGTTCGCGCACAACGGAGAGATCAACACGATCGGCCGGCTCCGCGAGGAGGCGAAGGCCCTGCGCATCCCACTCTCGCGCTCCGGCAGCGACTCGCAGGACGTCGACGCGGTGTTGCGCGGCATGGTGCTCGGGATGCGTCTCACGCCGATCGAGGCGATCGAACTGCTTTTCCCACCGATCGTCAACGAGATCAAGCGCATGTCCGCGGAGCTGCAGGACCTGTACGTCCAGGCGCGCGCCGCGTTCGGGCCGTTCGCTCAGGGCCCCGCCGCGTTCCTCGCGCGTCTTGGCAACACCTGTCTCTTCGGCGTCGATGCGCTCGGGCTGCGCCCGCTGTGGCATGTCGAGACGTCCGACGAGCACGTGTTCGCGAGCGAGCGCGGATTCATTCCGCTCGAGCGGTATGTCCGCGACCCGTATCCGCTCGGGCCAGGCGAGCGCGTCGGTCTTCGACGCACCCAGTCGGGATGGATGTTCCTCGACCAGGACGCGCTGCGGAAAGCGTTCGTCGCGGACCGCACCACGCGCGGCGTCACCGTCGAAGGACTGCGCGAGCGCATCGCGTGCGGCGGCCCCGAAGAGGCGCCGGGTATCGTCCGCCGGCCCGGCGGGCGGCGCGAGCCCGTCGCGCGCTGGCAGATCGCGACGCCACCCGACGAGCTCGAAGATCCCTCGCAGCGGCGCGAGCACCAGTTCGCGTCACTGGGTTTCGAACCGGACGACCTCAAGATGGCGCAGTTCGCCGCGCAGACCGCGAACGAGCCCATCGGCTCGCTCGGTTGGGATGGCCCGCTGGCCGCGCTGTCGGCCGCGCGACCGAATCTCGCGGACTACCTGCACGAGACGGTCGCCGTCGTCACCAATCCCGCGATCGACCGCGAGCGCGAGATCGAGCACTTCTCCACACGCGCTCTTCTCGGACCGCGTCCGGCGCCGCGCGCCGCGTCGACACGCCGCGGCGAGCGGGGTCGCTGGGTGGAGCTGCAGATGCCGATCCTCCTTGGCGGGCACGCCCCCGAGACGGCGCTGCGCGGTGAGGACTACCGCGCCCTTGCGCGACGGCTCGGGACGTGGATCGTCGAGGACGTCGTCGCTCAGTTCACCGTCGACGGAGAGCGCGTGCCGGTGATCCTCGAAGCGGACCGCGACTGGGAGGAGCATCCGCGCGACGCCCTCGCGCGTCTCGGTGCGCAGGCCTGTCGCGGCGTGCGCGGTGGCGCGACGCTCGTGCTCGTGCAGGACCGCCACGTCGTCGACGAGGGTCGCGCCTGGCTCGACCCGCTTCTCGTCGTCGCCGCGGCGCACCGCGCTCTCATCGCGCAGCCATCACGCAACGGGTCGCTGCGGCGCGAGTGCGCGCTGCTCGTCTCCGCGGGCAGCCTGCGCAATCTCCACGACCTCATGGTCGCGCTGGCGCTCGGCGCTGACGCGGTGAACCCGTACCTCCTGCTCGAATACGCGCTCTCGCTCGGCGATCCCGACGCGCTGCCGAACCTCGTGGAGGCGCTCCGCAAGGGCATGGAGAAGGTGATCTCGACCCTCGGGGTGCACGAGATCCGCGGGTACGGCCGGCAGCTCTCCGCGATCGGCGTCGCGCCCGAGGTCGCGCGGATGCTCGGCATCACGACGTTCTGCGCGAGCGATGAGAGTGGCCTCTCTTGGGTGCGCATCGGCGCGGACGGCTTCGACCGCGGCACGATGCTCCGAGAGCGTCGGCCCGCTCGCATCGAGCCGGTGTTCCGCATCTACCCGCGTGTCTGGAAGGCCGGGCTCGCGGTCGCGAACGGCGAGCAGCCGTACCGCGCGTTCGCCGACAAGCTCGAAGAGTTCGAGCGCACGCATCCCGTGTCGCTGCGGCATCTCCTCGACTTCCGCGCTCCTGTCGAGGGCGAACCGCTGTCGCTCGCGCGCACGCGCACGGGCGACCACGATGCGCCTTTCTACATCTCGTCGATGTCGTTCGGCTCGCAGGGCGAGACCGCGTACCGCGCGTACGCCGAAGCGATGGCGCGCATGGACCTCCTTTGCATCAACGGCGAGGGCGGCGAGCTACCCGATCTCATCGGCAAGTACCCGCGTAATCGCGGTCAGCAGATCGCGTCGGGCCGTTTCGGCGTCTCCGCGCTGCTCGCGAACTCGTCCGACTACCTCGAGATCAAGATCGGCCAGGGCGCGAAGCCTGGTGAGGGCGGCCATCTCCCGGCGAAGAAAGTCTCGGTGAAGGTCGCACTCGCGCGCAACGCGCGGCCGGGTGTCGATCTCATCTCGCCGTCGAACAACCACGACATCTATTCGATCGAAGACCTGGCGCAGGTCGTCCACGAGCTCAAGACGGTCAACCCGCGCGCACGCGTCGCGGTGAAGATCCCCGTGACGCCCGATGTCGGGATCATCGCGTGCGGCGTCGCCAAGGCGGGCGCCGACATCATCACGCTCTCCGGGTACGACGGCGGCACCGGCGCAGCGCGTCAGCACGCTCTCCGACGTGCCGGTCTGCCCGCAGAGATCGGTGTCGCCGAGGCGCATCGCGTCCTCGTCGCCGCCGGACTGCGCGACCAGGTCCAGATCTGGTGCGACGGCGGCATGAAGAGTGCGCTCGACGTCGCGAAGATGCTGTGCCTCGGTGCGGACCGCGTCGGCTTCGGCACCATGGCGATGGTCGCGATCGGCTGCACGATCTGTCGCGGCTGCCAGCTCGACACCTGCCACGTCGGGATCGCGACGCAGATCACGTCGGCGGCCGAGGCCACGGAGAAGGGTCTCAAGCGTTTCGAGCCCCAGGAATTCGAGCGTGCCGTGCTGAACCTGATGCGTTTCTTCGGCGCGATGCGCGACGAGCTCGCGCGGATCGCGTCGCTGCTCGGGGTCTCCACGACCGAAGAGCTTGTCGGTCGCACCGATCTGCTGGTGCAGGCGCGCGGTCTGGACCGTGTCGACCTCTCGACCCTCCTCGCGCCCGCTGGTCCCGTGAAGCGCGGTGGGCGCGAGCTGCGCGTGCTGGCCATCGCCGGCGGACCGAATGCCGAGACCCAGGCCGCGGCGACGCCCGATAGCGAGGGCGTGCGCGTGCGTCTGGGCAGCGAGCACCGCTTCATCGCGACCGCGACCTCCGGGCAGCTCGCGCGTCAGCGGATCGCGGGTGCTGTGGTCAGCGAGCTCGCTTCGTCGTTCGGCCACGGGTCCGTCGCGGGCAACGGCTTCGGCGCCTACTCGACCGACGGCGTGTCGCTGCGCATCGCCGGCGGCGCGCAGGACGGCGCGGCGAAGACCGCGCTCGGCGGGACGTTCGCCATCCTCAAGGCGCGAAACGGCGCCGGCGCGTGGGTCGATGGGTCAGTGGGGAAGTGCTTCGGCTACGGCGCGCAGCGCGGGCGCTTCTACGTCCAGGGCGGCGCCGATGCGCGTGCGGGTATCCGGCTCTCCGGCGCCGAGCTCCTCTTCGGCGGCGACCTCCGCGGCTTCGCGTTCGAGTACATGACCGGTGGCCGCGCGGTCGTCCTCGGCGATCCCGGTCGCTGGATCTGCTCGGGTATGAGCGGCGGCGCTGTGTTCCTGCGCCACGATCCCGAACGCGGTCTCGACGAGCGCGGTCTGCGCGACCGATTCGCGAAGGGCGCGAAGGTCAATCTGCGGCCGCCGTCATCCGACGAGGACCTCGTCGCGCTGCGCGACATGGTCGGCAGCTACGCGGCGCTATTGCACGAGAGTGGACAGACCGAGACGGCGGCCGCGACCCGGTCGCTGCTCGACGACCCGGCCGAGCACTTCCGCGTCGTGCGCCCGGGCGCGGACATCGTGGACCAGTCCATCTCGACGGAATAGCACAGACCGTCGAGGGTCTCGCGGTCCCGCGGCCCACTTAGGCCCCGCCGGGCAGGGCTAGTACGAACGGAGTCGTTCGCACGCACCGATTCGGCTATGGCGTCGTTGTTGCTCGAGTCCGAGAGTGCGGACCGGACGGCCACCGGGGGGCGGTGGCAAGCCAGGGGAGGCAGTTGGTGACACGACGGGGAGCGGCTCGTCCCGTCCGCCGGGCGGCGCACGCGTTCGCGACCGTGGTCGCGGTAGCGGTGACGACGACCATCCTGGCCTTGTCCCTCGCGCTTCTGGCGGTCCGTTTCGTGGGTCTGAACGCGTACGTCGTGCAGGGTGGACCTGCGGAATCCATGGTGCCGATCGGCTCGCTCGTTCTGACCGCGCCGACGTCCACTCCAGCCATCGACACGGCGTGGGTCGCGATCCCGACGCTCGGTTATGCCGTCACGTATGCGGAGGCGTACGCGTCGCCGATCGTGATGGGACTCGTCGTGTGGATCCTCTTCGTCTTCACGTTGCGCGCGCTCGAGCCGCATATGTCCACTTCACGGAGACGACTCCCCGCCTAAGACCTGTCGGGGCGGCGAGATTCGAACTCGCGGCCTCTGCTTCCCAAAAGCAGCGCGCTACCAGGCTGCGCCACGCCCCGTCGCTCAATTATCGGCGTCGTGTAGCGATTCCACCTACGCTCTCATTCGCACATCGCGAGGTGGGAGGACCGAAGGGTGTTCGAGGCCTGGGGCCGCTTTGTCTATCGCCACCGCTGGCCGGTCCTCGCGGTCTCGGTCCTGTTTCTCGTCGCCTCAGGCTTCATCGCGAGCCAGGGCGGAAAGCTCGAGAGCGGCGGCTTCATCGAGACGGCCGAGTCGGGACGCGCATCGCGTCTGATCGAGCAGGAGCTTCCCATCGTCGGTGGCTCGACCTTCACGCTCATCTTCTCGAGCGACACGCTCACGGCGCAGGATCCGGCGTTCCGCGCTGCCGTCGACGCCGCGCTCGTCCCGCTCAGGACCGATCCGCGCGTGGACACGATCAACACGCCGTACGACGCAGGCGTGCTGAACCCGGCGCGCCAGATCTCCAACGACGGCCGCGCAATCGCGGTTGACGTCGCCGTCAAGGACACGATCGACATCGCGCGCGACTACTACCCCGAGCTCCGCGCGAAGATCACGTCCGACAAGCTGCAGGTGCAGGCGACCGGCATCCTCGCCATCAACAACGGATTCAACGTCGTGCTGCTCGCCGATCTTCAGCGCGCCGAGATCGTCGCTCTCCCGCTCGCGCTCGTGCTGCTGCTCCTCGTGTTCGGCGCGGTCGTCGCGGCGTTGATCCCGCTCGGCACCGGACTGCTCGCGGTCATGAGCGGCATCGCGGGCATGTTCCTGCTCTCGCACATCACCGGCGTCTCCGTGTACGCGCAGAACGTCGTCACGCTGATCGGACTCGGTGTCGCGATCGACTACTCGCTGTTCGTGACGAGCCGCTTCCGCGAGGAGCTGCAACGCGGTCGGAGCCGCGAGGACGCGCTCGCCGTCGCCATGTCCACCTCCGGTCGCGCGGTGACCTTCTCGGGCCTCACCGTCGCGATCGGTCTCTCGGGGATGCTGTTCTACGTCGGGACATTCCTTCCCTCAATGGGTCTGGCCGGCGCGATCGTCGTCGCGAGCGCGGTGTTCTACGGTCTGACCTTCCTGCCCGCGCTCCTCGCGCTGCTCGGACCGCGCATCGACCGACTTCGCGTTCCGATCTTCCGACCCAACCAGAGCGGCCGCGGCTGGTGGCACACCATCGCGACCGCCGTCATGCGCCGCCCGCTCCTTTTTCTCATCCCGACGGTCGCGTTCATCCTTCTGGCGGGTTCGCCGTTCCTGCACCTGCGCCTCGCGTCGAGCGACGTGCGAACGCTCCCGACCCACGAGGAATCGCGCGCCGGATACGACAAGCTGGTGGCTGACTTTCCCGGCGGCGGGCAGAACCACATGAGCGTCATCGCCTATTACCCGAACGGCAGTCCGCTGGACCGGGCTCGCATACCGCAGCTGCAGGAGCTGGGTGCCCGGCTCGCGAGGATCCCCGGCGTCCAACAGGTGCAGAGTGCGTTCTCGCTCGACCCGCGCCTCTTCGGCGGCACGGTGCCGGATCTCGCCACCCTCTACTCCCTGCCGCGCGAACAGCTGCCGCCCCAGCTCCAGACGGTGCTGCGTCAGACCGTCGGCGCGCACATCGTGCTGTTCGATGTCGTCGCCCCGTACCCGTTCTACAGCGATGAGGCGCGGCAGCTGGTGCGCGATCTCCGCGCTGTCGAGCCGCCGCCGGGAGGTGAGAAGCTCGTCACCGGCTTCACCGCCATCGACCTTGACACGGTGAACTTCATCATCGAGCGGACGCCGACCGCAGTGGCCTTCGTGATGATCGCGACGATCATCGTGCTCTTCCTGCTCCTCGGCTCGGTGGTGCTGCCGCTAAAGGCGGTCGTGATGAACCTCCTCTCCATCACCGCGTCGTTCGGTGCGCTGGTCTGGGTCTTCCAGGACGGCCACGGGGCGCAGCTGCTGGGGTTCGAGGCCGCGTCGATCGACCCGTCGACGCCGGTGATCATGTTCTGCATCGTCTTCGGACTGTCGATGGACTACGAGGTGCTGCTCCTCGCGCGGATCCAGGAGGAGTACCTGCGCACCGGTGACAACACGCACTCCGTCGCCGAGGGCCTCGAGCGGAGCGGCCGGCTCATCACCGGCGCCGCGGCGATCATGGTCGGCGTCTTCGCGGCGTTCGGACTCGCCGAGATCCTGCTGATCAAGGCCATCGGCCTCGGGATGGCGCTCGCCGTCGCCATCGACGCGACGCTGGTGCGGGCCCTCGTCGTGCCCGCGACGATGCGCCTGCTCGGCGACCTGAACTGGTGGGCGCCAGCCCCCCTCGCGCGCATCTATCGTCGGCTGCGTCTCGGCGAGGCGGCTGCGCCCCTGCCGACGCCCGAGACGCGCTAGCCCACCTCTAAGATTCGGCGGTGGACGCACCGCAGCTCCGGCCCCTCGGCGTCGGAGACATCGTCGACCGCGTCTTCTCCGTCTATCGCGGGCGACCGCTCCTCTTCATAGCGCTTTCGGCCGTTCCGTATCTCGCGTTGTTCCTGGTCATCGGCGGGATCGCGCTCAGCCTTGGGTCGCTGCTGGTACCGCTCGGACCATTCATCGATTCGCTCAGCGACTCGTTCACCGTCACCACGGGCACGCGCCCGAACGTGCCGATCACACCGGAGATCGGGACGGCCATCGTCGCGCTCGTCGTGCTCGGCGTGATCGCGGTCCTCGTCTCGGTGCTCTTCCTGTCGGTGCAGATCGGCGCGCTCGTGGACGCCGCGTCGGCGCGCTACCTCGGTCGGGAGACGACGGTCGGCGCGTCCTTCCGCGCCGGACTCAAGGTCGCTCCGAAGATCATCGCGACAGGCCTGTTGCTCTTCCTCTCGCTGGCCGTGGGATGGGTCGCGCTGTTCTTCCTGCTCGTCGTCGCGAACAACGCGCTCCTTGCTACGGTCGGGATACTCGGCGGCCTCGTCGCCACCGTTTTCGTGTTCGCATCGTGGCTGGTGGCGCCGGTCGTCGCCGCCATCGAGCCCGTCGGCCCGCTCCACGCCGTGCGCCGGTCCTGGTGGCTCTCGAAGGGACACCGGTGGCGCATCCTCGGCCTGCAGCTCCTGCTCGTCGTGTTGCAGGCCGTTCTCTCGACGCTCATCTCGTTCATCTTCATCGCGGCGTTCATCTCCGACGCAGTGGTGCGTCTCGTCCTTCAGAACATCGTCAACGTCATCGCGACCGTGCTGTGGGCGCCGATCGAGTGGGGGACGTTCACGATCCTGTACTTCGATCTGCGCGTGCGCAAAGAGGCGCTCGACCTGCAGCTCGCCGCGGAGGCACTGCCGCGCGAGGCATGACGCGCGTCCTAGTGCTCGCCCTCGCGATGTGGCTCGCGCAGCCGCTCGTCGCGCACGCGGACACCATTTCGCCGCGCGACTACCGCCAGCGCCTCGTCGACGCCCGCGCACTCGTCGTGCAGGCGCGTTCCGTTTCCGGCGCGGCACGCGACACCGCGCTGACGCGCGCGCGACTGCTTCTCACAGCCACGACGGCCATCGCGCTGCCGGCGGGGGACCTCGTGATCAACGACAGCGCGCTCGCGGAGCGCCTGGCGTCCGGCGACGCGTCGCTCGACGCCGCGGTCGCGCTCATCGACGCGCAGCTCGCACTGGTCTCGCGAGCGGTCTCGCCGGCGATCGACCCCGCGCGGTCCGACGCGGCGCTGCGAGACGTGCTGCGCGCGACCGAGAACGCGCAGGCGTCGCCCTCCTTGATCGACGCGATCGCTCGCGCGCTCCAGCGCTTCCTCGCCGGCCTCGAGGGTCCGCGTGTCGACTTCGGTCTCGTGTGGCCGCTCCTCGGAGTCCTCGGCGCGGCGATCATCTTCTTCGTCGTCGCAACGCTCGGCCGTGGCCTGGGCGAGCGCGTGCGGACCGAGGTCGCGCTCCGTGAGGCGGCCGGCGCAGACCGCGCCGATCCAGCGCGGCATCTCCGCGCCGCCGACGAGGCGCTCGCCTCAGGCCGACCGCGCGACGCGATCCACGCGCTGTACCTCTTCGCACTCACGTCGCTCGTCGCGCGAGAGGCGATCCGCTTCGACCCCGCGCTCACCGACCGCGAGCTTCTCGTTCGCGCGGCCGCGATCCCGCATGCGGACGCGCTGCGCGATCTCGTCGCGCTCTACGAACGATCGTGGTTCGGGCTCCGCGATCCCGGCGCGGACGAGGCGCGGCGCGCGCGGACCCTCGCGATGCGGGTGGCCGGATGAGAAGGATCAACCCGCTCTATCTCGTCGCGCTGCTGCTCGCGGTGGCGACCCTCGTGTTCGCCTTCGCGACGGTCGGCACCGCGCCGGCGACCGCCGGCCGCACCGGTTCGGTGTACGACGAGGGCGCCGGGGGCGCGGCCGCGCTGCGCCGGTACCTCGAGGCGATGGGCGCGAACACGACCACGCTGCAGGGTGAGCGGTTCGCGCCTGACGTTTCAACGGCGTCGGTCCTGTTCATCCTCGGCGCGACGGAGGCCATCACCCCGAGCGACGCGGAGAACGTGCGGAAGTTCGTCGTCGCGGGGGGCACCGCTGTCGTCGCGACGGACCTCGGCCTCTTCGAGCGTCCGCTGCTCGACGCCTTCGGCCTCAGCATCACCGGTCTCGCGCTCCCGGGGACGCACTCGCTGACGAGCGCCGTCTTCGCGGATCCACCGGCGCGCGCGCTCGCTGTCGATCGCGCGGGCTCGCTGTCGCTGAGCCCACGAGCGCTCGCGTTGGCCTCGGATGGACGCACGACGATCGCGGCAGCCGTGCGCGAGGGCCGCGGGACGTTCTACGTCCTCGCGAGCCTCGGGCCGTTCCTCGCCGCAGGCCTCGGTCAGGCCGACAACGCGCGCGTCGCGCTCGCGTTCGCGCACGACGCGGTCGCGCAGGGCGGCACGGTGGCCTTCGACGAGTATCACCACGGCTTCCACCCGAGCGCCGACGTTCTCGTCCTCATGCAGAGCACCTGGCCGGGACGCGCCCTCGTCTTCGCAGTGGCAGCGGGCTTTCTCTATCTCGTCCTCTCCGGTCGCCGTCTGGGACCAGCAGTTCCGCTGGACCCGCGCCCCGCTCGCTCGAGCCTCGAGTACATCCGTGGCTTCGCGGGGCTGGTGCGGCGGTCGGGCCGGGGCGAGATCGCGCGGCGCCGGTTGCGCCGCGATCTGCGTGGCGGCCTGGCCCGCGCGCTCGGGCTCGACCCCGGCATGGACTTCGAGCGCGTCCTCGCGACGCTGGCGGCCACGGACCGACAGCGCGCCGCGGAGGCGCGCGCGGTCGATGATGCGCTGGGGCGCCGCTTGCGCGAGGACCAACTGCTCCGTACCGTCGGCCAGATAGAACGGCTCGTGAGGCGGTGAGCGGTCGCGCGCGCGAGGTCGCGGAGCGTTTCCACCGCGACGTGCATCGCATCATCGTGGGCCAGGACGAGACCGTCCGGCTTGCCTTCATCGCGCTCGTTCTCGGCGGACACCTACTGATCGAGGGCGTGCCGGGTACGGCGAAGACCCTCCTCGCGCGCACGATCGCGCGCCTCATCGGCGGCACCTTCAAGCGGATCCAGTTCACGCCCGACCTGATGCCGAGCGACATCGTCGGCACGTCCATCTACGAGATCACCACGAGCAACTTCAGGATCAAGGAAGGGCCGATCTTCGCGAACGTCGTCCTGGCCGACGAGATCAACCGCGCGCCCGCGAAGGCGCAGGCCGCGCTTCTCGAAGCCATGGAGGAGAAGCAGGTCACGCTCGAGGGCGACTCGCGCCCGCTGCCGCGTCCGTTCCTCGTTATCGCGACGCAGAACCCGGTCGAGTACGAAGGGACCTATCCGCTGCCTGAGGCCGAGCTCGACCGCTTCCTCTTTAAGGCGATCATGCGATACCCCGAGTCGCAGGAGGAGCAGGCGATCCTTCGCGCGCACGACAAGGGTCAGCCGCTCGCGGAGGTCGACAAGCTCGAGCCGTTCGCGAAGAACGTATTGGAGGAGTGCGCCGCCGAGGTCGAGTCGGTGACGGTCGAAGACTCCGTCCTGCAATACGTCGTGCGCATCGTCGAGGAATCACGGAAGTCGACCGACCTGCTGCTCGGGGCGAGCCCCCGCGCGGGCGTACACCTTCTACGCGCGTCCAAGACCGCCGCGGCGCTCGATGGGCGCGACTTCGTCACGCCGGACGACGTGAAGTCGCTCGCCATTCCCACGCTGCGCCACCGCCTCGTGTTGCGCGCCGAAGCCGAGATCGAGGGCCTCGACGCCGATGCGGTGTGTCGGCGCGTGCTCGCGCGCCTCGACGTCCCACGCTGAGTCACATCCCGCTACCGCGCCCGCGGCTGCTCGCGCTGGTGCTCGCCGCCGCGGTCCCGCTCGCGCTCGGCGGGATCTCCGGCGCGTTCGTGGCGCTCGGCGTCGCGGTCGTCGCGCTCGCCCTCGTGCTCGCGGTCGTCGACCACCGCGCGACCCCGGCACCATCCCGCATCGCGGTCGACCGTGTCGCCGATCCGCAGCTGTCGATCGGCGTGCCCAACCGCGTGACGCTACGGGTCACGAATCCGTTCGCGCGGCCGCTGCGGCTGGAGCTCGCCGACTCCGTACCGGTCTCGTTCGACGTCGATCGGCGGCGCTCACCGCTCACGGTCGCGCCGCGGGGCGCGGGCGAGACGGTGTACGCCGCGCGGCCGCATCACCGCGGAACGTTCTCCTTCGGCGACATCCATCTCCGTCTGCGCGGACCCCTGGATCTCATCGAGCGGCAGGGCCGCGTCGCCGCGACCGCGCCCGCCAACGTGTATCCGGACCTGCATGAGGTCCGCCGCTACGAGGTGACGCTGCGCCGCGGCCTCGCATACGACGCTGGTCAACGTCGCGCGCGCATCCCCGGCGCAGGTACGGTGTTCGAGCGGCTGCGTGAGTACCTGCCCGACGACGATCCCCGCTCGATCTCGTGGACGGCGACCGCGCGGCGCGGCCGGCCGATCAGTGTCGAATACGAGACGGAGCGGCAGCAGCGCATCCTGATCCTTCTCGATGCAGGCCGAATGATGTCGAGCACGCTCGCCGGGCTCACGAAGCTGGACCACGCGGTGAACACCGCGCTGATGCTCAGTTACGTCGCCACCGCGAAGGGCGACGAGGTCGGGCTGCTCGGTTTCGCCGACACGGTGCGCTCGTACGCGCCGGCGCGCCGCGGGCGCAAGCAGTTCCTGCGGCTCACCGAGGAGCTGCGCCGTCTCGAGGTCACGACCACCGAGCCGGATTACCGCGCCGCGTTCGAGTTCCTCCGTTCGCGGACGGCGCGCCGTGCGCTCGTAGTGCTGTTCACCGATCTCGTCGACGAGGAGGCGTCGCGCGCGCTCGTCGCCGCGGTCACGCGCCTGGCCGGGAACAACCTTGTCCTGTGCTGCCTCCTCGCGGACCCGCAGCTTGCGGAGGTCGCGTCGAAGGTGCCGTCATCGACGACAGAGCTCTACGAGCGCGTCGTCGCGGAGGACGTGCAGGAGGCGCGGGCGCGCGCGCTCGCGATCCTGCGGCGGCGCGGCGTGCACACTATCGACGTGCCGGCAGAGCGTCTCACCGTCGCGACGATCCAGCGCTATCTCGAGTTGAAGTCGCGATTCCTGTGAGCCGACGCGCCCCCGCGTCGCTCTACGTCGCGATCTTCCTCCTCTCATTCGCGGCGCTGCTCTTCCAGTTCGTGCAGACACGTCTTTTCAGCGCGATGCTGGATTACCACCTCACCTTCCTGGTCGTGAGCGGCGCGCTCCTCGGCGTCGCTGCCGGCGGCACCGCAGCGGCCGTCGTGGACGTCCGAGCGCGCCGGCCGAGCTCGGCCCAGCTCGCCGTGACCGCCGCGGTCGCGACCATCATCGCGCTCGCGGTCGAGACGCAGATCGACCCGCGAGCGGCCGGGATGTTCGTCGCCGCCGGCGCCGCCTACGTGCTCGGCGTGATCCCGGTCCTCTGCGTGAGCTGGGTCATTGTTCGCGCGCTTCGCGACACTCCGGAGGCGAGCGGGCCGCTTTACGCCGCAGATCTCGCGGGCGCGGCTACCGGAGGAGTGCTCGGGTACCTGACTATCGGCACGCTTGGCGCTCAGGGCCTGTACGGCGCCGTCGCCGGGGTATCGCTCCTGGCGGCCGCGGTCCTGCTCGCGCCACGGCCGGCGGGGGTAGCGGTTCGCGCGGGTCTCGTCCTGATCGCGATCGTGACGACGGCGGTTCTGTCGCTCTGGGGTGAGGCTCTGGCGCCACCACGACCCGGCCCCTTCAAGGCTGGCCTGCTGAGCGCCCCGCACGAATTCGCGCGCTGGGACCCGCTGGCGCGCATCGATATCGCACGACGAGGCGCTCTCGGTGATCCGATCGATTACGCCTTCTTCATCGATGAGCGATATGCCGGGCCGCGACCCCCAGCGCTGTTCATGACGCTCGACATGAGCGCGTACACGCCCATCGTCATGCGTGCGACCGACGCCGAGCTCGGGTTCCTCGACGCCAGCCTCATCGCCGCCCCATACGCGCTCGCTGCGCGCGATTCCGTGATCGTCGTGGGGCCGGGCGGCGGCATCGACGTGCTTAACGCGCTGAGGCACGGTGCGACGTCGGTCACGGCTGTGGAGGTGAACCGCACGGAGGTCGCGCTCATGCGCGGGCCGTACGCGGAGTACAGCGGCGGCTTGTACCTCGATCCGCGCGTGCACGTTTTTGAAGACGAGGCGCGGAGCTTCGTCCGCCGCTCCAACGAACGCTATGACGTCCTCGTGATCACCGTCGTCGACAGCCTGGCCGCTCTCACCGCGGGGGCGTACGCGCTGACTGAGAATTACCTCTACACCGAAGAGGCGATGATCGACTACCTCGAACATCTGACCCCCGGTGGCGTGACCGCGATTTCCCGCTGGTATCTCGAACCGCCGGCCGAGATCGCGAGGACGGTCGGCATCGCGGAGAGCGCGCTGCGGCGCTTGGGTCGCCAGGATCCGGAGCGGTCGATCGCCGTACTGCGCCACAACCAGCTCGCGATAGTCCTCGCGCGCAACGAGCCGTTCGCACCGCCAGACATGCAGCGGCTGCGTGCGTTCGCGGACCGCTACAACTTCCAAGTCGTCCTCGATCCGCTCGCCCCGAGCGGCCCGCTGGTCGACCTCGCGCGCGGCGAAGTACCGCCGACCGACGACAAGCCGTTCTTCTTCGACACGGTGCCGCTGTCCGAGATCCTTGCCGGCCGTGAGCCAGTGCCATACGGGTATGCGGTATTGCTCATGACGCTGGTGCTCTCGCTGGCGATGGCCACGCTTTTCACTCTGCTGCCGGTCTACCGCGGCGCTCGCGTCGCGGCGGGACGTATTGTCCCGACCGGCACCGTGGTCGCGATCGCGCTCGGCGCCGGATTCATCGCCGCCGAGCTCGTTCTCCTGCAGCGCTTGACGCTATACCTCGGCCAGCCCGCGCTCGCGCTCTCCATCGGCCTGGCCGCCCTCCTCGGCGGTGCCGCGCTGGGTAGCGTGCTGTCGTCGCGCGTCCCCGCCAGCGTGCGCGCTGCCGCCATCGCGAGCGCGGTCGTGCTGCTCGCGGTCCTCGGCGGTCTGCCGTGGCTCACCAGCGCGACGCTCGCCGGGCCGCTCGAACTGCGCATCGCCGTCGCAGCCTTGGCCGCGCTCGCGGTCGGGATACCGCTGGGCACCATCTTCCCGCGCCTCGTCGCGCTCGTCAGCCAGCCCGCACTCGTGAGCTGGGTATGGGCCGTGAACGGCACCGCGTCCGTCGTTGGCGCGACACTCGGGACGATCGTCGCGCTTGTCGGAGGCTTTACGGCACTGGGTATGGTCGCGGTCGCGTGCTATGCGATCGCCGCCGCGTTCGCGCCGCGCCCCACCAGCCTCGGCCGGCCCGCGAAGAGCACGTAGCCCCAGAGCATCGCGCCGGTGACGACGCCGACGCCGGCCTTCACGGCCTCGCTCGCGCCACTCGGTGACAGGAAGCCCTCGATCAGCCCGGCGACGCCGAGCACTGGGATGACCAACAGCATCACCCGCGACGCCTGGGCGCCGCCGAGGCGAAGCGCGTCACGTCGCGAGCGCTCGCCCGGTCGCAGGATCGCCCAGGCCAGGCGCAGGCCGGCGCCCCCGGAGAGGAAGATCGCGGATAGCTCGAGGAAGCCGTGCGCCGCGATGAACGCGAGCAGTCCGCCGCCGAGCCCGTAGCCCTGCACCACCGCGAAAATCGTGCCGAGCATCGCGCCATTTGCCGCGAGCGCGTAGATCGTGAGCGCACCTGCGGTGAGTCCGCCCGCGAACAGGACGATCGCGACGCGAACGTTGTTCACGATGATCAGCGGCCCCGCGATCGGCCGGAAGCCCTCGGGGATGTCGGTCCAGAGCTGGCGCTCGGCGAGCTGCTGCCGGGTCTCCTCGGGGAGCGCGTTCGCGGCGACGTCGGGGAGGAGCAGACCCACCACGTACATCCCGAGCGCGAACACGATGAAGATCGCGAACGATGCCCCGGTCCACGGCAGATTCGCCCGAACTGTGGCGGGCAGCTCGCGCAGCACGAATCGTCGCAGGCGTCGGCCGCTCGTCGGAGCCTCGCTGTAAACGAGCGCGTGCGCGGCGGCTACGAGATCGTTCAGCCGTTCCGTCGCGACGTCGCGCGCGAAGTCCCGGCGAGCGATCGCGAGATCGCTTGTCGTCACGCGGTAGAGGCGGCCCAGCTCGCCGACGTCGTCGGCGCTCAGGCGTGCGACACGTCCCCTAGCCGCGCTCACGAGCTGCCCGAGCCGCGCCCAGCGCGCGCGGCGATCTTCGACGAACCGGTCGATCGTCACGCCGCGAACGTACCATGTGCCCCTGCGCTCTTACCGCGGTGTTCCGCTCCCGATCCTTTTCGCGATCTTTTGCCTGTCGTTCGCCGCGCTGCTCTTCCAGTTCGTCCAGACCCGGCTATTCAGCGCGATGCTCGACTATCACCTCACGTTCCTGGTGGTGAGCGGTGCGCTGCTGGGCGTCGCCGGCGGCGGCACGGCCGCGGCGGTCGTGGATGTTCGCGCGCGCCGACCGAGCTCGGCGCAGCTCGCCGTTGCCGCGGCGATCGCCACGCTCGTTGCGCTCGCTGTCGAGACGCGGATCGATCCGCTGTCGTCTGGAATGTTCGTCGCTGCTGGCGCCGCTTACGTGTTGGGCGTCATTCCTGTGTTGTGCGTGAGTTGGGTCATCGTTCGTGCGCTTCGCGAGACACCAAGAGCGAGCGGGCTCCTCTACGCCGCCGATCTCGCGGGCGCCGCCGTCGGTGGGATCGTTGGTTACCTGGCGATCGGCACCCTCGGAGGGCAGGGTCTCTACGGTGTCGTTGCGGGGATTTCACTCCTCGGCGCTGCCGCTCTGCTCGCGCCCAGTGCAACGCGCGCGCCGGTCCGTGCCGGTCTCGTTGCTGTCGCGATCGCGACGACGACGGTGCTCTCTCTGTGGGGTGAGACGCTAGCTCCTCCGCGACCCGGACCGTTCAAGTCGGACGCGATGGGCGTGCCACACGAGTTCGCGCGTTGGGATCCGCTCGCGCGTGTGGATGTCGCGCGGCACGGCGAGCTGGGGGATTCGGGCCACTACGCGTTCCTCATCGGCGATCGATACGCGGGACCGCGAGCGCCTGCGCTGATGATGACCCTCGACATGGGCGCTTTCACGCCGATCGTCATGGATCCGACCGAAGAGGAGCTGGCAGTCTTCGACGCGAGCATCCTCGCCGCTCCATATTCCATCGCTGCGCGCGAGGCGGTGCTCATCGTCGGGCCAGGTGGCGGCATTGACCTGCTCGTCGCGCTAAGGCACGGTGCGAGCGCGGTGACCGCGGTCGAGGTGAATCGCACCGAGGTCGCCCTCATGCGCGGTCCGTATGCGGAGTACAGCGGCGGGGTGTATCTCGATCCGCGCGTTCACGTCTTCGAGGACGAGGCCCGGAGCTTCGTCCGTCGTTCGTCCGATCGTTACGACGTGCTGGCGATCACCGTCGTCGACAGCTTCGCGGCGCTCACCGCCGGCGCCTACGCACTGACGGAGAACTACCTCTACACCGAAGAGGCCATGCTGGATTTTCTGGGTCATCTCTCACCCGACGGCGTCATCGCGATCACGCGCTGGTATCGCGATCCTCCGGCTGAGATCGCGAGGACGGTCGGCATCGCGGACGGTGCTCTGCGCCGGCTGGGCCGCGACCAGCCCGAGCGGCGGATCGCCGTTCTGCGCCATGGGCTGCTTGGTCTCGTGCTAGCCCGGAACGATCCCTTCACGCCGCTCGACATGCAGCGACTGCGCGCCTTCGCCGATCAGCACGGCTTCAGCATCGCGCTTGACCCGCTCGCGCCGAGCGGTGCTCTGGTGGACCTCGCGCGCGCCGAGGCACCACCTACCGACGACAAGCCGTTCTTCTTCGACTCCGTTGCTGTTCCCGACATCCTCGCCGGACGCGAGCTGCTGCCGTATGGCTACGCGGTACTGCTCACCACGCTCGTCCTCTCGCTGGCCATGGCCGCTCTCTTTGTCCTGATGCCGGTGTATCGCGGCGCTCGTCTCGCCGCCGGACGCGCTCTGCCGCCCGGCACCGTGGTGGCTCTTGCTCTCGGCGTGGGGTTCATTGCGGCGGAGCTCGTCCTACTGCAGCGCCTCACGCTCTATCTCGGCCAGCCAGCCCTGGCGTTGTCCATCGGCCTTGCTGCGCTCCTCGGCGGCGCCGCCCTCGGCAGTGCGGTATCGCCGCGGGTTCCTGCCGGGGTGCGTGCGGCGGCCGTCGCGAGCGCGGTCGCGCTGCTCCTCGTACTGGGTGGACTGCCTCTGTTGACGTCCGCGACGCTCGCCGCGTCGCTGGAGATCCGCGTCACGATCGCGGCGTTAGCCGCCCTCAGCGTTGGGATCCCGCTCGGCACGATCTTCCCGCGCCTCGTCGCGCTCGTCGAGCGGCCCGCGCTCGTCAGTTGGGTCTGGGCGGTGAACGGGGCAGCATCGGTGGTCGGCGC
>CAJDUG010000038.1_pt1 | contig 17247 bp, 18 predicted proteins | sample 7390021 | NCBI WGS metagenome assembly CAJDUG01 (sample SAMEA7055676, study PRJEB34461) | soil metagenome | biome: terrestrial ecosystem; feature: Peninsula; material: soil | place: Antarctica | collected 2016
CGCAGGCTGTACGGCGAGGAGTGGACGCCCGGCATCGACTCCGACCCGCGCATCAACATCCTTGTGGCGCGGATCCCGGGCGCGGCGGCCGGTTACTTCAACTCGTCCGACGAGCTACCGCTCTGGGTCAACGAGTTCTCGTCAGAGCGCGAAATGATGTATATCAACTCGCTCGCCGCTCGGCCGGGCACGAGCTACTTCAGCTCCGTCGTCGCGCACGAGTTCTGCCACATGATCCAGTACGGAAAGCGCAAGCGATCGCAGGTCTGGTTCAACGAGGGCCAGGCGCAGCTCTGTGAGCTGGCGAACGGGTTCCCGGTCTCACACGCGCAGACGTTCCTGCAGCTGCCGGACACGCAGCTGAACGACTGGCCCGAGCTCGAGCAGTCCCAGGCGCATTACGGACTCTCGTACCTCTTCCTCGAGTTCGCGCGCCAGCAGGCCGGCGGGGACGACCTCATCAACGCGTTCATGTCGAGAGGCATCGACACGCCGGCGGATCTCGACGCGGTCCTTCGCGCGCGCGGGCAACGCGGCATCGAGGAGCTCTTCCTAGACTTCGTCGCGGCGAACGCGTTCATCGGATCGGCCGCCGAGGCGCGTTACAGCTACCCCAGTGGCCTCGCCGCGCGGACGCCCGCGGGCGCCAGCGACCAGGACCGCGTGACGCTCGGCAACACGCTGAACGCCACCACGCACGAGTACGCGGCACGCTACGTCGAAGTGCCTCGGGCGGCGATGAAGATCCGCTTTGAGGGAGCACGGGAGACGAAGCTCCTCCCGACCGATCCGCATTCCGGCAAGGCGATGTGGTGGTCCGATCGCGCCGACGGCCTCGACAGCACGCTCACGCGGACGGTCGACCTCCGCGGCGCGACCGCACCGAAGCTCTCGTTCTGGACCTGGTACGAGATCGAGAAGGATTACGACTACGGCTACGTCGCGGTCTCCACGGACGGCGGGGCGCGCTGGACGACGCTCGCCGCGCCGGCAACCACGCGGGACGATCCGAACGGCAGCAATCTCGGCAACGGGTTCACGGACAACTCCGGTGGCGGCAGGACCCCGGCGTGGATCCAGCAGGAGGTGGACCTCTCACCCTACGCGGGCAAGGAGATCCAGCTTCGCTTCGAATACGTGACCGACGGCGCGCTCAACCTGCACGGGATGGCCATCGATGACATCACGATCACGGGCGCGTTGAACGACGACGCGGAAACCGACAACGGCTGGAAAGCCGATGGCTTCGTGCGCTCGACGAACCTGGTCGCGCAGCGTTTCGCCGTGCAGCTCCTCCGCTTCACCGCCGGCGGGACGTCGGTGGAGAGGCGCACCGTGGATGCGGGAAGGCTGGACTTCGAGGTGGACACCTCAGGCGACCGGCGCCCGCCGCTGCTGGCTGTCACGGGTTTCGCGGTCCGGACGACGCAGCGGGTCCCGTTCAGCGTGTCGGTCGAGCGCCGATGACGCTGGGTCGCCGTGCCGCGGGGCCGAGCGTGAAGCCGGTCAGATACGGCGTCATCCCCGCAGGAGGTCTCGGGACGCGCTTTCTGCCGATCAGCCGCGCCGTCCCGAAGGAGCTCATACCGGTCGTCGACACACCGGTGATCGAGATCGTCGTGACCGAGATGACCGAGTCCGGCATCGAGCGGGTCGTGCTCGTCGTCGGCCCCGGCAAGGAATGGATCGAGGCGTACTTCCAGCCGAATCCGCGCATCGAGGCGCGGCTCGCCGCCGACATGCGCCAGGAGGACCTCGCGCTGCTCAAGCGCGCCGAGCGCCTCGCTCAGGTGAAGTCCGTGCTGCAGGCCGAGCCGAAGGGAAACGGACACGCGGTCCTTCAGGCGCGCCCGCTGATCGGAGACGAGCCGTTCGCGATGCTCTGGGGCGACGACATCATGCTTGGCGAGGAGCCCGCGCTGCTGCAGCTCATCAAAGCGCGCGAGAGGCTCGGCGGCGGCAGCGTCGTCGGATGCGTCCGGGTGGGGAAAAAGGACATCAGCCGCTATGGAGTCGTCGCCGGCACCGAGGTCGACAAGGAGACGCGGCGCGTTATCGGCATCGTGGAGAAGCCGGCGCCCGAGGACGCTCCCAGCGACCTCGCGGCGGTCCACGGGTACATCCTCGAGCCGGAGATCTTCGACGTCCTGGAGAAACTCCAGCCCGGCCGAGGCGGGGAGGTCTGGCTCACCGACGGTGTCTCCCAGCTGGCCCGGCACGGCGCTCCGGTCTGGGCCGTCGAGCTCAAGGGCCAACGCTACGACTGCGGGGACAAGATCGGGTACGTGAACGCGTTCGTGGACGCGGCCCTCGGTCGAAACGACACCGGACCCGCTGTTCGGGCCCATCTGGAAGGCCTCGGATGGAAGGCGCCGCGCGCACGATAAGCGGACGATCGCGGCTCTAAACAGGCTCTCAGGCGCCTAAACCCAGCCTCGGGCCCCTCTGCTAGCATCGACAGCGTTCCCCCTCAGTACACCTAGGGCGTTGCCATGTTCAGGGTGTGAGGGGTGGAGGGTGGGGAGTTGCAACGATCACCGATGGCCGAGCTGCGGCGCGTCGCGTCCCTCGCGCTGCTCACGCTCGGCGTCCTGGTGGCGTCGTGGGTCCTGGCGTCGGGCGCCGCGCGTGAGATGGCCGCGCATTCGAACGCGCCGAGCACTTCGGACCGCGTCTCTCCGGTCTCGCGCTCGCTCGCGCGGCAGATCCCGCTGCCCGACCCGCAGCTGCTCCGCCTGGGCGGTCCGAGCGTGCCGCTGGCCCTCCTCGAAGCCGGCAGGCTGACCTCACTGCGCGCACCGAGGGCGGCCACGGTGGCCGAGGCTCTCGCGGTGAATGGGGTGGAGGTCGGCCCTCAGGACCGCCTGTCCAGCGCGCCCGATGCCGTCGTCAGCCCGGGCGACATCATCCGACTCACACGCGTGACGACCCACGAGATCGTCGTTCGCGAGCCGCTGCCGTTCACGGTCCAGACGCATCAGGATGCGACGCTCCCCGCCGGCCGGGTCGTTGTCGCGACCGCGGGCATCACGGGACTCGCCGACAACACCTACCGCGTCGAGGTCGCGGACGGTCTGGAAGCCGGCCGGACGCTCGTCGCCAGCGTGGAGGTCGTGACACCGGTGGCGGAGGTCCGGCGGGTCGGCACCAGGCCAGCCATCCCGGCGCCCGCACCGGCCGACATCGAAGCCATCATCCGGGCCGCCGCCGCGCGATGGGGCGCTGACCCGACGCAGCTGCTGCGCGTGGCCTGGTGCGAGAGCCGCTACAACCCGTCGGCCTACAACGCGTCCGGCGCATCGGGACTCTTCCAGTTCATGCCGCGCACCTGGGCGGCGAACAGCGTCCGCGCGGGCTACGCCGGCGCGAGCGTGTGGGATCCCGTCGCCAGCGCCAACACCGCCGCCTATATGTTTCGGAACGGGCAGGCGTATCAGTGGACTTGCCGATAGCGCCGAAGCGAGTGTTGTCGCGCGATTTTGTGATGGTCGCGCGATTGTGTGACCAACTTCGTGTGACCGCCTGACGCATTTTGGGTCCTTGTGCTTTGTCGGCTCCGAATGCATTGATGCGGCATGCGAAGCGGAGCTTGCGGGTGCCACTACTGCACTGAACGTATTCAGATCAGGTGCGCCTTCTGCCGTCAGACTGCATGGGTCTTACGCAAGAAGGTCGAGCAACGTGGACAGCGTTTCTGTTCTCGACGATGCGCAAACCTCCGGAACAGTCGTAAGCGTGCAGGGCGGCCACCTTGCGAATGCGGCTGCGGGATGCTGATCGGCCCGCAGGCAACTCGCTTCATCTCTGGACATAACCCACCTACGCCGCGCGCGCTCCTTCGAGGGCCAGCCAACGGGCGATGGACCGGAGGGCCGAAGAGGCCTCATCTGTCGCCTGAACACCGCGCGTGGCGTGAAGCCGTGTTCCGGAAGGATGACTACAGGTGCCAGAACTGCGGCGCTCGAAGCAGGGCTGGTGATCCGGTCTACCTACACGCGCATCACGTCAAGCGCGTCGCCGACGAACCTCTCGCGGCCTTCGACGTCGACAATGGTCAAACACTGTGTCTCGAGTGTCATCGCACGCTTCACTGGGGTACGGATCGAAAGAGACGGCGCAAGCGGGTCGCCGCCGCTGCGGAATAGGCTTCGCCGCATCGATTCTGTCGATCGCGGCATGACCGCTTGACTTAGGAGCATCGGACGTGGACATCGCCGATCCCCGCGACCTTAAGACCGTCCTGCGGCGGCACGGTGTTCGTGCCGCGACCTCTCTGGGTCAGCGCTTCCTGGTCGATCGCGACGTGCTCGACGCCATCGTTGACGCTGCAGACCTGTCGGCCGAGGACGATGTGCTCGAGGTCGGACCAGGCCCGGGCGTCCTCACGGCGCGTCTGTCGGAACGCGCGCGGTCGGTCTCCGCGGTCGAGATCGACGAGCGCATGATCGCCGTCCTCCGCGACACGCTCTCCGGCCACGAGAACGTCACGATCGTCCGCGCCGACGCGCTCGAGGTGGACCTGTTCGCTCTCTCCGAGCGGCGCCCGACAAGGATCGTCGCGAACGTGCCATACCAGATCACCACTCCGCTGCTCGAGCGCTTCATCGGGGACGAGCGGCGCCCCCCGCTCATCGTGCTGCTCGTTCAGGAGGAGGTCGCACGTCGCATCGTTGCGACGTCCTCATCCGGGAAAGAGCGTGGCTACCTATCGGTCTTCGTGCAGTCGTTCGCCGAGGCACGGATCGTCCGTCGCGTGCCGGCGCGCGCCTTTCGCCCCGCCCCGAAGGTGGGCTCCGCGGTCGTCGCGCTACGAACGCACGCACTTCCCGCATTCGCGCCGCTGGAGCGACACGCGTTCCTGCGGTTGGTGAGCGACGTGTTCAGGCATCGCCGCAAGCAGCTCCGCGGAGCGCTCGGTCACGAGGCGGGTGTGACTCCCGACCGCGCGGAGGCGGCCCTTCGCGCCTGCGGCATCGATCCGAAACGTCGTCCAGAGGAGCTCGCGGTCGCGGAGTGGGTCGCGCTGGCGCGCGCGCTCGGCGTTCCCACCGATCCTTCGTCGGCGCGGTCGTGACGCGAGCGGTCACGCTGCTCGCGCCCGCGAAGATCAACCTCGCGCTCGCAGTCACGGGAAAGCGAGACGACGGCTACCACGAGCTTCGCAGCGTCTTCGCAACGATCGACCTCGCCGATCGCGTGCGCGTCGCTTCACACCGGCGTCTCGAGGTCCGCATCGCACCGGATGTCGGTGCTCCGCCCGGGGAGGATCTCGCGAGCCGTGCCGTGCGCGCCATGGCGACGGCGACGAGTCACGATCCGACGGCGTTCGTCCACATCCGCAAGCGCGTCCCCGTGGCGGCCGGTCTGGGTGGTGGCTCCAGCGATGCGGCCGCGGTGCTCCGCGCGCTCGCGTCGATCTGGAAACGCGACGATGTCGATCTGGTCGCCCTCGCGGCGACGATCGGCTCAGACGTCCCCTTCTTCGCTACCGGCGTGCGGGTCGCCCTCGTCAGTGGGCGTGGCGAGCGGGTGGACGGGCTGCCCGATCCGGCCGTGACGCATATCGTGATCGTGCGGTCGCATGCTCGCCTCGCGACGAAAGACGTCTTCGGCGAGCTACAGAACACCGATCGTGGAGCCGCGGGGGCGGTCGAAGTGCTGCGGGATGCGTTCGCGCGGCGCGCCACGACGCCGCAGCTGCTGCGTGACAACGCTCGGAACGATCTCCTCGGACCGGCGGAACGTCTCTGTCCTGCGATCGCTGAGGCGCGCTCGCGCGCCGCGGATCGCGGTGTCGCGCTCTCTCTTTCTGGCAGCGGACCGACGCTCTTCGCCGTCGCGGATGACCGTCCCGATGCGCTGCGCGCCGTGCGCGTCCTGCGCCGGATCGGCCTCGTGGCACACGCGCACACGATGGCTGGCTAAGGCATGCGAGACCGGGCGAGCGAGGGCTGTCCCCTTAACGTGGAAGGATGGACGACAAACGCGGAGACATGACCGTGCGGCAAGCGGGCCAGAAAGGTGGGACCTCGACGGCCGGCAAGCACGGGGCGTCCTTCTATCGAGAGATCGGGAAGCGCGGTGGTCAGGCGCGCAAAGGTCAGCTCGGCACCGAGGGCTACGCCAAGCTCGGCCGCAAGGGCGGCGAGGCGCGCAAGACGCAGCTTGGGTCGAAGGGCTACGCGGACCTCGGACGCAAGGGCGGCGAAGCGCGAAAGACGCAGCTCGGCAGCGAGGGGTACGCGCAGCTGGGGCGTAAGGGCGGGCGTCGTGTCGCCGAGCTCATCCGGCGCGGAAAAGAGCCAACAAACGGCGAAAAGACCGGAGATCACCGCTAGTCCCCGTATTCTTTGGCCGTGTCCAATGGGGCGTGGCCAAGTGGTAAGGCAGGGGACTTTGAATCCCCGATTCCCAGGTTCGAATCCTGGCGCCCCAACCGCCTGACCAGCCAATCTCAAGAATGACGGCGGGGCCGCCGGGGATCGTGCTCGCGGCGGGTCTCGGCACGCGGATGCGCTCGCAGACCCCCAAGGTCCTGCACCTCGTGGCCGGGAAGCCGCTCATGGCTCACGTCCTCGAGGCCCTTCGCGGCGCGGGCGCGCGCCCGGTGGTCGTACTGTCGAAGGAGAGCGAGCCCGCGCGCGCGATCGTCGGCGACGACGCCGTCGTCGCGATGCAGGATCCGCCGCGCGGTACCGGCGACGCGGTCCGCATTGCTCTCGGCGCTATCCCCGACGGGTCTGGCGACGCGTTCATCGTGTACGGCGACACGCCGCTATTGCGAGCGCCCACCCTGCGCGCGCTCGCGGAGCTGCGAGCGAAGCGCGGCGCACCACTCGCGCTCCTCTCCGGGATGGTCGGCACGGCGAACGCGTACGGGCGCGTCGTCCGCGACGCGAGCGGCGACGTTGCGCGCGTCGTGGAGGTGCGCCTCGCGACCGCCGAGGAGCGACGCCTGCCTGAATCGAACCTGGGTGCATACGCGGTGGATCTCGCGTGGCTGCGCAAGGCGGTGCCGCGCCTGCGGGCGAACGAGACCGGCGAGGTGTTCCTCACCGATCTCGTCGCGCTCGCGACCGCCGACGGCGCCGCGGTCGCGGCCCACTGCACCGAGGACCCCGATGAGGGAATGGGCGTGAACACGCGCGTCGAGCTCGCGGCCGCGGAGGACGTCGTCCGCCGCCGGATCCGCGATCGGCACATGCTCGCTGGCGTGACGTTCCACGATCCAAGCTCGTCGCCGGTGGATGCCGAGGTCGAGATCGCGCCGGACGTCGTGATCGAGCGCGGCTCCATCCTGGAGGGAAAGACGCGCATCGGGACGGGCACACGCATCGGGCCGTACGCGATCGTGCGCGACACGGTCGTCGGCGAGCGCTGCCGCGTCGAGGCCTCCGTGCTCGAGGGTGCGACGCTGGAAGACGACGTGCGCATCGGCCCGTACTCGCACCTCCGGCCCGGCGCATACCTCGAGAAGGGCGTCGAGATGGGAAACTTCGGCGAGGTCAAGAACGCGCGCCTCGGCAGGGGCACCAAGATGCATCACTTCTCATACGTCGGCGATGCGCAGGTCGGGCAGCGCGTGAACGTCAGCGCCGGCGTCATCACCCTGAACTACGACGGCGTGCGGAAGCACCGCACGGAGATCGGTGACGATGCCTTCATCGGTTCCGACACGCTGCTGCGCGCGCCGATCAAGGTCGGCGCGCGCGCGGCGACCGGCGCCGGCTCCGTCGTGACCAAGGATGTGCCCGACGACATGCTCGCCGTCGGCGTCCCAGCCCGTATCCGAAAGAAGACCGAGCGGAGAACGGACAAGACCGACTGATGGATGCCATCGCCTGGCAGCTGCTCCTACTCGAGCTCATCCTCGTCGTCCTCCTCGCGGTCCTGTCCGCGGGCGAGGCCGCGATCAACATCGTGCGGCGCCCGGGGATGGCCGACGAGCTCGAGGTGCGCGGACGTCGCGGAAAGCGCGCTGGGGCGCTCGGCCGTCGCGCGGGCTACTACCTCGCGTCGATCCAGGTGGCCGAGTTCCTTATCGTCTTTACCTACGCGGGCATCGCCGCCGCCTTTATCGCCCCGCGTCTCTCGGCCCTGCTCGCCTTCTTCCTACGCATCGACACCACCGCGATCTTCACCGACGTCAGCGCGGTCGCCGTCACGGTGGCGGTCCTGTCGCTCATCGCCGTCCTCTTCGGTCTCTTCGTCCCGCGCGCGCTCGCCGCGCGTCACGCGCAGGGCACGCTCCTCTTGCTCGCGTTCCCCCTCGAGCTCATCACCTGGATCACGCGGCCCATCGTCACTTTGCTCTTCAGGGTCACGCAGGTGATCGTCCGCCCGTTCGGCGGCACGGCGCCGCAGCCCGGCGTCGTGACCGAGGACCAGATCCGCGCGCTCATCGAGACCGGTCAGGCGCAGGGCGTTCTCGAGCGCAAGGAGCAGGAGATGATCAGCTCGATCTTCGAGATGGGCGACAAGACCGTGGCCGACGTCATGGTCCCGCGGACGGACATCGTCGGCCTCGACGTCAACACGACGGCGCAGGAGCTGCTCGATCGCATCACCACGGTCGGCCACTCACGCATCCCCGTGTACGAGGGTTCGGCCGACAACATCATCGGCATCCTCTACGTGAAGGACGTGTTCCGGCGCATCGCGCGCGGCGACCGACAGCTGGAGCTACGTCAGTTCCTGCGGCCAGCGGTCTTCGTGCCCGAGACGAAGAAGGTCGACGCGCTGTTGCGCGAGATGCAGAAAGGCAAGGTCCACATCGCGATCGTGGTGGACGAGTACGGCGGGACCGCGGGTCTGGTCACCATCGAGGACCTTGTCGAGGAGATCGTGGGCGAGATACGCGACGAGTACGACGTCGAGCACGAGCTCGTCCTCCCGGTCTCCGAGAACGAGGCCCTGATGGACGCCCGCATCCCGTTCGAGGACGTGCGGGAGACGTTCGGCCTCGAGGTCCGGCCGACCGAGGCGTACGACACGCTCGGTGGCTTCGTCACCGCCCAGCTCGGACGCTTCCCGCGCCAGGGAGAGTCGTTCGAGGCGGCGGGCGCGCGCTTCGTCGTCGAGACGATCGAGGGCAAGCGCATCCGCCGCGTCCGCGTCACGCGACTGCAGCCAAGCCCGGAGCCCGCTTGACCGAGATCGGCCCGGGCGATGAGGAGCTCGTCCGCGTCGCCTCTCTCGCGCGCCAGCGCGCCCACGCCCCGTATTCGAAGTCCAGGGTCGGCGCGGCGATCCGCACCAAGCGCAACAAGGTCCACAGCGGCGCGAACGTGGAGAACGCGTCATATGGACTCACCGTGTGCGCGGAGCGGACCGCGGCATTCGCCGCCGTGAATGCCGGCGACACCGCGTTCGACGCGATCGCGATCGTGATCGACGACGAGCGCCTTCCCACGCCGTGCGGCGCGTGCCGCCAGGTGCTCGCGGAGTTCTCGCCCGACATGCGCGTGATCCTCGCGACAACGGGCGGCAAGCGGAAGGTCACGACGCTCCGCGAGCTGCTACCGGACCCGTTCCTGCCGGAGAATCTGCGCCCGTGAGCGGCAGACCATTCCTTCAGATCCCCGGCCCGACGAACGTCCCCGAGCGGGTGCTGCGCGCGATGGACCGTGCGGTCATCGACCACCGCAGCCCCGCGTTCGGTGCCCTGGTCCGGGGCCTTCTGCCCGACCTGGCGCGGGTGTTCAAGACCGAGCGCGGTCGCGTGATCGTGTACCCAACGTCGGGCACCGGCGCGTGGGAAGCCTCGCTCGTGAATGTGCTCGTGCCCGGCGCGGCCGTTCTCGCGTTCGACCACGGCCATTTCAGCGCGCAGTTCGCCGCAGCCGCGCGCAATCTCGGCTTCACCGTGGACCTCGTTCCGCTCCGCTGGGGACAGAGCGTTCCCGCCTCGGCGATCGCCGAGCATCTGCTGCCGAAACATCGCGCGGTACTCCTCGTGCACAACGAGACCTCGACCGGGGTGCGCAGCGACGTGCGCGCCGTGAAGCAGGCGATCGACGCGAAGGGCAGCGACGCACTTCTCATCGTCGACACGGTCAGCTCGCTCGCCAGCATGGATTTCCACTTCGATGAGTGGGGCGTCGACGTCGCGCTCACGGGCAGCCAGAAGGGTCTGATGCTGCCGCCGGGACTCGGCATCGTGTGCGCGTCCCCGCGCGCGATCGAAGTGGCGGCTCGCGGCGGCAGCCCTCGGAGCTTCTTCGACTGGCGCCCGATCCTCGAGGACAACGCGGCGGGTTTCTTTCCGTACACGCCCGCCACGCTGGTGCTGTTCGGGCTCCGCGAGTCGCTCGACATGCTCCTGGCCGAGGGTCTCGACAACGTCTTCGCGCGCCACGGTCGCCTCGCTGACGGCGTTCGCGCCGCGGTCGGCGCGTGGGGGCTGGGCATCCTGTGCGAGGAGCCGGACGCCCACTCGGACAGCCTCACGGCGGTCGTCATGCCCGAGGGGCTCGATTCGAACGCGCTCATCGCTCGCGCGCGCGATCGCTTCGACCTCGCGCTGGGCGTCGGGCTCGGTAGGCTCCGCGGCCGCGTGTTCCGCATCGGCCATCTTGGCGCCCTCGGCGAGCTCGAGGTCCTCGCCACGCTCGGCGGCGTCGAGATGGCGCTACGCGAGTGCGGCCACACGCTCGCCGCGGGTGCCGGCGTCGCCGCGGCGGAAGAGAGCTTCCTGTCGTCGGAGAAGAAGGCGGAACAGCCCGCGCGACGCTAGCCGCCGAAGCGCGGTCGCGCGACCTCGCGCCACACTCCATCGGCCAGGTCGTGCACGATCAGCTCGTTGACGATGAACTCCTGATCGAGGAGGAGGTCGCCCAGCGACGCCCACGCTTCATCGACCTGCTCCTGGCTGCCGATACTGTCGCGATGGAGAAGCGTGACATGCGCTCGAAAGGTCGCGCGCTCGGGGCCCAGCACGGCTTCGCGGAAGCGCCGCAGGTCGCTCTGCGGATCTTCGACGACCAGGAAGAGTCCCGGGTCGGGCGCAAGCCATCGTGCGGACCTGGAGACCCGCAGCCGGAGCGGGGGCGTGGACGCGGCGACCGCGATGAGCCGCTCGAGGTCGGCCGGCTCGTCGATCACCGTGACGTGCGATTCGACCGTCGCGGCCGTCTGGGGATCCCAGCGATGACGGAGCTCGTCGACGCGGTCGCGCAGCGGCCCGGTGAGCTCGGCGATCGCGATGCGACGCGTGGGTGCGGTTTCGATCAGGTCGGCGTCTGCGCGTCGGTGAGCGCGCGGTAGAACGCGCTCGCGTTCGTCATCGACAGGTTCTGCAGGCCGCTGGAGATCCGGTCCTGCGAGTTCTCGCCGGCCGACTCGACGTGGATCACGCCGTAGTCGCGGATCAGCGAGAGCGGGAACGGGCGCGCGAGGCTCGCGTCCTGGACGCGGTCCAGGAGCAGTGCCGCCTGGTTGCGGTTGAAGACGCCCCAGCGCGCGATGACGCGGCGGTCCGTCAGCACGTACCAGCGCCTGCTCCAGGGGATCCACTTGAAGAGGACCCACACGAGGAGCGCGAGCGCAGCAATCAAGAGGACGCCCGCAAGCACCTCCTGGCCCTGGCCGGCCGCGAAGACTGAGCCGACCACCAGGAGGACGAGCGCGACGACGAATAGCTCCCAGAGGAACAGCGGTCGCGTCGCGATCAGGACGCGCTCAGCGGGCTCGAGGATGAGGTCACCGGGTGCATCTCCCCGTCTGTCACGATCGGACACCGGGCGAATGTTAGGCGGAGAGCGTCCCCGCCGCCGCCACTTCGTCCGCCGCGCCGGTCGCGCTCGCGACGAGGTGGTCGAGCAGACGCCGCGGCTCGTTGCTCGAGCCAACGCCGTGTAGGAGATGCAGTGCGCGACCGCGGTGCGCTTCGATCTCGCGCTCGAGCAGCGGACGCACGCCGAGATCGTCGAGGATCGCGCGGATGCGGTCCACGTTATCCGCCGATAGCGGCGCCTGCGGCGCGAAGAGCTCATCGAGCTGCGCGCGCACGCGCGGCGACGCGCGCTCGAACGCGAGCACGACGGGCAGGGTCTTCTTGCGCTTCACGAGGTCGTTCATCTCGACCTTCCCGGTGCGCTCCGTTGTGGCCCAGATGCCGAGCAGATCGTCATGCGCCTGGAACGCCTGCCCGAACTCCTCACCGAAGCGCGCGAGCTGCTCGCGCACCGATGGGTCGTCGCTCGCCAGCATCGCGGCGCTCTGCGCCGACGCGGCGAACAGGGCGCCGGTCTTGCGCGCGGCCATCACGCGGTACCGGTCCGCGGTGACATCCGTGCGCGACTCGAAGCTGATGTCGAGGAACTGCCCTTCGCATACGCGGACGCAGGTCTGGTCCATGAGGCTCGCGAAGTCGAGGATGCGCTCGGCCGGGAAACCCAGCCTCCGGAGTCGTTGGACCGCCAGCCGCGACACCGCGTACATCCCGTCGCCGGCGTTGATCGCCTGGGGCACTCCCCAGACGGACCACACCGTAGGGCGGTGATGGCGCGCCGGATCGTGATCCTCGATGTCGTCGTGGATGAGGGTGAAGTTGTGCAGGAGCTCGATCGCCGCGGCGGCTGGCAGTGCCCGCTGCGGCTCTCCCGCGAGCGCCTCGAACAACAGCAAGCAGAGCAAGGGCCGGAGGCGTTTGCCGCCACGCGAGCGCGCAGCGTCCAGACCGAGGTGGTACAGCATCATCCCGTAGAACGGCTGCAGCGCCGCCTCCGGCTGCGTCAGCAACGAGCGGATCTCCTCATCGATCGAGGCGACGCGTGCCTCGAGAAGCGCCTGTGGTGACTGCGTGCCCACCGCATTCGATGATACGTGCGCGGACGTCCACGCAGGGTCACGAGCGATTAGCATGCCTTCTTGATGGCGTCGCGCACGTATCGCGCCGAGGCGATCGTCCTGCGGACGGTCGATTTCGGAGAGGCAGATCGCATCCTCGTGCTCTTCAGCCGCCACTTCGGGAAGCTCCACGTCGTTGCAAAGGGCATCAGACGTGCGACGAGCCGCATGGCGGGGCACGCGGAGCCGCTGACGCATGCCACCTATCAGCTGGCACGCGGTCGCGAGCTCGACGTGCTCACGGGAGCCGAGAGCCGAGCGGTCTATCCGAACCTCCGCGATGACCTGCTGCGCATCGCGGCGGGCTGGTATGTCGCGGAGCTCACCGACCGCTTCACCGTCGAGCACGCGCCATCCGCGCCGGTCTTCGATCTGCTTGAGACGGCACTGCGGCACCTCGAGGCGGGGCACGAACCGGCGCTGGTCTGCCGCTGGTTCGACCTGCACCTGCTGGATCGCTCCGGTTTCCGGCCGGAGCTGTACGAATGCGTTTCCTGCCGCGAGCCGCTGCAGGAGCGGCAGAACGCCTGGAGCGCCGTGGCGGGCGGTGCGCTGTGCGCGTCATGCGCTGCCAAGGCGAGCTATCAGCTCGCGCTCACGGTGCGCGCGCTGAAGTCGCTGCGCTATCTGCTGCTGAGCGATTTCGCGAGCGCGGCCCAGCTGCGCGTCGACGCAGCACTCGCGAGCGAGCTGGAGCACCACATGCGCTTCTTCGTGCAGCACGTCATCGACCGGGAGATCACCGCGGCGCGTCTGATCGATGAGATCCGCGCGCTGCCACCGCTCCCGAGCCCCGCGGCCACGTGAGCGCGTCGGATGTAGCGGACAAGCTCACCTCTCTCGCGAAACGGCGGGGGTTCGTTTTCCCGTCGAGTGAGATCTACGGTGGAGCCGGCGCGACCTGGGACTTCGGGCCTCTGGGGGTCGAGCTCAAGAACAACGTCAAGCGCGCGTGGTGGCGCGCCATGGTGCAGCTGCGCGAGGACGTCGTCGGCATCGATGCCGCCATCCTCATGCACCCGAAGGTCTGGGAAGCGTCCGGGCACGTCGAGAACTTCACCGACCCGCTCGTGGAGTGCCGGAACTGCCGCAAGCGCTACCGCATCGACGAGCTGCCGAATGGGGAGCAGCTGATGGACGCGTGGCGATCGAACCAGATCGACGTGAGCGGCGTCGCCTGTCCGAGCTGCGGCGAGAAGAAGCTTGCTGACCCGCGCCGCTTCAACCTGATGTTCAAGACGTTCGTCGGCCCGGCCGAGGACACCGCGTCGGTCGCGTGGCTGCGGCCGGAGACCGCGCAGGGCATCTTCGTCAACTTCGAGAACGTGCAGCAATCCACGCGGAAGCGGATCCCGTTCGGGATCGCGCAGATCGGGAAGTCGTTCCGGAACGAGATCACGCCGGGAAACTTCATCTTCCGGTCGCGCGAGTTCGAGCAGATGGAGATGCAGTACTTCTGCCGGCCGGATGACGCCCCGCGCTTCTTCGACGAGTGGCTCGCGCGGCGACGGCAGTGGTACGCCGACCTCGGCATCGCCGACGACGTGCTCCGGTTCCGCGAGCACGCCGAGAACGAGCGCGCGCACTACGCGGCGAAAGCCATCGACATCGAGTTCCAATACCCGTTCGGCTGGAACGAGACCGAGGGTATCCACAACCGCACCGACTTCGATCTTCGCCGGCACGGCGAGTATTCCGGCAAAGACCTGCGGTACCACGACGACCTCACGGGTGAGCGCTTCCTCCCGTACGTGGTCGAGACCGCGGTGGGCGCCGACCGGGCGACGTACGCGCTTCTCTGCGCTGCGTACGCGGAGGAGCCCGACAAAGAAGGCGTGCGGGTCGTCCTGCGGCTCCATCACACGCTCGCGCCGTACAAGGTCGCGGTGCTGCCGCTGTCGAAGAACGAGAAGCTCACGCCGCTCGCGCGCGAGGTCGCCGCCGCGGTCCGTCCCCACTTCATGAGCACCTATGACGAGACGCAGGCCATCGGCCGCCGCTACCGAAGGCAGGACGAGATCGGGACGCCACTCTGCGTCACCGTCGACTTCGATTCCCTGGAGGACCGCGCGGTCACGATCCGCGACCGCGACAGCATGGCGCAGGTCCGCGTGCCGATCGCGGAGCTCGTGCCGGCCCTGCGGGAGCGGCTCGGCGCCTAGCGCGGTCGCGCTCGCGGCGCTCCTGTACCTCGCCGCGCACGGCGCGCGCGCACCGTTCCTCGCGCTACTCGGCCTAAAACGCCTGCGGAACCTCGTACTGGTGATCGCGCCGTATGCGGTCGGCGTTCCCGTCGCGTTCGTTGCCTCGGAGAGCCTCGAGGCTGCCACGGCCGCGGGTCTGGTCGCGCTCGCGCTCGCGCCCGGAGCGCTCCTCGCGCCCGCGATCGTCACCGCCGCCGGCGGTCGCCGCGCGGACATGGCCGGAGCGCTCCTTCTCGGCACCGTGATCGCGTCGTTCGTGCTCCTCGTCACGCGGCCGGGCTCGAGCGCCGTCGCGCTCACGGGCGCGCAGGCGTTCGTCGTCGCGTCGCTTGCGGCGGGTGCGATGCTGCGGGTCCGCGACCGTGCCCTGGTACCGCTGCGATGGGCCGGCTACGTCGCGGGCTTCGGCGTTGTCGGGCTCGCAGTCGCCGGTGGTCCCATGATCGACGCGAGCACGGTGATCGTCGCGCTCGCCGCTGTAGGGGTCACGCTCGCGGTCGCGGCGGCGGCGGCACTGGCACTGCGGCGGGACGTGTTCTCCGCAGTCGCCGCCGCGGGCACGCGCGACCCGGTCGTTGCCATCGCAGTCGCGTGGGCGACGGGCGGCCCCGCGGCGACCGGCGTGCCTATCGTAAGTGCCGCAATCCTCGGTATCGCCGCGGGGGCGCTGATCATCGGGCGGCGCTAGCCTCGGACGGTGCTCCCACTCGTCACCACCTTCGTGGCCGGCGCTTTCGCGATCGCCGTGTTGCTGCGCTACATGCGCAAACGGCGGCCGTCGCACCTCGCCTGGGCGGTCGGCCTCCTGCTCTTCGCCGTCGCCGCCTTCAACGGCTTCCTCGCGCGCAGCGGTGGTCCGACCGACCTCGAGTACCGGCTTTTCTATCTCTTCGGAGCGATCGCCAACGTCGCGTGGCTGGCGCTCGGCACGGTCTTCATCACCGCGCCGCGATTCGGCCGCGCCGCGCTCGCTGTAGTGGTCGTGCTGACCGCGGTCTCCGTCTACGCCGTGTTCTCGACACCTGTCGACATCGCGGTCGCCGTCGACACCGGCAAGGGATTTCCCGACGGCTCGCTACCGCGGGTCCTCGCCGCGATCGGCAGTGGGGGAGGAAGCATCGTGCTCATCGGCGGTGCGCTGTGGTCGGCCTGGGCGTTCCTGCGCCGGCGCGACCAGGGACGCCGCGCGCTAGCGAACGTGATCATCGCGGTGGGGGTCTTCATCGCCGCGGCCGGCGGGACCGTCGCGTTCACCGGCGCTTCGGGGGTGCTCGAGCTGACGAACCTTCTGGGCGTCTCCGTGATGTTCGTCGGCTTCCTCTTGGCCTAGGTCTCCTTCGGCAGCTCTTCGTCGCCGACGAGGCGCGACGCGAATCGCTGCGCGACCAGCGTGAGCGCGGCGGTGAGCGCGCCGCTCACGGATTGCCAGATCATCTGCTCGGCCTTCGGCGGCTGCTCTACCTCGGCGATCTCCTTCCGCAGCGTCGCGCGCAGCCGCTTGCGCGCCCTGCCTTTGAGCTTGTCGACGCGGCCACCGAGCCTCGCGATGATCGCGTCGAGGTCAGTGTCCGCGCGGCGCAGCTTGCGGTCTTGCATGCCGCGCGCCACGGTGACCGCACCCAGGGCGGCGATCGAGCCGAGCGTCCCGAACACCGCCAGCGGCTGGCGGCGGACGAGGTTGCGCGGATCGACGTCCTCGCGTAGCCGCGTCCTCAGCTCGCTGAGGTCGACGTCAAGGCTCGCGCGAAGATCGGCTAGCTCGCGCTCCGTCCGAGCAGACGGGCTTTCGCCCAACGCATCGTCTCCTTTAGTGAATTGATCGACCGCGTGGGACCGCGTAGCTCCAGCTTCTTGTAACCGACGTAGCCCGTAAGGGCGGCCAGCGCCAGGAAGATTCCGAGCGTGATGAGAGCCGCGACCGGGAACGGCAGCCAGATCGCGATGACCGCGATGATCGTCACAGTAAGAGCGACGAATGTGCAGAGCACGAACGCGAGCGCCACGCCGAACCACATCGCCGCGCGCAGGTTCGCCTGCACGATCTCCGCGATCTCCTGCCGCGGCAGCTCGAGCTGTTTACGGATATAGAGCCGCACGTTGTCGCGGACGCGGCCGAGGAGCGTGCGGTAACCCGGTCGTTCGTACAAGGACGGCGAATGTAGCGCAGGCTCACGCACCGCGGACCAGTGGAGCA
>CAJDUG010000042.1_pt1 | contig 16243 bp, 17 predicted proteins | sample 7390021 | NCBI WGS metagenome assembly CAJDUG01 (sample SAMEA7055676, study PRJEB34461) | soil metagenome | biome: terrestrial ecosystem; feature: Peninsula; material: soil | place: Antarctica | collected 2016
GGGCGGCCGCATGAGCTGGATCGACGCGAACCTCGGCAGCAAGGTCACGATGAAGTACCCGAGCGTGTACCTCACCGGTGAGGGCGCGCACGGTGAGGTCCTGTCGGTGGCATTTGCCGGCGACGGGCAGCACCAGGACGCCGGCGCGAAGATGGTCCACGCCGCCCCGAACACCACGTCGATCATCACGAGCAAGGGCATCAGTAAGGGCACCGGCATCCAGAGCTACCGCGGACTCGTAAAGATCTACGCCGGCTCGCACGGTGCGAAGAGCACGGTGCGCTGCGATGCGCTCATGCTTGACGACACCGCACGGAGCTCGACGTACCCATACATGGAGATCGACGAGGACGATGTGACCATCGGCCACGAAGCCTCTGTGTCAAAGGTCGGCGAAGAGCAGCTGTTCTACCTCATGAGCCGCGGGCTTTCCGAGAACGACGCGACCGCGATGGTCGTGAACGGCTTCATCGAGCCGATCGTGAAGACGCTCCCGATGGACTACGCGATCGAGATGAACCGCCTGATCCAGCTGCAGATGGCCGGAGCGATCGGCTGACCCTCGCTCCCGTCCGCGCGTCGCTATTGCCGCTCGACCGAGCAACGGTCGAGCGGCTCAGTGTTGGGCGTGGTGAGCCCGGGTGGGTGCTCGAGGACCGCCTCGCGGCGCTAGAGCGCTTCGAGAGCGCCACGTGGCCGAGCGGGCAGGAAGAGGAGTGGCGGCGCTTCCCGCTGAAGGATCTGCCCACGGTGAGCGCGTCGGAGCTCCTGGGTGTCGCGCATCCGCCGAGCGAGTACGGCTCCGTGCCGCTCGATGCATCGCACAAAGGTCTGGTGTTCGATCGTTGGACGTCCGCGGTACGGGATCATCCCGAGCTCGTGCGCCGCTGGCTTCCTGACGGCGGCGGCATGCCGAGCCACGACGCCTTCCGCGCGTGGGCCGGTGCCCTTTACGGGCACGGAAGCACGTTCCTCTACGTCCCGCCGGGCCTGCACGTCGAGCTGCCGCTCGAGGTGCACAAGCGCTGGGCGGCGGGAAGCGCGCCGATCGTCTTCCGGACGCTCGTCATCGCCGAGGAGGGCTCGTCGGTGACGCTGCTCGAGGAGCTCTCGTCCGAGGGCGGCGGTCCCGGCCGCGTCGCGGTGCCGTCGGTCGAGGTCCGCGCCGGACCCGGCGCAACGGTCCGCTACGTGGGCGTGCAGCGCTACAGCGAGGACGTCTGGGAGATCGGACAGCAGCGCAACATCTCCGAGCGCGACAGCGTGCTCGCGAACTTCAACGTCCTCGTCGGCAGCAAGCGCACCAAGCTCGGCGTCGAATCGGACATCCGCGGCAACGGCGCGCAGGTGAAGCTGTACGGGCTCGTCGCGGCGGGGGACCACCAGCGCATCGACGTGAATTCGCTCCAGCGCGTCGACGGAAAGGCTTCGACCTCCGACCTGCTGTACCTGTCGGCGTTGTACGAGGCGGCGCACGCGGTCTTCTACGGCGTCATCCGCGTCGAGCCGACCTCGAGCATGACCGGCTCCTACCAGGAGTGCCGCAACATGCTCCTCTCGAAAAAGGCGGGCGCCGATCCGATCCCGGTGCTCGAGATCCTCACCAACGACGTCGCGCGCTGCGGCCACGGTGCGACCGCGGGTTCGCTGAGCGACGAGGACCTTTTCTACATCATGACGCGTGGTCTGGATCGCCCCACCGCCGAGCAGCTTCTCGTGCGCGGGTTTTTCCAGCGCGTCGTGAACTACATCCCCGACGTGCAGATCCGCACGCGCGTCACCGATGCGCTCGCGCCGCGCATCGGACGCATCGCGGAGGCCGAGGGCGCGGCAGCTTGAGCCGGTACGTCTGCGTCGCCAATACCTCGGACATCCCGCCAGGTGAGGTCGCCGTCGTCGAGGCCGAGGGCAGGAGCCTCTGTGTCGGGCACTGCGAAGACGACACCTGGGGCGCCATCGACAACGTCTGCACCCACGACGGCGGCGTCCTGGGCGAGGGCGAGCTGGAAGACTGCTTGGTCGAGTGCCCGCGCCACGGCGCGCGCTTCGACCTCCTGACCGGCGAGGTCAAAGCCCTACCCGCCGTCTTCCCAGTGAATGCGTATCCGGTGCGCGTCGTAGACGGCCGTGTCGAAGTCGACCTTGGAGTGCTGACACGTGAGTTAGAGATCGGCTAGGCGGAGCGGTTCGCGCGCTGCGGGTCCTGCCCCGGCTCGGGGTTCTCGCTCCGTCGCTACGTATCCCCGCCCCTCCGCCAGCGTCACCTGGGCGATTGGCGGGGCCCCTCGACGCTCGCTCGCGAGAACCCGTCTCGCCGTGTCACCCGCGGCGCGAGCGCACCGCCCCTGGCACCAGTCGTGCTCGCTTTGTTCGGCACAACTCGGTGGAGGTTCGCATGGAAGGTCACAAGGTCGTCGAGAAGCGCACCACGATCACGCGCGAAGATCACGTGGATCACGTCAAGGAACCAAAGACCACGAACGTGAACATCGGCTCCGACGGGAGCACCCAGGTGCAGGAAGACTCCGAGATCGTGGACGACCCGGTGGGGTCGACCATCATCCGCCAGGAAGAGACGATCGAGAAGCACCAGCGCTAGGAGCCGGGGCCTTCCGGCGCGGTATCCTCAGCCCGAAGACGCGCCGGGAGGGCCCTCTTGATCAGCAGCGCCGCACGCGATCGCATCAAGCTCGCCATCGACCAGCTCGAGGAAGGTTTCCATCTCCACGAGGAACGGTCGACCCAGGACGCCAATGAGTCGTACGAGGCCGCGCTCCAACGCGGCAAGGCGATGGGCTACCAGGAAGCCGCCCACCTCGTGAAGTCCGCACTCCACGACATCGACGTCAAGAGTCTCTGAGCGTCGGGTGATCACGGCGGTCGTGCTCATTACCGCGGAGCGCGGCGCGCTTCCCAAGATCGGCGAAGACCTCGCCGCGGTCGCGGGTGTGTCCGAGGTGTACTCCGTCACCGGTGAGATCGACTTCGTCGTGATGGTCCGGGCCCGCGAGCACGAGGAGCTGGCCGAGATCGTCACCAATCGCATCGCCCAGGTGCCTGGGGTCGCGCGGACCCACACTCACGTCGCATTCCGGGCGTACTCCAAGCTCGACCTCGAGAGCGTCTTCGGTCTGGGCAGCCCACGCTAGGGTCGTTCCCGCCGCAGCGGCTCCTCGTCGGCGTCCTCATCGCGGGGCCGTATCTCCGCGTACTCTCGGCTCTTCGCCGAGCCTCGCTCGCCTAGACTCGCGCTCATGCAGGCCGTGGTCATGGCCGGCGGCGAGGGGAGCCGCCTACGCCCCCTGACGATCAATCGGCCCAAGCCGATGGTCTCGATCGTCAATAAGCCGTGCCTTGGGCACATCTTCGACCTCCTTCAGCGCCACGGCATCAACGACGCGTTCGTGACGTTGCAGTACCTCGCGTCGCAGATCCAGGACAGCTTCGGCGACGGCGGCGCGGTCGGGATGCGCCTGAAGTACAGCGTCGAGGAATCGCCACTCGGGACCGGCGGTTCCGTCCGTCAGATCGGCGACGCTCTCGACGACACATTCATCGTCATCTCCGGCGACGCTCTGACCGACATTGACCTCACGAAGGTCATCGCGTTCCATCGCGAGCGCAAGGCCGCTGTCACGCTCACGCTCTACCACGTCGCGAACCCGCTCGAGTACGGCGTCGTCATCACCGGTGAGGATGGGCGGATCTCGAAGTTCCTCGAGAAGCCTTCCTGGGGCGAGGTCTTCTCGGACACGATCAACACCGGCATCTATGTGATCGAGCCGCGGGTCCTCGAGCGGTACAAGCCGGGCGAGGCCTTCGACTTCAGTAAGGATCTGTTCCCCGCGCTGCTGGCAGAGGGCGAGCCGCTGTACGGCTACATCGCGTCCGGTTACTGGACCGACGTCGGCTCGATCGCCGAATACGCCCGCGCGAATGCCGATCTGTTGCACGGCCGCTTGACCGCGGGCCCGCTCGGCAAAGAGCTCCTTCCCGGCGTCTTCACCAACGGCGACGTCGAGATCGATGAGTCCGCGCGCCTCACCGGGCCCATCTACCTGGGAAACGGCGTGAAGGTCGGCCCGCAGGTCGAGATCATCGGCCCGACCGTCCTACGTGACTACGTCACCGTCGATGTGGGCGCGGTCATCGATCGCTCGATCGTGTGGCGCAACAGCTACGTCGGCGAGCGGGCGGAGCTGCATGGCACGATCGTCGGCCGTCAATGTGCTCTGAAGTCGCGCGTGACCCTGGAAGAGGGCAGCGTGATCGGCGACCACTGTGTCGTGAACGAGAATGCTCGCGTCCGCAGTCAGGTGAAGATCTGGCCCGACAAGCAGATCGAGAGCGGCGCTGTCGTAGGGACCAGCCTCATCTGGGGTTCGCAGGGCCGTCGAGCGCTGTTCGGCCGCTTTGGCGTCACCGGACTCGTGAACATCGACCTCACGGCGGAGTTCTGCGCCCGCCTCGGCGCGGCCTACGCCTCGACCCTACCGGCGGGGACGACCGTCACGATGAACCGCGACCAGCATCGCTCGAGCCGCATGCTGAAGCGCGCGCTCATGGCCGGCATCGTCTCAGCGGGAGTTCACGTGGCTGACCTGCTCCAGGCGCCGCTTCCGATCGGCCGGCATCACACGCGGCGTCTCGGCGCGAGCGGGGGCGTGCACATCCGCGTGTCGCCGTTCGATGCGCGCGTGTGCGACGTGAAGTTCTTCGATCGCCAGGCGCTCGACATGGACAAGGCGCAGGAGCGCAAAGTGGAGACGGTGTTCTTCCGCGAGGACATCCGCCGCGTCGGCTATGCCGACGTCGGCCGGATCTCAGAGTCCCAGCGGGTCGGCGAGGCGTACAGCGAGGCCTTCCTGGCCGAGATCGTCCATCGGAAGGAGATCACGGACAGCAATTTCAAGATCGTCGTCAACTACTCGCACGGAACCGCGGCGCAGTTCCTGCCGCCGCTCCTCAACACGCTCGGCATCGAGCTCATCGCGATCAACGGCGTGGTGTCGGAGAACGTCGGCACCCGTTCGTTCGACGAGTTCCAGACCGAGCGGCGCGAGCTCGCTGCGATCGTTGCGGCACTGAGCGCCTCGGCTGGCGTGATCATCGACGCCGGCGGCGAGAAGGTCTTCTTCGTCGACGACAAGGGTCGCAACAGCAACGACATGCACTTCCTTGCGGCGTTCGTCGCGCTGTCGGCGCGCGTCACGCCCGGTGTCGTGGCCGTGCCCGTGTACGCACCCTCTGCCATCGAGGCCGCCGTGGCCGCGTTCGGCGGCAAAGTGCAGCGCGTGCGCGCCTCGGCCGAGGCGCAGATGAACCTCGCGGCGCGCGAGCACCCGCTCGTTGTCGGCGACGGTGTGGGCGGGTTCATCTTCCCGCAGTTCCATCCCTCATACGACGGGTTGTTCGCGACGGTGCGCCTCCTCGAGCTCCTCGCGGTCACCGGCAAGACGCTCTCGGAGGTCATCGACGAGACGCCCCCCGCGAATGTCGCGCGGCTGCAGGTGCCGTGCGAATGGGAGCGCAAGGGTCGCGTCATGCGCGTGCTCGCGCAGGACCCCCGCACCGAGCACACCCGCCAGATCGATGGTGTGAAGCATCAGAGCGATGGAGAGTGGGTGCTCGTGCTGCCCGACGGCGACCGCCCGCTGTTCAACGTGTACGCCGAGGCGAAGGACGAGGCGCGCGCGTGGATCCTCGCGCAGGAATACGCCGACCGGCTTCAGCAGCTGAGGGTCGAGGCTTGACCGTCCGGGTCGCGATCGCGCAATGCGCGCCCGCGCTCGGCGCGTTCAAGCGCAATGTCGCCATGCACGAAGAGTGGATCGGCAAAGCGCAGAGCGCCCGTGCGGGCCTCGTGGTCTTTCCGGAGCTGTCGCTCACCGGCTACTACCTGAAGGACCTCGCGGGTGACATCGCTTGCGCTGCGGACGACGAGCGCCTGAAGCCGATCGCCGACGCGTCGCGCCGCATCGACGTCTGCGCGGGATTCGTCGAGCGCGCGCCCGACGCGCGCCTCCATATCGCGCAGGGCTACTGGTCCGGCGGCCGCCTGGTACACGTCCACCGCAAGGTCTACCTGCCGACGTACGGCATCTTCGACGACGGCCGCTACTTCGGGCCCGGCGAGCACTTCGATGTGTTCGAGAGCGCCGCTGGGACCGCGGGCCTGGCGATCTGCGAGGACCTATGGCACATCTCCGTTGCGTACCTGTACGCGACGACCGGCGCGACCGTCCTGCTCTCACCGGCTTCGAGCCCGGGGCGCGGTGTGGCCGAAGGTGGCGATCTCGGCACGGCGGAGTCCTGCCGGCTCATGGACCGCTTCTACGCGCAGTACCTGACGCTTTACGTGCTCTTCGCGAACCGCGTCGGGCTTGAGGACGGGATCGCGTTCTGGGGCGGCTCCGAGGTCGTCGCGCCCGACGGCACCGTGGTCGCGCGCGCACCGGAGTTCGAGGAGCATCTGCTCATCGCGGAGATCGATCCTGACCTTGTCGCGCGCGAGCGCGACCGCAACCCGCTCATCCGTGACGAGCGCCCCGATCTCGTCCAGAGTCACCTGGGTAGACGCACCGGTCTCGTACGTCGACCGGATGTTGCGGTGGAGCGGTCGTGACCGTCGCGACGCGCATCGGCGCCATCCGGCCTGATCCCGGAGATCCGTCGCCGCTTCGCATCGACGAGGCGCTCGTCCGCCGGATGCTCGTCGCGTTCCTGCGCGAGGAGGCAAGGAAGTCCGGCCATCGGCGGGTCGTCGTCGCCGTCTCCGGCGGCGTCGACAGCGCCGCGGTCGCCGCACTCGCGGCGGAGACCTTCGGAGCCGCGAATGTCACCGCGCTGTTCCTCCCGTACCGGACGTCCGACGCCGCCTCGGCGGAGCACGCGCGTCTGGTCGCGTCCGCTTTCGGTCTGCGGCTCGAGGAGATCGACATCACCCCCCAGGTCGACGCCTATCTCGGCCGGATGGGTGACGTCGATCGCGTTCGACGTGGCAACAAGATGGCGCGCGAGCGCAAGTCGATCGAGTACGACCGCGCCTGGCCCGACGGGCTCGTGCTCGGAACGAGCAATAAGACCGAGCTGCTGCTCGGCTACGGGACGCGCCACGGCGACATGGCCTGCGACCTCAATCCCGTCGGAGACCTCTACAAGACGCAGCTGCGCGAGCTGTCCATCCTCCTCGGCGTGCCCGACGTCGTCGTGCGCAAAGCGCCGAGCGCGGATCTGTGGGCGGGCCAGACCGACGAGGACGAGCTTGGATTCACATACGCGCAGGCGGATCTCATCCTCTATCACCTGGTCGACCGCCGCTTGCGACCACTCGAGCTCATCGCCGCCGGTTTCGACGCGGCGCTGGTCAACACCATCCGCGAAAAGGTGCGCCGCTCGCATTACAAGCGCGTGATGCCATTGATCGCGAAGGTGAGCCTCCGAACGGTGGGGCACGACTTCCTCTATCCGCGTGACTGGGAAGCCGACTGAGCGGCGACGAAGCGAGAGTCTCGGCCGGGCCCGCGTCATCGGTCGAAGCTCCACCTCTGCGACTCGCGCTTGGCTACGGACTGGCCTTCACCGCCGCCACCTGCTTCGGCGTCGGCGGCATCATCGCCAAGGCGGCCTTCAATGAAGGCGTTGCGCCGTCGCTTCTGGCCGAGTGGCGGATCCTCTTCGGATTCCTCGTCTACGCGGCGATCTTCGCCGTCATCAAACCCGCCGCATTCCGTGTCCGTCGCGCGGACCTACCGCTCTTCGCTCTCTTCGGGATCGTCGGTCTGGCGGGAGTCCAGTGGACCTACTACGAGTCGATCCAGCGACTCCCGGTCGGCGTCGCGGTCGTCATCCAATACACGGCGCCCGTCCTGCTCCTCATCTGGGCGCGTTTCCGCGGACGCAAGGTCGGCAGCAGGCTCTGGGTCGCCGCAGCACTTGCGCTTATCGGCTGTTTCTTCGCCGCGGGCGCGTACGACGCGGGGCTCTTCCAGCTGAACACGACAGGCGTCGCGCTGTCGGTCCTGTCCGCGTTCATCTTCGCGTTGTACTTCTCGCTCGCCGAGCGGATCCTGAAGCGCTACGAGACTCCAACGTTGCTTATCTACGGCTTTGGATTCGCGCTGCTCGCGTGGGCCGTGTTCCGTCCCCTCTGGACCCTTCCGTGGACTACGACCACACCCCAGGTCTGGATGCTTCTTCTCGGCGTGCTGATCGTGGCGACGGTGATCCCCTTCGGCCTCACTCTGGCCGCCGTGAAGCTGATCCCCGCCGCTCGCGTCGGCCTCACCGCCACGATCGAGCCCGTCGTCGCGGCGATCGCAGCGTTCCTAGTTCTAGGCGAGCAACTCGCGCTCCCGCAGATCGCCGGCGGTGCGGTCGTCGTGGTCGCGATCCTCATCGCGCAGAGCCTCCGCCCGACCGCGGACAGCGTGTAGTGGGGAAGCTCTATCTCGTCGCTACGCCGATCGGCAACCTCGAGGACATATCGCAGCGCGCCCTGCGGATCCTTCAGGAGGCGCACATGGTCGCCTGCGAGGACACGCGGCACACGCAGATCCTGCTGCGCAAGCACGACATACGCGCGAAGCACCTGACCGCGTACACCGAGTTCAACCACAAGCGGAAGGTCGTCGAGCTCGTGGGCCAGCTCGATCGTGGCTGGGACGTCGCGCTCGTCTCCGACGCCGGCACGCCGGCGCTATCCGACCCGGGCGAGCAGCTGGTGCGCGCGGCGGTCGCCGCGGGTCACCAGGTCGTCGCCGTGCCGGGCCCGGCCGCGGCCATTGCGGCGCTCGTCGCGTCCGGCCTGCCGACACGCGAATTCACGTTCGTCGGCTTCGTCGAGAAGAAGAGCGGCCCACGGCGCCGCCTGCTCGAGCGCCTCATCGCCGAGGGGCGCACGGTCGTGCTGTACGAGAGCCCGTATCGAGTGGCCGATCTCCTCGCGGACCTCGCAGCGGTCGCGCCGACCGCGCCCGTCGTCGTCGCGCGCGAGCTGACCAAGCTGCACGAAGAGCTCGTGCGCGGTACCGCGTCCGATCTCGCGGCACGTTTTGCCGAGAAGGCGCCCAAGGGTGAAGTCACGATCGTGTTCGCTCCCGCAGACGCCTAGCCCGGTATCCTCCGACGGGCAAAGGGGAGCCGATCCTTGAAGCGCGACTACCGCAAGTGGCCGAGTTCCGCGCTGGGGCGCGACATGGAGCTGCTCGTCTTCGGTGAGGGCGGTACGCCCGTGCTCGTTTTCCCGACCTCCATGGGCCGCTTCTACCAGTGGGAGGACTTCGGGATGATCGCCCACCTGGCGCCGCGCATCGACGCGGGCTGGCTCCAGGTCTGGTGCGTCGACAGCGTCGACTCGGAGTCCTTCTACGACAAGACGAAGGCGCCGCAGGAGCGTGCCGCGCGGCACGTCGCGTACGAGCGCTACCTGGTCGACGAGGTCCTGCCGGCCATCCGCGCGGAGAACCCGGTGGACTACCTCGTCGTGGCCGGTGCGTCGTTCGGCGCGTTCCACGCTCTGTCGTTCGCGACGCGCCGTCCTGGCATCGCGCGCAAAGCGATAGGCCTTTCCGGCGCGTACGACGCGGCGCGCTGGCTGGGCGGCTCGCGCGAGGGCGAGGCGTACTACGTGAACCCGCTGACGTTTCTCCCGAACCTGAAGGACGAGCGTTCCCTCGAGCCGCTCCGTGACACCGAGATCGTCATCGCGACGGGTCGGGACGACCCGAATGCAGAGGAGTCACGCCGCCTGGTCGCGGCACTCCAGGAGAAGGGCGTGCCGGCGAGCCTGCACGTGTGGGATGGTTGGGCGCATGACTGGCCATATTGGAAAGAGATGGTGGACGTGTTCCTGTGAGCAAGATCGTCGGATTACTCGTCGGGCGTGAGAACACCTTCCCCGGGCCGTTCATCGAGACGGTCAACCGCAAAGGCGCGCCGCATGGCGTCACCGCGGAGCTGGCCGTGCTCGGCGGCACGCGCGAGCTCGAGGTGCCGCGTTATCGAGTGCTTGTCGATCGCATCAGCCACGAGGTGCCCTACTACCGCGCGCATCTCAAGAGCGCCGCGCTTATGGGCACCGTCGTGGTGAACGACCCGTTCTGGTGGGAGGCCGACGAGAAGTTCTTCGAGTGCACTCTCGCTCGAATGCTCGGCGTCGCCGTTCCCAAGACGGTCGTGCTTCCCAACAAGTCGTACATCTCGGATATCAATGAAGGGTCGCTACGGAACCTCAAGTACCCGCTCGACTGGGACGACATCCTGTCGTATGTCGGCCTGCCGGCGATCCTCAAGCCGAACACCGGCGGCGGGTGGAAGGACGTCTATCGCGTCGACTCCAAGCAGGACCTGCTCTGGGCGTACGACCAGTCGGGCAGCCTCAGCGCCGGCCACCGGCCGAAGACGATGATCCTGCAGGAGTTCATCAAGTGGGAGGACTACGTCCGATGCATCTGCATCGGCCGCAAGAACATCCTCCCGATCCGCTACGACCCGACGGCGCCATTCGCCGACCGATACGTGATCGACCGTCCAGTGGAGGGAGAGCTGCTCGACCGCGCCGTGCACGACGCAGGCTTGCTTGTTGACGCGCTCGGCTATGACATGGACACCGTCGAGTTCGCGGTGCGCGACGGAACGCTCTACGCGATCGACTTCCTCAATCCCGCTCCGGACTTCGACTTGTTCTCGATCAAAGAAGCGAATTTCAACTGGGTGCTCGAGAAGATGAGCGATCTTGTGATCTCGTACGCCATCGGGGCAGCGACGCCGCCGTGGAAGGGCGAGCACCGCTGGTGGCGGCACGTTCGGTCGTGACGAAAGATCCCGCCTACGTGGTGGCGTGGAACGCGCTCCTCGCCGATCCCGCGACGGCCGCGGCCTGTGCCGAGACCCTGACGCAGGGTCAGCGCGAGGGCGGCGCGATGTGGGGCGACCGCCCACTGTGCGTCTCGTTGCGGCCGAACCTGGTCACGAGGCGCCAGTACACCGCGAACGCGACGGCGTCGGAGGCGCTCTACGGCGCACTGGGCCGGCTCGAGCGCGCGCTGCTGCGCGACCTGGAGCTGCGGCGCGAGCTCGACCTTTCGCCCGAGGAAGACCGCCTCGCGCTCGCCGACCCGGGCTTCACGGCCGCCTCTCCATCGTCGCGTCTCGATGGCTTCGTCACCGACGGCGTCATCCGCTACGTCGAATACAACGCCGAGTCACCGGCGGGGATGGCGTACAACGACGTGTTGGTGCGCATCTTCGATCGACTCCCGGCCATGCGGGCGTTCCGCAAGAAATACCGGGTGCGGCCGGTCCGCGCGGCGGGCAAGCAGCTCACCGCGATGAGCCGAGCGCACGGCCGCAAGGTGGGCACGATCGCGATCGTCGACTGGACCGGCCTGCCGACGTTGACCGAGTTCCAGATGTTCCAGCGCGCCTTCACCGAAAGCGGCGTGAAGGCGCTGATCTGCGCGCCGGAGGACCTCACGTACCGTGCCGGCCGGCTGCGCGCGAAAGGCACGCCGATCGACGTCGTCTATCGGCGCGTGCTGCTGTCGGAGCTGCTCGCGAAGCCGGAGGTCGCGAAACCGCTTCTGAAGGCGTACCTGGCGGGTGACGTGACCGTGGTCAACAGCCTGCGCGCGAAGCTGCTGCACAAGAAGATGAGCCTCGCGCTCCTGTCAGACGATCGCTACGCGCGTCTCTACACGCCGCAGCAGCGGCGCGCCATCGCGAAGCACATCCCCTGGACGCGCAAGGTTCGCGAGGGGCACACGACCTATGGCGAAAAGGTCATCGACCTCACCGAGTTCGTGCTGCGCAACCGCGAGCGACTCGTGCTGAAGCCGAACGACGAGTACGGCGGCAAAGGTGTCGTGCTCGGCTGGACCGTGGACCGGGTCGAGTGGGAGCAGGCGCTGCTCGGCGCGCTCACATCGTCGTCGGTCGTCCAGGAGAAGGTCGGCGTCCCGCGCGAGCCATTTCCGGTTCTGCTCGACACCGTGCACTTCCTCGATCTCAGCGTCGACTGCGACCCCTATCTCTTCTGGGGGCGTGTCGGCGGCGTGCTCACTCGTCTCTCCTCCAGCGCGCTGCTCAACGTCACCGCGGGCACGGGCAGCGTCGTGCCGACCTACATCGTCGAAGGCGCCGCATGAAGGCCAAAGACGTGCCGCGCCTCACGATCGGCATCGAGGAGGAGTTCCAGATCGTCGACGGGCAGGGACAGCTCAAGAGCCACATCGAGACCCTGCTCACCGCGGCGGGAGGCCGCTACGGCGATCAGATCAAGCGCGAGATGATGCAATCCGTCGTCGAGGCCGGTACGAAGATCTGCGCGGACATCAGCGAGGCGCGCGAGGAGATCGTCACGCTGCGCGGGACGATCGCGGCCCTGATCAAGCCCGCCGGCCTCCGCATCGCGTCGGCAGGCACGCACCCGTTCTCGCACTGGCAGGACCAGGATGTCACCGAGCACGAGCGGTACAAGATCCTCGAAGAGGAGCTGCAGGACGTCATCCGCGAGCTGCTCATCTTCGGTCTCCACGTGCACGTCGGGATCCCCGACCGCGAGCTGCGTATCGAGGTGATGAACGAGGCGCGCTACTTCCTCCCGCACCTGCTCGCGATCTCGACCTCGAGCCCGTTCTGGCTGACGCGCATCACCGGGCTCAAGTCGTACCGGCAGATCATCTGGCAGCGCTTCCCGCGCACCGGTGTGCCACCGGAGTTCTCGTCGTATGACGAATACGAGAACTTCGTGGAGCTTCTCGTCAAGACGAGGTGCATCGACGACGGAAGGAAGATCTGGTGGGACCTGCGCCCGCACGCCGTGTTCCCGACGATCGAGTTCCGCATCTGCGACGCGGCGACGCGCGTGGAGGAGACCTTGTGCCTCGCCGCCCTCACGCAGGCGATATGCGCGAAGCTTCTGGTCTTGCGAGCGCGCAATCAGGGCTTCCGCCGCTATCTGCCAAGTCTCATTCAGGAGAACAAGTGGCGCGCGGTGCGTGGCGGGATGGATGCGAAGCTCATCGACTTCGGCAAGGAGACCGAGGTCCCGATGCGCGATCTCGCGGTGGAGCTGCTCGAGTTCGTCGACGACGTGGTCGATGCGCTCGGCTCGCGCCGTGAGGTCGAGTATCTGCAGACGATCGTGCGCGAAGGGACCAGCGCGGACCGGCAGCTGCGCGCGTTCGCGAGCTCCGGCCACCTGCACGAGGTCGTCGATCACATCGCGGAGGAAACGATCGCGGGCGTGCCCGTCCTGGTGCTGTGACGAAGACGGTCACGCAGGCGGTCGAGGAGCTTGTCCGCGCCACGGTCCAGCTTTCGGACGAGGACATGGGGCGGGAGTGGAAATGGGGCGTCTACGACGAGGAAGGCCTTCGCTTTGCGCTGCTCATGACCCATCACGAGCTTCGCGACCTCGCCGTGCAGCTCGCATCGCGCGCGCGGGGCCAGCCCACACAGGCGCGGCGGATCCTCGCGCAATACCACCAGACGTACCGCGATCTCACCGGTCTGCTCGCCGGCGTGCGCACCGACGACCTGGACCGCGCGCCAGCGGAGGGTGAGTGGCCGCTGCGAGAGACGCTCAAGCACATCCTGGGCGCCGAGCACGGCTTCCTCGCCGTGAACCGCTTCGCCCTCGTGCACCACCGTGCCGGCAAGCACGAAGAGCCACCGGAGGAGGAATGGCCGGTGTTCCGTAAGGACTACGCCGCGCCGAAGGACGCCACGGACGGGACGATCGAGACGATCCGCAACGCGTTCTTCGCGATCCACCGGCGCGTCCTTACCGAGCTGGACGATGTCACCGACGCGGAGCTCGAGCAGGACGCCTGGTTCTGGGACGGCGCGATGCCGATCCGCTTCCGGCTGCATCGCTTCGAGGAGCATCTCCGCCAGCACACGATCCAGCTCGACAAGACCCTTGGCGCGATCCGACCGCCGACCGAAGCGCACCGGCTCATCCGCAACGTCTACAACGCGCTGGCCGACGTCGAAAGTGCCGACGAGCCGGCCGAGGAGCTGCGCTCGAAGGTGGCAGTGACGATCTCAGACCGAGCCGCCGCGATCGTCAGCTAGCGATGACCCAGCCTGCCCTCGATGCGACTACCATCAGGAGCGCGCAACGGAGGGGGATTTCAAGATGATCGGTACCAGAGCCTTCGCCTCGATCGCAGCTGCCGTGGTGGTGATTGCGGGATGTGGCGCGACAGGGCCATCGACGGCCGGCACAAGTCCGGCGGTCGCCGCGAGCACCGCTAAGGCGGCGAGCGCGACGACCGACAACCTCGGCGACGGGAAGATCGAGGCGCTCCCGGCCGGCACGCTGTACGTGCAGTATCTCGATGTCCCTCAGTCCGTCGGCGCCCCGATCACGCACGCGCACATCGCCGGATTCGTCTACACGTACGTCGGCACGCATCGGCTCGCGATCACGGGCGGTGAGACGAAGGATCTGAAGACCGGGGAGGCCGTATTCGTGCCAGCGAATATCGGTCACACGCACACCAATCCAGGTCCGTCCGCGAACTCCTGGTATTTCGTCAGCATCCGTCCGAACACCGCGCGCACAGCGGCCGCAACATTCCCCGGACAGAAGGAAGCGTTCGCATCGGCCGATCTGGCTGCGCTACCCGCGGGTGCGTACTCCCTCGGCCTGCGGCTCGTCACGGTCCAGCCGAACGGCCGGACGGCCGCCCACAAGCACGGTGGACTGGAGACCATCCTGGTGCTGGATGGCAGCGTCGAGCTTCGGGTGCAGGGTGCCGCGATGAAGACGCTTCAGAAGGGTGAGGGGACGTCCGTCCAGGCCGACACGGCGCTGCAGATCTGGAACAAGGGCACAGCGCCCGCGAAATTCCTTGCCTTCTTTGTCACCGCCGATGGGAAGCCGTTCTCGACGGACGTGGACGCGAGCCCGTAGCCGAGCGCTGACTCTCCGATAAACGAACCGGCCGCGTTACGGACCTTCGCCGCGTCCGAGCTCGAGCGTGACCGCCGTGACGACGTCACCCGCCTTCTGCAGCCGAGACACCTCGATGAGCGCGATCGTGTCGCGCGGCGTGTGCAGGATGATGTCGCTCCACAGGATGATCGCGGCGGGGACGCCACGTTTGGTGAACGTCGCGTGATCGCTGCCACCGCCGCGGATGGCTCGGAACGGGATGCCGAGCCGCTGTGCCGCCAGGCGGATCCGCTCGACCAGCGCCGGACTGTCTTCCGATGCCTCGATCGTGTTGCCGCAGCACCCGATGACGTCGAGGTTGAGATACGCCACGAGGCTCTCGACGCGCCCGGGCGACACGCCCATGCGAGTGGCGTACGCCTCCGAACCGAGCAAGCCCTCCTCTTCGCCCGCGAACGCGACGAAGACGACGGAGCGTTTCAGCTCCGCGCGCTTCGCCATGAGGGCGCGCGCGACCTCGATCGTGACCGCCGGCCCTGAGGCGTTGTCGTTAGCGCCCGGGAAGACCGTGCCGTCGGGATCCGTGCCGACACCATCGAGGTGGCCGCCGACGAGCACCGCGCGCCTCGACAGATCCGGATCGTTCCCGCGCAACAGGCCGATGATGTTCACGCCCTCCACTTCGTGCACCGGTGTTAGAGGCAACGACATGCGCACGGTGACGTCCGTCTCGAACGCCGGCGACGGCGCGGCTGGATTAGACCGGCGCGCGCGGACGGCGCTCTGTACCTGTGCGACGGTCTTACCCGACGACGCGAGCAGCTCGTTGGCGGCGCTCTCCGTGATGGCGAAGACGGGGATCGGGTCGGTGAAGAAGCGCGGGATGTACGAGTAGCGGATCGAGACGTCGCCGACGATCAGGATGCCGATCGCGCCCTCCGCGAACGAGGTCTCTGCGGCTGTTCCGGTCGTCGGTCCCGTGATGAGCGCGATCCGGCCGCGCGCCGACACGCCGGCGAAGTCATCCTGGCCGCTCCCTTTCGCCCCACCGCCCACGACGACGACCTGCGCCACGGCAGTGCCGTTGCCGGACCGACCACCGACCGTCTCGGTGAAGTCGACGCGGTGCTTCCACGACTTCGCGTTCGCGCCAGTGCGCGTGAGCTCGGGCGTCGCGCTCAGGTCAACGATGGGCATCGGGAATCGCTGGAAGTACGTTCCGCCGTCTCCGAGTGGCTCGAGGCCGATCGCCTTGAACTGGTCCGCGACGTACTGCGCAGCGTCGAGGTAGCCCTGCGATCCGCTGTACCTGCCGCCGCGCGCCGGGGCCGCGAGATA
>CAJDUG010000043.1_pt1 | contig 16026 bp, 18 predicted proteins | sample 7390021 | NCBI WGS metagenome assembly CAJDUG01 (sample SAMEA7055676, study PRJEB34461) | soil metagenome | biome: terrestrial ecosystem; feature: Peninsula; material: soil | place: Antarctica | collected 2016
AACGAAGACCCTCCGACTAGAAGTGGCTGGTTTGAGCACCGCCACCCTAGTCGGGGGGCCTGTTCTCTCTAGATGTGACCTATGTCCATGAGGACCTCATCTAGCCCGGTAAGGCGACGACGACGAAACGCGGGTCGTTCGGGTTCGGTCCAGTCGAAGTCTGCAGGGTCAGGCGTTCGGTGTTGCTCGGTGCGGCCCACGAGACGTCACTGGGGTCCACACGTGGCTGCACTTCGCTGACGAGGTAGCGAAGCTGGCGTCCGTCTGGCGTGATGATCAGGACCTCGTCACCCACTCGAGCGTTCCACAGCGTCAGGAACATCCCCTGACGCGCATGCGCATAGATGTACGAGTTGGCGCCAGCGCCCGGGATCCCAGTGCCGGGAAGATGGAACGCGAGGTCGTTCGGTGTCTCGAGACGCACGGTGTCGCGCTGGAGATCTCCCTCCGCGATCTGCATGTCGATGCCGAGCCGTGGCATCTTCACGCGATAGCCCGGCGGGATCGCCGGCACTGGCGTGGCGGTGGGACTGGCGGTCGCCGCGCTCGGGCTTGCGATCGGAGACGCCGTGATCGCGGCGACCGCCGACGGCGCCGCGGGCGGCGTTGCAGGGGGCGCTGCGGGACGGGCCCCGACGATGAGCACCAGTCCGATGCAGAGCGCCAGGATGCCCAAGGCTGGCTTCCAACGGTTCACGGGCATACTCCAAAGCACACTAGATGCCCGCCGAACCCCTGACGTACAAATCACGCCGCGAGCGGGCGAGCGAAGCACTCCGCGCCCGCGGCCTCGCCGCGCTGCTTCTCTCGCCGAGCTCGGACCTCGCGTACCTCGCGGGGTACCGCATGCACGCCAGTGAGCGCCTCACCTGTCTCGTCATCGGCGCGGATGGCGACTCCACGCTTGTCGTCCCGGAGCTGGAGTCACCGCGGGCGAAGGCGGCGGCACCCGATCTCACGCAGCGCACCTGGGCAGAGACTGAAGATCCCTACGCGCTGGTGGCCGCGCTTGTGTCCGCGAAGGGCGACGTCGCGGTCGCGGATCAGATGTGGTCGCTGTTCGTTCTGCGCCTGCAGACCGCGCTTCGCGGCCGCGGCTTCCAGCTCGCATCCGTGATCACGCGTGGCCTGCGCATGCGAAAGGACGCCTACGAATGCGACGCCCTGCGTGCGGTCTCCGCCGCGGCCGATCGCGCGTTCCCACGCCTCCTCGAGCGCGAGTTCGCCGGGCGCACCGAGCGCGACGTCGGCGCGGAGCTCGCCGATCTCCTGCGCGAGGAGGGTCATGACGAGGTCACGTTCACGATCGTCGCCTCGGGACCGAACGGTGCCTCGCCGCATCACGAGACGGGTGATCGCCGTATCGGGCGTGGTGACACGGTCGTGCTCGACTTCGGCGGTACGCGCGAGTGGTACTGCTCCGACATCACGCGCAGCGTCCACGTCGGCGAGGAGATCGATGACGAGGTGCGTCGAGTCCACGACGTCGTGCGGCGTTCGCAGGAGGCGGGTTATTCGGCCGCGCGCATCGGTGCGACCGCAGCATCGGTCGACGCGGCATCGCGGCGCGTGATCGACGAAGCCGGATACGGCGAGCGGTTCATCCACCGCACCGGGCACGGCATCGGACTCGACGGACACGAGCATCCGTACCTCGTGCGCGGTAACGACGAGCCACTCGAGCCCGGTATGGCTTTCTCGATCGAGCCGGGCATCTACATCCCGGGTCGGTTCGGCGTGCGCATCGAGGACATCGCGATCCTCGGTGACGACGGCCGCGCCGAACCGCTGAACCGAGCGGATCACGCGCTCGCGATCGTCCGCTAGTCCCCTGCGCTTCTGGCTCGCGGTGATCGCGGCGGCGGTCGCGGACGTCGTCGTGTTCACGCAAACCGTGCTGTGGGTAGGGAGCGGCGCATTCCTCGCGGTGACATACCTCTTGTTCGCGTCGTTCGGCGCGGGCTGGTTCGCGGCGCGCCGCTCGGCGCTCGCCGGGGGGCTCTCGGTCCTCCTGGGCGCCGAGGCGGCCGCGGTCTTCCAGTTCCTGACGGCGACACCGCAGGAGCTGGCCGGCGCGACCGCGCTCGACCTCGTCGGCTGGGCGGCGCGTCTCGCGCTCTGGGCGTTGCCGTACGCCATCGGCGGCGCGTTCGCTGGGGCGGTCGGCGGCTGGCTCCGTGGCCGCGCGCTCCGGCGCGCCTGATGCGCACCCGGCTCGTCGCGTCTGTGATCGCCACGTCCATCGGCCTCGCGTTCTGGTGGGCGCTGACCGAGCCGCTGCCGGTACCGCCCGTCATCCTGCTCGGCGTTCCCGCGGCGATCCTGTTCTGCGCGGGCATCATCGCGGGCCGCCTGGGAGCTATCGCGTCACCCGTCGCGCTGCTGTTCTCGCTTTTCATCGGCAGCATCATCGCGACGCAGTTGCATCAGTACTTCCGTCCGAACACACCGCCGGTATCTTCGTTCGGCCCCCTTCTCGTCCTGCAGCTGCCTGATCTGCTCATTCCCCTCGGGACTGCGCTCCTGCTCGGCGCGGCGGGCGGGGTGCTCAGCGAGCGGCTGCTGCCGTCAGGTGGACGCGAGAGGGACGCCTCCGGTTAAGGGAGAAGCGGCGCGGCTGCCTCCAGCGCCCACTCGTAGAGCGAGTTCGGCAGGATGCCGAGAACGATCGTCGCGACCGCAGAGAGTCCCAGCGCGGTCGACAGTAGTCGCGTCTTCAGCACCATCGGCGCTCCGGTCTCCGGGTCATACATGTACATGTGGACGACGACGCGCAGGTAGTAGAAGGCCGCGAGCACCGCATTAAGGGCGATGAGCACCGCGAGCCAGGCGTAGCCGGCATCGAGCACCGGGAGTATCACGAACACCTTCGCGACGAAGCCGACCGTCGGCGGGATCCCGGTGAGCGAGATGAGAAAGACGAAGAAGGCGAACGCGCCGAGCGGGTGGCGTCGCCCGAATCCGTTGAGCTCCTCGAGCGTCGCCCCACGCGAGCCCTCGACGTCGAAGTAGAGAAGGCACGCGAATGCGCCGAGGTTCATCACGCCGTACGCGAACACATAGAAGAGGACCGCGGCCGTCGCCGACGCGCCGGCGGTCGCCGAGGCCGCGACAGCGGCGAGGATGTAACCGGTGTGCGCGATGCTCGAGTACGCGAGCATCCGTTTCGTGTTGGTTTGCACGAGCGCGACGATGTTTCCTGCGGTCATCGTCACCGCGGCGAGGACGGCGAAGACCACGGTCCAGTCGACCGACAGGGGCGCGAGCGCGATGACCAGAACGCGCAGGATCGCGGCGAACGCGGCGGCCTTCGGGCCGACCGACATGAAGGCCGTCGCCGGAGTCGGCGCCCCGTCGTACGCGTCCGGCGTCCACTGGTGGAACGGCACGACCGCCGCCTTGAACCCGAGGCCCACCGTGATGAGAGAGAGGGCGACGATGGTCGGCCCGTTCGCGAGGCCAATGCGCTGCAGCTCGGACGCGACGTCGATGTAGCGCGTCGCCCCAGTCACGCCGTAGAGCCATGCGAAACCGTAGACCAGCAGCGCCGAGCTGAACGCGCCAAGTAGAAAGTATTTGAGCGCGGCCTCATTCGCGAAGCGATCCCGACGCTGCATGCCCGCGAGCACGTAGATCGGGATGGTCATGAGCTCGAGTCCGATGAACAGTGTGATGAAGTCGGTCGAGAGCGCGATGGTCATCGCACCGACGGTCGAGAAGCAAAGCGTCGCGTAGTACTCCGCGGCCGGGATGCCGCGTCGCTCCAGGTATGACGGCGCGACGAGCGTCGCGAAGACCGCAAGGAGGATGAACACGGCGCGGAAGAACGTCGTGAACGTGTCGACCTGGACGTAGCCGCCGAAGTACTGGCCCGACGGCGTAGCTAGCGGGCCGCCGAAGAACGCGAGCACGAGACCCACGACCGTCATGGTCGGCAGCAGCAGACGCGCCCGCGCGCGCGAGACCAGCCCGTCAACGATGAGGACCGCGCAGGCCGTGAGCGTCACGAGGATCTCGGGCAAGATCGGCGTGATCGTGTCGACGAACGTGGTCATCTGAACGCCAGCTGGAAGCCCGGATCGGTTGCAAGCCGCAGGACCCGCTCGACCGAGGGCTGGATGACGTCGATGACAGGCTGCGGGAATACGCCGAGCAGAACGGTCAGCACGAGCAGCGGCACCGCGCAGGCCACCTCGAGCGGCGAGAGATCGGGCAGCGCGCGATAGGCCTCACGCACGGGGCCGTACATCACTCGCTGGAACATCCAGAGCATGTACACGGCCGCGAGGATCACGCCGATGGCGGCGACCGGGCCCCAAAACAGGCCGCCAAGCGGATCGCCGGTGAACTTGAAGGTCCCCAGCAGCACGAGGAACTCCCCGACGAAACCGTTCAGGCCCGGGAGTCCCAGTGACGCGAACACGAAGACGGCGAAGAAGGTCGCATACAGCGGCCAGCGATTCGCGAGGCCGCCGAGGTCGGCGATGAGGCGACGGTGCGTCCTCTCGTACTGGATGCCGACGAACAGGAAGAGGGCGCCGGTGACGAAACCGTGGTTCAGCATCTGCAGCACCGCGCCGACCGCACCCTGCGCGTTCAGCACGAAGATGCCCAGCGTCACGAAGCCCATGTGCGCGACCGAGGAGTACGCGACGAGCTTCTTCAGATCCTTCTGCACCGTCGAGACGGCCGCGCCATAGAGGATCGCGACCACCGACAGGATGATGATCACCGGCAGCCACAGCTGCGTTCCAACCGGGAACAGGGGGAGCGCGAAGCGCAGGAAGCCGTATCCGCCCGCCTTCAGCAGAACGCCGGCGAGGATGATCGACCCCGCGGTCGGAGCCTCAACGTGGGCGTCGGGTAGCCAGGTGTGGAACGGGACCATCGGCAGCTTGATCGCGAACGCCAGCCCGAACGCGAGGAACACCCAGAACTGGAACTCCGCGGAGAAGCGGCCGCGGTTCGTGAGCAGCTCCGTCAACGAGAGCGTCCGCGAGCCCTCCTCCCCGGACGCCAGCCAGACGGCGACGATCGCGACGAGCATCAGCAGGGAGCCCGCGAGCGTGAAGATCACGAACTTGAGCGTCGAGTAGATCCGCCGTGGGCCGCCCCAGATGCCGATGATCAGATACATCGGCACGAGCATCAGCTCGAACATCACATAGAAGAGGAAGAGATCGAGTGACACGAAGACGCCGACCATGCCGATCTCGAGCACGAGGAACGACGCCATGAACGCCGGGATCCGGTCCTTGATCGAGCCACCCGACGAATACAGCACCGAGATGAAGGTCAGCAGTGTCGTCATCGGAACGAGCAGGACCGAGATGCCGTCGACGCCCACGAGGTAGCGGATACCGAGACTCGGGAGCCAAGCCGCCTCCTCCACCAGCTGGAAGCCGGCCTCGCCGACGCGGAATTGCGCGAGCATGACGAGCGAGATGACGAGCTCGACGAACGTCGTGACGATGGCGACCTGCTTCACGGCACGCGGGTCGTTCCGGAAGACGTACAGCGGCAGCAGCCCGAGGGCGGGCACGACGAGGAGCAGCGTGAGGATGTGGTCGACGGTCATCGTGTGAATACCCCCGCCGCATACCCGCCGTAGGCCACGAGGACCACCAGGAGACCCGCGACGATCGTGAGCGCGTAGTTGCCGACGATGCCGGTCTGCGCGCGACGGAGACCGGCTCCGCCGACAGACGCGAGCCAGCCGAGCCGGTTCGCGAGGCCGTCGATGATGTGGATGTCGAAGGCCCACATCGCGCCGAACGCCGCGCGCAGGGCCTCGACGATGCGCCGGTCATACAGCTCATCGATGAAGTACTTGTTCAGGAGCAGCCGGTAGAACGGCCCCGCGGCGCGCGAGACCGCGGCGGGGTCGGGCCGGTGGCGCACGTACATCGAGAGGCCGACGAGGATCCCGAGAACGCCGGCGGCGACCGAGACGGCGGCGAGTGTGAGGATCGTGGTGGCCTCCGGCGCATGCTTCGCGCCCCCCTCGTGCTCGAAGACCGGGCCGAGGAAGTGGTGGATGAACCCTGCCTCGGGAGGGAAACCGATCGCGATACCGAGCACCGCCGTGCCGACGGCGAGAGCCATCAGCGGCAGCGTCATCACCGCTGGTGACTCGTGCGCGTGGTCGTACAGGTGGCGGTCGCGCGGCTCGCCGTGGAACGTCAACCACATCGCGCGCGTCACGTAGAAAGCGGTGAGGACCGCGGTGAGGATGCCGATCGCCCACAGCACGGGATAGCCACCGAGGAACGCGGCGGCGACGACCTCATCCTTCGACCAGAAGCCGGCCAGCGGCGGTAAGGCCGCGAGGGCACCACCGGCGAGAAGCATCGTCCAGTACGTCACCGGAAGCTTCCGCCGCAGGCCGCCCATCTTCCGCATGTCCTGCTCGCCGCCAAGGCCGTGGATGACCGAGCCGGAGCCGAGGAAGAGGAGCGCTTTGAAAAAGGCGTGCGTCGCGAGGTGGAAGATCGCCGCGATGGGTGCTCCCACACCGAGCGCGAGGAACATGTAGCCGAGCTGGCTCACCGTCGAGTAGGCCATCACGCGCTTGATGTCGAACTGCACGAGGGCGATCGTCGCGGCGAAGATCGCGGTCACCGCGCCGACAGCGCCGACGACGGCGAGCGACGGTCCGGCCGCCTCGAACAGCGGCATCGAGCGCGCGACCAGATATACGCCTGCCGTGACCATCGTGGCGGCGTGGATCAGCGCGGACACAGGCGTCGGGCCCTCCATCGCGTCCGGCAACCACGAGTGGAGCGGCAGCTGTGCCGACTTTCCTGTCGCGCCGATGAAGAACGCTAGGCAGATCAGCGTGAGGTTCGCTTCGGTCGCGATGTCGACGTGCTCGAAGACCTCCGTGAACTGCATCGAGCCGAAGACGAGGAACGTGGTGATCATGCCGATCGTGTAGCCCCAGTCGCCGATGCGGTTCATGACGAAGGCCTTCTTGGCGGCGACGTATGGCTCGGGACGCTCGAACCAGAAACCTATGAGCAGGTAGCTGCACAGGCCGACACCCTCCCAACCGACGAACATCAGGAGGTAGTTGTCGGCCATGACCAGGATGAGCATCGCGAACACGAAGAGCGACATCCAGGTGAAGAACCGGTAGAAGCCGTGGTCGTGTGCCATGTAACCGTTCGAGTAGACGAAGATGAGGAAGCTCACGACCGTGACGACGAGCAGCATCACCGACGACAGCGGATCGACGAGCGCCGCCACGTTGATGTGAAAGTCGCCGACGCCGATCCACTCGTAGAGCGTCACGGTCGTGCTCTCGTGGGCACTTTGGACCTCGAGGAAGACACCGATGGCGAGGAGCGCGGACAGACCGACCGCCGCGGACGCGATGATCCCGGTCCACCGGTGCAGCCACCTGCGGCCGAACAGGCCGTTGATGAAGAACGCCGCGAGCGGCAGCGCGGGGATCAGCCAGACGTTCTGGATCATCGCTAGCCCTTCATCTGCCGGATCTCGTCCACGTCAACGGTGGGCCGGTTGCGATAGGCGGAGAGGATGATCGCGAGACCCACGGCGACCTCGGCCGCGGCGACGACGAAGATGAAGACGACGAACACGCTTCCGCGCTCGTCGATCGACCCGAAGCGACGCGAGAACGCGACCAGCGCGAGGTTCGTCGCGTTCAGCATCAGCTCAACGGACATGAGGATCACGACAGCATTCCGCCGCACGAGGACGCCGGCGGTGCCGATGAAGAACAGGATCGCCGAGACCGCGATGAAGGCGCCGAGAGGAACGGCCACTTATTCCTGCTCGATCTCTGGGCTTCGCCCAGGAGACGTGCTCAAGGCTGGTTGACTCGCTCCTCGCGTACGCTCGCTTCGCTCGCTAAACAGGGGCCCCTCCCCCTGAGCCGCTCGTCGCTCGATCACTCTTCGTCCCGCTTCACAAGGACGATCGCTCCGACCATCGCCGCGAGCAGAAGCACGGATGCGACCTCGAACGGGAAGGCGTAGTCCCCGAAGATGCTCGTCGCGAGGGGAACGAGGTCGCCACCGGGCGGCCTCACGGTTGCCGAGTCGCGGAACTCGAACGCCACGATCGCGACGAAGATCGCGATCGGCACGACGAACAGCGCGGCCCAGAACTTCTGCGTCTGGAAAAAGAGCCCGTAGGGTCGCGGCGACTGCGGCGTGAACATGACGCCGTACAGGATCAGGACGGTGATGGCGCCCACGTAGATGAGCACCTGGAACATGGCAACGGTCTCGGCTCCGAGCAGCACGAACATCCCGGCGACGTTGAGGAAGGTGAACGCCATCAACAGCGCTGAGGTCGTGATCCGGTTGGCGAGAACGACACCGACGCCCGCGCCGATGGTGCCGATGGTCAGGAGGGCGAAGAACGCGGCCCCGAGGATGTCCAGCACTAGGCCGCGGCCGTCCGCAGCCGCTCGCGGAGCGCGACAAGCCGGCGGCGCTGGAAGTACGGGAGACCGAGGACGAACACGGCAAGCAGGATCCAGTTCGCGATCGCCACCGGCACGAGCGTCGTCGGGAAGGCCAGTAGCAGGATCGCGGTGATCAGGAGGTTCGCGAGGGTCAGAGGGATGAGGACCTTCCAGCAGAGCGACATGAGCTGGTCGATGCGCAGCCGCGGTAGCGTCGCGCGGATCCACATGAAGACGAGGACGAAGAAGTAGGTCTTCAGCGTGAACCACAGCACACCAAGCAGCGGGAAGACCTCGACGAACGGCCCGTGCCACGCCCCGAACCAGAGCGTCGTGACGATGGCCGAAACGACCGTGACCTCGCCGTATTCAGCGAGGAAGAAGATGGCCCAGCGCATCCCGGAGTACTCCGTCAGGAACCCGGCAACGAGCTCCGACTCGGCCTCGGGAAGGTCGAAGGGGTTGCGGTTCGTCTCTGCCAGACCGGCAATGAAATACGTCACGAAGGCGAAGGGCAGGACGAGGAAATTCATCTGCCAACCCGGTTGGCTGTTCGCGATGCCGACCATCGAGAGCGTGCCGACGACGAGGACGACGGTGACCAGCGAGAGGATCTGCGGCACCTCGTACGAGATCAGCTGGCCCGCTGACCGCAGGCCGCCGATCAGCGAGTACTTGTTGTTCGATGCCCAACCGGCGATGACGATCCCCAAAACGGTCATCGATCCGAGCGTCGTGAGATACAGCAGCCCGACGCTCAGGTCGGCGCCGACGATGTCCGGCGCGAACGGGATCACGGCGTAGCTCGCAAGCATCGGGCTGAACACGATCGACGGCGCGGCGAGGAAGAACCACTTATCCGTGAGTCGCGCGCGGATGTCCTCTTTGCCGAGCAGCTTGATGGCATCCGCGAACGTCTGGAGCAGACCCCACGGCCCGGTGTGTAGCGGTCCAAGGCGGTCCTGCATGATCGCCTGGATCTTGCGCTCGAGGTAGATCTGCGCGAGCGCCCCGTTGAAGACGAGGCCGACCGCGAGGAGCACCGCGATCACCAAACGCAGTGGAGCCCAGATGGCGGGATCGATCCCGAACGGACCTACCGGCACGGCGTCATCAGCCCCCGCGCGCGTCGCTTCGTGGAGGAAGGAACGACTTCCGCATCGGGTGGCCGGGGAACGACTCCTCGAGGAAGATGCGCCGCAGATCGGGATGGTCGTCGAACACGATGCCGAACATGTCGTAGGTCTCGCGCTCGCACCAGTTCGCGCCGATCCACACCGAGGACAGCGACGGCACGTGAGGCTCGAGCGAGTCGCAGGGCGTACGCAGCATGACGAAGACATGCGTTGTGGTGCCTCTTACGAACGAGACGCTTCGCAGCTCGGTCCCGGTGTCGACGCCGGCGTTCACCGAATACAGGTCACACAGTGTCGCCGGATCATCACGCACGACCGTCGCGACCTCCACGAGGCGCGCGGCGTCCACGTCGACCACGATCATGTCATGCAGCGTCGAGACTCGAGCACGGTCGCCGAGGCTCTTGGCGAGCGCGTCGCGCGCGGAGGCGAGGTCGATCGTCGGGCGCGGAGTACTCAGTACCAATTGAGCGCCTTCTTCTTCCACGCGTAGAAGAGGCCGACGACGAGGATCGCGATGAAGATCGTCACCTCAATGAGACCGTACCAACCGAGGTCGCGGAAGAGCACGGCCCAGGGGAAAAGGAAGATCACTTCAACGTCGAACACGACGAAGAGGAGTGCGAACACATAGAAATGGGTGGGGTAACGACCCCACGCTTGCCCCACCGGCTCCTCTCCAGATTCGTATGTTTTCAGCTTTTCGCGCGTCGGCTTCCATGGTGCGAGCACATGGCTGAGCAACATCATCACTGTGACGACCAGTGCTCCCGCTACGAAAAATGCGAACACATACACATAGGAGAGGTTGTAGTCGGGCACGCGCCTAAGCCTACGGAGGTACTAGTACCTCGGCAAACTCGTGACACTCGGGCGATTGACAGCGTTTGGCTCGATGGATACGGTACCCCCGGCTCAGGACAGAGCAGTACGCAATGCGTACATGAGGTCGCGGATTTTGGGGGAGGGGCAACGGTATTGGCGACGAACACTAGAAGGGCGCATGCCACACCTTCGCTGACGCTCGGCGCGCGAAGGACCGTGAGGCGGAGCGCCACGTCGCTTGTCACCGTGGGTCAACGTTCGACGGATCGCTTTATCGACGTGACGACGCGTCGCGTGCCGCGGGCACTGTTCGCGTTCTTCGGCACGAAGGGCCTTCGTCTTGTGCTCAACGCCGCGACCGCGGCCCTGGTCGTCATGCTTCCATACACCGCCGCGACCTCGGCACGCGTCGAGTCGTCACCGGCCGACGTCGCGCATCCGTCTTTCGCCGTCTCGACCTTCGCGGTTCAGAACGAGGACGTCGCCCGCGCGCAGACGGCAGCACGCAGTGTCGTCGCCGGCGCGCGCAGTCCGATGACCGTCGCCGCTGAGGACGCGCGCCCGGTGATCGTCCGGACAATCGCGAAGGAAGACACGCTCTCGACGATGGCGAACTACTACGACCTCTCTCTCGAGGCTCTCGCGTATGCGAACGCGATCGGCGAAGAAGATCAGAAGCTAGCGCTCGGCCACGAGTTGCTCATCCCGCCGGGCGAGGGCGCGCTCCATAAGGTCAAGGACGGCGACACGGTCGAAGCTCTCGCAGATCGCTTCAAGGTCGACCCCGCCGCGATCATGTCCTACAACCGCGTGTACTTCGAGCCGGAGCGATTCGCGGTCGGCCAGCTGGTGTTCGTCCCCGGCGCGACGATGCCGGCGCTCAAGCGCACCGAGCGCAACAAGACCATCGCGATCCCCGCGAGCGCCTCGTTGCCAGCACGCACGGGTCGTCTCGGCCTCCCGGTCAACGGCGTCTTCACGCAGTTCTTCTGGTGGGGCCACAGCGGCGTGGACATCGCCGCCCCGTACGGCACGGGCCTTGGCGCCTCCGATGACGGCATCGTCACCGCGACCGGGCCGGTCCCGGTTGGCGGGCTGCGCGTGTGCATCCAGCACTCGGGCGGCCTCGAGACTTGCTACTACCACGCGAGCGCCGTGTACGTGACTCCCGGACAGACCGTCGCGCGCGGACAGCTCATCGCCGCGATCGGGCTCACCGGCGTCACGACGGGGCCTCATGTGCACTGGGAGCTCAAGGTCAACGGAGTGATCCAAAACCCGCTCGCGTACTAAAGCGCTCCGCGTCCTCGCGCCGTGTGTTCGGTCGTTGATGTGCCGCGGGTCCTGCCGCGGCTCGGGGTCGTCGCTCGCTCGAAACTCGCCCGCTCGGCCCTCTTCTAAGTCGTTCCCTGTCTCGCGGGCTCAACTCTCGTTCGCGACGACCCACTCGCCGCGTCACCCGCGGCACCCGCCGACTCGGCGGTCGCGCCATTCCTGCGGCGCTTAGTCCGCTCGCTCCTCACTCCCTCTCCGCATACTCCTTATGTGTACCGAGCAGTCCACGCTGATCGCGCGGGGCGGATCATCGTGTCGGACCACGCCGCGGCTGCCTTTGATGGCGTCGCGACGGTGCCGTTCTCCGACGCGGTGAGGCTCCCGACCGGCGCGACCGTCACGCATCTCGAACGCGAGGCCGAAACGCTCGATCGATCCGCGCGCGCGCGACGCGTCGGTCCTGGTCGCCTCGCCGTCGCTGTGGTTCTACCGCCCGGGTATCTGCGCACGCAGCTACCCGCGTATGCGGACGCGCCCGACAAACCCGATCTCGCCCCGCGCGCGTACACAGCGGTCGCGGCGGACGACGCCGGCGACCTGGTCGTCGCGGCGTTGCTGATCGACCGTGACCCGACCCACGATGTGGACGCGTATCCGAGGGCCGAGATCGCCACCAAGGTCAACGACGCGCTGCGCTCGCGGCCTGCGGACCGGCTCGTGCGGCAGCTCGCACGCTGCGCGCGCGAGTACTCGTGCCGCGCCGCGGCGAATGCGTTCTACCGCCGCTGGGAGTGCGCCCTTCCGGTCGCGGCGCCGGCGAACGAGCACCCGCCCGCCGCCATCGCGCCGCGACTCGACGGCGAGGCCGAGCCCCGCGAGCCCGCGGCATTCCACGCGACCGCCGACGAGATCGGAACGCTCGCGACGGAGCACATCGCCGCGGGCGGCACGCTCCTTTCGTACGGGCGCGCCTGCGAGGGCGAGCCACTCCTGGCCGCTCGCTTGCTCGAGGACGCGATCGGACTCATCCGCGCCGCGACGCGCTCGGGAACGATCCACATCGAGACGAACGGATCGGCGCCGGCGGCGCTGCGACGTCTCGCGACGACAGGGCTCGACTCGGTGACGATCCGGCTCTTGTCCGCGCGCGCCGACACGTACGAGACGCTGCATCGGCCCGATGGCTACCGCTTCACCGACGTTCGCGCATCGGTTCGCATCGCCGCCGAGCAGCGGCTCTCGATGAGCCTGCTCGTGCCGGTGCTGCCGGGCATCTTCGATCGGACCGAGGAGGTCGAGGCGCTCGTCGCACTCGCAAGCGACCTCCCGGAGGGAAGCGCGGTCTTGATGCGTGATCTCGCTGCCGATCCACTGCGTGCGCTCGCGGCGCTGAAGAGTCGTGACACACACATTGGCGTCGCTCGCGCGCTGGAGCGTCTGCGCGAAGAGCTGCCGCATCTGCGCGTCGGCTCGTTCGTGCGGCCGCTCGCGAGGATCTAAGTGTTCCTCGATCGCGCGCGCGTGCCGATAAAAGCCGGTGACGGCGGCAACGGCGTGATCTCGTTCCGGCGTGAGGCGCACGTACCTCGGGGCGGACCGGATGGCGGGGACGGAGGACGCGGCGGCGACGTCATCCTGCGTGTCGACGATCAGCTCGCGTCACTCGGCGACTACCGGAACCAGAATCTGCACGCGGCAACGAGCGGCAGCGCCGGCGCAGGTTCGAACAAATCCGGCAAGGCCGGTGGCGACCTCACTCTTCGTGTTCCGCCGGGCACCACGGTGAAGGACGTCGGTACCGGCGAAGTGGTCGCCGATCTCGTTTCGCCCGGCCAGGAGATCATCGTCGCGCGCGGTGGGAAGGGCGGACGGGGCAACGCGCGCTTTGCCTCGAGTACCAGACGCGTGCCGCGCATCGCCGAGGATGGACAGCCCGGTGAGCGACGGGACCTTGAGCTCGAGCTGCGTCTCATCGCGGACGTGGGTCTCGCCGGCCTGCCGAACGCGGGCAAATCGAGCCTGCTGGCCGCACTGACGCGCGCGCGGCCGAAGATCGCGAACTATCCGTTCACCACCCTCACGCCGAACCTCGGCGTCGCGCGCCTCGACGACCGCGAGCTCGTGATCGCCGACATCCCCGGTCTTATCGAGGGTGCGAGCAAAGGCGCCGGCCTCGGCGAGGAGTTTCTACGGCATATCGAGCGCACGCGCCTCATCGTGCACGTCGTCGACGCGTCACTGCCCGATCCGCTCGCGAACATCGCGACGATCGATGCCGAGCTCGCCGCATACGGTCACGCGCTGGATGAGCTGCCCGAGCTATTCGCCCTGAACAAGATCGACCTGGTTGAGGCGCGCGATGCCGTGCCCGGCATCGTCGAGGCGCTCGAGGCCGCGGGTCGCGAGTCCGTCGCCGTTTCCGCCGCGACCGGCGAGGGCGTGGATCGTCTGAACAAGCGCATCTTCGCCCTGTGCGCCGCGCGTCCGAAGGTCGAGGCCGCGGGACCGACGGAGCGCCGGATCGTCTTCTCCGGCGGGGCGAAGGACGTGAAGGTCGAACGCGAGGGCGAGGCGTATCGCGTGCGCGGCGATCGCCTGGAGCGGCTGGCGACGGGGATCGACTGGGACAGCCCCGAGGCGTCGGCGTACTTCCACCGCCTCCTGCTCAGGTCGGGTGTCGAGGCGAAGCTCCGCGCGCTCGGGGTCAAAGAGGGCGATACCGTGCGCATCGGCAAGCTCGAGCTGGAATGGCTCGATGCGCCACAGCAGCTCGCGGCGCCGGGCGCGACGAAGAAGCGTTGAGGGCGCGCGTCGGCGTTTTCGGTGGCACGTTCGATCCGGTGCACGTCGGTCATCTCGCGATCGCCCTCGCCGCGCTCGAATCCGTTCCTCTTGACCGCGTGCTCTTCGTCCCGGCCCGGCGCTCGCCCCTGAAGGACCGCGACCCGCTCGCGAGCGTCGCCGACCGAGTCACGATGCTCGAGGCCGCCATCGCGGGCGAGCCCCGATTCGCGCTCTCGCGGGTCGAGCTCGAGCGAGACGGGGTTTCGTACACCGTCGACACGCTCGAGGCGCTGCGCTCGCAGGGCGAGCTCTTTCTGATCCTCGGCAGTGACGCGCTCGCGGATCTCGCGCGCTGGCGCACGCCAGATCGTATCCGCGAGCTGGCCACCATCCTTGTCGCCGCACGACCCGGTGCTCCGGAGCCAGACCCGGTGCACCGTGCACGCGCCTTCGATGCGCCGCGGCTCGATATCAGTTCGCGCGAACTGCGCGCTCGTGCCGCCCGCGGGATGGCCCTGCGTTACCTTGTTCCTGATGCGGTGTGGGAGCACATAAAGAAACGCGGCCTCTATCAGTGACGGCATCCGCTCGCGCTGACCTTCCGCCACGGGCGCTTGCCGACCTCGTCGTCGAGGCAGCGAGCGACAAGAAGGCGGAGGACATCCTTGTGCTCAACATCTCCGAGGTGTCGACGATCGCGGACCTGTTCGTCATCTGCAGCGCGCGCGGCGAGCGGCAGGCACAGGGGATCGCGGACGGGATCATCGAGAAGGCGAAGGCGGCGCGGCAGCAGCCGTTCGGCGTCGAGGGCTACGACGGTGGTCGATGGATCCTGATCGACCTGAGCGACGTCGTGGTGCACGTGTTCGTGCCTGAGGAGCGAGAGCTGTACCGGCTCGAGCGTCTCTGGGGAGACGCACCCGTGGTGCTACGCATCGCCTAGCGCTGCCCGAGTACTAGCGCCGCAGGTAATCGTCGGTCTTGTCGATCCAGTCCTGGCGCGGTGGACTGAACACGTCAACATCGAGCGTGTCCTCCAGCGCTTCGGCACGATGCGGGACGTTGGAAGGGATGGTGAGGATCTCGCCTGCCTTCACCGTGAACTCCTGCTCACCGTTCGCGCCGAGCCAGAGGCGCAGCGCACCCTCGAGGATGTAGGTGATCTGCTCGCTCTCATGCGTATGCGTCTGGACGAGCGCGCCCTTCCTCAGGAAGACCTGAGCCACCATCGCGCGCTCGCCATGCACGAAACGTCGCTCGATCTGCGCGGTCATGCGCTCTTTCGGAATGTTGTCCCAGCGGTGATGCGTTCCTTGCTTCACGGCGACCCTCCCCTTGTGAACGCGGCAGACTCTACGCGTCTCGTCCGTCAGCGTTCGGCTCGGGTACATTTAAGGCGGCTTCGCCGCCTCGGGGCTGTATCTGCACCACTTGCTTCGCGAGCTTCGCTCGCTCGCAAAGGTGCAGCAGCCCCAGAACCGGCGCAGCCGGTTCTGGGGCTGTAGCTCAGTTGGTAGAGCGCTTGAATCGCACTCAAGAGGTCAGGGGTTCGACTCCCCTCAGCTCCAC
>CAJDUG010000044.1_pt1 | contig 15611 bp, 15 predicted proteins | sample 7390021 | NCBI WGS metagenome assembly CAJDUG01 (sample SAMEA7055676, study PRJEB34461) | soil metagenome | biome: terrestrial ecosystem; feature: Peninsula; material: soil | place: Antarctica | collected 2016
CTGCGGTTCGTGGAGCAGACCCTTCTGCTGGTAGAACTCCTGCTCCCCAGCAGTCCATACGAAGGCATTGCCGCATTCGCGGCACGTGAGCGACTTGTCAGCGAAGGCCATGGTCATCGCGTCGGTTTTCCGCGCGAAATCGTACGCCGGGGGGTCAAGCCGTCGAGGCCGTCCGGCGCAGTCCCTCGGCGAGGGCGGTGCGCGGCTCCCAGAGGCCGTCGCGCTTCGCCCGCGTCGCATCCACGCAGGAGCGCTGGGTCTCGCCCGGACGCTCGGGCGCCCTGGCGATGCCAGGCGGCGGACCAAGGACCTCGGCCATCGCGGCGATGAGCTCGTTGACGCTCGTCGCGATACCCGTCCCGATGTTGTAGACGCCCTTCCAGTTGCCGGCGAAGGCGGAAAGGACAGCGTCCGCCACGTCGCCGACGTACATGTAGTCGCGCTCCGCCGTGCCGTCGCCAAAAACGGTGAGCGTCTCGCCGCGCCGCCACCGGCCCAGGAAGATCGCGACGACGCCCCCCTCCAGATCCTGCCGCTGTCGCGGGCCGTAGACGTTCGCGAGCCGCAGCGTGAGATTCGGGATCTCCGCCGCCGCCACGATCTGCTCGGCCTCCGCCTTGAACTTCCCGTAGTTGGATGCGGGATCCACCGGTACGGCCTCCGAAGCGCAGACCTTCGTCTCACCGTAGATCGCGCCGCCGGTCGAGATGTTGACCAGCATCTGCGCGTGGACCTCTTCCGCGAAACGGACGACGTTGCGTGTCCCCTCGACGATCACGCGTCGATAGAGCTCGGGTTTCTCCATCGACTCGACGACCTTGGTGCGCGAGGCGCAGTGCACGACGGCGTCGAAACCCTCGCCGTGCAAAGCCGCACGGAGCGCCTTCGCGTCCGACACGTCGGCCACACGGAGCGCGATGTCCGGCGCGAGGTTGGCCCGGTCCCCGGTGGAAATGTCGTCCACGACGACGACCAGGTCGCCGCGCGCCTCGAGCGCATCGACGATGGTGCTGCCGATGAATCCGGCGCCGCCGGTGACAAGGACCCGCATGCGCACTCCTTTTTCCACAACTGTGGATAACGCCTGGTGGATAAAGGTCGCGAGCCACCGCAAGCGGTGGACGGTCACGACCAGGTTCTGCGGATAGTGTCGTAGCCGCGCCCACCCTTCTCAGTCACCCTTTGGTCCTATCGCGAGCGATCCCCCGCCCGCATTTCATCCGTATTTCTGGGCGGTTTGACACCGAACGTATGTTCTAGAGTAGCGAAGACCCTGCACTTGGAGGCGGCGTGACCGCAGAGAGCCCCGAAAGAGCGCTTCCGTGGGATGAGGCGGCCGAGCAGCAGGTGCTCGGCAGTCTCCTCATCGACCGCGATGCGATCTTCAAGGTCGCCGATCTCTTGGGTAAGGACGATTTCTACCTCGCTCGACACCAGCGCATCTACGGGACGGTGCAGGCGCTGCTCGAGCGCCGCGAGCGGATCGATCCGCTCACCGTCCAGGTCGAGCTGGCGCGCCGCGAGGAGCTCGACCGTATCGGCGGGCCGGCGTACCTCCGTGAGCTCACCGAGCTGGTACCCACCGCCGTCGAGATCGAGCGGCACGCGCGCGTCGTGCGCGACCGCGCGATCCTGCGGCGACTCCTCGGCGCGGCCACGGCCGTCGCCGCGGACGCGTACGGCGAACCGACCGACATCCCGCTCGCGCTCGATCGGGCGGAGCAGCGCATCTTCGCTCTGCGCGACGAATCCGCGAACGCACAGCTCCGGCACATCCAGGCCGCCCTGCAAGAGAACTTCGATCACCTGAGCCAGCGCATGGAGAAGCCGTACGAGGTGAGCGGCATCCCCTCGGGTTTCCGCGAGATCGACTTCTACACCGAGGGCTTCTCCGCCGGCGACCTCGTCGTCATCGCCGCGCGGCCGTCGGTGGGCAAGACGAGCCTCGGGCTCGCGATGGCCTTCAACATGGCCAAGCGCGGCCATCCGACGCTCGTGTTCTCGCTCGAGATGGATACGAAGCAGGTCGTGTCGCGCTTCCTCGCGATGAACAGCCGCACCGATCTGCTCGCTCTGCGCACCGGGAACGTCTTCGACACGGAGGCCGCGTCATCGCTTGCGGGTCTGCCGATCCTCATCGACGACACGCCAGGTCTCTCGATCATGGAACTGCGCACGAAGGCGCGTCGCGCGAGCATGCACGACCGTCTCGAGGTGATCCTCGTCGACTACATCCAGCTCATGCGCACCGGCGAGCACGAAGAGAACCGGGTGCAGGAGATCGCGACGATCACGAAGAATCTCAAGTCGCTCGCGCGCGAGCTGAACGTGGTCGTGATCGGTCTCTCGCAGCTGTCACGCGCGGCGGGCGATTCGGGTCTCGAACCGAAGCTGTCGACGCTTCGTGAGTGCGTCACCGGTGACACCCTTGTGTGCCTTGCCGACGGTCGCCGGCTGCCCATCCGCGAGCTCGTCGGGACGACGCCTCAGGTCCTGTCGATCCAGGACGGTCGGATCATCAGCGCCAAGAGCGATCTTGTGTGGTCCGTCGGGCGTCGACCGGTCTACAGAGTGCGTCTTGCGAGCGGTCGTGAGATCCGCGCGACGGCCGAGCATCGTCTCTACGGGTTCGACGGATGGCGCAAGGTCGGCGAACTGCGCGAAGGCGATCGACTGGCGATCGCACGATGCTTGCCAGAGCCGGCGGAGACGATCGAGTGGTCGGAACCACGCGTCGCCCTGCTCGGCCAACTCATCGGCGACGGCAGCTATCTCGTCCATCAGCCGCTCCGGTACACGAGCAGCTCGGCCGAGAACCGCGACGTCGTCGCTCGGGCCGCGATCGACGAATTCAACGCCATCGTTTATCCGCAGAAGCCGATAGGCAGCTGGCAGCAGTTGTTCATCGGCGGCAATGGCAACCGCTGGCACCCGGCGGGCGTGAACCGCTGGCTACGCGAGCTCGGGATATTCGGGCAGCGCTCGGATCAGAAGCGGCTCCCCCGCGAAGTGTTCCGTCTCCCGAACCGGCAGCTCGCGATCCTGCTTCAGCATCTCTGGGCAACTGATGGGACGATCAGTCTCCGCCAGCCGGGCAAGCGCGGTGGTCACAAGATGTACTACGGCACGAACAGTGTCGGTCTTGCGGCTGATGTGGCCGCGCTCCTTCTCCGGTTCGGCATCGTCACCCGAACTCTTGAGGTCGAACAAGACGAGGGTTATCTGCCCATGCATCACGTCCAAGTTTCGGGAAGCGAAGCACAACTGCGTTTTTTGGACGAGATTGGCGTCTTCGGCCCTCGAGTGGAACCCGCCAAACAGCTACGCGACGCAATCAAAGACACCAGAGCCAATACCAACGTAGACACAATTCCTTCCGAAGTCTTCGATCGTGTGCTGGCAGACATGCGGTCGACACAGATCAACGCTCGCGAGTTGGCGATCCTCAGAGGTGTGCGGTTCGTACGCACCGCGAATTTCCACGACTACTCGCCGTCGCGCAGGTTGCTCCTCGAGTACGCGGACGTATTCGAGGACGCCGAGCTCCGGGACATCGCGACGTCCGACTTGTTCTGGGATCGCGTCGTTGAGGTCGGAGAAGACGGCGAGGAGGAGGTCTTCGACCTCACCGTGCCGGGCCCCGCCTCGTGGCTCGCGGACGGGATCGTGAGTCACAATTCGGGCTCGATTGAGCAGGATTCAGACGTCGTGCTCATGCTCTGGCGCGACAAAGAGGACACCGCCGCGGGCGCGCCGAAGCTGATCCACGGAAGCATCGCGAAGAACCGCAACGGCCCCACCGGAATCTTCTCGCTGCTCTTCGCGGCCGAGCAGGCCAAGTTCTTCAGCAAGACGCATGACGACATGCCGGTATGACGGCCGATCTCGGACTCGCGCGCAACACACCCAAGCCCCCGCCGGAGAACCCCGAGGCCGAAGCATCGCTGCTCGGCGCGGTCCTCATCGATCCCGCCGTGTACGAGGACGTCGTCCGCGGTCGCATTGCGCCCGCCTCGCTGTCGCGCGAGCAGCATCGGCTGATCCTCGGCGCCGTCGAGCGTGTCGCAGAGCGTGGCGAAGCACTTGGCTTCCAGACGGTGCAAGCGGAGCTTGCGGCGCGGAGCGAGCTCGACGAGGTCGGCGGCGCGCAGTTCCTCGTCGGCCTCATGCAGAACGTCCCGACCGTCGCGCACGCCGAGTCGTACGCCGCGATCGTCGAGCGCACCGCGCTGCTCCGCCGCCTCATCCAGGCCGCGAACGAGATCGCGCATCTCGCGCTGACGCGCGAGGACGCCGAGAGCGCCGTCGCGGACGCCCAGGAGCTTCTATTTGCGGTGAGCGAATCGAGTCTGCACCGCGATGTCGTTCCGCTCGAAATCGCGTTGCGCCGCTTCGCCGACCAGATCACCGCGCGCGGTGACGATCAGCGCCAGGGCGTGCCGACCGGCTTCGAGCACCTCGATGCGAAGACCGGCGGATTCCAGCCGTCGGACCTCGTCATCATCGGTGGACGTCCTGGGCTCGGAAAAACGAGCCTCGCGCTGAACATCGTGTGGCATGCCGCGGTCACGGCGCGCAAGACATGTGCGGTGTTCTCGCTCGAGATGACCGAGCTCCAGGTCGTGCAGCGCCTCATCTCGATGACCGCAGAGATCGACGGCAACCGAATGCGGCGCGGCCGGCTTTCCGAGCGTGAGTTCGAGTCGATCAACGCCGCGTCGAACCAGCTGCAGCGCGCGCCGATCTTCATCGAAGAGTCGACGCGCCTGACCGTGACCGACATCCTCGCGAAATCGCGACGGCTCCAGGCCGACCGCGGCCTCGACCTGGTGGTCGTCGACTACCTGCAGCTCATCGAGGGCGCTGCCGGCAACGACGAGGGCCGGGTGCAGGAGGTGGCGGTCATCACGCGAGCGCTGAAGTCGATCGCGCGCGAGCTGGAGGTGCCGCTCGTTGCGCTCTCGCAGCTGTCGCGTCAGATCGAGACGCGCGGCACGGAACCGATGCTTTCAGATCTGAGAGAAAGTGGCGCCATTGAGGCAGACGCCGACCTCGTTCTGTTCCTCTGGCAGAAGGACCGCAAGGACCGTGACGAAAGCGTGGTGCGCCTGAAGCTGGCGAAGCACCGGAACGGCCCGACCGGCGACTTCGACCTGCACTTCCAGTCCGAGCTGACGCGCTTCCGCGATTTGGGCGAGACTCGCGCGGACATCTGATGAAGGTCCTCTTCGTCGCTGGGTTCGGTCCGATCGTGCGCGACCTCGAGGCGTCAGCGCGCTTTTACCGCGACGCTCTCGGTCTGCCGCTCCCCGAGGGAGACTACGTCGCGACCGATGACCTTCCGGGTGTGAAGCACTTCGGTCTATGGACACTCGCGGACGCGGCCGAGTCCTGCTTCGGGACGCGAGAGTGGCCCAAAGATGTGCCGGTGCCCAGTGGCGGCATCGAGTTCGACGTCGAGGACGTCGCCGTGGCAGCCGAAGAGCTTCGCGCGAAGGGCTACAAGCTCCTCGTCGAACCGCGTGTCGAGCCGTGGGGCCAGACCGTCGCGCGCCTGTTGAGCCCGGAGGGTCTGCTCGTCGGCCTGACGATCACTCCCTGGATGCGGGAGGGCGGAGGACACTAGAAGGCGTGAGCACAGAGCAGGCTTTCCTACTCCTTGGAGTGATGTTCGTTCTCGCTGCGGCGATGCTCTGGTGGACACAGCTCCGCAAGCCCTGACGGGCCTAGCGCTCCGGCTCGATCGCGACCGTCACATTCGCGCGGACGTCGGTGAGCAAACGGATCTCGACCTTGTGAACGCCGAGTGCCTTGAGCGGCTCGAGGAGATGGACCTTCGTCTTGTCGATGTCCACCTTGTGTTCCTTCTTCAGCGCGTCGGCGACGTCCTTGCTCGTCACGGAACCGAACGTCTTCCCCTGCCCGCCGGCTTTCAGCCGGAACATGAGCGTCGTATCGGAAAGACGCTTCGCGAGCTCCTCGGCCTCGGCGTGAGCACGGTCCTGCTTGGCGCGCTTGGCGTCGCGCGCCCGCGCCAGGACCTTCATCTCGCCCGCGGTCGCCTCGACGGCGAACCCGCGCGGCAGAAGGAAGTTCTGCGCGTAGCCGTCGGCGACGTCCTTGACGTCACCGGGGCGGCCGAGTCCGGCCACCTCGCGTTTGAGGATGACGCGCACTAGCCCGCGCTAGCTGCTGGGCTGAGTGGTCTCCGCGAGCGAGCCGTCCTGCTCGCTCTTTCGGAGCTCCATCTCCCATGCGAGGACCGATGCGGCGACAGCGACGACGCCCATGACGGTCAGCGCGCCGATGATCGCGAGCAACGCTTCGACAACGTCGAACACACTGCCCGAGTCCCGGTCGCTCATGAGTTATCTCCTCCGCGGTCGCGTGACAAGATCCGGTCCAATGTAGCGCGAAGGTCGCTCGCTCGGTTCGTCAGCACGCCCTGGGCGCGCTCGAGATCGTGCTTCAGATCGTCGTCGTTCCGCGCGATGCGTCCCATGTGCTCCTCGACGACTTCCTTCGGCGCGTTGCGAATGAAGAAGTCGAGACCAAAAATGAGTACGCCGACGTCATCGAGCTGCCCGAGGACCGGGATGAAGTCCGGGATGATGTCGATCGGGAACACGAGATAGCCCGCGACCGCTCCCAGCACGAGCTTCTGCTGCATCGGGACACGGGGGTCGCGCGCGAGCGCCCAGATGAGGCGCGCGTACGCCGGCATCTTGCGGATCATCTCGAGCGCTTCTTTCGGATCGCGGGGCGGACGGAATCCTCTAGTCACCATGCACCTCCCCCTGCGGGAATCGTGCCCGCAGGGCCGCGACGGCCGCGGATAACGCTACGTCACGCTCGGCCGTCCAAAACGTGACCAGGTAACGGGCTTTGCCGTCGGACACCCGACGCAGCTCCACGCTGGGCGGCGGGTCCTTCGCGACTCCTGGGACGTTCAGGAGCGCGCCCCGGATGTCGTCGGCGCCGATCGGCTTGCTCGCGTCATCAATGATGAGCCAGATGCTGGCGCGCCGTGTGGGGAAGCGCGTGAGGTTAACGACGGAGACGGTCATGAACGTCCCGTTCGGGACGATCACCTGCTGCCCGTCCGGCGTCCGCAGCAGGGTCGTCCGGAAGGTGATCTCCTCGACCACCCCGCTGTAGCCGCCCACCTCGATCGTGTCGCCGATGCGGAAGGGCCGCTCCACCAGGACCCAGATGCCAGCGAAGAAGTTCTTGAGGATGTCCTGCAGCGAGAGCCCGAGCACGATGCCGAGGACGCTGAAAGAGCCGAGGATCCAGCCAAAGGCATCGCGGGTGTAGATCGCCACGACCAGCAGCACGCCGACGGTGAGAACGGCGACCTGCGCCAGATTCCCGAGCAGGATCGTGACGTTCGCCTGGGCTCGTCCGCGGGTCAGCGCCCGCATCGTCGTGCGCCGGAGCACCCGGGCGAACAGGAGCGTCACGACCACCACCAGCAGCGCCCAGAAAGTGCGAGTGGCGTACTCGAAGACCACGGCGGGATCGATCGGCATCGCCCGGAGAATAGGGTTGGCCGGCGCCGGGCCTGCCCCGAGGGCGCCGCGGGTCGTGCCGCGCTAGCCTCCGTCGGCCTCCCGCGCCCGCCTCCCTCGGTGGTATTGACAGGTGAACATCCGTTCGGTATGGTCCAAGCGTGACGAAGCAGGACCAGCAAAGGGCCGAAAGGATCCTCGCCTTCATCCGCGAGCGCATCGCCGAGCGGGGCTACCCGCCCACGGTGCGAGAGATCGCCGAGGCCGTCGGGCTCGCCTCGACGTCGGCGGTCCATCACCACCTGACCAAGCTCGAGAAGGAAGGCCGTCTCACGAAGGACGCCACGCGGTCGCGCGCACTCGCCATCCCGGGGGCGTTCGGCGGTCGCGTCGTCTCCGCGCCGATCATCGGGGAGATCGCCGCCGGTGAGCCGATCTACGCGCTCGAGGACAAGACCGAGACGATGTCCATTCCGGGCGAGCTCGCCGGCCGAGGTCGCGACACGTTCGTACTGCGTGTTCGCGGCAAGTCGATGATCGATGACCACATCGACGACGGCGACTTCGTCGTCGTGCAGCAGCAGAACACCGCCCGGGACGGCGACATCATCGTCGCGCTCCTCGAGGACAACCGCGCGACGCTGAAGCGCTTCTTCAAGGAGAAGGATCGCGTGCGACTGCAGCCCGCCAACGGCGCGATGCAGCCGATCTACACGCGCGACATACAGATCCAAGGCAAAGTGATCGGTGTGATCCGCCGGCTGGCCTAACCTCTGGCGATGCCCGCGAGGACCGATCTTCCCATCCTCACATTGCGCGAGCTGAACCGCGCGCTGCTCGCCCGTCAGATGCTTCTCACGCGTCAGCGCGTTGCAGCCGTGGAGGCAATCGAACGACTCGCCTGCCTGCAGGGTCAATGGGCGCCGTCGCCGTACGTCGCACTGTGGACGCGCCTCGCGGGGTTCAAGCGCGACGACCTCCGAGCGGCGATCGACAAGGGCCTCGTGATCAAGGCGACGCTCATGCGCGCCACACTCCACCTGGTCAGCGCGAAGGAATACGCCGCGTATTCGCTCGTCACACTCGACGGCCGATTCGCGGCGTGGCGACCGCCGGGCGGCCCGGATCTCGCGATGCTGAAGGACATCCACGACAGAGTGTTCAAGTTCGCGGGTAAGACGCCACGCACTCGCGACGAGATCCGCGACTTCATCGCGCGCGACGCGCCAAAAGAGGAGCGCCTGCGCAACTGGTACCTCTGGGCCGCCGTCACCGCGAGCGGGATCATCCGGGAGAAGAGCGGCGCGTACTGGGAGTACCGCCAGCTCGCGCGTTTCGTCGCGCCGCCGGCGCGGCTCAGCAAGGCGCCGAAGCCCGACGCCGCGTTCGACCTCGTCGCCCGCCGCTACCTGGGCGCGTTCGGCCCATCGACCGTCGGCGACCTCGCGAACTGGAGCGGCTGCCGCGTTCCGCCGCTGCGCGCGGCGCTCCGACGCATCAAGGACATACGCCGCTTCCGCGATGAGCGCGGACGCGAGCTCTTCGACCTCGCAAAGGCGCCGCGCCCGTCATCCGACACCGTCGCGGCGCCGCGTTTCCTCGCGCGGTTCGATGCTGCGATCCTCGGTCACGACGCGGCCGAGCGGACGCGGATCCTACCGACGGAATACAAGAAGCAGGTCATCTTCTCCGCGGAGGTCTGGACCACATTCCTCATCGACGGCTTCGTGGCCGGACGGTGGAAGATCGCGAGCACGCCGAAGCAGGCCGTCCTGGAGCTGCTGCCCTTCAAGCGCCTTGTGAAAGGCGATAAGGCGGCGCTGGTCGACGAAGGCGAACGGCTCGTTCGCTTCTACTACCCCGAATCGAAGACGCACGGAGTGAAGGCGTGAGCCCGCGCGCGAAAGCGGACGCGCCGGTCCTCACCCTGCGCGAGCTGAATCGGGCGACGCTCGCGCGCCAGATGCTCCTCGAGCGCGCGTCGCTGCCTGTCGTGACCGCAATTGAACGCCTCGCCGCACTGCAGGCACAGTGGGCACCGTCGCCGTACCTCGCCCTCTGGTCACGCCTAACAGACTTCAAGCGCGAGAGCCTGTGGAACGCGATCGAGAAGAGGCGCACCGTCATCCGTGCGCGTCTCATGCGCGGCACGCTGCACCTCGTGAGCGCGCGCGACTTCTACGCGTACGCGGTCGCGACGCAGGATCTCCAGCGCGGCGCGTGGAATCGGCTGCAGGTCTTCCGAGGTGTCGATCCGCAGGCGGTCGCAAAGCTCGCGATCGCGTTCGCGCAACAGCCGCGTATGAAAGAGGACGTCCTCGTGCATCTCACGGAGCGTCTCGGCTCGTTTGGCGGTCCGTACAAATGGCTCATCTGGCGCTTCGTCAGCGCCCATGGCGATCTGGTCTCGGCTCCGCCGGGTGGCCACTGGAGCTACGGCGGGACCGACGCCCCGTACGTGGCCGCGCGGCACTGGATCGACGGAGGTGCGAGGCCGACGGAGGAGAAGGCCGTCGAGCTCCTGATCCGCCGCTACCTCACGGCCTTCGGACCCGCCACGCTCGCGGACATCGCGCGATTCGCCGGCCAGGTGCCCGCGCGGATCCGTCCGGTGCTGGAGCGGCTCACACCGTCGCTGCGCCGCTTCTCCGACGAGCAGGGCCGCGCGCTCCTCGATCTGCCGCGCGCGCCGCGTCCCAGTCCCGATACGAAAGCGCCGATCCGCTTCCTCCCGCGGTACGACGAGCTGCTGATCGGCTATGAACACCGCGACCGCGTGATCGCGAAGCAACATCGCGGAGCGGTCTATTCGAAGAACGCGATCGTCGAGGCGGTCTTCCTCGTCGATGGCTTCGCCGCCGGCACATGGTCGATAGCCACCACGAAGGCCGCTGCCGTGGTGAGCATCCATCCGTTCGGCACGCTCGCGCGATCGGATCGCGCGGCAGCGATCGCGGAGGCCGAGGCAGTCGCGCGCTTCATGGCGCCGGACGCCAAGGCGCACGGCGCCCGCGTCGGATGAACGCGACGGTGGCCGAACGCCGCGCAATCCTGCACTGCGACCTCGACGCGTTCTATGCGTCGGTCGAGCAGCGGGATCACCCCGAGTACCGGGGCAAGCCGGTCATCGTCGGCGGCGGCCCGGGCGACCGCGGGGTCGTGGCCGCGGCGTCATACGAGGCGCGCGCCTTCGGGGTCCATTCGGCGATGCCGCTACAGACCGCGGGCCGGCTCTGCCCCGACGCGATCTTCGTTCCGGGCGACGGACAGAAGTACGAGGCGGCGTCCGACGGCGTCATGGCGCTCTTCGCCGAGCGGACTCCGCTGGTGGAGCCGATCTCTCTCGACGAGGCGTTCCTCGACGTGACCGCCACCGAGCACCTCTTCGGCGGCGCGGACAACATCGCGAGGGAGCTCAAACGCGACGTGCGCGAGCGGCTTGGTCTCGTCCTGTCGGTCGGCGTGGCGACGAACAAGCTCTGCGCGAAGATCGGCTCCGACCTGCGCAAGCCCGATGGCCTGGTGATCGTGCCGGCGGGCGGCGAGGAGGCATTCCTCGCGCCGCTCGAGCTCGGTCGGCTCTGGGGCGTCGGCCCAAAGACGCGAGCGGTCCTCGAGGGATGGGGTCTTCGAACGATCGGCGACTTGGCCGCGATGGACGCCACCGTGGTCGAGACGCGCCTCGGCGAGCACGGCCGCCACATCTGGGAGCGCGCGCACGGCATCGACGAGGGCGTGGTCGTCGGCGACGGCCGCACGCCCAAGTCGGTCGGGCACTCGCACACCTTCGATCGCAACACGCTCGACAGCGCGACGATCGAATCGATGCTCCTGGCCCTCTCCGAGGGCGTCGGTCGCCGACTCCGGGCTCAGCAGCTTCGCGGTCGCACGATCACGCTTCATCTGCGCGTCGCGCCATTCGAAACGCGCACGCGGCAGCGCACGCTCGCGCAGCCTACGGACGACGATCTGCGGATCTTCAACACCGGGCGTCAATTGCTACGCGACGCGCTCGCCGAAGATCGCCGCATTGGTCGGACCAGTCCGGTACGTCTTGTCGGCATAACTGCCTCCGGGATCGAGATCGGACGACAGCTCGGACTCTTCGATCACGTTCGAACGAATCGTCTCAACGCCGCGCTCGATGCGGTACGCGAGAAGTTCGGCGACGAGGCGCTCGACCGCGCGAGCGCGCGTCACCGCGAGCGGCGTCGCTTCTCGGACCGGAGGACGAAGAAAACGACATGAGTTGTCGACGGCATGTGGATAACGTGCTTCGAACCTGTGGATGAACCTGTGGACAAGAAGGTGGACGAAAACCCTTGTTGCTTCGTTAGAGGGTGCGGATGATGCGTCATGTCGCATCTGGGGGAGGGGACGAAGTGCCAGACGAGAAGATCGCCCAGGTGGCGATCGACTTCATTGCTTTCTGTTTCGAGCGAAAGGGTGCTGATTGGCCTGTCTTGTATGACGAGATGTGCTTCGTGGCGGGCAAGCGGTTGTACCGGGGACTCGGATACGAGGAGCTGAAGGAAGCGGGCCTCGACTTCACGCTCGCGGGGCTCGCAAGGACCAGCCGATTGACGAACGAAGTGACGAAGCGTCTTCGGCAGGGGGCTCTAGCGGCGACCTAGCAACTGACATAGGCCACACCGGCAGAGGCGGCGAGTGAAAGGAAGCGCACTCGCCGCCTCTTTTTGCGTCTCTGTCAGAATGGTGAGGCGCGAGGGGAGCACAGAACGCTTTCGCAGCGCAGGGTCCCGTGGTGCAGCGGCCTAGCATACGTCCCTGTCAAGGACGAGATCGCCGGTTCGAATCCGGTCGGGACCGCTTTATCGAACATGCGAGTGCGAGCAACGGCGCAGTCTTTGAGTTCGGCCGCACGCTGACGATCCGTCCCTCGCGGATCCGGATGATGTCGAACACCGACCATACGATTCGACGACGCTGATCAGGCGACGCTGTCGCCCACGCAGCCGGGATGTCTTGCGCCAGCCGCGTCGCGTCGAGGATCTTCTGTTCGTCGGGTTGGCGCTCGACGACGGAGAGCTGCGAACGGAGATCTCCGAGCTGCTTGCGGTAGTCGTCCTCCTCGAGCGCGCCCCAGGCGAAAGCGTCGGTGATGCGCTTCATCGCCAGCCGGACGCGCGCGGCCTTTGTCGCGTCCGACCCGCGGCGCACCTTCGCACGGATGGTCGCCGCGAGCTTCGTGCGGTCTTCGGCCCTCAGCGTCGTCGCCGCGATCAGCCAATCGCCGAACGAGTCCTCGAGCGTCGTCGCGATCATTGAAGGCTCGGAGCAGCCGGCGTGCTGCGCTGCTGATCTGCATCGGAGCCGCCGCTTCGATTGGGCGGTGACGCGGCCACCGCATGAGGCGCAGAGGGCCCCGCTCAGCACATAGGTCCGGATCGCTGGTTTGCCCGCGATGCCGACCCGACGCGTCCGCCGGCTCCGTGTCTCCTGCAGCTGCTGGTACGTCTCGAGCGGCATGAAGCCCTCGAATGACGCCTTGCGCAGCTCGGTCCCGCCGCGCTTGCGGCGATAGCCAAGGTGCCCGGCGTTCAGCGGATTGCCCAGCACGTTGCGCCACCACTCGTCTGTAAGCGCACGACCGCGCGGCGTGCGATGACCCTCGCGCTCGGACCAGCGTGCCAGATCTCCGAAACCGACATCGCCGGCGAGATAACGGCGCGCGCCTTCCAGAACGATCGCGCTGAGCTCTGGGTGCGGCCGGTACTCGTACAGCGGCGAGCCCTTTGCTGTCGCGCCAACTTGGACTGCGACGAACGTTTCTGGAAGCAGACCAAGCGGCTGGCCCTGCTCGTGCTTCTCGCGCAACCCGATCCGGACCCAGAACCCGATGGTGTCGCTCGTGAACTCATCAACCGCCTCCATGAGCCGCTCCGCGAATTTCCCCTCCGGCTTCGCGATGTCGAACGGTGCATTGAGCGCGATCCGTTACGCACCGGACACGAGATTGCGGTTCACGGTTACCGTCACCAACCCCTCGAGGACCACACGCGCCGACAGTGGGGCGCGGGTACGCCAAAAGCACCGAGACCTATCTCCTGAGCGCGCGCGGATCGTGGGTTGGCGCAAAACCGTCTCGGAGCAGGCCGCCGAGATGCCGGTGAAGGTCACGGTGCTCCCCGACAAGTGGGAAGCGCCGCCCTGGCTGCGCTGACCAAGAGACCCTCGCCGAGCGCGGCGAACTACACCGCACCTAATACGCTGCTTGTGAAAGTGTCGGCTATCGTTGTGGTCTGAAGCCTCTGGAGGTGACCGTCTTGGCGATCGAACAGCAGGAGCGCACCCAGACCGAGACCCCCGTCGTCACGATGACGGCGCGCGCGGCCGACAAGCTGAAGGAGATCGTCGCGAAGCAGGATCGCACCGACCTGGCCCTTCGCGTCTACGTCACACCGGGCGGCTGCTCGGGCTTCTCGTACGGCATGACCTTCGCCAACGGGACCGAAGAGGGCGACACGCTCGTGGAGCAGGATGGCGTCCGCGTGGTCATCGACCCGATGAGCGTGCTGCACCTCAAGGGCTCGGAGATTGACTTCGTCGACGCGCTCATGGGCGGCGGCTTTGCGCTGCGGAACCCGAACGCGGTCTCGAGCTGCGGCTGCGGCCAGTCCTTCAAGACCGCGAACGATCGTGGCACCGCAAAGGCCTGCACGCACTAGCGCTGAGAGATGACGAGGGCGCTCCTCGTCACGCGGACATGGCCGGATAGGTTAAACAGACGGACTCGGTAAATACGCGGCAGACCTGCGGTCCTGCTTGTCTACAAGCGGTCGACGAACTGGTGCAACTAGCCCGCAAACTTAATCAGCAACGCTCTCCTGACCACCGGGAGCGTATTAGTGCGGCAGTAGCTTCAGTCAGAGAATACTTCCGGGACGGTCGCGAAGGAGAACTCCCCTCAAGCCAGGCTTCGCCATTACTGGCACGGGTAACCGCCTTGGACTGGGCTTGTGACGCGTCGCCTGAAGGCTACGCCCTGGCTATTGATGCGCTAGCAGCCGTCCTCGACGAGACCCGTAACGCCGCGCAACGGATGCGCACAAACCCCCCACAAGGACCTAATTGAGATTCCACCTAAACGCTCGACTCGGGGCGGCTAGCCCCTTATGAGCGGTGTCCGGAATAGGGCTTACGGCGTGGCCGGGGCAAGAGGAGAAGTTCAGCGTGCCCGGGGGTCCTGGTGGGCCCTAACGGCTCCTGGTATCTCCGACTATTTCGGTAGAAAATAGACCACGCAGGACCCGGCGCATCTGGAAAGAGGTGGCGTCCATGGCGGTAGAGCAGCTTTCCCAGCTTCCGGACAACTACAAGTTCGGTTGGTATGACGCCGATGCCGTCTACCGCAACGTCAAGAAGAAGGGCCTCAACGAAGACGTCGTCCGCGAGATCAGTCAGGACTTCAAGCACGAGCCCGACTGGATGTTCCAGCGGAGGCTGAAGGCGCTGAAGCATTACCGCACGCGCTCGATGCCGACCTGGGGCGCGGATCTCTCGGGCATCGACTTCGAGGACATCTACTACTACCTCAAGGCCTCGGACGGGTCGAAGAAGGACTGGAATGACGTTCCGGACTATGTCAAGCGCACGTTCGACAAGCTCGGCATTCCGCAGGCGGAGCAGAAATACCTCGCGGGCGTGGGCGCGCAGTTCGACTCGGAGTCCGTTTACCACAACATCCGCAAGGATCTCGAGAAGCTCGGGGTCATCTTCATGGATACCGACACCGCGCTGAAGGAGCACGAGGACATCGTGAAGCAGTACTTCGGCACGGTGATCCCCGCGAACGACAACAAGCTCGCCGCGCTCAACACCGCGGTGTGGTCGGGCGGCTCGTTCGTGTGGGTCCCGCCGGGCGTGAAGGTCACGATCCCGCTCCAGGCGTACTTCCGCATTAACAGCGAGAACGCCGGTCAGTTCGAGCGCACGCTCATCATCGCCGAGCCCGGCTCGAGCGTGCATTACGTCGAAGGTTGCACGGCGCCGGTGTTCACGACCAACACGCTGCACAGCGCGGTCGTCGAGATCATCGTCAAGGAAGACGCCGATGTTCGCTACACGACGATCCAGAAC
>CAJDUG010000045.1_pt2 | contig 15547 bp, 16 predicted proteins | sample 7390021 | NCBI WGS metagenome assembly CAJDUG01 (sample SAMEA7055676, study PRJEB34461) | soil metagenome | biome: terrestrial ecosystem; feature: Peninsula; material: soil | place: Antarctica | collected 2016
ATGCTCGAGCGAAAGCAGAACGTGTTCGATGACTTTCACGCCGCAGCCGAGGCGCTTGTCGCGCGGGGATGGACGCGGCCCGAGCGCATCGGGGTGACTGGCGGCTCGAACGGCGGACTGCTTACGGGCGCTGCGCTCACACAGCGACCAGACCTCTTCGGCGCCGTCTACTGCGCAGTGCCGCTGCTCGACATGCTGCGTTATCAGAATTTCCTGATCGCGCGCTACTGGATCGCCGAGTACGGCAGCGCCGAGGACGCCGAACAATACCAATGGCTGCGCGCGTACTCGCCGTATCACCAGGTTCGGGATGGCGTTCGCTACCCGGCTGTGCTCTTCACCACGGCGGAGGGCGACAGCCGCGTCGATCCGATGCACGCGCGCAAGATGGCCGCGCTGCTGCAGGCGCAGACTGCTGAGGACCCCGACGCGACCGTATTGCTACGCGTTGACCGCGACGCCGGGCACGGGATCGGCAAGCCTCTCGACAAACAGGTTGACGATCTTTCGGACCAGTATTCGTTCCTCGCGTGGCGCCTGGGCCTGGAGCCGGCGGGCTCGGCTATGCTCGAAAGAGGATGAACATCCTGAAGCGCCTTCGCGAGCAAGCCAAGAACTACGACTGCAGCGTGTGCGGCGCCAACCATTCCGGCTCCGAGATCCGTCTTCTCGGCCGGCTCGAAGCGGCGTGGGTGGTCCGCGTCAAGTGCCTGCGCTGCGAGACCGTGTTCAAACTCTTCGTGTATGCGGATCGCGAGCGCGCCTCGCTCGCGCCGATGAGCGAGCCGCCTGCGCGCGCGAAAAAGCCGCCGGTGTCGCTCGACGATGTCATCGATGCGCACGAGTTCCTCGAGGGGTTCGATGGTGACGTGCGCGCGCTATTCGGCAAGGGAAAGGCCGTCGGCTCGCCCGAGACCTAGGAAGTGGCGAAGAACGCGGTCATCACCGGATGGGGGTTCTACGTGCCCTCGCGCGTGATGACCAACGCCGAGCTCGAGCGCATCGTCGATACGTCGGACGAATGGATCGCCACGCGCACGGGCATCCGCGAGCGCCGCATCGCATCGGACGGCGAGACCACGTCGTCGATGTCGACGCGCGCGGCGCGCGTCGCTCTCGATCGCGCGCGCCTGCGTCCTCAGGATGTGCAGCTGGTCATCGTGGGCACCTGCTCGCCGGACTACGTTTTCCCGGCCACCGCGTGCGTGGTCCAGAACGATCTCGGCGCGTTCAAGGCCGGGGCGTTCGACATCGAGGCGGCGTGCACGAGCTTCGTGTCGGCTCTCGCGGTCGCACGTGGCATGATCGTCTCGGGCGCGATCCAGAACGCGCTCGTGATCGGCGCGGAGACGCTGTCGCGATTCCTGAACTGGAATGACCGCACGACCTGCGTTCTGTTCGGCGACGGAGCGGGCGCGGTCGTGCTCGAGGCGACGAACGCGTCGGTGGGCATCGAGTCGGTGATCCTCCACAGCGACGGGTCGCACGTCGAGAAGCTCATGATCCCGGCCGGCGGCGCGCGCATCCGGGCCACGCAGGACACGCTCGACAAGGGTCAGCACCTGATCACGATGCAGGGCGGCGACGTCTTCAAGCTGGCGGTGAAATCGATGGCGGACGCGGCCGAAGAGGCACTCGCCGAGGCCGGCCTGGGCCTCGACGATATCGCGCTGATGATCCCGCATCAGGCGAACATCCGGATCATCGAGCAGGTCGCGAAGAAACTCCACTTCCCGATGGAGCGCACCTTCGTGAACATCCAGCGCTACGGGAACACCTCCGCCGCCTCGATCCCGATCGCGATCTGCGAGGCAGAGGCCACCGGGCGGCTGCGCCGTGGGGACAAGGTGCTCCTCGTGGCGTTCGGTGGTGGATTCACGTGGGGCGCGTCGGTGCTCGAGTGGTTCGGGCCACACGACGGAGTGCGCCCGCCGAGTCCGCTCGCGCGTGCGCGCGACGCGCTCGAAGAAGTCGTGGAGCGCGTGCGGCCCGCGTAGCGTCTCGGGTCGCAGCTCCGCTCCCTCGACGTACGCTCTCCGTCTCATGGGGAATGAGAGCGTCGCGCGGTTCTACGCGGGCTGGCGCAAGCACGACGGGCGTCTCGTCGATGCCATCCGCTCGCTGTCGGATGAGCAGCTGACGCTGCGAGCCGCTCCTGACAAGTGGCCGATCTGGGCGATCGCGGCCCATACCGCGGGCGCCCGGGTCTATTGGCTGTGCGGCGTGTTCAAGGAGAGTGGGGCGGAGAGCACCCCGTTCACCGATTCCGCCAGTGGTTACGGCTGGGAAGACGACGAGAGCACGCCGCGTGGGTCACGCGAGCTCGTCTTTGCGCTCGAGTCGTCCTGGACGATCGTCGAGCGATGCCTCCAGACCTGGACCACGTCGATGCTGAACGACGAGTACCAGAGGGAGATCGGCGGAAAGACCCAAACGCACACCCGGCAGTCGGTGCTTGTCCGGATGATCACGCATGACGCGTATCACTCCGGCGAGATCTCGCAGATCCTGGGCGCGAACGGCCTGCCGGAGATCGATCTCTGGAGAGCCTCGCTCTAACCGCGGTCTCGACTCTCGTTCGCGATGCGCCCGCTGCTTCCTGGCAGGCCTCTCTCGCTGCGCGTCCTGCGTTCGCTGCGTGATCGACTGGTCTCAGCGGTGTCGCGGATCGGATTGGCCTATTGACAGAGTGGGCGAGTGGTGGAGAATGCCCACTGCGTGGTGAGTAGTGGGGAAGGGTGGGGCATCCTCCCCCAGGACGAGAAGGGTAATTGGAAGGTTTCTTCGCGGGCGAATTCGCCCATTCACTCGACGACAAGGGCCGCCTCGCCATCCCGGCGAAGTTCCGCCTGCGCTTCAAAGAGGGAGCGGTCGTGACGCGTTGGGTGAGCGGTGGGGAATGCCTCGCAGTCTTCCCGGAGTCCGAATGGGTCGCCCTGAATACCGACATCACCAAGCGCCCGCGCACGGATCCGAAGGCGACGCGCTTCCGGCACTTCATCCTTGCAGGAGCACATGAAGCGGACCCGGACGCGCAAGGGCGCCTCACCATCCCGGCGCACCTCCGCGAGTACGCGGGGCTCAAGAACGACGCCGTCGTCATCGGCAACTCCGATCACCTCGAGATCTGGGAGCCGGGACGCTGGCGGAGCAACCTCGCGACCGTCCAAAGCGAGATCGCGGACGATCTCGCGGACCTCGGGATCTAGCGGTGGAGCTCCAGCTGTTGGTGATGGGAGGCTTCATGAGCCGGTTCTCCTGGCCGAAGTACTCGCCCAGCTTGATCCCCGCGAAGGTGGCGGCTTTCTCGATGGCACGGTCGGAGCGGGTGGCCATGCAGAGGCCATCCTCGAACGGACCGGCCCGAGCGGGCGACTCATCGGTCTCGATGTCGACCCCGCGGCTCTCGTGGAGGCGCGCCGCGTTCTCGGACGCTTCGGCGATCGCGCGGTCCTCGTCCGCTCCAACTTCGCGCTTCTCGACGTCGTGGCCCGCGAGCAGGGTCTCGCGCCACTCGACGGGATCCTCCTTGACCTCGGTCTCTCCTCGCTCCAGCTCGCCGACGAGCGGCGAGGCTTCAGCTTTCGCGCAGAAGGCCCGCTGGACATGCGCGCCGACCCAGACCTCAGCGTCACGGCGGCAGACATCGTGAACAGCTGGGACGAGCGCGAGCTGCGCCGCACCTTCGGCGAGCTCGGCGGGGAGACCGAGGCGGGTCGCGTTGCTGCCGCGATCGCCCGACGCCGCACATCGGAGCCGTTCCTCTCGGCCGACGATCTCGGCCGCTTCGTCGCAGGCGTGAAGACGCAGCGTCGGCGCGGCATCGATCCGGCGACGCGGGTCTTCCAAGCGCTGCGCATCGCGGTCAACCGTGAGCTCGAGAATCTTCAGCAGGGCCTCGAGGCCGCCATGCGGGCGCTGCGCCCCGGCGGTCGGCTCGCGGTCATCTCCTTCCACTCGCTCGAGGACCGGATCACGAAGCAGTTCTTCGTCCGGGAATCGCGCGACTGCATTTGTCCTCCCCACCTCCCCACCTGCGTCTGCGGGCATCGCGCGGGCTTGCGTGTCGTTACCCGGCGTCCGCTTCGTGCGGACTCGGCGGAGGTCGCACGCAACCCGCGCGCCCGCAGCGCAGTCCTTCGTACCTCGGAGAAGATCTCCTGATCGCCGCGCAAGCGGTCAGGGCGGCGCCGATGCGCCGCCCCTTTCAGGCACGCCCACGCGGCGGGCACGCCGTCCCGCGCCACCGAACGGGCGCGGGCACCACCTGGGAAGTACGCACATTCGTCGTCGTGTCGGCGGCGATCTGCGCGGTGTTCCTTCTCGTCGTTCTCTACCTCTCGCAGGCGACCACAGTCGCGACTACCGGCTACGAGACGCAGCGCCTCGAGCGCGTGCGCGACGAGCTGCGCCGGCAGAACGCGCTCCTCGAAGTGGAGAGCGCGCGACTGGATTCCCCCGCGCGCATCGAGGTCGAGGCCAAGCGTCTCGGGCTGGTACGCGCCGCAAGCGTTTCCGTACTCCAAGCGGAGCCGATCGCCGCCAAGCGTTGACGTCGCGGGAGGCGCTGCTGGGGAGCGAGCGCCTCATCACGGAGGAAGAGTGACGGAAGGGATCTCGCCGACGCGTCTGCGTGTCCTGTTCGCGCTCTTCGCCACCGCGACGCTGCTCTTGTCCCTGCGCGTCGGCTACTGGCAAACGATCGGCCGTGCGGCGCTGCTCGAAGGCGCGACGAATCAGCTGCACAGTGACCTCGTCGTCGAGGCACAGCGCGGTGTGATCCGTGACCGGAACGGTCGGGTCCTCGCGACGACGGTCGACCTGCGCTCGCTCTACGCGATCCCGAAGCGCATCCCCGACCACGCCGAGGCGGCCGCGAAGCTCGCGCCGATCCTGGCCACCCCGGCGGCGACCATACGGGCAGCGCTCGGCTCCGGCGCCGAGTGGCTCTACCTGAAGCGACGTCTGCCCGAGCCGGCCTCGCGTGCCGTCGAAGCGCTCGCGATCCCTGGCCTCGGCTTCGAGCCCGAGCCAAAGCGCATGTACCCGAACGACGCGCTCGCCGCGCAGGTGCTCGGATTCGTCAACGACGACGGTTTCGGCCAGTACGGCATCGAGGGCGCGTACGACAAGATCCTGCGCGGTGTTCCCGGTCGTCTCACCGTCGAGCGCGACCCGAGGGACCGCGAGCTCGCGGTCGGGCTGCGGACCGCGGTCCCGCCGAGGAACGGCGCGGACCTCGTGCTCACGATCGACCTTGAGGTACAGACGGCGGCCGAGCGCGTGCTCCGTCGCGCGATCGAGCGCGAGAAGGCTCCGAGCGGATCGATCATCGTCCTTGATCCACGCGATGGCGCGATCCTCGCGCTCGCGTCATGGCCGACGTTCGATCCCGCACGCGTTGCCATCGCCGATCCGGAGGCACTTCGCAACCGCGCCGTGTCGTGGACCTTCGAGCCGGGCTCGACGATGAAGGCGGTCACGATCGCCGCGGGCATCGACAAGCACGTCGTGACGCCGACCACCACGTACGACGACAAGGGATGCACGGTCATCGGGGGGCGCCGCCTCTGCAACGCCCAGGGAAAGTCGTACGGGACAACGACCGTGACGCAGATCCTCGAGCGTTCGGCGAACGCGGGTGCGGTCTTCGTCGCGTCGAAGCTTGGACAAGATCCTCTTTATCAGTACCTCCGCGCGTTCGGATTCGGGACCGCGACCGGCATCGACCTCGCGGCCGAGGCGGCGGGATCGGTCCGCCCACTCGCGCAGTGGTACCCCGTCGATGTCGGCACGGTCGCGTACGGGCAAGGCATCGCGGTAACGCCATTGCAGCTGGCGACGGCATACGGCGCGCTCGCGAACGGCGGCACGCTGTACCGGCCGTATGTGGTGGCGGCGACGCGCGATGCGGATGGGGAGCACCGCACCGCGCCCGTCGCCGTCCGCAGTCCGGTCTCACCCGAGACGGCCGACACGCTCCGCACGATGCTCGTGTCGACGGTGGACCGTGGCATCTCGAGCGGCGCACGGTTGGCCGGCTACAGCGTCGCCGGGAAGACGGGCACCGCGCAGATCCCGAGCGACGATGGTCGATACGTCGACGACGCGTACATCTCGTCGTTCGCCGGATTCGCCCCCGCGTCCGATCCGCGTTTCGTCGCCGTCGTCGTGATCGAGCGGCCGCAGACGAAGCTACTCGGAACGGTCACCGCGATGAGCGCGTTCCACGATCTTGCTGTCGACGTGTTACGGAACGCGCGCGTGCAACCGGACCGGCCCTGATCGGTCGGTACCATTCGCTGGTGTTCACGCTCGACCAATTGCTCGCTGCGACGAGCGGCCGCGTCATACAGGGCATCCCACGCGCGGACAAACCTTTCAGCGGCGGCGCGTTCGATTCGCGGATCGTGCAGCCGGGTGAGGTCTTCTTCGCGCTGCGCGACCAGCGGGACGGACACGAGTTCGTCGCCGATGCGTTCGCACGAGGTGCCAGCGCCGCCGTGGTCGAGCGCGCGGTCGGGGCGCCCGACGGCGCGTTGCTCATCCAAGTCTCGCAGTCGCTCCACGCGCTGCGGCGGCTCGCGGAAGCGCTGCGCGACGCGCATCCGATCCCCGTTGTCGGGATCACCGGGAATGTCGGGAAGACCACCACGAAGGAGGCCACCGCCGCGGCCCTCGGGGCGCGCTTCCGGGTCCTGCGCACCGCCGCGTCGTTCAACAACGAGATCGGCGTGCCGCTCACCTTCCTGCGCATCGAACCGACGCACGAGGTCGCGGTGATCGAGCTCGGCTTCTACGTGCCCGGCGAGATCGCGGATCTCTGCCGCCTCGTGCGTCCGCGTATCGGGATCATCACCGAGATCCCGGCCATCCCCGTGCACTTCGCGCGGACCCCGAACGTCGACGCGATCGCCGCTGGTAAGGCCGAGCTCATCGAATCGCTACCCGACGACGGCGTGGCGCTGCTCAACGCGGACAGTCCGCGCGTCCGAGCGCTCGCGCCACGCACGCGTGCGCGCGTGCTCCTCTTCGGCGAGAGCGAAGACGCGCAGCTTCGCGCCGTGGATGTTCACGCCGAAGGTCTGAGCGGGCTGCGCTTCACCGCGGTGTACGAGGGCGAACGCGTCGCGGTGGAACTCCCGATCCCGGGGCGGCAGCTCGTGCCCGCGGCGCTCGCGGCGCTCGGGGCGGCGAGCGCGCTCGGCGTCCCGCTCGCGGAGGCCGCCGTGGCGCTGGGAACGCTCGAGCAGCCGGCGCATCGGATGGAGATCCGCCGCGGCGCAAGCGTCACCGTCATCGACGACAGCTACAACGCGAGTCCGGCCGCGGTGGCCGCCGCGCTCGCCGTGCTGCGCGGCGTGAAGGGTCGCCGTATCGCGGTGCTCGGCGACATGCTCGAGCTCGGGACCTTCTCCGCGGACGCGCACGAGGCGCTCGGACGCGACGCCGCGCGCAGCACCGACGTGCTGATCGGCATCGGCGAGCTCACGCGAACCTCGGTCGATGCCGCGCGCGCCGCCGGGCTGGCCGAGGCGTACTGGGCCAGCGATCTCGGCGAGGCGCTCGTGCTTTTGCGCGGCAAGCAGCAGCCCGGCGACACGATCCTCGTGAAGGGCTCGCACTCGCTCGCGCTCGACCGTTTGGCGGAAACGCTCGTTCGCCCGGTCGCGGACTAGTGACGCGTCGCTAGGTGGAGATCCTCGCCCTCGGCGTGCTGCTTTCGGGGTTCCTTCTCGGTCTCGTTCTCGGCGCGCCGTACATCCGCCTTTTGCGGCGTCTCCGGATCGGTCAGAACATCCGTCCCGAAGGTCCTCAGACCCACTACGTCAAGCAGGGCATCCCGACGATGGGCGGTGGGCTGTTCATCGGCGTCACATTCGCACTGTGGCTCTTCGTGCTCCTGCTCCTCCCGACCGAGCAGCGAGACCAGTTCATCCCGCAGACGATCGTGCCGATCGGCACGCTCATCTTCGTCGGCATGCTCGGCGCGATCGACGACCTCGTGAATGTCCGCTATGGCTTCGGCATCCGGGGGCGTCACAAGCTCGTATGGCAGGTGATCGTCGGGCTCGTCGCCGCGATCTACATCCAGCGTCACTTCGGCGTCACGGGCATCTACGTTCCGCTCGTCGGGGAGCTCGAGATCGGCGGCGCGCTGTTCGTGGCCCTCGCGCTTTTCGCGATCGTCGCGATGTCGAACGGCGTGAACCTCACCGACGGGATGGACGGACTCGCCGGCGGCACGGCTGTGTTCGCGTTCCTCTCCATCGCGTTCATCGCTAACACCCGTGGCTTCCCCTGGCTGGTCGTGCTGTGCGCCGCGATGGTCGGCGCACTGCTCGCGTTCCTGTGGTTCAACGTGCACCCGGCGGAAGTGATCATGGGCGACACCGGCGCGCTCGCGCTCGGTGCGACGCTCGCCACCATCGGCCTCACGACCGGCTTCGCGCTCCTGCTGCCGGTGCTGGGTGTGATCTTCGTCGCCGAGACTCTCTCGGTCATGATCCAGGTCGGCAGCTTCAAGCTCCGCGCCAAGCGCATCTTCCGCATGTCGCCGCTGCATAACCACTTCGAGCTCATTGGCTGGGCGGAGGAGAAAGTCACCATCCGGTTCTGGCTTATCGGTGCGGTGGCGGGGATCGCCGCGGCGGTCCTCGCGTACGCGACGCCGCGATGACCCACGCCGCTCGTGGCGCCGCTGGTGCGGCGAAGAAGGTCTGGCGCGGCACCTGGGTGGAGCGCGACGGGATGCTGTGGTCGCCGCTGCTCGGATCGCTCGGTGTGGTGGCGGGCTTCTCGACGAAGGCGCAGGGGAGCATGGCTGGATCGCGGCATCCGCTGGAGGAGCAGGCCCGAAACCGGGCATCGCTCGCGCGGACGCTCGGCTTCGATGGCGTCGCACGTCTGAAACAGGTGCACGGGAATGCGGTCGTGCGTGTCGATGGACCGGTCGACCCGTGGCCCTCGGCAGACGCCCTGTGGACCGGATCAAGCGGCGTCCTCCTCGGCGTCGCGGCCGCGGACTGCGTGCCCGTGCTCGTCGCCGATCCGGAGGGACCGCTCGGGGCCGCGCACGCGGGCTGGCAGGGGACGACGCTCCGTGTCGCCGAGCAGCTGGTGGAGTCGATGGTCGCCGGCGGCGCCGTGCGCGAGCGGCTCGTGGCTTCGCTCGGACCGGCGATCGGACCGTGCTGCTATGTCATCGACATGGAGCGCGCGACGCTCGTGAACGAGCGGATCGGCGAAAGCTGTCTGCGCAAAGTGAATGATCGGATCGTGATGGACCTCTGGGCGGCGAACACCGCGCAGCTTCGATCCGTGGGGGTCACGCGGATCGAGATGTCCGGCGTCTGCACGCTGTCCGGCGGCGCCGACGTCTGGTCGTTCCGCGGTCGCGACCCGGACGGCATGTACGGCACGCAGCTCGGGTTCATCGGGAGGACCGCGTGACCCTCCTCTTCGACGCGGAGGTGAGCCGCGAGGATTTCCGCGGCCAGCGCGTGACGATCGTCGGCCTCGGGAAGGGGCGTACCGCGTCCGGACTCGCGCGCTTCCTCGTGTCGTCGGGTGCGAGCGTCACGATCACGGACGCGCTCCCACGCGAGCGGCTCGGGGAGGGGATCGCGCGCATTGGCGACACGCCGGTGCAGCTCGTGCTGGGACCCTCGAGCGACGACGCCGCGCTCGCCGATCCCAACTACGTGTTCGTGATCAACGGCGTGCGGCCGCGCTCGGCGACCATCCTTCGCGCGCTTCAGCGCCACATACCGGTGCTGACCGAGATGGGCCTGTTCTTCCGCCTCTGCCCCGCCACGATCGTCGGGGTCACGGGAACGAAGGGAAAGACAACGACGACCACGATGATCGGACGCATCCTGACCCGTGGTCACCGACGCGTGGTCGTCGGCGGCAACATCGGCCGCGCCATCATCCAGGAGCTCGACACCCTGACCAAAGACGACATCGTGGTGCTCGAGCTCTCCTCATTCCAGCTCGAGACGCTCGCGCGAGGCCCGCACGTCGCGGTCGTCACGAACATCGGCGAGGATCACCTGGACCATCACGGGACGCGCGAGAACTACATCGCGGCCAAGCGCAACATTGTCGCCTGGCAGGGCGCCCACGATGTCGCGGTACTCAACCTCGATGACCCCGCGACGCTCGCGATCCACACCGGCGTGCCCTCGCTGCTACGCGGCTTCTCGCTGACCCTGCAGCCGCGCCAAGGCGGCTTTCTCGACGCCGACGGACGCCTGGTCCTGACCGATGGGGATCGGCGCACGCCGATCCTGGCGGCGAGCGAGCTCCGCGTGCCCGGTCGACACAACGTGGCGAATGCGCTCGCGGCCGCGATCGTCGGCGGCGTCTTCGACATCGCGCCCGAGCTGATCGGCGAGGAGCTGCGGTCGTTCGAGGGCGTGTCGCGTCGTCTCGAGACGGTCGCTGAGAAGGACGGCGTTCTCTGGGTGAACGACTCGGCGTCCACGACACCCGACGCGACCATCAAGGCGCTTGACGCTTTCGATCGCAAGGCGGTCGTCATCCTCGGCGGCGTGGGCAAGAACGCGGACTTTGGTGAGCTCGCGCGCGTTGTCGTGAAGCGCGCTCGCGCGGCAGTGCTCATCGGAAAGGCAGCGGACGAGATCGCCGCCGCGCTCGATGCCGCGGGGGCAGGGCGTGCCGGCGTCACCGTCGAGCGCGCGAACACCCTGGAGGACGCCGTGGCCGCGGCGCGGAGGCTCGCTCAGCCCGGCGACGTCGTGCTGCTGTCGCCCGCGTGCGCTTCGTTCGACATGTTCTCGTCCGCCGACGAGCGTGGCGACCGCTTCACCGCGCTGGTCCGCGCGTTCACCGAACCGGGGCGATCGTGAGACTGCTGCCGAGCCTGCCGCGCCGGACGTCCTATGACCTCGTCCTGGTCGTCGTCGTCCTTGCCCTGACGCTGGTAGGGATCGCGATGGTCTACAGCGCGAGCGGGATCAAGGCGCTCGACGCGCTCGACGATCCTCGTTACTTCCTCGGCTGGCAGTCCGTCTGGGCCGCGATCGGTCTCGTCGGCATGCTCGCGGCGAGCCGCATCGACTATCACCGTTACCGCGTGCTCGCCCTGCCCCTGTTCGTCGTCGCGATCGTGCTGCTGGTCGTCGTCCTCATCCCGGGTGTCGGGACGAATGTGAACGGCGCCTCGCGCTGGCTTCGTATTGGCTCGGTGGGTTTCCAACCGGCCGAGTTCGCGAAGCTCGCGCTGATCCTCTATCTCGCGTTCTGGCTCGGCGCGCGTCAGGATCGGATCGCGAGCAGCGGCACGGCGATCGGCTTCGTCGTCTTCACCGGGCTCATCGTCGGCCTCGTCTTCGCGGAGCCGGACCTCGGCACCTCGATCGTGATCGGTGTGGTCGCGCTCGTCATGTATTTCGCCGCCGGCGCGCGCCTCTGGATGTTCGCGGCGCTCGCGGGGCTTTCGGGCGTGCTGGCCTTCGCTGGAGCGCTGGCGCACCCGGAGCGGGTCGAGCGACTTCTCACCTTCATCGACCCCTGGAAAGACCCCCGCGACGCGGGCTACCAGGCGATCCAGGCCCTCTACGGGCTGGCGCTCGGTGGACTTTCCGGCGAGGGACTCGGCGCGGGCCGGGAGAAGTTCGGCTTCCTGCCGTTCCCGTACACCGACTCGATCTTCGCGATCCTCGGCGACGAGCTCGGGATGATCGGCACGCTCTCCGTGATCATGCTGTTCCTCGTTCTCGCGTATCGGGGCGTCCGTCTCGCGCTGCGGGCGCCCGACGCGACGGGCGCGCTTGTCGCGACGGGCATCACGAGCTGGCTGGTCTTCCAGGCGTGGGTGAACATGGCGGTCGTCGCGAGCCTGATACCTATGACCGGCATCACGCTGCCGTTCATCTCCTACGGCGGCTCGTCACTCTGCGTCGGCCTTATCGCGGTCGGTATCCTCCTTAACGTTGGACGACAGGCCGCGCCGGCGCCAGCGACAGTGCCGCGTGCTCCTCGTCGGAGGCGGGACGGGCGGGCACGTCAGCCCGCTGCTCGCGATCGCGGAGGCGCTCAAAGAGATCGATCCCGAGGTGGGTTTCCTCTTCCTCGGTGGACGTCGCGGGAAAGAGGCTGAGCTCGTACCGGCGGCCGGCCTACCCTTCCACGCCACGCCGATGCCGTCGCTCAGGGACCCGCAGTCGCGTCTCGCGCTCCTGCGCACGCTCGTCGGCGTGCCGCTCGCGTTCTTCGACGCTGTCGCCCAGCTGGTGCGTTTCCGTCCCGACGTCTGTTGCACGACGGGTGGCGTCGTCGCGATCCCGGTAACTCTGGCGGCGCGCCTGCTGCGCGTACCGGTGTATCTCTGGGATGGCAACGCGCTTCCGGGCCGAGCGACGCGTCTCCTTGCGTCCTTCAGCTCGCGGATCGGCGTGAGCTACGAGCAGGCGCGCCGCGCGCTGCCACGCGGTCGTACGGTGCTGGCCGGGACGCCGATCCGCGCGTCGCTCCTCAAGTGGACCCGCGAGCGCGGCCGCGAGAGCTTCGCCGTCCCCGCCGACGCGATGCTCGTCGTGGTGAGCGGCGGGAGCCAGGGCTCGGAGCGTGTCAACGACGCGCTCTGGTCCGCGCTCAGTCGCATCCTCCGCAGCTCCTACGTCCTGCACATCACCGGCGAGAAGCATGGCGCGCGCGCCGAGTCGCGCCGTGCGAATCTCGCCGCCGAGGTGCGCGACCGCTACATCGTCCGTACGTTCCTCGGCGACGACATGGGTGGCGCGCTCGCCGCCGCGGACCTCGCGATCGGTCGGGCCGGCGCCTCGTCCATTGCCGAGCCGCTGGCCTTCGGCGTTCCGCTGCTCGTCATCCCGTTCGGCGCGGCGATGGAGGGTCACCAGGAGGCGAATGCGCGCGCGATGGCCGAGACGGGCGCCGCGCTGAGCATGCGTGAGGGCGAGCTCGACGGCGATCGCTTCACGTCCCAGGTCATCGGCCTCCTGCAGAATCCGGACAGGCTGCGGCGCATGGCGATCGCGGCGCGCGCCGCGGGTCGCCCGCAGGCCGCGAAGGAGATCGCGCAGGAGCTTCTTGCTCTTGGTGGCTGCGCTTGAGGATCCACATCGTCGGCATCGGCGGCGCGGGCATGTCAGCCATCGGAAAGCTGCTGCTGGCGCGCGGGCACGCCGTGACCGGCTCAGACAACGGTCGCTGGCCGCTGGGCGAGGCGCTCGCTCGCGAGGGCGCAGCCGTCCACGAGCGCTTCGCCGCGGAGCTCGTTCCCGGCGCCGACGTCGTCCTGCGCTCCAGCGCGTACAAGGAGGACAACGTCGAGGTCGCCGAGGCACTCCGCCGCGGCATAGCGGTGTGGAAGCGCGAGGACGCCTGGCGTTTCCTCGCGGACGGAAAGCGCGTCATCGCGGTCGCGGGGACGCACGGCAAGTCGACGACGACAGCACTCGTCTGGTCCGCGCTGCGAGCGGGGAACGTCGACGCCTCGCTGATCTGCGGTGCCGTTCTGCGCGGTATCGGCTCCAACGCCCATGCCGGCGGCAGCGACGTGCTCGTGATCGAGGCAGACGAGTACGACAACACCTTCCACGCTCTTCGGCCGCTCGTCGCGGTCGTGACGACGGTCGATCACGATCACATCGACATGTTCCCGACGCGCGAGTCCTACCGCGACGCGTTCCGCACCTTCGTGCGCGGCATCGTGCCGCGCGGCACACTCGTCACGTGCCTGGACGATGAGGGCGCGCGCGAACTCGCCGACTACACCAGGACCGAGGTGCAGCGCGACGTTCTCACCTACGGCACCGGCAGCGGTGCGGACCTACCCGTGTCTCGTGACACCGACAAGGTCTATTCGCTCGGGGGCGACACGCACCTGAGCCTGCAGATCCCGGGACAGCACAACGCGCTCAACGCGGCCGCCGCTGTCCTCGCCGCGCACACGTTCGGCGTCACGAAGAAAGACGCCGCGCTGGGCGTATCGGAGTTCAGCGGCGTGGAGCGCCGGCTCGAATCACTCGGCAGCGCCGGGGGCGTGACGGTCGTCGACGACTACGCGCACATGCCGGCCGAGATCGCCGTCGGCCTGAGCGCGTTCGAGAACGCGGTCGTCGTCTTCCAACCGCATACGCCCAGCCGTCTCGCGAAGTTCTTCGACGAGTTCGCCGCGGTGCTGCGCCGGGCGCGCGCGGTCGTCATCGTCGAGACCTTCTCGTCGGCACGGGAACATGCCGACGCCGCTTCTGGCGCTCGACGGCTGGCAGAGGCAGTGGATGGTCGCTACGCGAAGAACGGTGAGGAAGCCGTGCAGATCGTGGCCGAGCTTGTGCAACCCGGTGACGTCGTGCTGGTGATGGGTGCGGGTGACGTGCGCCCCGTTGGCGAGCGGCTCCTCGAGCTGCTGCGGGCGCCCGTGTGAAGGTGCTCCCGTTCGGCGTTCGCGACGAGCCGATGAGCAAGCACACGTCGCTGCACATCGGCGGGCCGGCCGACTACTTCGTGCGCGTCACGACCGAGCGCGACCTCGTCGGCGCGATCGCCGTCGCGCGCGAGCACGAGTTGCCGGTGCTGATTCTGGGCGGCGGCACGAACATGCTCGTTGCGGACCGCGGCGTGCGGGGCGTGGTGCTGCAGAACGACTGGAGCGAGACCTCGGTCGATGGCCTGACGATCACCGCGTCTTCGGGAACACCGCTCGCGTCGGTCGCTGCGGTCGCCGCGCGGAGTGGCATCGGCGGACTCGAGTGGATGGCAACGGTCCCCGGCACGGTGGGCGGCGCCGTTCACGGCAACGCCGGGGCGTTCGGCGCTGAGACCAAGGATCACCTCGTTGGCGCCACGCTCATGGATCTGAACGGCGACACCTGGACCGTGCCGAACGGGGACCTGGGGTTCGCCTATCGCACCTCGAACCTGCAAAAGACGCCGATCGTGGTCGTCAGCGCCCGATTCCGCGGAACGCCGGGCGACCGCGCGAGCGCGGTGAAGCGCATCAAAGAGATCGCGAACGAGCGGATCGCGAAGCAGCCGCTCGCGCAGCCGAACACCGGGTCGATCTTCCGCAACCCGCAAGGCGACCACGCCGGCCGGCTGATCGAGAGCGCTGGACTGAAGGGTGCTACTCAGGGTGGAGCGATGGTGAGCACGAAGCACGCGAACTTCATCGTGAACATGGGCGACGCGAGCGCGAGCGATGTCAAAGCGCTGATGGATCGCTGTCAGCGAGAGGTACGCGAGAGGTTCAGCGTCGAACTCGTCCCAGAAGTTGAGCTGATCGGCGAATGGTGACGCTGCAAGCGCCGCGGGTGACGCGGCGAGTCGGGTTCTCGCGAGCGAGAGTCGAGGGGCCCCGCCAAACGACAGCGCCGCATCGCGCGCAAGGGCGGGGATACGTTTCGAGCGAGCGAGAACCCCGAGCCGCGGCAGGACCCGCGGCGCGCGACGAGCACGATCGATGACGACGAACAAGATTCGAGTCGGCATCCTCACTGGAGGCGCTTCGGCTGAGCGCGACATATCGCTTGCCACCGGCGCGCAGATCGCGGCCAGC
>CAJDUG010000047.1_pt1 | contig 15096 bp, 10 predicted proteins | sample 7390021 | NCBI WGS metagenome assembly CAJDUG01 (sample SAMEA7055676, study PRJEB34461) | soil metagenome | biome: terrestrial ecosystem; feature: Peninsula; material: soil | place: Antarctica | collected 2016
CGCTCCATCGCGGCCTGCTCTTCCGACGCACGCCGAGCCTCCTCGGCGAGCCGCGCCTGAGCCGAACGACGCTCCTCCAGCGAACGGCGCTCGTCCTCGGCCTTACGCTCCGCCGCGGCGCGTTCGCCCGCTGCGCGACGCTCTTCGGCCGCGCGCTCTTCTTCGGCGCGACGCTCGGCTGCGGCTTGTTCGGCCGCCGCGCGCTCCGTCGCTGCGCGCTCGGCGGCTGCCCGCTCCTCCGTTGCGCGCTGCTCTTCCTGCGCGCGTCGCTCTTGTGCCGCGAGCCGCTCCTGGATCGCGCGCTCGAGGGCCGCGTTCTCCGCGGCAGCGCGCTGCTCCTCTTCGGCACGGCGCTCCTGCGCGATGCGGCGCTCTTCGGCGGCGCGCTCTGTTGCGGCGCGATCCTCGGCAGCATGCCGCTCCTCGAGCTCACGTGCTTCTGCGGCGGCTCGACGCTCTACTGCGGCGCGTTCGGCGGCAGCACGTTCTTCCGCGGCGCGTACTTCCGACGCTAGGCGCTCCACAGTGGCGCGCTCCGCGGCGGCCCGCTCATCTGCGGCACGGCGCTCTTCCTCAGAACGACGCTCCTCCGCCGCCCGGCGATCTTGGGCGGCACGCTCTTCCGCCGCACGTAGCTCGGCGGCGACCCGCTCCTCTTCGGCGCGACGCGCTTCCTCAGCCGCGCGACGCTCGTCGGCAGCGCGTTGCTCCGCGGCCTGACGCTCTTCCTCGTGACGTCGCGCTTCCTCCGCGACGCGCTGCTCTTCGGCAGCGCGCTCGGCCGCGATCCGTTCGTCCTCAGCCGCTCGCTCGGCCGCGATCCGTTCATCCTCCGCGGCGCGCTTGGCCGCGACACGTTCCCCTTCGGCGCGCCGTGCCGCAGCGGCTTCCTCGACGGAGGGGAAGACCTCTTCGTCCTCGATGATCGCGAAGGCGTCGTGGTCCTCGACTTCCTGCACCTCGGCAACTGCGGCGTCCTCGTCTTCGAACGGCTCCTGTTCCATCGGTCGGTCTTCGACCGCGGGCGCGAAAGCGACCGGCTCGTCCACCGTCGGCCATGCCTCTTCGATGCGCGGTGCAGCCGGCGGTGCCGCACTCGCGATCGGTGACATCGGCGCGCGCCGGTATTCGACGATCAACTCTTCGAACAGTCCGCGCAGCGCGTCCGACGCCGCAGCGCGCAGGTCGGACGGGCTTGCATCGCCCACAGCCTGTCGACCCAGCGGCGCGATGGTGCCGCGGCGCTGCTGTGCGATGTCGTCCTGGAGCTGATCGTGATCCTCGCGCAGGCGCTCGATCTCTTTCAGGAGCATGCGGCGCTCTTCACGCGCTTGCTCGAGGATCTGCGACGCGGTCGTCTCGGCGCGCTCCCTGATCTCGTACGCGGCGCGCAGCGCGCTCGCGAGCGCCTCCTGAGCGGTGGCGTCGTACTCCTCGTAAATCCCCACGCGTCGCTGGGCGACCTCAAGATCGGCCTGGAGCTGCGTGACGCGCTTGGCGAGCTCAGCCACCCGCAGAGACAGGGCAGCGACGATGTCGTTGGAGCTATTCACGCGGCCTTCGGCCAACGTGGACCGCCTTTCTTCCTCGCCTCTCCCCGCGCGAGGCCCCAGCGTACACAATTCAGGCGTGGCGAAGAAGGACAAGAAGAAAGACCAGGAGGCTCCGGTCGATCTCGCGGCTCGGATCGGTGCGCGACCGGAGCCGCCGACGACGCCCGCCGGCCCGCCCCCGAAGAAGGCCGAGCCCCCTCCACCGGCGCGTCTCGACGCCCCGCTGCCACCGCGTCGCACGGAAGAACGACCGCGAACGACGACGCCGGCGCCAGACCCCGGCACGATGGAGTGGCCGTCGCCCATCCCACCGATCGACGCGCGCATCGAGCCCGCGATCCCATCGACACGAACGCCGCCTGGCCCGGGCGAGACTGATCTCGTTGTGACACCTCTGCCAACACCAGACGACTGGCATCGCTTCGAGCTCGCGCTTCGCCGCGTGCGGGGAGTTGGGCAGCTCAAGACGGAGTACTACCGACACTCCGTGCTGAAGGTGCGCGTGAGCTTCACCGGCGCGGACCGTCTCGCGCATCTCCTTCGCTCGGGTGTGCCGGGTTATCGCGTGCGTGTGATCGGGGAGGATCGCAAGACGCTTCAGATCCTCGTCGCATCGGAGTCGGACGAACGCCGACCGGGTTGATCCGACCACGCGTGCATGCGGTGCATACCCTCTAGACTCGCTCGATGAGCTCTGACCTCGAACGCCGCGCGAAACGTGTTCTTTCTCCGCTTCCCGGCCGCTACACGTGGCTGCCCCTCGACCGCGGTGAAGGAAGCTGGCTGATCACCAAGGACGGTCGTCGCGTGCTCGATCTCACGTGCGGCATAGCCGTCACGAACGTCGGACATGCACACCCGCGCGTCGTTCGCGCGGTCAGCGAGCAGGCCGCGAAGCTGATGCACATCTCGACCGGCGTCGCCACCTACGAGTCGAACATCGCGCTGGCCGAGGCGCTCGTGAGCGTGACGCCGCGTGGCCTCGACACCGTCTTTTTCGGGAACTCGGGCGCGGAAGCGGTCGAGGCGTCGATCAAGCTCGCGCGGCAGTACACAAAGCGTCAGGCGATCATCGCGTTCCGCGGCGGCTTCCACGGACGGACGGCTGGCGCGCTGACCGTCACGACCTCGAAGTCGTCGTATCGCCTCGGCTACGGCGCCATGCTGCCGGAGGTCTACGTCGCTCCCTACCCGTACGCGACGACGTGTCCGATCAAACCGGCGCACGACGCCGTGGCCTGCGCAGAGCACTGCCTCGCCGAGATCGAGGCGATGCTCGAGCACGAGGTCCCGCCGGAGCATGTCGCCGCCTTCCTCATCGAGCCCGTGCTCGGCGAGGGTGGCTACATCGCGCCGCCGAGCTCATTCCTGGTCGCGCTGCGGGAGCTCGCGACGCGCATCGGCGCACTCCTGATCATGGACGAGGTGCAGACCGGCTTCGGTCGCACCGGCGCATGGTTCGCGACGCAGAAGCACGGCGTCGACCCCGACATCCTCGTGATCGCGAAGGCACTCGGCGGCGGGCTGCCGCTCGGCGCGATCGTGACCTCGCGCGAGATGCAGGACAGGTGGATCTCCGGTACCCACGGCTCTACGTTCGGCGGCAATCCCGTGTCGTGCGCAGCCGGTCTCGCGTCGCTCGCGATCATCCGTGACGAGGGACTTGTCGCTCGCGCGGAGCGACTTGGTGAGCTCATGGTGAAAGAGCTCGCGCCGCTGCGCTCGGATCCACGTGTCCGCGACATCCGGCGGTTCGGCGCGATGGTCGCGGTCGAGTTCGATTCGAAGGCGACCGCGAAAGCGGCGATCGCCGGTGCGCTAGAGCGTGACGTGCTGCTCATCACCTGCGGCGCGCACGATCAAGCGGTGCGCTTCATCCCGGCCCTCAACATCGCCGAAGACGATCTGCGGCTGGGCGTTGGCGCGCTCGTCGCGGCGGCGACCGCTTCGGGAACACCCGCCGCCGTCTGACACCGGGCTGATCCCGCCTCTGGGCGGCCCGTGCTCAGGACTCATCGCGCATTAAGTCCTAGTTCAGCGTCGTCCGCTTCTCCCTCGCGTTGTATCGGAGAGGCGGGAGGTACCGATGCAAATACCTCGCACGGCGCTGGTCGTCGAAGACGATCCAGAGATCGCGGCCACGCTGCGGAGTCATTTGATGCGGGCCGGCTTCGTTGTGCACGAAGCGCGGAGCGAGCACGAAGCTATCCGTCGCGTCGAGGAGATCGCCCCGGATGTCGTGATCCTCGATCTCACGCTGGACGGAGGTGCGGGGGCAGGCGCGTGTCGTCGTATCCGCGAGCTCGCATCCGTCGGGGATGTACCGATGCTCGTGCTCTCGCCGCAGGATGACGTGTCAACCCGCGTGGCGCTCTTCGAGCTCGGCGCGGACGACATCGTCGCGAAGACCTGCGATCCGTCCGAGCTGCTCGCGCGCGTGCGCGCGATCCTTCGTCGTGGTGCGGATCGCCGAACCGTGCGTCGGATCGGTCCGCTGCGGATAACGCTCGCGACGGGCGATGCGTGGCTGGCCGAGCGTCAGCTCGAGCTCACGAATGGAGAGCGCGCTGTGCTCATCGAGCTTGCGCGCTCGTATCCGGGTCTCACCGCGCGAACAGCTCTGGATCGGCGACCCGATCAGGAGCATGACGTCACGTCGAACGTGACCGAAGTGCTGGTCGCACGCCTGCGACGAAAGATCGCCGCCGCCGGCGGTGGCATCGAGATCAACGCGGTCCGACGCGCGGGTTACGTGCTGAGACCGATGACGATCACGGCGGACGCTCCGGCCTGACCCCCGCGCGTCCGCGCGCGACAACTTCTGGTATCGCTGTCCGCCTCCTTGGACGACGTCCCGCCAGCCGCTTGTGACTGTCGACCTGTCCGCCTTTTGTCCCTTGACAGGCCTGCGAGGCCGAGTAATGTTCGCAGCCTGCGCTCGTTACCAGATGTTGTATCTGCCGGGGCGGCGGGGGCGACATCTAGTGCACGAGAGGGCAATGGGATGAAGGAGAGGGTCAGGATGATCTTTAGCCTGCGCACCTTCACAGCGTCCAAGGCGAGCGGGAGCCCACTCCTTCTTCTTCCACGGGGCGCCAAGCGTTCTGACCCGGTCCCAGCAGCTCACTAAGGGGAGTCCGACATGGCCATAGCCGAGATACCGCAGCAGCAGTCCGTCCCTGGCGCAACTGGAGCAGCCGCGCCGGCGCCCAAACGAGGCTTGCGGCTGGAGCGCCAGTTCACCCGCGAGGGCGTGCACCCCTACGACGAGATCGACTGGGAGCTGCGCGACGCCGTCATACCCGGGGAGGGCGGCAACGTCTTCGAGCAGAAGGGCGTCGAGGTACCGAAATTCTGGTCAGCGACCGCGACGAACGTGGTCGCGTCGAAGTACTTCCGCGGCAAGCTCACCTCGCCGGAGCGCGAGTGGAGCGTGAAGCAGATGGTCGACCGCGTCGTCGACCAGATCACCGCGTGGGGGATCCAGGGCGGGTACCTCGTGAACGAGGACGACACGCAGATCTTCAATCACGAGCTGAAGTACCTGATGGTCCACCAGTACGCGTCGTTCAACTCGCCGGTGTGGTTCAACATCGGGGTCGAGGGCGTACCTCAGCAGGCCTCCGCGTGCTTCATCCTTTCGGTCGGCGACGACATGCACTCGATCCTCGACTGGTTCAAGAACGAGGGCGTGATCTTCAAAGGCGGTTCGGGATCCGGGATCAACGTCTCCCGGATCCGCTCGAGCAAGGAACAACTCTCCGGCGGCGGGTACGCGTCCGGACCCGTCTCATTCATGCGGGCCGCGGACTCGGTCGCGGGCTCGATCAAGTCAGGCGGCACGACGCGCCGCGCGGCGAAGATGGTCGTGCTCGATAGCGACCACCCCGACATCCACGACTTCATCTGGTGCAAGGCCAAGGAAGAGAAGAAGGCTTGGGCCCTCGGTGAGGCCGGCTACGACATGAGCCTCAACGGCGAGGCGTGGCAGTCGATCCAGTTCCAGAACGCCAACAACTCAGTGCGCGCGACCGACGACTTCATGAAGAGCGCGCTCGCCGGAGAGTCCTGGAACCTGACCGCGCGGACCGATGGCCAGGTGCTCGAGACCGTCCCCGGCCGCGACCTGCTGCGCGAGATCGCCGAAGCGACCTGGCAGTGCGGCGATCCAGGCATGCAGTTCGACACCACTATCAATGACTGGCACACGACCCCGGTCTCGGGCCGCATCAACGGTTCGAATCCGTGCAGTGAATACATGAGCATCGACGATTCCGCCTGCAACCTAGCGTCGCTCAACCTGATGCGGTTCCTCCACGCCGACGGCGAGTTCGACGTCGCGCGCTTCGCGCGTGCGGTGGACGTCGTTTTCACCGCGCAGGAGATCCTGGTCGGCTTCTCGGACTACCCGACGAAGGCGATCGCCGCGAACGCTGTGACGCACCGTCAGCTCGGCGTCGGGTACGCGAACCTCGGCGCGCTGCTCATGCAACGTGGTCTCGCGTACGACTCGAACGAGGGTCGCGCCTATGCGGCGTCGATTACCGCGCTCATGACCGGAGAGGCCTACGCGCAGTCGGCGCGTCTCGCCGCCGCTGTCGGGCCTTACGAGGCATATCTGAGGAACAAGAGTGGACACGACCGCGTCATGGAGAAGCACCGTGCGGCGGCATACAGGATCATCGCCGACCTGGTGCCGCCGACGCTGCTGTCGGCCGCTCGTCAAGCGTGGGATGACGCGGTTTCACTCGGCAAAGCTGCGGGTTACAGGAATGCCCAAGCCAGTGTCCTCGCCCCCACGGGCACGATCAGCTTCATGATGGATTGCGACACCACCGGGGTCGAGCCGGACATCGCGCTCGTGAAATACAAGCGTCTCGTTGGCGGCGGCATGCTCAAGCTCGTCAACGGCACTGTGCCCGCCGCACTGCGCCGCCTCGGATACACCGAGACCGTGGGCTCAGCGATCACGACATACATCGAGCAGCAGGGCACGATCGAGGGCGCACCGGGTCTGAAGCAAGAACATCTCGCGGTGTTCGACTGCGCTTTCAAGCCGCAGAACGGTCAGCGATCGATCGGCCACATGGGCCACATCAAGATGATGGGCGCGGTCCAGCCGTTCATCTCCGGCGCGATCAGCAAGACCGTGAATCTCCCGGAGACTGCGACAGTCGAGGACGTGGCTGACGCCTACCTGGAGGCGTGGAAGCACGGTGTGAAAGCGATCGCGATCTATCGCGACGGCAGCAAGAAGGTGCAGCCGCTGTCCGTGAACGCCGATGCGAGCAACAGCAAGACCGCCGCCCCATCGGTCGTGACAGTCGAGCGGATCGTCGAGGTGAACCGGCCGCAGCGGCGCCGACTCGCCGACACGCGCGAGTCGCTCACGCACAAGTTCTCGATCGAGGGTCACGAGGGCTACATCACCGTCGGCAAGTTCGAGGACGGAACTCCCGGCGAGCTCTTCGTCACGATGGCGAAGGAAGGCTCGACTCTCTCCGGGATGATGGACGCCTTCGCGACGAGCATTTCTCTGCTGTTTCAGTACGGCGTCCCGCTGTCCCACCTCGTCGAAAAGTTCGGCTACATGCGCTTCGAGCCTTCCGGCTGGACCGGCAATCCCGAGATCGGGATGGCCAAGTCGATCGTCGACTACGTCTTCCGCTGGCTCGGTCACCGCTTCCTCACGGCCGACGAGAAGGCCTACATGGGCCTCACGCGGACCAGCGAGATCGTCGCCGACCCCGGTGCGCAGCAGCAGCGGCTCGAGCAGATCGTCTCGATCGTCCCGCCGCCGATCACCGAGAACTTCACCATCGCGAGCCCGTCCCCCGTTGGGGGGATGCGGCTGAACTCGACACCCGATGCGCCGCCGTGCCCTCGCTGTGGCTGGCTCACCGTGCGAAACGGCACCTGCCACAAGTGCGAGAACTGCGGAGAAACGACCGGGTGCTCATAACTCCCTAGACAGGCTCTGGCCGGCCCGCCCGCTGGCCAGTCCGCCTCGATGGCCCGGCACTCCCTGCTCCCCTGGGGTGCCGGGCCTTCTTTTTGCCTTTTTGCCTTTTTGTCACGCAACTGTGATGTGGACCACAAATTGCGTAGTAGTTGGCGGTTACAAATATGACGCGGATTGAACGGAACGATGCGACCTTGTCGTTCGTCTCAGATGCAGTGCTCAGAATGACGTTGGGGGTGCTGGTGGGCACCCGATCGGGAGGCCTTTCCGTATGGCAGTAGCCGCCAGAGAAGGTGAGCGAGTCGCACAGAGCGGCCGCGGCCTTTCGCTGCGCCTCGTGTTCCTTCCGATGGTCATCGTCGCCGCGGCGCTCGCGATCGTGTTCGCAGTGCCTTACGTGTATGCCGAGCGGGCGCTTCCCGGCGTCACCGTCGCGGGCGTGCATGTTGGCTCGCTCGACACCCGCGCGATCCACGAGCGCCTCGACAGCGAGCTCACGCGTCCGTGGGCACAGCGGGCAGTGGTCGCGATGTACGACGGCCAGAGCTGGCGAACGACGAACGCCGACCTCGCGGTTTCCCCTGACGTCGACACTGCCATCGCCGCTGCGCTTGCCTACGGAAAGAGCGGCTCGCCGCTCGAGCGCGCCAATGCCTGGATCGACGCCATGCGCGGGCAGGCTCAGATCCCACTCGCGCTGCGCGCGCAGGGCGATGCCCTCGACCGCTGGGTGGGCAGTCTCGCGACAGCCGTCGGTCGGCCCGCCGTCTCCGGCGAGATCGCGCTGTCCGCCGCGGGCCTGAAGCTCACCGAGCCGGCGCTCGGCCGCGAGCTCGACCGCGTCGGGGCGACGGCGTCGGTGCTCGCTGCGAAGACGCTCGACGACCGCGAGATCGATCTGCGCGTTCGCGCCATATACCCGGCGGTGGACGAATCGGGTTATCGCGAGGCGGCAGGGCGCGCAACCGCGGTCATCACGCCGCTCGAGCTGACGGTCGAAGATCGGAAGATCACGGCAGACGCGCCGGGCCTCACGAAGCTCCTCTCGATCGAGCGCGTCGCGGCGCGAGGCGACGAGCTCTCCGCTCTGCCCGTTGACGCGATCGCACCGAGTGCCCGCTACCGGTACATCGTGTCGCTGAAGCAAGACCTCGTCACGGAATGGGCGACCCAGATCGCCGCGCAGCTCGATCGTCCCGCAGTCAGCGCGCGCTTCAGTGTCAACGCGGACGGCGTCGCGTCCATCATTCCGGGCGCGACCGGGATCCGCGTCACGCAGGACAAGCTCGTCGCTCAGCTCAACACCGACCTCGTGCGTCCAGCGGTCGGCACCCGCAACGTCGCGGCGCCCGCCGCGGTCGAGACGCCGGCGTTCTCGAATGAGCAGGCGAACACGTGGCTCCCGAAGATCTCACGCACCTCGACCTTCACGACCTTCTTCCCGCCGAACCCGTCGCGGTACGCGAATATCGCGACCGGCTCGCTGCAGTTCGACGGCGTCGTGATCGTGCCGGGTCAAACGTTCTCGTTCTGGGAGCTGCTCGGACCCGTCACCGTTCAGCGCGGCTACGCGTTCGCCGGCGCGATCATCAACAACCGCTCGGATGAGAACGTCATCGGTGGCGGCCTCTGCCAGGTCTCGACGACGATGTTCAACGCGATCTCGAAGCTCGGTTACGAGATCGTCGAGCGTCACGCGCACGGGTACCTCATCGACCGCTACCCGCTCGGTCTCGATGCCGCTGTCTTCGATCCCGGTGTGGACTTCCGCTGGACGAACGACACAGCGGCGCCGGTCTTCCTGTGGTCGTGGACCGATGCGACGAGTGTGACCTTCGATGTGTGGAGTGCTCCCACCGGTCGCACGGTCTCATTCAGCAACGCGGTCCAGAGCAGGTTCGTCGATGTTCCAGCGGATCAGCCCGCGGACCCCGCGTTCATCCCGGGCTCGAAGGTCGCCGGGCGCGACGTCGTGCGCACACGCACTGTTGTCCAAGAAGGAAAGGTCTTGCACCAGGACACGTACTTCAGTCGCTACGCGCCGGTGTGGGGTGGACCTGCGCCAGCGCCCGTTCCGCCTACACCCTAATCGCGCAGCTTCGCTGCGCTCATCTGCTTGGCGTGTCCGCTTCGCGCACGCCGCAGTAGATCCGCGCTATACCCCCCGAGTGGGTGAGCCCTGAGATAACGGGCTGACAAGCGACCCGTTAGACGACCGTGGTGGGAGTAAACCGCCCAGAGAAGCTGGACCGTCTCATCGAAAGCGTGGCACGTGGGGAACGCGATCTGGCGTCGGTCCGCGACGCGAAGCTTCGCGAAGCCGTGCGCCTTGCGATCCGCATGCAGATGAATTCTGAACGGGGGCTTGATGCGCTTGCGCGTGCGCGCATGCGCGACCGCGTTCTTGGATCGATCCGACCAGGCCGCCCGACACTTGCGGACCGCGCGGTCGTCGCCTTCGAGATGATCGGCAAGCCCGCTCCGTACGCGTTGCGCGTGATCGCCGTCGCCGCGCTCTGCATAGCAACGGTCGCGGGCGCGACCGTCGCCGGCGCGGACACGCTGCCGAATGATCCGCTCTATCCGATGAAGCTCGCGGGTGAAGACCTGCGTTTGACGCTCGCGCTCAGCGCCGAGGATCGTGCATCGGTGCAGCTCTCGATCGCGGAGCATCGTCTCGCGGAGGCCGAGGCGCTCGCGGCGAGCGGTCGCGACGAAGACACGCTCGTCGTATCGAGCACGTACTCGCAGCAGATCGCCGAGGCTGCCGCGGAGCTGGCCGAGTTGGAGGCCCTGCAACCTGAAGTGGTAGCGCTCATCGCCCAGCTCGATGATCGTTTCAACGAGCAGCGCTCGCGGATGCAGACCCTGGCGACGAAACTGTCCGTTAACCCTGTCACGGTGCGCGCATCGGAGATCCTCGCGGTCATCGCGGCTCCCACGCTCGCGCCAGGCCTCCAGGGCGTTCAGCGCATCGCGGAGACCGCCGCAGGCGTGGCGGAGGACCTCGCCACGCATAGCGCCACGCCGGCGAAGCCGCGTGCGAGCCCGCAGCCGCGCACAGCCCGGACGGTCGAGGTCGTGCGCCGGAACGCGGAGCAAGCTCGCGCCGCCGCCGATCGCGCTAAAAGCAAGAACGCCAAAGGCAAGAACGCCGAACGCAACCGGTCCGACGACCGTAGCGACGTCGACGACTACGAGGGCAAAGACTTCTACGACCGCGACTAGCTCGCTCCTCCTCATCCTTTGTCGAGCGCTCGCCTCAAAAGGTCCAGTGCTCCGAGCAGCGCTCGGCGGCGACCCTCGACCGGAGACTTGAATCGAATCGTGGACGCACGTGAGCGATCGGGTGTCCAGATGCGCAGCTCGGCGCTTTGCTCTCCGTGCGGGATCATCAGGCGCACCTCGGGCTTCGGCTCGAGATCGTCGAGGAGCTGTGTGAGCTCTTCGGCCCCCGCCGTCGGACGAACGAAGCCGCGCAGGTACCAGGAGCCCGACTCCGGCGATTCGGCGAGGGCGCGCGCGACGTCGCCTCCTGACAGCGACTCCGCCGTCGCGAGACGCCAGCGACGTTCGCCGAGGCCACGAGCGATGACGGCTCCAAGCGTGTCGTCGTCCGTGCCCCACACGTACTGACCGAGCCGCTCGCGGACCAGGGCCTCCATCCGCGCGATGCGCGCGTCCATCGTGGCGGCGTCCGCGTCCTTGTCGGTGATCCGGACGTGGACGCCGTCGTTCTTCGCTTTCGTCACGACTGTTGGCGCGGTCGAGCGCACGAGTTCGCCCAGCGTCTCTTCTGCCGTCGACTCGCCGACGCCGAGCATCTTGAGCGTGCGCGACCGAAGCACGGCGCCGGCGATGAGCGTTGGCTCGACGTGGTGCTCCCACATGTACGTCATCTCGCGCGGCACGCCCGGCATCGCGACGATGCGTTTGCCGCCCTTCCGTACGTCCCACCCCGGTGCGGTGCCATTCGGATTCGGCAGCGCGCGCGCGGACGGGATGAGCCACGCTTGCTTTCGGTTTCGCTCCGGCATGGTCACGCCGCGGCCCGCGAACCACTCGCGCAGCTCGCGCTCGAGAGTCGGATCGACCACCGGCTCCTCACCAAGCACCGCGGCGATGGTCTCCCGTGTGAGGTCGTCTTCGGTGGGCCCTAATCCGCCGGTCGAGATGACCAGGTCCGAACGGCCGAGCGCCCGATCGAGCGTCTCCCGGCAGCGCGCCGGGTTGTCTCCGACGGTGGAGATGTACAGGCAGTCGATGCCAAGGTCCGCCAGCCGCGACGCCAGGTACTGGGCGTTGGTGTCGACGATCTGTCCGAGGAGGAGCTCCGTGCCGATGGAGAGGATTTCCGCGCGCACCGCTGACCTCCTGGCTTGCCGGCTGGCACGCGACTTGCACTCGCCAGCCCTAACAACTTAAGAAATCCCAACCCTTCCCTTCCTCACCACGAGACCCCGCCGCAAGGCGGGGTTTTGTGGTTCTAGGGGGGTCGGAAGGCCTAGGGTACGATGCCCGAGGTCCGAGACCATCGTGGAGGTGAGGCGTGGCGAACGGCTACTGCGTCAAATGCAAGGCCTCGCGCGAGATCAAGGACGCGAAGCAGATCACGATGAAGAACGGGCGTCCGGCGACGCAGGGCTCCTGCCCCGTCTGCGGGACGAAGATCTTCAAGATCGGCGCGGCCTAGTTCCTGCTGCCAGCCTAGGGGTTGGAGGTGTGCTTTCCCGATGAATATGAAGGTCAAAGAACTGATGACAGCCAATCCCACGGTGGTCAAGCCGGACGACGCCGCCTCGCAGGCGGCGACGCTCATGAAGCAGGAAGACTGTGGCGCGCTCCCGGTGGTGGCGAACGGCAAGCTCGTTGGCATCGTCACGGACCGGGACATCGTGATCCGCGTCATAGCCGCCGGGAAGGATCCAAAGTCGACCCCGGTCAGTGCGGTCATGAGCGCTGACCCCGTGACGCTGTCGCCAGACGCGAGCGACGACGAGGCGGAGAAGCTGATGGCGAAGAGTCAGGTGCGGCGGCTGCCGGTCGTTGAGAACGGGAAGCTTGTCGGCATCCTTGTCACCGCACAGCTGGCGCGACGTGGAAACACCGGTGAGCTCGGCGAGACGATCAGAGGCATCAGCGAGCCGAAGAGCGGAAAGGGTTCGCACGCGCGCGGCTGATCAGTCGCGGAGTTCTCCACAAATCCACATCGTCCACAACACTCCCGCGTTGGTCACGAGGGCTGCTGGTCACTAACATTCATGTGGGCCAGTAGCTCAGCGGTAGAGCAGGGGACTCTTAATCCCTTGGTCGTGGGTTCGAATCCCTCCTGGCTCACAGTTGTGTTGTCTCAGGACATCGAGGACACCTGTCGCAGGACATCGGAGACAGGTGTCTCTGACGCAGCGGTGAGCATCAAGGACCAAACGGCGATGAGTTAAGTTAGGGCGCCGAAGCCGGGGCGGGAGGGAACGGACCCCATCCGTTCCATTCGCAGCGCCACACGCGTGCGTCGGAGCGGTACAGGCAAACTCGCGCGCCCAGCGCCTCGATGTTGGGGTAATGCTGCCAGTACCCGAGCACGTACTGATTGTCCGTCGTCGTGTAGAGCCAATCCGTCAGGTTGGTCGCACGGCAGAGCACGAACGGGGGGCTTCCGTCCTCGAGCGGCGCGAACGTTGGCCCCGCAGGCCGAGATTGCGGCGCGGGCGGATACCCTCCGTAGAGGTCCCGGAAGACGGCGGGGTAGCGGCCGGCTACGGCGCGATAGCGGTCGAGCGCGTCCACGACCAAAGGGGCGGCGCAGGCGTCGTATCGCGCATGCAGGTCCGCCTTGTTGAGTTGCGGCATCCAGAGCAGGAGCGCCGGAAACCCGATCCCCATGACCGCACCCGCGACGATCGCCCGGGGGCGGCCTATATGGCGCCACCTCCAGGCCGCAGCCGCTGCCGCGAGGGTCGCCGAGATCCAGATGACTACCGGAATGATGACGAGCGGGTACGACACGCCGTAGATGAACATGAGCCAACATACGGGGGCCAACAGCAGAACTGCCGTGATGGGGCGCCAGGCGTGGCCCCGCGTCGGCGCGGCCAGCCAGGGACGGAGTACCGCGCCCGCACCCGCGGTGAACGCCGCCGACAGTACGGCCAATACGATCAGGAAGAGCCACGGGGTGGTGTCCACTCAGTCCTACCCAGCAATTGTGGACATCACCGAAGCGCTACGCTCGTGTCGCCGCCGCCACACGATCTCGCCCGTACGGGTGAACTCGGTATTAGACCGTTCTCATTTGGCCCAGCAGAGGTAGTACGCGCGGCTCGGATAGCGGCATACAGGGTGGGAGATGCGGGCCTATCGGGCGCCCGCGCGCTGGCTAGCCTCTCCTCCATGAGCGACCTCAGCCCTCTCGGTCGCGCGCTCTCGCTCCGCACCTGGCGGGCAGCCCTTGTCGGCGTCGGCGGCGCGTTCGGCATCTACGCTCTCGAGCAGCTCGTCCCGGCCGGTTGGCCACGTGGTGCGGTCGCATCGGTCGCGTGGCTCGCTTTCGGACTCGGGGCGATGGCGACGGCCATGCGCGCGGCTCAGACGACACCCGGACGCGAGGGGCTGCCCTGGATCTTCGTGACACTCGCCGTCGGTGCCTGGACGATCGGCATGCTCGTGCGAAGCGCGTTCCTCATCGCCGATGTCGCGATACCCACGCCGGGCCTCGCCGACGTCGGCCACCTGGCCGCTGCCGCGCTTCTGATCCTCGGGTTCATCGCAATGGTGCGCGGTCAGCGTCTCGCGATCTACGCCTTGCTTCTCGACTCCGGGGCGGTGGTTCTGCTTCTTCTCGCCGCGATCGCGCTGCTCCTCTCCAGCGCGCTCGCGAGCGAGATGAGCGAGGCGCCTCTCGTGACGTCCGTCGTCCTTCTTTATGCGGTGCTGTGGTCAGGCGCGACCGGCGCGGCGCTGTCGGCCCTCTGGGGTTCGCCTACGGAGCAGCCGCGTCGCGCGTTCTCGATCCTCGTCGCCGGCGTCGCGTTGAACGCGCTCGCGTTCACACTCAGCCTGCCTGTCTTCCTCTGGGGTGGGTTCCAGGCGGGCACTCCGCTCGACCTCCTGTGGATGATCGGCATGCTTGCGATCGGCGCGTCGGCCGGGACCTGGATCGAAGACCGCAGGACCGCTCCGATGCGGTTGTTCTCGCGCGACGTCATCGAGCTGTCACGGCTCGCGCTTCCGGCGCTGACGGCCGTCCTTGCGGCCGGCCTGGTGGTGGTGGCGAACCTCAGCAACTCGGGCGTCGAGCTGTTCGTCGACGCCTCGGTCGCGGCGACCATGGTGCTGCTCGCCCTGCGCGCCGGCCTTGCGCTGTACACGAACTGGCGCCTCAGTGAAGCGGAGCGGCGCCGCGCCGTGCAGTTCGAGGCGCTCTACGAGGTCGGCCTCGCGGCCGCCGGCGAGCGTTCACCGGACGAGCTCACGAAGCTCGTTGTGGAACAGGCGACCCAGCTGTCGCGCACGCACGGCGCGATGCTCGCGTTGGCGGAGCCGGGCGACGGCTTCATCATCCGAGCGCTCCGTCCGCATCCG
>CAJDUG010000071.1_pt1 | contig 14998 bp, 17 predicted proteins | sample 7390021 | NCBI WGS metagenome assembly CAJDUG01 (sample SAMEA7055676, study PRJEB34461) | soil metagenome | biome: terrestrial ecosystem; feature: Peninsula; material: soil | place: Antarctica | collected 2016
GAAGCAGCAGCACTTCGAGGACCGTGAAGACGAGGGTCACGACGTTCGTTGCGGTCCACACCGATGCAGCACCGCTCGGTGCGACACTGACGTTCGCCGCAGCCGGCCTGTTCGTCACGGGTTGCTCGCGCACCTGCTCGTAGCGCTCGACACGCTCGACGCGTTCGGTCGGATGGTCGTCGTGTTGTGTGGTTGTCATGCGTGGAAGGGCAGCAGGGAGCGTGCCAAGCGGCTAACCTGCCGAGCGTGGAAGCATTCCCCTTTCGCCATCGGCAGCGCGTGCGCTTTGGCGAGACCGACATGCAGAACGTCGTCTACTACGCCAACTATCTGCTCTATGCGGAGGTCGGCCGCGTCGCGTATCTGCGTGAGCTGGGTCTCCTGTACGGCGATATGGTCGCGAAGGGGCTCGACTTCACGATCGGCGAGGCGCGAGTCCGCTACCGTGCGCCTCTGCGCTTCGACGAAGAGTTCGACATCGGTGTGCGCGTGGGGGAGATCCGCCACTCCTCGTGGGCGTTCGAGTACTCGGTCGATCGTGCCGACGGGCTGCACTGCGCGGACATGACGACGGTACAGGTGATGATCGACCGGTCGAGCTTCCGCGCCGCGCGCATCCCCGCGGATCTGCGCGAGACGCTGGAGCGCGCGAAGGACGCCTTGGCCTCGCGGCCGTCGGCATAGATGGACGTTGAGCTTCCGGAAGAGATCCGGCTGCTTCAGCGCACGGTGCGCGGATTCGTCGATGAGGTTCTCGCGCCGTGCGCGAAACAGATCGAGGACAAGGACGAGATCCCGCGCGATCTGATCACGAAGATGGGCGACGCCGGGCTTTTCGGCATCGGGCACGCCGAGGAGCTCGGTGGTCAGGGCTTTGGGAAGCTCGGGTACTGCGTGGCCGTCGAGCAGCTTGCGCGCGCGAACGCGTCGCTGTGGAACGTCGTCGGCGGTTCGGCGGGTCTCTGCGGTACGGCGATCTCGGTCGGCGGGCCGGACGATCTGCGGCGGCGCTATCTCCCCGATCTCTTCAGCGCGCGCAAGATCGGCGCGTACGCGCTGTCCGAGCCGGGGGCCGGCAGCGATGCGGGAAGCCTCAAGACCGCGGCACGCCGCGACGGCGATGCCTACGTGATCGACGGCGCCAAGACCTTCATCACGAATGCGCCGATCGCTGACGTGTTCGTCGTCTTCGCGAACGCCGCTCCTGCCAGCGGCTCGAAAGGGATCACCGCCTTCGTCGTCGAGCGCGGCACGAAGGGGCTCGAGGTCGGGCCCAACGACGAGAAGATGGGCCTGCACGGATCCACGACCGCGCAGCTCTACTTCAACGACCTCCGGGTCGAAGCGGCGCAGCGCGTCGGCGCCGAAGGAGACGGCTTCAAGGTCGCGCTGCGGACGCTCGACTTCGGCCGACTCGGTCTCGCCGCGCACTCCGTTGGCGCGGCGCAGCGGCTGCTGGAGGCGAGCGTCGAACAGGCGAAGACGCGTGCGCAGTTCGGGAAGCCGATCGGCGCGAACCAGGCGATCCAGTGGATGCTCGCGGACGCCGCGACCGAGATCCACGCTGCGCGCCTCATGGTGTACGACGCCGCGTCGCGCGCCGACCGCGGCGAGCGCATCTCGGGTCGTGCGTCGATGGCCAAGCTGTTCGCGACCGAGATGCTCGGCCGCACCGCCGACGCCGCGGTCCAGATCCACGGTGGCATGGGTTACATGCGGGAGCTCTGGATCGAGCGCGCCTATCGCGACGCCCGGATCGCTCGGATCTACGAGGGAACGAGCGAGATCCAGCGCATCGTTATTGCGGGCGCGCTGTTAGCGGACAGTTAGCGGTCAGGGTCGGTCGCTCGCTGTGGATAACCGCTCCGTTCCGGTGGATAAGCCCCGTGGCCCCTCATGGAAATCGCTGAAACTGTGGACAACTCGACTGTGCTGAGAGCGGTCACGCCCGGCGGCCACCCCGTCATCACCGGGTTCTGGCTGGTCGGTATCGCCGTCGCAATCGTTGCGGTGGTCGCGGCGGCCTTCGGTGCCGGCGCGACCGCAGCACTGCTGGGACTCGGTGCCAGCGTCGTGCTCGTCGGCGCGTTCGTCGCTTATCAGCTCCGCTTGCGCCGCTTCAGCGCAACGCTGGTCGCCGCGGAGGAGGCGCTCGACGCCGGTGACCTCCAGCGCGCGCGCGATCTCATGGCACCTCTTCTCGCGCGCTTTCACAAGTTCCCGCTGGTGCAGGAAGTCGCCGCCGATGTGCTCTATGCGGCCGGCGATCCACTCTCCGCCGCGTCGCTGTGGGAGTCCGCGATGAAGAAGCTCGGGGCGCCGCGCATCGCCGCGCGACTGGTCGCGGCATATGCCGCGCTCAATCGCGGCGGTGACGCGCGCCGCGTCGCCGCGCTCGTGCCGGAGGACCGCCTCGCGAGCCTCGCGCTCGCCTGGAGCGAGCTGGTTGCGACGGGTGGCGACCGCGCCCGCGGTCTCGTGCTGGCCGATTCGCTCGTTGCCGACGCCGAGCGCAGCGAGAACGCGACGATCGCGGCGATGACGGCTGCGGTCGCAGCGATCGCCGACGCGCAGCGCGGTGATGGGATCGGTATGAGCACGAAGCTCGAGGCGATGCGCGTCGCCAGGCCGACCGCGCACGATGCCGCGTTCCTTCGCTATCTGGCCGGGGTGGCCCTGCGCGAGACTGGGGACATCGAGGGCGCCCGACGAGAATTCAGCGTTGCGGTCGAACGATCGCCTGACTCGATCGGCGGCGCGCTCGCGCGCCGCGAACGCGCGAATCTCTCGACCTAGAGCTTCGCCTCGCGCAGCGTCTCCAGAAATCCCGCCACCGGCCCGATGGGCGTCCCGGCGTCCTTGCGGCGCAGGGCGACGATGGGACGCCGCGCCGGCTGGGCGCCGATGAGACGCACCGGCCGCAGCGACCGTGACCGCAGCTCTGCCGCCAGTGCCATGCGCGGCAGAAGGGCGACGCCAAGGCCGAGCTGCACCATCTTCTTGGCGGCTTCGACGTTGTCGAGCTCCATCACGCTGACCGGAACAACGCCCGCCTCGCGGAACAGCGCGCTGGTGAGCTCGTGATAGCTCGATGTCCGATCGAAGAGGATGAGGCGCTCCGACGCGAGCTCGTCCATGCGTACCTTCGTCCGAGCGGCGAACGGATGCCGTCGGCTCACGACCAGGAGCATCTCGTCCTCGAAGACGGGGATGAGCTCGACGTCCGGATGAAGGACGGGTCGGCCGAGGCCGATGTTCACTTCCTGGCGCAGCACCATCTCGAGCACTTCTTCGGTGTGGCCGGTCCGCACGCCGAGGCGCACGTTCGGATATGTCGAACGGAACGACTTGAGCATCGCCGGCAGGAGGTAGGTGCTGACGGCAGGCGCCGCGCCGATGACGAGCTCGCCGGTCGATCCCTCACGGAGGTCCGCGATCACTTGCCGCCCTTCGGTGACGAGACCGAGCGTGCGCTGCGCGTAGGGGAGGAACGCGCGCCCAGCGTCGGTCAGCCGCATCCCGCGCGCGCTCCGTGCGAAGAGCTCGACACCAAGGTCGCTCTCGAGTGTCTTGAGTCGCGCGGTGACCGCTGGCTGTGTCAGGAACAGCGCCTGCGCGGCGCGGCTGACGTTCCCGGTGCGCGCCACCTCGACGAAGGACTCGAGGTGGGTGAGGAGCAGCGATTCCGGCATATCACTGAAGTTTATAGCCAGCATCAGAACTAGCAATTGGACTGATGGGAGACGCGGCACAGAAACTGCCAACTTCCCTCGCATGCTTCAACAGCACCGGGAGGTCCAAATGACCGAGCTTGACGAGCGCATTGCCATCGAGCGCGAGCGCGCCGAGCTGCTCAGGAAGCAGCTGGCGTGCGGTTGCCCAGATCGGTGTGACATCGACCATGACAACTGAGACGCGCGGGACAACTGAGACGCGCGTCCGGAACGCCGACAAGCACAAGCTCGTGCCCTCCGCGCTGTTACCGGAGGGTTACGTGGTCCCTGCTTCGCGCTCCATCGACCCAAGCACGCGGATGCGCGAGCTGCTCGACACCGAGCCCTTCCTCTTCGGTCCTGGGGTCTACGACCCCCAGGGTGCCGAGCTCGCCATGTACTACGGATTCAAAGCCGTGTACTTCAGCGGCTACTCGTTCGCCATGGGACACCTTGGCACGACGGATATGGACCTTTACAGCGGACCGGAGATCGCCGATGGCGCTCGCCGGACGATCTCGGCGCTCCGGAAGTTCCAGCTCACGATGGCCGTGGGCGATCCGGAGAAGGGCATCGGGCCCAAGCACCTCGAGATCCCGCCCGTCGTCGTGGACATGGACGGCGGCTACGGCAATGTCTTCAACGTCCAGCGCATCACCGAGCTCTACGTGAACGCCGGCGTCGCGGCCGCCCACCTGGAGGACCAGGTGCTTCCGAAGAGGTGCGGCCACATCGGTGGCAAGGCGCTCATCTCGGCGGACGAGATGATCGGCAAGCTGCGTATGGCACGCGCGGTCGCGGAAGACCTCGGCCGCCCTGATTTCGTCGTCATCGCGCGCACCGACGGCGTCTCCGCGGTCGACGCGCCCGAAAAGGCACGCGGCATCGAGCTCGCGATCGATCGCGCGCTGCGCTACTTCGACTCGGGTATCCCGGACCTTGTCTGGTGCGAGTTCCCCACGTCGGAGCGTGAGCCGGTCGAGCGTTTCGCCGACCAGGTGCGCCGCCGCTTCCCCGAAGCGCGCTTCGCGTTCAACTGGTCGAGCTCGTTCAAGTGGTTCAATGACCCGGACCCGATCACCTTCGCGCAGCTCGGAGAACTCGGTTACCACTTTCTATTCATCACCCTCGGCGCGCAGCACGCGATGGCGCACGGTCTCTCGAAGCTGCTGCAGGGCATGAGCGAGAAGCAAGAGCAGGCGTACATCGAGCTGCAGCGCAAGGAATGGGCTGAAGGCGAGGATCTGCCGACCAAGAGCCATCACTTCTTCTCGGGCGTGCCGTACCACCAGCTCGTGGGCGAGTCCTTCGGCGGATCGCGCATGGGCTCGAAGTTCCAGGAAAAGCTTGCGGAGGAGCGTGTCGTATGAATCCGAATGAGAGCTGGATCGCTGAGCAGGCGCGACTCCTCACGCTGGAGGACGGTTTCGGCCCCGCCTACGCGCCGGAGTCGGGCGGCTCCTCGAATTCCTCGTCCCAGCCTTCGGGCGACTCGAGCTCTTCGGCGTAACGCTCGGGCTCGAGCCCCAGGCTCTCGATCACCGCGATAAGGCTGTTGCGCTGCTCGGGTGGGGTGGTGTGGATCCAGCCGCGCATGACGTCGTCGACCTGGACGTCGTCCCCGCCGCGCTGCTCGGCCACCGCTTCGCTCTCGTCGCGCGCCGATCCGCCCGCGAGCTCGCGCAGGGTCTCCGGCACCATCCGTACCAGGGCGAGGAGGACCGACTCGGCGGCGTCGCTCCAGTTCATCCGATCGCGTCGATGCCGGTCGCGTAGCGCCCGATGATGAGCTTCTGGATCTGCGTCGTGCCTTCGTAGAGGCGGTTCACGCGCGCATCGCGCCAGAGGCGCTCGACCGGGAACTCGTCAGAGAAGCCGTAGCCACCGTGGATCTGGATCGCGTTGTCGCAGGCGCGCTGCGCGATCTCGCCGGCGTAGAGCTTGGCGATGCTCGTCTCGCGCGTGCTGCTGACGCCCTTGTTCTTGAAGTGACCGGCGCGATAGACGAGGAGGCGCGCCGCCTCGGTCTCGACGACCATGTCGGCGATCATCTCCTGCACGAGCTGATGCGCGGCGATCGGCTTGCCGAATGCGTGCCGCTGCGTCGCGTACGCGACCGACGCGTCGATCGCGGCCTGCGCCTGACCAACAGCGCCCGCCGCCACCGAGTACCGGCCCGAGTCGAGCGCGGCCATCGCGATCTTGAATCCCTCGCCGACTGGTCCGAGGCGCATCGCGTCCGGAACGCGTACGTTGTCCAGGATCAGCTCGCTCGAGTCCGACGAACGTAGTCCGAGCTTCCCGTGTAGCGCCTGACTTCCGTACGGGCTCTTCTCGCGGTCGATGAGGAACGCCGTGATCCCCTTGTGGCCCTTCGACGGATCGGCGTTGGCGAACACGAGCGCGAGCTTGGAGACCGAGCCGTTCGAGATCCACATCTTGCGGCCGTTCAGGACCCAGTCGTTGCCGTCGCGTTTGGCCGTCGCCTGCAAGCGCGTGGCGTCGCTACCGACCGCGGGCTCGGTGAGACCGAAGCATCCGATGACCTCGCCCTTGCAGAGGCGCGGGAGCCAGGTGCGCTTCTGCTCCTCGCTCCCGAACTTCAGGATCGTGATCTCCACCAGCGAGATCTGGACCGACAGCGTCGTGCGGACCGACGAGTCCGCGCGGCCGATCGCCTCGGTGATGATCGCGTGCGAGATGAAGTCGACGCCCATGCCGCCGTACTCCTCGGGAATGGGACCACCGAGAAAGCCGATCGGCGCCATTTTCTTCAGGACGTCCCACGGAAAGCGCTCCTCGCGGTCGCGCTCGCGCGCGCCAGGCGCGATCTCGCGGTCGGCGAAGTCGTTCGCGAGCTTGTGGATCTCTTGCTGCTCCGGGGAGAGGTCGAAGTCCATTCGCGCAGCGTACCGAACCGCGACTTTTCGCGTGGTCCGAGCGCCGTGTGACTAGACTCGGTGGGATGCTCGCGAAACTACGGACTAACCGCCCGGCGCAAGCAGCGCTGGCCGCTCTTCTGGTCGCCGCGGGTGCGTTCGGCTGGTGGACGATCTCGCCGCTCTTCCTCACGACCACGCTGAACGAAGATCTTCCCGTCCGCGCGACCTCGACCGTCGCACCGGCCGCGTCGCTCGCGACCGCCACCGCTGCCACCACCTCCGCCGGTCCCAAGGTCCTCGCGATGGGCCAACTGCAACGCATTGACGATCTGCATCGCGGCACAGGGCCGGTCACGCTCGTCGAGGTCGACGGCAGGACGTTCGTGCGCTTCGAGAACGTCGCGATCCAGAACGGCCCCGATCTGCACGTCTATCTCGCGCGCGGAATGGGTGGAGCCTACGACGGCAATCGCGACCTCTATCTCGGTACGCTGAAGGCGACGAACGGTTCGTTCAACTACGAGCTTCCGGGCGGCACTCGCGTAAGCGACTACAAATCGGTGGTGGTCTGGTGCCGCGCCTTCACCGTGCTCTTCACCTGGGCAGATCTGCGCTAGGGCGCGCCAAGTCGACGCAATAGATCCGGGCTCAGATCGCCCACGCAGATCTCCTCGACCGGTCCATGCATGCGGATCTCTCCGTGTTCGGCGATAGCGATCTGCAGCTGTCCGCCGGGCATCGACACCATCACGCTGCTGTCGACGAGACCCCTCCGATGGCAGGCCGCGGCGACGGCGCAGCTCGACGACCCCGACGCGAGGGTGTGACCCTGCGCGAACTGAACGTTGGTGCCCTTCGGAAAGGCAGGGTGGCGTTCGATCTTCGGCCCAAGCGCGTGAACGTCGACATCCGCGAGATCCGGGACGATGACGACGCAGTGTGGGTTGCCCATCGAGACCGAAGTCACCTCAACGCGCCGACCGTCCACCTCGATCGCGTCGAGCGGATCGAAGCGCGCCTTGCCCATGTCCACGGTGATCTGCGCGACACGACCTCCCTCGTGCCGGAGGGCGCAAGTCACGCGACCACCTGGCGTGTGAAGCGTGAAGCGGTCCCGGTCGGTATACCCGTGGTCGCGCAGGAACTTCGCGAAGATGCGCGCGCCGTTGCCGCTCTTCTCAGCTTCGCTGCCATCCGGGTTGAAGATGCGCATGCCGAAGTCCGCGCCGTCGCCCGGCGACACGAGCAGGATGCCGTCGGAGCCGACCCCGCGATGGCGATCGCAGATGAGACGGACGGCCTCCGGCGTGACGGCGAATGGCACCCTCGCGGGATCGATCACGATGTAGTCGTTGCCGAGGCCATGTGATTTCACGTAGTGCGGCACCGCGCCAATCATCGCTGCTCGAGGTCTTTCTCGTCGCGCTACGGCTCGGACTCACGTCCTTCGGTGGACCCATCGCGCACCTCGCCTACTTCCGGAACGAGTACGTGGTGCGTCGCCGGTGGCTCGATGACGCGACGTACGCCGAGGTCGTTGCAATCTGTCAATCACTGCCCGGTCCGACAAGCAGCGAGGTCGGCATCGCGATCGGCCTCCTCCGTGCCGGGCCAGTCGGCTCGCTCCTCGCGTGGCTCGGCTTCACGTTGCCATCGGCCGCGGCCCTCATCCTCTTCGCGCTCTTCGTCGGCCAGCTCGGCGCTCAGGCCGCGGGACTGATCCACGGCCTGAGCCTCGTCGCGGTGGCGGTCGTCGCGCTCGCGGTCTGGAACATGGCTCGCGGGCTTGCGTGGGATGCACTGCGCGCTCCGATCGCGCTCACCGCGGCGGCCGCACTGCTCTCGTTCCCCGGAGCGGCGACGCAGCTCGCGATCATCGCGGTCGCCGGAATCGTGGGTTGGGCGCTCCTCCGCGGGCCGACGTCCCCGGTGCCGGTCCCGATCGCGGTGCCGATCAGCCGTCGCGTCGCCAGTACATGCGCGGCGCTATTCCTCGTTTTGCTCGCGGCGCTGCCGCTCGCGCGTGTCACCGTGGCGAGCGGCGAGATCGCGCTGTTCGACTCCTTCTATCGGTCCGGCGCGCTGGTCTTCGGTGGTGGACATGTTGTGCTGCCGCTCCTCCACGCCGAGGTGGTCCCGCCCGGTTGGGTGACGGAGGAGCGGTTCCTCGCGGGTTATGCGGCCGCTCAGGCGGTGCCGGGACCGCTCTTCACGTTCGCCGCCTATCTCGGTGCCGAGATTCGCGACGCGTCCGGCGCGGCGCTCGCGCTCATCGCGATCTTCCTTCCCGCGTTCCTGCTGGTGTTTTCCGCGCTGCCGTTGTGGGGCGCACTCCGCGAACGCGCCGATGCGCGGGCCGCGCTGCGCGGGATCAACGCGGGCGTCGTCGGGATCCTGCTCGCCGCGCTCATCACTCCCGTTGCCAGCAGCGCGATCCGCGGACCAGTCGACGCCGCGTTCGCGCTCGCTGCGCTCGCGATGCTCCTCGGCAAGCTGCCGCCGTGGTTCGTCGTCATCACGTTCGCGGCCATAGCATCGGTCCTGCGATGACGTTCCCCGCCGCGCTCTTCCCCGACACCACGCGCTTGACGCAGGAGAACACGCTCGCGATCGGCGGCTGCGATCTCGTGGCGCTCGCCGCGGAATACGGGACGCCCCTCTACGTGTACGACGAGGCGACGATCCTCGCGCGGGCTCGCTCGTTCATCGCGGCAGTCGCCGATGTCTACCCGGGTCCGGCGACCGTCTGCTACGCGTCGAAGGCATACAGCGCGCCGTGGCTCCTGCGACTTCTCGCGACCGAAGGGCTCGGCCTCGATGTCGTCTCGGGCGGGGAGCTGCACGCCGCGATGCGCGCGGATTTCCCGCGCGACCGCATCTTCTTTCACGGCAACAACAAGAGCGAAGACGAGCTGCTGCTGGCCGGCGCCGAAGGCGTGGGACGCATCGTCGTCGATAATCTCGACGAGATCACGCTCCTCGCCCGGGTCGCCGCGAAACGAGAATCGCGCACCCCGGTCCTCCTGCGCGTCGGCCCGGGCGTCGATGCGCGCACGCACGCGCATCTGCTCACCGGCGCCGAGGACACGAAGTTCGGCCTCGACATCGCGAGTGGCGCCGCCGAGGCCGGCGTGCGCGCGGTGCTCGAGCGACAGAAGCTCGAGCTGCTCGGCTTCCACGCACATATCGGGTCCCAGATACGCGACATAAGACCGTATCGCGAGGCGGTCGAGCGACTCTTCGTCTTCGCTGCCGAGATGCGTGGCAAGACCGGGTTCGTCGCACGCGAGATCAGCCCGGGCGGCGGATACGGGGTCCGGTACACGATGGACGACCCGGACACGCGCCCCGCCGACATGGTCCGCGAGGTGGCGGGGATCGTCGCTGACGCAGCGCGCCGCCACGGCTTCGCGGACCCGCTGCCCGATCTGACGGTCGAGCCGGGCCGCTCGATCATCGCTCCGGCTGGTGTGGCCCTCTATCGCGTTGGCTCGGTGAAGCACGGCGCGCGCACGTACGTTGTGGTGGACGGCGGCATGGCCGACAACATCCGCCCGACCGCGTACGCCGCGAAGTACACAGCGGTGCTCGCGAGTCGCGTCAGCGGCGAAGACGTGAGCGAGGTCGCGATCGCCGGCAAGTACTGCGAGACCGGCGACATCCTCATCCAGCGGATCGCTTTGCCGCTGCCGCGGGTCGGCGAAGTCATCGCGATCCCCGCATCCGGTGCTTATCAGCTGGCGATGGCGAGCAACTACAACATGGCGCCGCGCCCGGCGGTGGTCGTCGTCGCCGACGGGCATGCGCGCTTGGTGCGAAAGCGTGAGAGCTACGACGACGTGCTGGCCGCGGAGATGGTCTGAGCAGGCGCCGTCGCCGGCGCCTGCTCACCTTGCCCTAGCGGGTAGCGGCTGGTCGAGGGTCGGTCGTCGCCGGTCTGGTCGTCGCCGGTCTGGTCGTCGCGGGCCGGTCGCAGTCGAACGCTTCCAGGATCCTCTGCTTCTGCTCGCGCGTGATGATGTTGCTGTCGACGAGACGAGAGAGCACCGCGTTCAGCCTCAGGCAGAACCGACGGTGATGGATCCCGTCACGCTCAGGACGGCCGTCCTCGGTCACGGTCTGACCCGATTCCGCCGGGACCGCGGCGACGGACACCGTGCCGGTCGTCGGGACGGCGGCGTTCGCGCTGGTCGCGAGAAGCGTGGTGCCGAGCACGATGGCCGCGAGAAGGGTCGCGAGTCGCTTCGTCATGTCATTCCTCCGGTGCTATTTGCCGGTAGGAACGCGACGCGGCCCACTGTCGATAGCCCCCGCTCTCGCCTTCTTACATGGAGTTAACGGGTCCGCCGGCTAGCGGAAACGAACGTCCATGAGTCCATCGCGATCGGCACGGCGGACCTCGATCTCGGGCGCACCGCTCCCGTGCAGAGTGGCGTAGTGCTCGGTCACGCGCGCCGGATCCGTCGCTCCGAGCACGACGGCGGCGACACGCGTCATGCCGTTCGCATGTTTTGCTGCAGCGCCGCCTGGGACGCGAAGATCGCGCGCAGTCAGGTCCTCGATGAGGAACGGCAGCGGCTGCTGCAGGCGCGCGACACTCCAGGCGACACGGAGGCCATCGGGACGCGTACGTCCGCCCTCCGCCGGTGGCTTCGCGACGAGGTCGCCCAGGGCCGCCACGTCCTGACGGAGATCGTTCGACTGAAGCGCGAAGTCGGCCCATCCGCCGCCGCGCCGGGCCACGGGCGCCCAGATGTGGTGCGGCGCTGCGGCGAGATCGTGGAACGCCAGGAGCTCGAGGTAGCTCCCATCCTGGAATCCGACCAGCGCGTTGTGTGTGAGCCCGCCCGCGTGCTCGCCGCCGGGCGTGACGGTGAAACCGCGCTCGCGGTACTCGGACGCAGCCGCGGCGAGCTCCGGGACGACGAGGACGAAGTGATCGAAACCGCCGATCATCGCTACAACAAGCTAAACGTACCGGACAGCAGCGCCAGCACGACCGTCACGGTGATGATGCTCGCAAGCGTGCTCGCCACGACGACGTCGCTCACAAAGTGAGGGCGCGTGTTGAACTGCGTTGCCGTGAGGATCGTGAACACGGCGGTCGGCATCGCCGCGCCAATGATCATCACGTCTCGCGCCATACCTTCGATGCCCAGCGCGATCGCAAGCGCCCACCCGACGAGCGTGCCGATGATCAGACGCGTGACGACCGCGACCGATACCAGTCCCGGCTGTCCGATGCGAGAGGTGGTCGCGAACGTCATGCCAAGGACAAGGAGCATGAGGGGGATCGCCGCTTGCGATGGCAATGCGAGCGCCGAATTCACGAAGCCCGGCACCGGGATCTGTGTGAGGTTGAAGAACAGGGCGGCGGCGACCGCGTAGATCATCGGCTGGCGGAAGACCTCGCCCAACGACTGCCCAAGCGACGCGCGGCCGCTCGACGCGATGAAGATGGCGAGCGTGATGCCATACAGCGACTGCACCGCGAGAAGGATGGCGCCGATCGCGACCCCTTCGCGGCCGTATGCCAGAAGAACGACCGAGAGCCCGTAGTTACCGAGGTTGGGGAAGGCCGCCGTGAGCATGAAGGCGCTGCTCGTCGTGCGGTCGAGTCGCGCGGCGCGAACGATCACGAAAGCGACGGCGAGCATCGCGCACGCCAGCAGGAACGTGAAGAGCGTGATCTTGATCGGCTGTTCGCTGCGGAAGTCCACCGCGAGGAGCGAGGTGAACACGAAGGCCGGCATGAGAACGTAGAGGACGACCTGGTTGAAGGGCGCGATCGGCGGGTGCAGACGCTTCTCGATGATGAACCCGAGGCCCGCGACGATGAACACGGGCAGGACGACGTTGACGAAAAGGGTCAGCACCGGGTCAGCCTGAGGTAAGCGAGGTCAGGACGCGACTACACGGACTCGATGATGGCCGCGATCCCCTGACCGCCGCCGATGCACAGTGACGCGAGCCCGTACTTGACGCCGCGCTCGCGCAGCTCGTACGCGAGGGTGAGCGCGAGTCGCGCGCCCGAGGCGCCGAGAGGATGGCCCAGCGCGATCGCGCCGCCGTTCACGTTCGTCTTGTCGCGGTCGAGGCCGAGATCCTTCTCGACAGCGAGGTACTGGGTCGCGAATGCCTCGTTGATCTCGACCAGGTCCATGTCGCCGACCTTCTTGCCGGCGCGCTCGAGGGCCTGACGCGATGACGGCGCGGGCCCGATGCCCATGATGTCGGGGTCGACGCCGCACACGCCGCCCGAGACGATGCGCGCGATCGGCTTCAGTCCCGCCTTCGCCGCAGCGTCGGCGGAAGCGACGACCATCGCCGCGGCGCCGTCGTTGATGCCCGAGGCGGTCCCCGCTGTGACGGTGCCGTCCTTCTCGAAGCGGGCGACAAGCTTCGCGAGCGCCTCGCGTGTGGTGTCGGGACGGATGTGCTCGTCCTTGTCCACGATCACGTTGCCCTTCTTCTGCTTCACCTCGACGGGGACGATCTCCTTCGAGAAGCGGCAGTCCTCGCGCGCCTTCGCCGCCAGCCGATGGCTTCGCTCTGCGTACTCGTCGGCCTGATCGCGCGTGATGCCGTACTTGCGGGCGAGATTCTCGGCCGTGTTCGCCATGCCTAGGCCGTTGTACGAATCGATGAGCGCGACCCAGAGGTAGTCCTCGAGCTTCTGCTCGCCGAGAGGCAGACCCCACCGAGCGCCGCGGATCTGGTGCGGCGCCATGCTCATGTTCTCGGTGCCGCCGGCCAGGACGAACTCGGCCTGACCAAGCTGGATCTCCTGGGCCCCGAGGAGGATCGCCTGGAGACCCGAGCCGCACAGGCGATTGATCGTTAGGGCCGGGACCTCCTTGGGCACGCCGGACTTGAGGCCGATGTGCCGCGCGAGGTACACCGCGTCGCCGGACGTCTGCAGCACGTTGCCGAAGATCACGTGATCGATCTGCTTGGGATCGACCTTCGACCGCTCGAGCGCGGCCTTGGCCGCGATCACTCCGAGGTCGGTGGCGGAGACATCGCGCAGCCCGCCGCCGAACGTGCCAAATGGGGTGCGTGCGCCGTCGATGAGAACGATCTCTTTCATGCCCTCATTGTCCCACTCGCGAGTCGCCCGCTTGTCAGGAAGCCGATATCAAGCGACGAATGGCCTGTTATCGCCAGGTCCGCCAGGATCTCGCCGACCGCGCTCGCGAACTTGAAGCCGTGGCCCGAGCACGCCGACGCGTACGTAACGGGTCCCTCGCGGTCGATGATGAAGTGTCGATCCGAGCTATTTGTGTACATGCACACCTGCGCCCGGCGACGTTCGCCGTTCGCGAGCGGCATTCGGCGCCGCAACCACGCGCGGACGCGCTCCTCGTCGGCGGCGCTCGGCTCGCGGTCGACCGTGTCCGGATCGACGCGATCGCCGTAGTGGAGTCCAGCCATCTTCAGCCCGTTGCCGGGGTCGTACGGGAATCCGTAATAGAAGCGGTCGGTGTCCTCGACGATGTAAACGGGCAGCCTAGCGAACGCCTCGAGCTCGCCCCGCGGCTCGAACCAGAAGAGCACGTTCCGCTCGACCCACAGATGTCGCGCCAGCTGCGGCAGAAGACGCGGCAGCCACGACCCCGCGGCGATCACCAGGCGTTGCGCGCGATAGATCCCCTGGCTCGAGGTCACACGCACGCCATCCCCGTCGCGCTCCCAGCGTTCGATCGGCTCTGCGAAGCGCAGCGCCGCGCCGTGCCGCTCGGCCTGGCGTAGATGCGTCTCGACCGAACGCTCCGGTGCGAGCCAGCCGGCCTGCGCGTCCAAGACGCCGATCCACGCGGGATCGACGTCGAAGACCGGATAACGCCGCCGAAGCTCGACGTTGTCGAGGACCTCGTGAGCGAGGCCGTGCGTCCGCGCGCTCCCAAGCGATCCCGTCACGAGCTCGCCGTCCGGCGGTCCCATGTACAAGCCGCCGGTCTGCGTCAGCAGCGTTTCACCGCTGTCACGTTCGAGCGCGCGCCAGAGATCCCACGCGCGCCTCAGCAGCGGGACGTAGCTCGCGTGCTCGTGATAGGAGAGCCGGATGATCCGCGACAACCCACCGAACGACGCGAGCGTGTGACCGCGAGCGAACCGATCGAAACCGAGGGTGCTGTGCCCACGCTTCGCGAGGTGATACGCCGCTGCGCTGCCGTGCGCGCCGAGTCCGACGACGATCGTGTCGTGCACGCGCTCGCTCATTTGCGCGGTCAGCCGGCGACTGCCATCCCGACGATGTTGGCGACCTCCTCGGTCCGCTGGCTCCCCGCCTCGACTCCTTTGATCCGGCCGCTCTGCAGTCCTTCACGCACCGCGTCCTCGATCGCGCGGCTCGCATCGCTCTCTCCGAGGTATTCGAGCATCAGCCCGACCGCGCCGATG
>CAJDUG010000053.1_pt1 | contig 14066 bp, 14 predicted proteins | sample 7390021 | NCBI WGS metagenome assembly CAJDUG01 (sample SAMEA7055676, study PRJEB34461) | soil metagenome | biome: terrestrial ecosystem; feature: Peninsula; material: soil | place: Antarctica | collected 2016
TCGGCGCGAAGGTGGATACCGAAGCCATGCCCCTCACGATCCGTGGCCCACTCGCCGGGGGCGCTGTGGAGGTGCCGGGAAATGAGTCGAGCCAGTTCGCGTCGGCCCTGCTCCTCGTTGGCGCGCGCATGCGCGACGGCTTGCGGCTCCGGATCGCAGGCACGCTCGTTTCGGCGCCGTTCGTCGATCTCACGGTGTCTGCGCTCGCGTCGCGCGGCGTCCGCGTCGAGCGGCGATCGGCGCGCGAGCTCGTCATCGGCCCGCAGAAGGTGAAGGGACGCTCGTACGAGATCCCGGGCGATGTCACGGCCGCCACGTACCCCGCGGCGGCGGCCGCCATCCTCGGAGGCTGGGTCACCATCACGAACGCCAAGGCTCGTGTCGAGCCAGGCGGTCAGGGCGACGCGCGCTTCTTCGAGCTGATCGAGGATATGGGATGCAAGGTCAGTCGCAGCGGCGACAGCGTCACCGTGCGGCGCGAGGGGCAGCTCCACGGCATTGTCGCCAACGTGATGGACTGCTCCGACACCTTCCCCACCCTCGCGGTGATCGCGACACAGGCAGACACGCCCACCGAGCTAACGGGGATCGCGCATACGCGCGCGCAGGAGAGCGACCGCGTTGCCGCAGTTGCCGCCGGGATCGCAGCGCTCGGCGGCCGCGCGCAGGCGTACCGCGATGCGATCCGCATCGAGCCCGTGCCGCTACACGACGGGATCGTCGATGCCGCGGGCGACCACCGGATAGCGATGGCGTTCTCGGTGCTCGGACTGCAGGTGCCGGGCGTCGCGATCAAGGGCTGGTCGGCGGTCGCCAAGACCTTTCCCGACTTCTACGAGATGCTGAAGGGGCTGTCGCGATAGGCGCAGGACCGCTTCAGGCGGCGGTCCAGATCACGCGTCGAGCGTAGCGCGCACCTCCGCGGCATGCGTGAGCAAGCGGCGCAGCCCCTCACGATCGCGTTCCGCGACCGCGCCCTCGATCTCTTCCAGGTCGAGCGGCGTCGCGGCGAGCCGGGTGGTGTCACGGAATCCCGGGCCCGCGAGCGGCAGAAGCGCTCCCGCTTCGACGCCGGTGATCGCGAGCGCGCTTGCCGCCGCGAGGGGGGCAGCGAGCAAGACCGCCATCGCCCGGTCGTGCACGATCGCCGAGCACACCGTCGCGATGCCACCTGCATCGCGCGCGACCGTCCCGGCGATGGTCATGGCGCTCGCATCAGATCGGGCCGTCGGCACGATGAGGAACGGCCGGTCGCGGAATAGGTCGGCGCGCGCCGCGCCGAAGCCAAAGGTCGTTGCGCCGGCCATCGGATGCATGCCGACGATGCGAGCGGCGTCCGGGGCCGTCTCGGCGAATGCGGCGACGGCGGCCTTCAGCGAGCCGACCTCGAGCAGCACCGTCGTGCCGGCGCGCTCGGCGAGAGCGGCCAGCGTCGTCACAACGGATGCAAGCGGTGTGGCGACGATCCCCACATCGGCGGGCAACAGATCCTCGAGCCGGTCCACTGTTTCGATGCCCGCGGCGCGCGCCGCACGGCGCGTCGCCTCGTCCGTGTCGAATGCGCGCACGTTGTGACGCGAGCGAAGCGCCAGCGCCAGCGAGCCTCCGATCAGACCGAGGCCCGCGACCGCAATGTTCAAGCCGGCGTCGCGTCGGGCACGCCGCGTCCGACGGCGCGAGCGACCGCGCTTGCGCGCCCCACAAGGGTCGCGAAGTTTTCGAACGTCAACGACTGGAAGCCATCGGACAGCGCATGGTCGGGGCTCGGATGCACCTCGACGATGATCCCGTCAGCCCCCGCGGCGACCGCCGCGAGCGCTACCGGCGCGACGAGATACCACTTCCCCGTCCCGTGGGATGGATCTCCGACGACCGGGAGATGCGTGAGGCGCTTCAGGAGCGGGATCGCGTTCACGTCGAACGTGTTGCGCGTGTACTTCTCGAACGTGCGGATGCCTCGCTCGCAGAGGATGACGTTGCGGTTCCCGCGCGCGAGCACGTACTCCGCGGAGAGCAGGAGCTCCTCGACGGTCGCCGCCATGCCGCGCTTGAGCAGCACCGGCCTCGGCTGATCGCCGACCTCGTCCAGCAGCGCGAAGTTCTGCATGTTGCGCGCGCCGATCTGGAGGCAGTCGGCGACGCGCGCCACAGCATCGACATCGCCCGGCGTGAGGACCTCGGTGACGATCGCGAGTCCCGTCTCCGCGCGCGCCTCCTCGAGGATCTCGAGGCCAGCCGCACCGAGACCGCGGAAGTTGTATGGCGAGGAGCGGGGCTTGAACGCGCCGCCGCGCAGGATCGTGGCGCCGGCCGCGCGAACCGCCCGCGCCGTCTGGAGCGTCTGCTCGCGCGACTCCACCCCGCACGGTCCGGCCATGATCGCCAGCGGACTGCCCGCTCCGACGGGCACGGACCCGATGTGCACAACGGTGTCCTGTGGGATCACCTCCCGTGAGGCGAGCTTGAACGGCCGGCTGACCGGCACGACCTCCGCGACGCCGGGGAGTGACTCCACGGCATCGGCCGCCGCGCGCGATGTCGATCCGAAGGTGCCGATGGCCATGCGCTCCGCACCCGGCAGCGGGATCGGGGTGATGCCGAACTCCTGGATGCGCGCGAGCACCGCGTCGATCTCCCGCTGTGACGCACCGCGCTTCATCACGACGAGCACTAGGTTCCTCCGCCGCGGCCATCGTTCGGCAGGTCGACCGCCCATGCGGGCCGCAGCGACTTGGCTCCGCGCAGGAACGCGTGCCGAATCTCCTTCTGTGTCTTCGACGTGTTCCACGCGATGAGCACGCGCACGCACATCCCGAGCGCACCAGGGACCGGGATCTCCCGACCGCAGATGAGCGGCACGTCCGTCCAGCCAAGCCCCGCGCGCGCCGCGTCCGCCGGGAATGCCGCGTCGAGATCCTCCGTCACCGTGAACCACACATAGCCGATGTCATCTGGGCGCAGTCCGTTGAGCTCGGCGAGGACGCGCAGCAGCTCAGCGGTCGCGTCGAAGATCACCTTCGTGTCGTTCGCGCGGACCGTGGTCGCGCCGCGCACGCCGCGTACCGCCATCAGGACCTCCCCGCCGCCGCGAGCGAGGCGACGAATTCGCGCAGCTCGTCCGCGCGCCGCTCGGGTCGCGCGTTCGTTACAACATCGATCGCGGCGCTTCCGACGACGATTCCATCGGCGGTGCCGCGCAGCGCAGACACGTGCTCGGGAGCGCTGATGCCGAAGCCCACCGCGATCGGCAGGCTCGTGTGGCGCCGGACACGTCCGACGAACTCCGCGACGTCCGACGCGAGAGCCCGGCGCGCGCCCGTCACGCCGGTGAGCGACACGCAGTACACGAAGCCCTGCGCGCGTGGCAGCAGCGTCGCGAGACGCTCGTTCGGGGTCGTTGGCGCATAGAGGTCGATGCGGAGCAGACCCGCCGGTGCGAGCGCGAAGTCGAGCTCGGCACTCTCCTCCGCCGGCATGTCGGGAACGATGACACCTGCGATGCCCGCACGCGCTCCATCCGTGGCAAGGCGCGCGAATCCGTACTGCATGAAGGGATTGGTGTAGCCCATGAACAGGACCGGCGCATCGCGTTCGCGCAAGACCGCCGTCGCCTCGGCTAGGCAGTCGGTGAGCGTGACGCCATGCCGGAGCGCGGCTTCACCGGCGCGCTGCACCGTGGTGCCGTCGGCGAGAGGGTCGCTGAACGGCACGCCCAGCTCGAGCACGTCCGCTCCGCCATCCAGCGCGGCCCGTAGCAACGGGCCGGTCGACGCCCGGTCGGGATAGCCGACGGTGAGGTACACGACGAGCGCGAGACGACTCTCGGCTCGTGCGCGCGCGAACGCTCGCTCCACGCGCATCGCCCCCGTCACCGCGACCGTCACTTCATCTCCCCGGCGCGCATCACTGTTTCGAGGTCCTTATCGCCGCGGCCCGACAGGCATACGAGCACGTCGGTGTCGGCTCCGTAGGCCAGGCGGAGGTGCGCGAGGTCGGCGATCGCATGAGCCGGCTCGAGCGCCGGGATGATGCCTTCCGTGCGCGAGAGCAACCCGAATGCTTCGAGCGCCTCCGCGTCGGTCCGCGAAACGTACTCGACCCGATTCGTGTCATGAAGGAAGGCGTGCTCGGGCCCGACGCCGGGATAGTCAAGACCGGCGGATATGGAGTGCGTCTCGCGGATCTGACCGTGCTCGTCCTGCAACACGTAGCTGCGCGTGCCATGCAGCACGCCCACCCTCCCTCCGCCGATCGACGCCGCGTGCTTGCCGCTCTCGACGCCGAGGCCGCCAGCCTCCACGCCGCGGAGCCGCACCTCCTTATCGTCGAGGAACGCGCTGAACATCCCGATCGCGTTCGAGCCCCCTCCGACGCACGCGACGACGATGCTTGGCAGCGCGCCGGCCCTCTCGAGCCACTGCGCGCGCGCCTCGCGGCCGATGATCGCCTGGAACTCGCGCACCATCGTCGGATAGGGATGCGGCCCGATCGCGGAGCCGAGCAGGTAGTACGTCGTGCGGACGTTCGTCACCCAGTCACGGATCGCTTCGTTGACGGCGTCCTTCAGAGTGCGGCTGCCGGCGTCGACGGCTCGCACATCCGCACCGAGAAGACGCATGCGGAATACGTTCGGTGCCTGCCGGCGCATGTCCTCGGTGCCCATATACACGACGCACTCGAGGCCGAGGAGGGCGCACGCCGCCGCGCTCGCCACGCCATGTTGACCCGCGCCGGTCTCGGCAACGATCCGCTGCTTCCCCATCCGACGCGCGAGGAGTGCCTGCCCGAGCGCGCTGTTGATCTTGTGCGCGCCGGTGTGGGTCAGATCCTCGCGCTTCAGCATCACGCGCCGCAGCCCCACGAGCTTCGCGAGCTGCGGCGCGTCAGACAGTGGCGTCGGACGTCCGACCCATTCGCGCAGGAGCCGATCGAGCTCCTGCTGGAATGCTTCGTCGGCGCACGCCGCGTTGAACGCGGCCTCGAGCTCGGCGACGGCCGGCATCAGGGTCTCCGGCAGGAACTGCCCACCGAACTGACCGTAGCGACCTCGCGCGCTCACGAGCGGCGTCGCGTAGCTGCCTTCGCGGCGAGCGGCTCGCGATGGATGGACAGGATGCCCTGGATGAGCGGCTCCGGATCACCCGCCAACACGAGCGCGCTTCCGACAAGCACAGCTGCGACCCGCGCCGGGAGCATGCGCACGTCCTCGACCGAGGTGATGCCGGATTCAGCGACGAGCACCTGGTGGTCGCGCACGAACGTGTGTAGCTGACGAACGCGGCCGATGTCGATCTCGCGGGGACGCCGCAGATTCCGCGCGTTCACGCCGACGATCGCCGTGCCCGTCGCCACGGCCCGCCCGAACGCCGCTGACTCGTGCGCCTCGAGGAGAACTCCCAGACCGAGATGGCCCGCGCGGTCGATAAAGTGCCGCAGCTCTTCATCAGAAAGTGCCTCGGCGATGAGGAGCACCGCATCCGCCCCCGCTGCCCGCGCCTGCACGATCTGGAACTCATCGACGATCACGTCCTTGCACAGGATCGGCAGGCTCGGAACGGCATCGCGGACCGCAGCAAGATCGCCGAACGAACCGCCCCAGTGCCGCGGCTCGGTCAGCACCGAGATCGCGGTCGCGCCGGCACGCATATACCGAAGCGCGAGGGTCGCAGGGTCGAGCTCTGCGTTAAGGACCCCCAAGGCTGGCGAAACACGTTTCACTTCGGCGATCACGGCGATCTGCCCCCACGGTCGGACCCGCAGCGCCGCACTGAATCCGTCGAAGCCCGTCGGCGTAGCGCCAAGGCCAGTGCCGCGGCCGCCCGACAGGACGTTCTGCTTGGCCGAAGCGAGCAGCTCCTCCTCTGAGACCATGGCCTTCTCGCGCGCGACGTCCGCGCGGCGCTCGGCAATGACCTGCTCCAGGAAGTCGCTCATACCGCCGCCGTCTCAGCCGCACCGATGAGCTGGCTCTTCGCGGCGAATCGCACCAGAGCCGTGCGCGCGGCGCCGCTGTCGATGGCGCGCGATGCGACGTCCACGCCCTCGCGGACGTTTCCCGCGAGGCCCGCGACCCAGCAGGCAGCTCCGGCGTTCATCAGCACGGCCGTCCGCGCGCCGCTGGATGCGCCGTCGAGCACGCTCCGCGCGGCCGCGGCGTTCGCCGCCGCATCGCCGCCGACTATGTCAGAGCGCGGGGCGCTCTTCAGTCCAAGTGTCCGGGGCTCGAGCGTTCCCTCCCGTACCACCGTTCCCGAGACCTCCCAGGTCCGCGTCTCGGCGGACGGACTGATCTCGTCGAGACCGTCGCTCCCGTGGACGACGAGCGCGCGTTCGACGCCGAGCTCGACCAGCGCTCGCGCCATCGTCTCGCCGAGCGCCGCGCTCGGCACGCCGAGCAGGTAGCGGCGCACGCCCGCCGGATTTGCGAGCGGGCCGAGGATGTTGAAGACGGTTCGGATCCCGATCTCGCGACGTACCGGTCCAGCGTGCCTCATCGCCGGGTGAAACCGGGGCGCGAACATGAACCCGATCCCGGCCTCATGCACGCACGCGGCGACGCCGGTGGGGCCGAGGTCGATCTTCACGCCGAGCGCCTCGAGCACGTCGGCGCTGCCGCACTGGCTCGACGCTGCGCGGTTCCCGTGCTTCGCGACGTGACCGCCCGCACCGGCGACGACGAGCGCGCTGATCGTCGAGATGTTGATGCTGTTCGAGCGGTCGCCGCCGGTGCCGACCACGTCGATCGCGTCGTCGTCGACCACTACGCGAAGCGCGTTCGCGCGAAGCGCGCTCGCGAAGCCCGCGATCTCCTCGGGCGTCTCGCCGCGCATGTGCAGAGCCGCGAGCAGCGCGCCGAGCTGCGCCGGCGTCGCCTCACCGGCCATGACCGAGCCCATCGTGGCTTCGGCCTCCGCTCGGCTTAGCGTCCTGCCAGCTGCGACGACGGCTAGGGCCTCACGCGCGTCCAAGGAAATTCTCCAACATCCGCATCCCGTCCTTTGTGAGGACAGATTCTGGGTGGAACTGCACCGCTTCGAGCGGCAACGATGCATGGCGCAGCGCCATGACCACACCGTCGTCGCTGCGCGCGGTGACGGCCAGTTCGGCGGGCAGCGTGGCTTCGTCGACCATCAGAGAGTGGTATCGCGTCGCCTCGGTCGGGTCGGGCACGCCGGCGAAGATGCCCTTGCCGTCATGGCGCACGAACGAGGTCTTCCCATGCCGCGGCTCGGGCGCGCGGATCACGCGGGCGCCGAACGCGATCGCCGCGCATTGCAGGCCTAAGCACACGCCGAGCGTTCGGATCCCGTGCTCGGGCGCCTCGCGGACCAGTGTCGGCGAGCGCCCGGCTGCCTCCGGACGTCCCGGTCCGGGCGAAATGACAAGCCGGTCAGGTCGCGCGTCGATCGCGGCCTGCAGGCGTGGGTCGTCGGCGCGAACGACGTCGACGACAGCGCCGAGGGCACCCATCGCCTGCGCGAGGTTGAAGGTGAAGCTGTCGTAGTTGTCCACCAGCAGTACCGAGGTCATCGCGAAAGCTCCCCGCCGGCGAGCTCGACCGCGCGAAGAAGCGCACGCGCCTTCGCTCGCGTTTCTGCCTCCTCCGCAGCTGGATCGGAGTCCACCACGATCCCAGCGCCGGCCTGGATGCGGCAGACGCCGCGGGCGATCGTCGCGGTGCGGATCGTGATGCAGGTGTCCAGGGTCCCGTCGAAGCCGAGGTACCCGACCGCGCCCGCGTAAGGTCCGCGCTGATCGGGCTCGAGCTCCGCGATGCGCTCCATCGCTCGGATCTTCGGCGCACCGGACACGGTCCCGGCCGGGAAGCACGCGCGGAAGCCGTCGAGCGCGTCGAGCTCCGGTTTGAGCTCGCCCTCGACTACGGAGGTGAGATGCATCACGTGCGAGAAGCGATCGACACGCATGAGCTCCTTGACCGTCACCGTGCCCGCCCGCGCGACGCGACCAATGTCGTTGCGCGCGAGATCCACGAGCATCACGTGCTCCGCGCGCTCCTTCTCCGACGCTCGGAGCTCAGCCTCGTTCGCGGCGTCCTCCGCTTCGTCCTTTCCGCGCGGACGCGTGCCCGCGATCGGATGCATGACGACCTTCCCGCCTTCGACGCGTACGAACGGCTCGGGCGACGCGCCGACGAGCGTCGCGGACATGGTCTCGAGTAGGAACATGTACGGCGACGGGTTCACGTGACGCAACGCGCGATAGAGCGCGAGCGGATCCGGCGCGGGCGTCACATCAAAGCGTTGCGCGAGGACGATCTGGATGCAGTCGCCCTCCGCGATGAGCTCCCGCGCGCGCGAAACGCGCTCCATGTACTCCTCGGGCGTTCCGTTCGGACGCACCTCGACCTCAGTTGAGGGCCTTCGCGCGAACGGCGGCAACGGCGCATCGAGCGCCGCGAACACACGATCGATCCAGTAGTTCGCGTCACCCGGCGCGGCTGCGTCGTCATGGGCCAGCACGGTCAAGGTGTGCCGCAGGTGATCGAACGCGACCACGGTGTCGTAGATGCCAAAGACAGCCTCGGGCATGCCCCACGGTCCGTACGGGTCGTTGGCCGCGAGCGGCAGGCGCTCGTAGCGGCGCGCGGCTTCGTATCCGACAAAACCCACGGCACCGCCGCTGAAACGTGGCAGGCCAGGCCGCGCGCCGCGCCGAAAGTGTCTGAGCTCCTCGCGCAGCGTCGCCAGGGGATCCGGCGCGGGACGTGTGCCAATCGCGCCACGACCCTGCGGGTTGCGATCCGGGTCATTCCACGCCTCGACGGTCACCGATCCATCGCGGAAGTAGAGCGTGCGCCGGGGCGCGACGCCGATGAACGAGTAGCGGCCCATGCGCTCCCCACCCTCGGCCGACTCGAAGAGGAACGCGCCGCCCAGCACGCGCAGCTTCGCGAACGCCGAGACCGGCGTCTCGAGGTCCGCGAGACGCTCGCGCATGACCGGCACGAGCTCGATCGTTCCTGGCGCGGTGACTGCCACGTTTGCGCTCCCTTCGGTCGGTGACAGGGACCCCGCCCTGCCTGCCGCGGAAACAAATAGCCCTCGCCCGGCTCGGGACGAGGGCTCGTGGTGCCACCCGATAACGTCACCGCATCGCTGCGGCGACCTCAGCCTCCCCTACCAGGGAGCGCCCGTTGATAACGGCGGGCTGCCGGCCGCGGCTAATCGTTCCCTTTCGCCGCGGCGTCTTGCGAGAGCCATTCGAATCGCGCTCGCCGTCCCGGTTCTCACCGTTTCCGGTTCGCTTTCCGGTCCACGCGACCTACTCGTTCTCGCTCGAACGACGCTCGCCGCATCGTAGCGAAATGGCCGTATTTTGGCCATCTCCCGCGCCCAGGCTCGGTAGCGCAGGGCCGGTCCGTACAGTTATTGGGTGAGAAACCTACGGGCGTCCGGGCGGCCACTTGGCCCCATGGCGGTGCGGTCCACCCTGCCCACACACCCTCCGCTCAAGGTCCGTGAGACCCTCCGCGGACTGCCCACGGCGACCGGCTACACGGTCACGGTGAAGCCGCTCCGGTACCGGACCGGGCCGCATCTGCAGGCCTTCACGTATTGGGATCACCCCGAGATCGTCATCCAGGTCCCCGAGCCGTTCCGTCCGTTCCGCGAGGAGCTGGAGGTGGGCGCGTGGGGCCGAACGCGCGTGCTCTTCCGCACGCGTCGCGAGGTCATCCGCTTCCTGTATCTCCACGAGTTCTGCCACTGGTGGCTCTACCTGACGCACGGCTGGGGTGCCGCCGCCGAGGTCGCCTGTGACCGCTACGCGTACACGAATTACCGCCGCCTCGGTCCGGTGCGCCCGCCGAGCATCCGATCGCGTGGCGAGCGCGCCGCCTAGCGCCTGAGACCTGGGCCTAGTCGCGATCGCGCAGCAGCTCGAGCGTCAAGGGCGGGATCTGGAGACCGAGCGGCACTTTGAGGTTGTGCTGCGCGACGAGCGCGTTCAACTCACCCACGCCACTTCGCAGCTCCGAATCGAACCGCAGGTCGAAGTCCGCCGTCGCGCGTGCCGCATCGAGGATCCGCTCGGCGGGAAGGTCGTCGAGCAGCGCAGCTCGGTCGGCCAGCCACGAGCGGTGCGCGCGCAGGCGTCGGACGAGCCGATCGCGTCGATCGGCGATCTCGCGTCTCAGCTCGACGAATTCCGGGGTGACGTTCGCGTTCTTCGCGATGTGCCGCGCGGCCCAACCGTCTCCGGCGCTCGGATCGTCATCGCTGAGCGGCGCGCCTTCACCGGGGACGTTAGAGAGCTCGCCCATCTCCGCGAGCTGCCGCAGCTGCTCTTCGATACCGCGCTCGACGCGCCGTAGCCGCGCTGTCGGGCCCTCGTCCACGGCGGCCAGTATCAGGCGATGCGAGCGGTGACGATGCCTTCGGGGCCGACGGCGACGGCAGTCGGAACGAGCGCCACGCCGTACTTGCGCGCGAGCTCCGGTCGGCGTGACACGTCGATGGTGACAACATCACGACCCGCCGCGACGAGCTCGCGCTCGAGCGTGTGGCAGTCCGTGCACAGGGGATGCGTGAACTGGACGACGACCTCGCCCTTCCGGCCGGCGGCGCCGATCTCGGCGAGGTCGACACGCTCGATCCGGCCAGGACGGATCCCGCGGATACGCGCGCCTAGGCGATAGATCTCGCATCCGACGCACAGGCCGGTGCTCGCCGCGAGCAGCGCGAGCGCCGCAACGATGAGGCCGAGTCCCCAGCCGACCGCCGTGAAGCCGAGGGCGTGCGCCAGCGTCGCGGTGCCGAGAAAGATCACACCGACCACGTTCGCGAACCGCGGCGGGCGACTGTCCTCGATCGGTCCTTCACCGAAACGGGGCTGAAGCACCTGGAAGTAGAGCAGGCAGGGTAGGCACCAGCGGCGCCCGAAGGTGAGTCCGATCGCTAGCTGCGCGCCAAGGAGGCCGAGGATCGGCCACCACCCCGTGACGAACGCAAGGAGCGACAGCGTGCCGACGATCGCCTGATTCGTGCGCGGCGCGCGCGCATCGATGACATCGGTGTCCGTCCACGGATCGGCCGTGCGCAGTGTCGCCGCACTCATGCGAGGACCGTCTCCCGCTTTCCGACCAGCGCGCGCTCGACCAACCACTCGGCAAAGCGTGCATGCGGATCGAAGCCAACGAGCGCGTGCGCGTCCGTGACGAAGTTCGACAGGGCATTGATGTCGTAGACGTACGGCAGGCCGTCGCGCGCGGCGACCAGGTACTCAACTCCACCGACGTCAAGGCCGGCCACACGCGCGATGCGGAGCACGTCGTCCACGATCGATCGGGGCGCTTCGAACGCGTCGATGCGCAGCTGCCTCTTCGCCGGCGCCTCGACGACGCAGTTGTCGAACTCCGAGACGTCCTGCACCTGGCAGATGTCAGCGGGACACAGGTTGAAGTCCTGCCCTTCGCTCGCGATGCGAATGGCGTAGAGATACTCCCCACCCAGGAATTCCACGCGGCGGCTCGTGCCGTCGTCGCTCTCGAGGAATTCCTGCACGAGGCCCATGCCGTCCGGGCCGAGGTTCAGCTCGGCGGCTCCGTCCGCGAGTGCGTCCGGCGAATCGAAGCGGCGCATGTGCGCACCGGAGCCGCCGACGTTCGGCTTGACGATCACCGGAAAGCGCAGCTCGCGCGCGGCGCTCGGCGCCTGCGCGGTGTCGGTGATGACGCGCGCGGCGGGCGCGCGGATGCCGAGCTGGCGCAGCAGGAGAAGCTGCCGCGCCTTGGACGTCTCCAGCGCGAAGGCACGGCTGCCATTCACGACCGGAATCTCGCGCTCCTCGAGCAGCGGCAGCAGCTCGCGCGCGACCGCGATGCTGCGGGCGTGGCCACGGAGGTACGACGACGGCGAGATCTTGTTGACGGCGAGCGACCACTCCGGAGCGGGACCGGCCGGGTCGAAGCTCAGCTCGTTGAGGAAGACGCGCTCGTAGGGCGCCCCGAGGTCGTCCAGGGCGCCGAAGAGCGGCGCCATCCAGGCCTCGTTCTCGAACAGGACCGCGATCGGACGCATTCGCCCCTCCGATTTCCGAGCCTAGCCATCGGAAATGCCGCACGCGAGCGGCGGGGCCGAAGTGGGTGCACCCTGACCCGTCAGCCGACACCGAGCCGCCGTAGAGGTACGACGCGGTTTAGCCGACGCGGAGGGGGGCGCTCGAGCGCGGCGTGTACCTCGGGCCACGGGGCGACAGGACGCTTTCGAAGACGACTGCAACGTCGGCCCGGAATCGAAGATGCGGGATGCGCATGGCTTCGGCCGCGGCCGCGATGGCCCGCGCGTCTACCGTGGACACGTCCTCGCGAGCGCGGGCGATGGTCACGTGCGCGCGGAGTGGCTTTCGGTCGAACCTGATCTCCCGAGTGGCCAGCTCGGCGCGGATCCGCTCCCCGAGAGCGAGCATGGCAGGGGCGCCCGCACCGATCCCAAGCCAAACGACACGTGGCTTTCCGGTCGGGGGGAACCGACCGGCGTGGTCGATCTCGATGTCGAATGCCGTGACGCCACTGGCGGCCGCCTCGACCGCGGCCTTCGCCTCAGCGAGCTTGTCGTCGGATGTCTCACCGAGGAAGGCGAGCGTGACGTGCATCAGCTCCGGCTTGACGCGACGCAGCGTGGGAAGATCCGGCGCGCAGCGAAACGCCGCTTCTGCGATCTCGGTGGGGAGTGGGAGCGCGACGAAGAGCCGTATCCGCGAAGGTTAGAACCTGCGGGTCAGAACCCCGCGGCGATCAACCCTGCGGCCTGTGCTTCGTCCGCGACAAGCTGCGCGATGAACACCACTCCGAGAAGACCGCTGAAGGCTGCGAACGCGGCCATACGAAGGCGCTCGTTCTTCGAGATGCGTTCCCGTGTGTCGGCGATCAAAGCTGTCATTGCGGACGCTGATTAAGCAAGCAGCGTGCCGCATGTCGTTACGCAAGAAGCGTTACGGAAACGTCAAACCCGTTGTCAGACCGACACAAAAAGAGTTAGGCGGGCGTCGGTGCTGTTGCCGGTCCCTTGGCCTTTTTGGACTTCTCACGCTCTAGCTCGCCCGCGGGTGCTCCGGGAGGCGTGCTGTCCGGACCACCGGTGGCCGCGGCAACTGGAGTCGCATCGCCGGGTTCGTCGAACAGCGCGTTGAACTCGTCGGACTCGAGCGATTCCTGCGCGATGAGCTTCTGCACGACGAGGTCGAGCTTGTCGCGATTCTCCGTGAGCACCTCGTACGCGCGTTGACGCGCGCGCTCCACGATGTCGTGGACCTCGGCGTCGATGATCTTCGCGACCTCTTCCGAGTAGTTGCGCTCCTCCTGTATCTGACGGCCGAGGAAGATGAGCTCGTCGCTGCGGCCGTACTGGAGCGGGCCGAGCTTCTCGCTCATGCCGAACTTCGTGACCATCTGCCGCGCCATGTGGGTCGCCTTCTCGATGTCGTTGCTGGCGCCCGTCGTGGCGTCGCCACCCAGGTGGAGCTGCTCGGCGACCCAGCCGCCCAGCGCTGCGGCGATGTCATCCTCGAACTCCCGCTTGGTCCGCATGTAGCGGTCCTCCTGCGGGAGCGACCACGTGACGCCCATCGCCATGCCACGGGCGACGATCGAGATCTTGTGCACCGGATTGGTGTGCTTGAGCAGCTTGAAGCAGAGCGCGTGGCCGGCCTCGTGGTAGGCCACGATCCACTTCTCTTTCTCGGTGATGACGCGCGAACGGCGCTCCGGACCAAGCGCGACCTTCTCGAGCGCCTCTTCGAAGTCGATCTGACCGATCGTCTTCTTGTTGCGGCGCGCGGCGAGGATCGCTGCCTCGTTCACGACGTTGGCGAGGTCGGCGCCCGAGAAGCCGGGCGAGATCTGCGCGATGCGGAGCAGCTCCACGTTCTTGTCGAGCGGCTTGCCGCGGACGTGGACGTCGAGGATCGCGCGGCGGCCCCTGATGTCCGGGCGGTCGAGCACGACCTGACGGTCGAAGCGACCGGGACGGAGGAGCGCCGGGTCGAGCACGTCGGGACGGTTCGTCGACGCGAGGACGATGACGTTCGTGCCGGTGTCGAAGCCGTCC